>ERZ1292623.1163-Hain-H51-01um-R1-1163-length-25958-cov-9_pt1 | contig 18279 bp, 27 predicted proteins | sample MGYA00564398_ERZ1292623 | MGnify/ENA primary metagenome ERZ1292623 (study PRJEB36523, sample SAMEA6512633) | groundwater metagenome | collected 2019-01-07 | study: AquaDiva: Metagenomics assemblies of 32 groundwater samples | reverse complement strand
GCCGGACGGATAGAGTTGTCAAATAAACAATGGCAAAGAATGCTGACAGTTTGCGGCCAGCGCATTTTTGACCAGGAATGATATGGCGGATGAAGTTGACCATGGCAATGACCGGGCGCAGAAAATGCTTGATGTTGCCATTGCTGTTGCCAGAAAGCCGCTGGCACCCGGTGAACCGGGAGAATGCCAGCGGTGTGGTGAGGAATCGAAGCGGCTGGTGAGCGGAAATTGTGCGCCATGCCGGGACAGATACAAATTACCATAGGAGATAATCATGTATAAAATCATAGCATTGCTGATGTTTGTTGCAGTAAACTCTAATGCAGATACGGTTATCCGGCAAACCATACCGGGGATCCCGGGCGTGGTAGATTACTCAAAGCCTGCTTTGGTGATAAAGGACAATGGCGAATCTTATTACACCTTGCCTGGGATAGATGTCAGGGATTACACAAAGCCGGGATTCGTCATTAATGGCGACAGAATTCAGCCTACTTTGCCCGGAGGGGTGGGGCCAGACTACACGCAACCGGGATATATCGTTCGTTAATTTTTCATACCATTCAAGCCGATTAGGAAGGCGTGTGCGGATCGGCAAGAATGAATTGGCTAGGCCAATTACTCCCGCTCTAATCGGAGTGGATTAGGGTAGGACTGCTGTCAGGGGCAGTCCAAATTTTAACACGCAAACCTTGTCTACTTTTTTTGTTCACGCTCCATCCTATGGATAGCTTGAGTAATCGCGCCGGAACTAATTCCATGGAAATTTGCGGCATCACGGTAGGTAACCCAATCAACTAGTACCATTCGTGCCGCCAGGACGCTTCTGGACGTGTTTCCGGGCAATATGGCGTCAAACTGTTCTGCTGTCATTCGTTTTTTGGTCATTTTTCGCTCCTAAATTTATAATCCTGTACCACTTGCCAGAATTGGCTATTTCCTGCTGCCGCGCCTACTTGCAGGTAAAAATACAGCACTAGGCAGAGGGCGAGGATTGCCAGTCCGTCAAGTATCGTTTTCATGTTTTACCCCTTCAAGTGGTTGGGTTCGTTAAATTCCCGGATATATTCCGCATAAATGGATGCGTGGCGGTACTTCTCTATCCCGGTATGGGCTAACAGCTTGCTCAAAGCAGTCGGGGCCTGGTTAACGACGGAATGGCGGTAAATGGCAAGTTTAACTGGATCGAATTGCGCGGTAGTTTTCATTTTCTAATCTCACTCAAAGGGCGTGTGGTGAAATGGAGATCAAGCTCGGCTCCGCCATTTATTAGTTCTTTGATAGAGATATAGCCAAGCTCGCCACCGTAGCCAAGATCAGCAAGGCCAAACGCTTGCTGCTGATCTTCTTCTTCCATGTCCTTTTCGATTATGTACCAGTCACACCCGCTGTTAAAGTAGTGCAGGTACACAATAGCTGCGTCACCTTTGCCGTCTTGATCGTAAGTTTTAGGCATGTTCTGGATGAGGTCAGTCATATCAATAACCTTGTCCAGGAAATACTCTCTTTCTTCACCACTGCAACCTTGGTTTATTGCAGCAAGCTGGGCAGCGCCAATGAAGTTGGATAGGTAGTCTTTTGTTTTCATGGTATCAATCTCCGGTTAGTATCTGGCATCCGACCAGCGCGGTTAATCTGTTTCCCTATGCCCGGAGGCATAAGGAAAAGGACTCTTGTTTATTGCATTCTCGCCGCGGCTTCCAGCGAGCTATCCGTCCAACCTTCCAGAGAGTCAATTCTATTCACGCTATGGTTAGCTTTGCCGCTAGTGTCTGTAATGTAGTAAACGACTCGCATAGCGTTGTACTTGCTGAGCGTTGCAGTTTTGGTAACATGACCAGATCGGATGAATGAATTTCCGATGAAGGGAATTATCAAGGTTGATTTTTTATACATGATCTACTCCTATTAGTGGTTAAAAATCCCTTTACAACAGTTCTCATTATATACATATTAACATGTAATGCAAGAACTATGAACAGACTATAATCAACGAGTTACGTAATTAGTGTAAAATAGGCTGATTGTATTGCAGGGAATTGAAGAATGTGATAGAGTCTTGAGCATGGTTACAGAATATGAATTAGCGAATGCTGCAAGGCATAGAGAGAAGCGGTCGAAACAAGCAGAAATAGAGCTAAAGCGCAGAATAAAGCTGGATGCAAGGAAAAGGAAGCAAAAGAGGGGACTTGAATCCAGTCCTTCTAGTCAGGCAATCGTGGCCGCTAGAAATAAACGGCTTAAGGGATAAATGATAATCCCGGCGGATTTAGTAAATCGGCCTGCAAAGATAAACCTCTACACGGATATTATGGGAACGCGACATAATATATTTTAATGAAAGCCCCGCTTTATACGGGTTTTGTCCTTTTTACTCCGAAAAGCCTACATGCCTATATCCTTTGATCTTTCAGCCAGAAAGCCAGCAATAGTCGAAGAAGCAATGAAACAAGTTCGCGATGGCATGGGACTGCGAGAGATTGCAAAGTATCATGGAGTAGATACGAAGACGATCAACAAGTGGTTGCTAGCGCTAGGGGATGAATACCTGGAAGTGCGACAGGCGTTTATTGATAGCATGTTAGCGGAAGCAAGCGAGGAAATGGAATCCGCCGGTGATACATTCCCACTCGCCCGCGCCCGCGAATTATGGAAGAAGGCTACCTGGTATGCAGAACGTAGAGACCGCGCCAGATACGGCCAGGACAAGCAGGTTACGGTTAATATCGGTATAGGTGTCCAAATGGATCAAGCGCTGGCGGATGAAGCTGGTGAGTTGCTTGAGCATATCAAAGGGTGAGGAATTCACGGAGTAACATCGTGCGACTCCGTAGGAATGAGACGGTTACAAACTGGTTACATTCTGGTTTGTCACGCGATGTCACAGAATGCGCCGATAGCTAACTACCTGTATTCATTGGCATATCAGGCGACAGACAGACTAGGACAACCGGACTACGTATCCGTATGTCCAGTCCGGCGTAGTCTGGGAATGCTCAGATCGGGTATTATGTTGAATGGCCGATCAGCACGGCTTCCCACTTTCGGATATTTCACTGGTTGCGGTGAACGGTGGGCAGGTGGGGGGGTGGGTGCCGGGTACAGTCCAGTCTGGGGATGGGCCACCCCCCTACTTTAGAGGTACCCCCTACTCTTTCCTTTCTGCAACAATTACATTACAATCAAACCAGAGGTATTCGGTAGCCCGATATTACCCAAAAGAGCTTGGATGCTGTCGCTGTGAACCTTTGATTGTTCATGTACGGAGCCAGGAGTTCGGGTAATAAGGTTGCGTTGCGGCAGCCCCTCTACCTTTCTATTAAAAGAGTGTTTTCAAAATCGCGCGAAAAAATTTTAGGATTATATGAATGCTTAGTACTGAACAGATAAGGGATTTGAGGTCATTACCATTACCGAAGTTAATTCGATTTTGGGATGCTTTGGAGGCTGCTGGGCGGAAGAGGGGGAATTTTGATGGTGCGGTACGGGAGTTATGTTTGGTAGATTTGGCTTATTTGCTGATTAGGGCGTGTAGGCGGAAGGATTTACTGCATACGTGGTTATATGTCCGGATACGTGAGGTAGAGGCTTCTCCTGACGACCATTTGGATTTATGGGCGCGAGAGCATGGCAAGAGTTCGATCATTACATTTGGGTTGACTATTAGTGATATATTGAACGATCCTGAAATTACGATTGGGTTATTCAGTCATACTCGACCTATCGCCAAGGCGTTCTTAAGACAGATAATGAGGGAGTTTGAGGAGAACAAGGTTCTTCATGCTGCGTTTCCCGACATTTTATGGGGGCAGGATATACGTCAGAGTCCAAAATGGTCGGAGGATGACGGTATTATTGTCAAGAGAAAGGGGAATCCCAAAGAGGCTACGATAGAGGCATGGGGATTGGTGGATGGTCAGCCTACTTCCAAGCATTATCAGGTACTTCTTTACGATGACATAGTGGTTAGGGATTCGGTGACGACTCCTGAGATGATCGAAAAGACGATGACCTCTTTGGAGCAGTCGTATAACCTTGGTGTGACGCCTGGCGGGGTCAGGAGGTTCGCTGGTACACGCTGGCATTTTAATGATGCCTATGCCACGTTAAAATTGAGAGAAACGGCTATTTCGAGGGAGCATCCTGGAAAGGTTGGAGGTACTGAGGATGGGGAGTCGGTATATTGGGATGAAGAGACGCACAAGAAGAAGCGTAGAGATATGGGAATTTATACATACTCGGCGCAAATCCTTCTTAATCCAAAGGCTGATGCGTTGCAAGGGTTCAAGAGGGAATGGCTCAAGACTTACAAAAAGGTGGATGCGACAAAACTGAACAAGTACATCTTGATTGATGCTGCCAGTTCAAAGAAAAAGGGAAGTGATTTTACAGCTATGTGGGTAATTGGGTTGGGGCCGGACTCGAATTACTACGCTTTGGATATGATTCGAGACAGATTGAATCTGCCAGAGAGGGCTGATGCGCTTTTCAGGCTTCATCGGAAGTGGAAGCCTTTGCAGGTCAGGTATGAGAAATACGGGGCTATGGCAGATACTGAGCATATTCAGTCGAAAATGGAAGATGAGACTTATCGGTTCAAGATAATTGAAGTAGGTGGGATTACTTCAAAGACAGATCGGATTAAAAGATTGTTGCCTATTTTCTCGGAAGAAAGGTTTTACTTGCCAGAAAGTCTGTATTATACTAATTGGGACAAGAAGGTAGAAGATTTGATTAATGTATTTGTTGAACAAGAATACATGGCTTTTCCGGTAGGAATGCACGATGATAGTTTTGATGCTTTAGCGCGCATATGCGAACCGGATTTACCTTTGGTTTGGCCGAAAGAACAGAAAATAGCTTATGTTCCTCCGCCTACAAATGAATTTAATGCGAGTACGGCATGGATGGGATAATGAAAAATCTTAAATACCATCTAATGATTGCTTCTGATTGTAATGAAGGAAGGCATCCTCAGATTGTAATGAAGGAACTTGGGATAACATATAAAGAAGCATATCCACAGCCACTTGGGGATCAATGGTGGTTTGTTGATTGTGATAATATACCAAGTATTCTTCCTGAATACATTTTGGAAATTGACTTCGAGATATGATAACTGCTTGGATGGGTTAGATGTCAGACAAAGATGAAGAACTCCTAAAGACCGCCCAAGAGCGTTTCAAGCAGTGCGTTGATGACAATGCGCCGGAACGCAGAAAACAATTGGAAGATTTAATCTTCTGTGATGTAGAGCAATGGCCAGAGGATATTCGGGCAAGTCGTGAAAATGATATTAACGGCATCCGCCCTTGTCTTACCATAGACAAGATCAATCAATATATCAACCAGGTCGTAAATAACCTACGACAGAACAAACCATCTATCAAAGTACGTCCTATTGATAGTGGAGCAGATGTAAAAACAGCCGAAGTATTCCAAGGGATCATAAGAAGCATCGAGGATAAATCCTCTGCTGATATAGCTTATCTGACTGCTGGCGAGTCCTCGGTCAAGATCGGCGAGGGGTATTTTCGGTTAATTACTGATTATATTGATGAAAATAGTTTCGATCAGGAAATTCTCATTATTCCGGTTTCAGATACATTTTCTTGCTATCTAGGCCCGCATGAATTGCCTGATGGTTCTGATGCAGAATATGGGTTCGTAATAGAAAGTATCACTAAAGAGACTTTCGAGCGAGATTGGCCTGATTCAAAATCTTCCAGTAGTGATTTTAATGCAGGAATGCAGCCCGCCACTCTCCCTTACTGGACAAGTGGCGAAAGAATCCGTATTGCCGAGTATTTCTATTTCGATTACGAAGAAAAGACATTGCTTTTGCTGGAAGATGGGTCATCCATGTTTCAGGATGAGTATGATGATATTAAAGAAGAAGCTGATTTGGCAGGAATTTTAGTGCCAGGAATAAAGCAGAAACGCAAGACCATGGCGAGAAGCGTCAAATGGTGCAAATTGAATGGCGTCGAGATTCTTGATAAAAAAGATTGGTTGGGCAGTTATATCCCTATTGTCAAGGTAGTCGGGAAAACATCGAATGTGAATGGCAGAAAGGGTTATAGAGGTCTGGTCAGGAATGCGAGAGATTCTTTAAGGGCTTATAACTACTGGTTTTCCACCATTACTGAGAAATTGGCTCTTTCTCCTAAAACACCTCTGATTGGCGCTGTAGGTCAGTTTGATACCCATAGAGACAAATGGGCAAATGCGAACAAGGTAAATTACCCCTTCCTTGAGTACGACCCCATTGAAGTTAACGGAATGGCTTTGCCCGCTCCTCAAAGACAAGCTCCGGCGCCCTTGGAGTCTGCAATGATAAGTCAATTGCAAGTTATTGAGCATGACATACAGACCGCTTTGGGGATGTTCAAGGAATCTGTTGGTCAGTCCTCTCCGCAGCAGAGTGGGAAGGCTCTTATGGCGCTTCAAAGCCAGTCAGATACGGGTGTTTTTCACTTCCAGGACAATCTTGCAATGGCGGTGCGTCATTGTGGCCGGATTATTGTCGATTTGGCTCCTAAAATCTATGATGCGCCAAGAATAATGAGAATGTTGGGCGAGGATGGAGAAAACTCTACTGCTCAAATTGACCCCTCTCAACCACAGGCAAAAACAGAAGTTCAGGATTTGTACGGAAATGTCCAGACCATCTACAATCTTGGGGTAGGTCGTTATGATGTAACGACAATCAGCGGGCCTTCCTATGCTACCAAGAGAATGGAGCAGGCCGACATGATGCTTCAAATTACTCAAAGCCAGCCCGAAATGATGCAAACCATCGGAGATTTGCTGTTCAAGTCGATGGACTGGCCAATGGCAGACAAGATTTCAGAGAGATTGAAGAAAATGCTCCCGCCACAACTATTGGAGCAGGAAGATGGACAGCCCGCTATTCCTCCTCAGATTCAGCAGGCAATAGCTCAAATAGAGCAACAAAACAATGAATTACAGCAGAAAGCTCAAGCACTTTCTCAGGCGGAAGAAGAAGTCAACAAGAAGTCGATGGCTGTCGAGAAGGGGACTATTGAGCTTCTATCGCATGAAGCTGAATTGAAGAACGAGGCGACCAAGCTGGAATTGGACAAATACGCCTTTGAACTGGATCAGCGTGAAAAAGAGCTTGCATCCAGTACGTCTTTGGTGGATTCGGAGACAAAGCTAAAGATTGCCGAAATGAAGCAGGAAACAGAAATTCTTCTCTCATTGCATAAAGAGCAATGCGATAAAAATATGGCAGAGAGGAATAGAGCCAGATGATGTTCTGGCGCTTCTGTTGTTAATGTAACTTATTAAGAAAATGCTTGATATATTTGATTATCAATGCTAGTGTAACTTCAATTAAGGATTATTATGCAAAATAACTTCCAACCAACTCAGCAAGGAACTGCCAATGCGGCAGTAACTGGCACAACTGGCGATATAACTTTTATACCCGGTTCCTGCAATGCAATTATGCTAACAAATGTTGGTACGCAAACGGTATTTTGGAAATACAAGACTGGTGGAGCAGTTGCATCCGTAGACACTCCTGTCCTAGCTAACACGCAAACTGTATTCTACCTTCCTTCCGGAGTGAATATTATTGCGGCAATCGCATCAGGCGCTGGCTCTACTTTGTACGTTACCCCTGGATTCGGGAGTTAGCATGGGCATGAGAGCAGCGGCACAACCATATAAAGCGCCATCTATTCTAGCGCCATGTGGGTTGCCAATTGGTACGCCTTCTAGCGGCACTATCGGAGATAATGGTGCACTATCCGCAATAACGGCCTTTACTACTACATATTCTGATGGCGTTTATCTTTACTTCCCTGCGGGTAAAATATTTGCCGGATCATTAGCTAATCACTATTACTGCGTGATGACCAGCACCACTGATGGCACGATTTACAACAATACCTATACCAGCGGTATACCAGCTATTCCAGCCAGCCTAACCCCATTTGTGACTACAGGGCCGGGGGCTTACACGCAAGCACTTACTGAAATTACGACGTTGTCATTTCCAGATATTATTCCTGCCGGGTTTATGGGGATAAATGGGGGGCTTAGGGTTCGTTATTCTAGTTCGGCTATGTCAACAGCAGGAGCCAAGGTAATCAAGCATAAATTAAATACATCTAATTACTTTTTTTTAGCATCAACCACAGCAGGATTTAATACCATAACAATTGGTTTAATAAATAAAGGCCGTGCGGATAGACAATTTTCTACTAGTTGGAATCAGGCAGGAACTTCGGTAGACCCTAATTTATATACCTCAGAAAATACTGCTCTTGCCTGTTCACTCTCCTCATCGTTACAACTTGGTGTTGCTACTGATTATGTAATTCTGAACATGTTCAGGGTGGAGGTACTGCCATCATGATAACGACATATCCCCTCACAGTAGCAGGACAGACAGCGGCTGAGGCTGTAGCCGATCCAAAGAATATTCTTTATACACCAGAAGGTTTTGAGGTACGAACCGGCGCCGATTATATTGCACCTACTCCACTAACTCAGAATGAGCTAGATGAAGCTACAGCTAGACAGTACGCTAAGTTAGCAGCACTTCGTAATATGACACCAGCACAGGTTCAGTCATGGGTTGATACTAATGTCCTGACTTTTGCCAATGCGAAAGACGCGATCAAAACTCTAGCTATTGCGGTATCAATTTTGGCAAGACGACTGTAACACGCCAGACTGTATGGACTTAAACGTACCTATGCGCTCATAGGGAACATTGGAGACTTTCAATGTCAGAAGAAGTAGAAACCATAGCGGCTGAACCCGCGACAGAACTGGATACCACGGCGGTTCCAGAAATTAAAGAGCCGGAAAAGACGTTTACGCAATCAGAGTTGGACGCGATTGTAAGTAAGCGACTTTCTAAAGAATCAAAAAAGTTGACGCGGCAAGCGGAGTTAGAGGCAGAAAATCGCATTCTCCGAGAGCAATCGAATAGACGTGAACCAGAAAAGGTCGCAGGTGAACCAACCCCTGATAATTTCTCGACTACCGAGGATTATCTTGATGCAAGATCGGAATGGATTGCCGACAGGAAGATTGAAGCCAAGCTCTCAGAACGTGAGAGAAAGCAGGCTGCTGATGAAGAAGCCAAGGAACGCAACAAGACGATAAGTGAATGGCAGCGCAAGGTGGAGAATGTTTCTGCCAAGCATAGTGATTATGATGAAGCTCTTGAGAATGTTGACCATATCAAGATACCAACCATGACACAAGTTGCAATCATGGAATCGGAAATTGGAGCAGAACTTGCTTATTACTTGGCTAAACATCCTGACGAACTCGAGAAGATCGTTACTTTGAAACCTCACGCGGCACTTATGGCATTAGGGAGGATCGAGTCAAAGCTGACCGATACAACCGAAGCCAAAAAGGTAACAACAAAAGTACCGGAACCGATCAGTCCGTTACGTGGGAAGAGTGGAAATGTCAATGTCGGGTATAACTCTGATGATGATTACAAAACTTTTCTTCACAAACGAAACATTGAATTGGGCCGGATTAAATAACCACAGGTAGCGCCCCCTCGTGATGAGGCGGCAACCGGGAAACCGGACATTCCTGCTTAAAATGGAGCTTTCAAAATGGCTAATAGCCTGTTAACGATTGACATGATTAAAAAGGAGGCGCTTGCGCTTGCCCATGAAAAACTTTCTTTCATCGGCACGATCAACCGCCAATTCGATTCATCGTTCGGTAGCGCATCTGGAAAGATTGGCGATACTCTGCGTATCCGCCTTCCGAGCCAATACACCCGCCGCCAAGGTAGTCGTGTAATGGACATTCAGGATGGCGCCGAGCAAAGTACTTCTCTGGTTACTGCAACCCAAGATGGCGTGGATATGCGTTTCAATAGCCGCGAACTGTCTTTGGACATGCAGGACTTCCGCAAACTTCACCTGGAACCGGCAATCGCTTCACTGACTTCCGGTATCGAGTCTGACGTTCTCCAAGGTTGTTCTAAGCTCGTTTATAACGTAGCTGGCACTGCTGGCACTCCTCCGACTGATTTGGTCGCTGTAGGTGACGCCAGAGCGCGTATGAACAAATCTCTGGCTCCTAAAGATGGGAAACGCTACATTCAAGCGGAATCCATCACGATGGGCGGGATGGTCAATGGCCTTAAAGGTCTGTTTCAAGATTCTCAACAAATCAAGGAGCAGTATCGTGAAGGCATGATTGGTCGTACTGCGATGGCAGACTGGTACGAGAACGAGCGAGTCTGGACTATGACCAATGGTTCTGATGTGACTTCGGTTACTTTGGATACCTACACCTGTGTTGCAGGTGATGCAGACTTGACCGTAACGGGTTTCGCAACTCCTACGGCTGGCATGGTCTTTACTTTTGCCGGTATCAAGGCTGTTCATCCTGAAACCAAGGCTTCGTACTCTTATGACCAGCAATTTGTTGTTCTTGCAGGGTCTACCGCGACTAATGTCCTGATTTCACCGGCCATGTATGCTACCGGCCCACGTCAGAACATCAGTGCATTCCCGACGACTACCGCAACTCTGGTATTCCACGGTGCAGCCTCTACCGCTTACGTGCAAAATCTGATGTATCATCAGGATGCGTTCACGTTTGCAACTGGCGCGTTGCCGGTTATGGGTGATCCTGCTTACTGCGGAGTTCAGACTTTCGATGGCCTGAGTTTGCGTGTATGGCAAATGCCTGACATTCGGAATGATGAGTTGCTTACCCGTGTGGACATTCTGTACGGTTTTGAGGCGATTCGTCCTCAGTGGGCTTGCCGTGTCTCCAACTAAACCTTTGGGCGGCTCTAGGGTCGCCCATCCTAAACTCTTAAAAAGGAAATTATTATGACTCAGCCCACGGAATACGAACAAGTAACTTATAATTCGCCTGATGGCGGGCAAATTGGTAAGACTGCTGCTGACAAAATTGGCTTTTATGGTATTGCGCCAATTGCTCAACGGGCTTACACTGCCTCGGTTCACAACACCACGGCTCTGGCCTCTAGTACCGACTTCAACGCTACTCATCTAGCAGCGGTACAAGAAATTCAGAAAACCCTTATTGCCCTTGGTATCTGGGCAACCGTGTAATCACTCCCCCCTTAATTGGGGGGATTTAAGGAAATCATGGCAAAAAAGAAGGTTGTTTTCTGTGTTCCGACTATTACGAAACCGTATCAAGTTTGTCTCGATAGTCTTGGTGCTTCAATTCCGCTTATTCATGCGGCGGGTTGGGATGAAGGAATGGTTAATGAGATAGGATGCCCTTATATCTCATGTGCTAGATCAACAATGCTTCGTAAGGCTATGGATTCAAAGGCAGATGTTGTCGTATTCATTGACCACGACTTGTCTTGGGAGCCAGAGGATTTACTGAAACTCATCGAAACAGAAGATGATGTTGTTTGTGGAACATACCGTTATAAGAAAGACGAAGTGGAATATATGGGGTCTATGATGCCAAATATTCATGGAACTCCACAAATAAGGGATGATGGATGTATTCTCGCTCACAGTGTCCCGGCAGGGTTTCTAAAGATTACGAAACATGCGGTAAATGTATTTATGAAGGCATATCCTGAATTATGTTTTGGCGATCGGTTCTCTCCTCATATTGACTTGTTCAATCATGGAGCGCATGACTATACATGGTACGGTGAAGATTATGCTTTTAGTCGCAGATGGAGAGAATTGGGAGGGTCTATATGGCTACTTCCGAATCTGAACATAAATCATCATTCTGGCGACAAAGAATTCAAGGGAAATTTTCATCAGTATCTATTAAGACAACCCGGTGGAAGTCTCTCAGATAATCCAGTCAAACCAACACAAGATAACCAAATTTTCCAAATGGAGGTTCAAAATGGGTAATACAATCACTCAAGGTGTTTCTTATAAGGATCAAGATATAGTCGGCGGCACTATTCTTGGGCATGGAACTACGGCAACAGCGGCTACAGCTACACTTGGCTTTTATGGGATTACTCCTATAGTTCGCCGAACTTACACGGCCTCGGTACATAATACGACCGCCCTGGCCTCTAGTACCGATTTCAACGCTACTCATCTGGCGGCTGTACAGGAACTTCAAAAGACCATGATCGCTCTTGGTATTTGGGCGACTGTGTGAGGGTACTCCATGTTGGTTGTGCTGGCGAGACTTTGCCTTCATGGTTCAGTTCTTGGGAAAAGGTAAGACTTGATATAGATGAAAGAGTCTGCCCTGATATTGTGGCAAGCATGACGGATATGGGAGAAATTGGTAAGTTTGATGCCATATTCAGCAGTCATTGTCTGGAACATCTTTACCCGCACGAAGTCCCGGTAGCTTTGAGGGAATTCAAAAGGGTATTACAGGATGACGGGTTTGCAATGATATTTGTTCCAGACCTTGATGGATTAACTATCAGTGATGATGTTTTGTATGTTTCTCCTGCTGGCCCTATAACTGCTTTGGATTTGTTATATGGGCTGAGAAGTGGAGTCAAGGAAACATTGCACATGGCACACCACACTGGATTTACTAAGTCTATTCTTGAGGATTCATTGAAAGAATCTGGATTCGCAGCTTCAAAGGTTGATCGACTTGAAGATCATAACCTAAGTGCAGTTTCTTTCCCAAATACCCCTTCTAGGGAAAGGTTATTAGAATTAAGTGAATTCTTTTCTCAACCCTGTATATGGAGAGTCATGTAATGAGAATGAAGAACAAAGATCATGGATTTACCAATGTTTACAGTAACAGCGAACGCGACTACCTGATTAAGTTAGGCTGGGAGTTGGACGAAGAGCCTGTCTTGACCAAGAAAGAGAAGGCGCCTGCCGAACTATACGAGGAAAAATTTGGTAAACCTCCTCATCACAAGATGAAGGAAGAAAGCATCATAAAGGCAATAAGTGACAACAGCAAGTGACATTGTTTCTCGCTCTCTCAGACTGATAGGGGTTCTGGGTCAGGGAAGGATAACATTATCGGCTAATGAATTAGCTGATGGGATTGATGCACTCAATTCAATGCTGGAATCTTTCTCAATCGAAAGATTGATGGTCTATCAAATTCTGGAAGAAAACTTCCCGCTTGTTATCGGAACTGGAAGTTACACAATCGGGGTGGGTGGAAACTTCAATACTACCCGTCCGGTAAAGATCGAGAATGCCTTTCTCAGGGATTCCAGCAACAATGATTATCCTCTGGCATTAATCGAGAACTCTGCATTCGACTCCATTCCATTAAAGACAGTCCGTAGCAGGCCGCAATGGCTGTTCTATGACACGCAAGACCCGTTGGCATACGTGAGGCTCATGTATCCCCCTGCTTACGCTGACACGCTATATTTGAACTCGTGGAAGCAATTACAGCAGTTCGCTGGTGGTTCTACGGTATTAGCGTTGCCTCCCGGCTACAAAAGGATGATCGAGTATAACTTGGCCGTTGAATTGCAGCCGGAGTATCCGGGGTCAAAATTATCCCCGATTGTCTCCGCCATTGCGGTTCAATCCAAAGCTAACTTGAAGCGGATCAATTCTAAAATACCGATTGCTGACGTAAGCGAGTCCGCCATGACGATTAGAGGTAGAGGAAAACGTAACATATTCACTGGATAGAAAATGAGTCGCACACAATTTCTTGGTGTTGGTTTCTTTGGAAAGTCGCCCAATGTAACGGCGCAGACTCGCAAGAATCTCTATCTTGAATTCAAACCCAAAGGGGACAAGACTCAAGTAGTCGCTTTCCCGACTCCCGGTCTGGAGTTGATCGTTGATTTTGGCGGTACTCCTGTTCGCGCCCAATATGCCTTGGGCGACTTTGATTATGTTGTTCATCGTGGAACATTCTGGGAAATAAATAATGCTGGTGTAAAAACAAGCAGAGGAACGCTTCTTACTACTTCTGGGCGTTGTTCTATCATAGACAACGGAACGCAGATAATGATTGTAGATGGTCAATATGGTTATATCTATACCATTTCAACAACAACCCTAGTTCAGATAACAGACGCAGACTTTCCTGCAAATCCGGTTACGGTAACATTCGACAGCGGGCGCTTCATTGTTTCTTTTGCCGCCAGCGGAGCTTTCTATATTTCAGCACTTTATAACGGTCTTGCATGGGATGGCCTTGATTTTGCTACCGCTGAATCAATGCCTGATAACCTTTTAAGGGTTGAGCAGGATCATGGTGATGTAGTAATGTTCGGAGAATTTACTACAGAGTTTTGGGGAAATACGGGAGAGTTGGATTTTCCTTATGCCAGAATTGGCGGGGCCAATCTTGAATGGGGGCTTGCTGCTACGTGGAGTGTTACCAAATTTAGTGGATCACAACAGGCAAGCTCACTAATGTTCCTTGGAAAGAACAGAATGGGAGAGGTAAAAGTTATTTCATTAACTGGCTATACCTCTATTCCAGTATCCAATAATGATCTTGAAGCGATTATCAACAGTACGACCACTTCAAATGCTACGGCTTTCTCTTACATGCTTGATGGTCATCCGATGTATCAGATTAACTTCCCTACGCTCAACAGGTCTTTTCTCTATGATGGGGCATCAAATGTATGGAGCGAATTGACTAGTAGTGGTGGTCGTCATCGGTGTGAAATAGGGGCGAATTATATTTCTCGTAGATATGCATCCGATTATGAAAATGGGAAGATTTACCAATTGAAACGGGATGTTTATTCAGACAATGGTGTGGTTATAATCCGTGAATTGACCGGGCGACATTTTGAAGTAGACATGGACGAAGGCTTCACGGTTGGCAAGTTCACGCTTGATATGGAAACGGGGGTAGGGCTTTCCAGCGGACAGGGTTCAGACCCAAGGGTAATGCTTCAATATTCTACCGATAATGGACATAATTGGAGTGAAGAATTATGGGTTGCTTGCGGGGCTGTTGGCGAGTATCTGGTTAAGGCGGAATGGTGGAGGCTTGGCTGGGGTAGAGACTTTCTGTTCAGAGTAAGAATCAGTGATCCCGTTAATTTCGTTATCACTGGCGCAGGATTGAGGGTGGCATGAGATTAAATCATCCCCCAATAAAGAGTAAATTCGATGATGAGAATGCTCCCAGTAGCCCCTGGGCAGATTGGGCTGGACAGATACACGATATTACAAGAACGGTAATCCAAAGCGGCACAACCGCCCAAAGACCCGCTATTAAGTTCATTGGTCAACAGTATTTCGATACCAGTTTGGGCGCTAATGGAAAACCGATATTTGCTTCAAAAACTGGAACCACTTGGGTTCTGGCTGACGGGACTGCGGCATGATTGATCCGATTGTTAAATTTGTGTATGACAATATTGACGTAGATTTCACTCTTGAGGATTGGGCTACAAGAATCGCTGATTGGGAATTCAAGCCAATTTATCAAGATTCAAACTTAGCTGCTGTTGTCATGGTTAAAGGAAATGAGGTTCATGTGGTGGTGGATAAGAAATATCGTGGTAAATGGTTGAGCAGAAAGGTAATCAGGAATATACTCGGAACCATTATTAAAGAATATGGACACGTCATCACTTCCACAGGATTTGGAGACGAAGATGCTGCAAAATTCATTGAGAGACTTGGTTTTGAACCAGAAGTAACGGTTTATAAGCTAGAGAAGTTAAAACATATTAAGGAGGTTATATGTCATCAGCAGCCGGAGCAGTAATTGGCATAGGAGGAAGTGTACTTGGCGGGTTATTTGGCAAGAAATCATCCAAGAAAGCCGCCGCTGCCGCACAAGCAGCTTATAACGATGCAAGAGGGACTGTCTCTGAGAACAGTAACCTTGCCAATAAATCGTTGTCTGACTTTTACAATACCGCAGAGGGCAATCTTTCTCCCTACCAGGGCGCTGGAGAATTTGGTATTGCTGGACTTTTAGACCCCGAAAGATTCAGGAACTTTGGAGTAGAGGATTTTCAGGTTGACCCTGGCTACCAGTTCGCTTTAGAGCAAGGCCAAAGAGGGATTGAGAACTCTGCCGCCGCTGGTGGACGGTTAATCTCTGGCGCGACACTAAAATCCCTTAATCGGTTTAATCAGGGGCTTGCTAATCAGCAATACCAGAACTCATTTGATCGGTTTAACCAGAACCGGGACTACCAGATGAAGTCCTACGGTGGACTTGCTTCAATGGGACAGAATGCAGTCAATGTGCTAGGTCAATTCGGTTCTGCTGCCGCCACAAATGCGGCTCAGAATTACATGAATACCGGATTGAACCTTGCCAAATTGCGAGTAGGTCAAGGTGGTGCAATGTCGAATTCAATCTTGCAGCAAGGGCAGATTGGTCAGAACATGATTGGGAATATATTTGGTTCATTGGGCAGCTTTGCAGGTAGTGGTGGCACTTCTGCTCCACAAATGGCTAATCCGTATCCAAACCAAGGCTGGTAAGGAGTAATTATGGGTGAATTCGACGCGAATATTAACTACAACCTTCTGAAACCTTTCGATATGAATGAGTATCAGACTAGCGCATTGGACTTACAGAACCTCAGAGGACAGAATCAGATTCAGCAACAAGCTATTAAAAATCAATCAGGAGAAGCATCTCTGGCGCAAATGCGTAAACAAAGATTTATTGATGCTAAGGGTGATATTAGTTTGTACGGCATGTTAAGTTCAAAAGCTGGGGACTACGAGGAAACTGCTAAGGCTGAAAAGCAGGTTCGGGAAACCAATATAGGAAAGGCGGATTTGGCCGGGAAACAAGCCGGAAATAACGAAAAGATGACGGCTGCCAGATCGAAGGTGGCAGCATTTGTCTATTCCGGCGGGACTATCGAACATGCTTTACAGGGAGCTAATTTTCTTCGACAAAGTGGAGATGAAGAAGGCGCATCGCTTCTTGAGAAAACGGCACAGCAGTATCCTGACGCGGCACCAGAACAGGTGCGAGAGTTTATTAAGCCATACCTAGCCCAACAACTCAAGTCGGAAGATTTGATTATGCCCAAATATGAGAATGGAACGCAGACAAACCCCAATTTTCAAGGGTCACTACAAACACTCCCAATGAGTACGTACCAACAAGGAAGTCAAGCTATTGCCCAAGGGAATCTTGATGTTAACCGAGGCAGATTGGGTCTTGAGAGGCAGAGGTTGAATCAGCAAATGCTAAATGAGTCTCCTTCTAGCGTCAAGAACAAGTTGGCTCAGGAAAAAGCTCAGACAAGCGCAAACAATTCAATCCAAATGTTGGATGAAATGAAGGCATTAGCAGAGGAAAATCCTAGATCGACCGCCACGGTACTAGCTCCGTTATCCGGACTAATAGAGTCTTTGCAGGCGGTATGGGAGCCAACTAAACCTGCATCCGAAACCCCAGCAATAAGAATGTATCAATTAAGGGATGCATTCCTGGCAACAGTAGAGGCATTGAAAAAAGACGGGAGAATGAGCAATCAAGATAGACAGAGGCTTGAAAACGCAATCGGTTCTGGCTCGTTTACTAGTCCAGAAAGTACAAAAGAGGCTATCAGGGTAGTAAGGGACATAGTTAAAAGCATGTCATCTTCGGGAACTGGCGCAACTGGCAACTGGAAAGACCTTTAATGGAAGATTGGGAAACAGCAGAACGAGTCCAAACAAACGATGCCGGTGAAAAACGTGCATTGATTGGAGGGTCTTGGATATCTGTTACCAAAGCACAGAAGAATGATGAGGGGCAGTTCAGAGTAATGCGCGAACCTAGCGTGATGAATGATAGAAGGGCAAAAGAATACAATCCCAAGACCTCTGCTAAAGACTTTCTCCTGGATAAACTGAAACGCGCATTTGTCAATACGGTAAGTCTGCCAGGATTGGCAGCAGATATTTCTCAACTTCCAGCTAGAACATTGGGGCGTTTGGGTGTTCCAGGTTTGGAGCGGGCCGGAAAAGAAGGGTTAATGTCAGCTACTGCACAAACCCAAAAAGTTGGGGATGAATTGCTGAACGTGGATAGAACCATGCTGCCACCTGATGCGCTCACTAAATATCTTGGGAATGTAGCAGAATTCGCCGGATCATCAGTAATTCCAAGTGGACTGGTAATAGGCGCTGCAAAGAAAATGATACCGGCTGCATTGGGTGAGGCTGCCGCGATTACGGGCGGCGGTGTGGCTTCTCAGTTGGGCGGAGATATAGCTGAGTCTGGTGGACATAATAGGGCATGGGGAGAGATTCCCGGTGGAATTGGTGGGGCAACAGGCGGTTATGGTGTAGCTGCCGCTACCAAGTTGGGCGGTGCGGCGGAAGCGGGCGGGAAAGCGTTGACCAATAAGGCCGGAAA
>ERZ1292623.2098-Hain-H51-01um-R1-2098-length-18283-cov-7_pt1 | contig 18283 bp, 18 predicted proteins | sample MGYA00564398_ERZ1292623 | MGnify/ENA primary metagenome ERZ1292623 (study PRJEB36523, sample SAMEA6512633) | groundwater metagenome | collected 2019-01-07 | study: AquaDiva: Metagenomics assemblies of 32 groundwater samples | reverse complement strand
AGGAGCTTTCGCAAGAAAGTACCCCGAAAAGACCCCGCAAGGGGTTTTTTTGCGGCTATTTTAGGTTTATCAACAAGTTTTTGAGACTAAATAATTCTTCGTCATTATATATCGATACCGGATAAACATTTTTATTTATTTTCTTAGCTATGCTCATTTTTTTATCTACTTGATTTTTGCTTAACATGTCTGATTTTGTTAATAGTATAATTTCTGTCTTTTCGCTTAGCTTATTATCATATTCTATTAATTCTTTTCTAATAATTTCATAGTCTTTTTTCAAATCCTCTGATTGGCAGTCTATACAATGCAAAAGCATTTTAGTTTTTTCAATATGTTTTAAGAATTTAATCCCTAAACCTTTGCCTCCCGAAGCGCCTTCTATTAACCCTGGAATATCTGCAAGCACAATGCCCTCTAATACTCCCAAATTGGGCTCAAGAGTTGTAAAGGGATAATCGCCAATTTTAGGATGCGCTCTTGTTAAAACGCTTAAAAGACTGCTTTTACCGGAGTTTGGAAGCCCAATAATCCCAATGTCCGCAATTAACTTGAGTACCAATAAAAGCTTTTTTTCTTCTCCTATCGTTCCTTTTTCCGCATAGTAAGGTGTTTGGTTTGTCGCTGATTTAAATTCGTTGTTTCCTCTCCCCCCCTTTCCGCCCCTGACAATTAAAGTTTTATTTTGGGAATTTATAATTTCAAAGCTATCATTTGTATTTAAATCCGTAACAAATGTTCCTATCGGCAAGAAAACAATTGAATCCTTTCCGTTTCTTCCGTATAAGTTCTGCTTTGCTCCTTTTATTCCGTCTTCTGCTGTTATTTTTTTCTTATACGTAAACTCTGAAAGCGCTGTAATATCGTTAATACCCTGAAAATATACATTTCCGCCATTACCGCCATTACCTCCGTCAGGACCTCCCTTTGCAGTCTGGGCATTTCTTTTAAAGCTAGAAGCTCCATTTCCGCCGTTTCCCGCTTTAACAATAATTTGCACTTCGTCAATTAACATGAATACATTTTACCATTTTATGTTAAAATTTATCTTGTGAAAGTTTTACAAACTAAAGGCTTTGGCGATTACGAGCTTTTGGATAGCGGTAACGGGTTTCGTTTGGAGAGATTCGGAAAATATATAATTTCAAAACCGGATCCTCAAGCTATCTGGAAACAAAGCTTACCTTATGACCGGTGGAAAAGCGCTGATGCAAAATTTGAAAATGGAAAATGGGAAAAAAGAAACGGCTTTCCCGATAAATGGCAGATTTCATATAAAAATGTGAATTTCTACGCAAAGCTGACTTCATTTAAACATACCGGAGTTTTTCCGGAACAAAGCTTAAACTGGGATTTTATACAACAAAAAATCAATGATCAAAAATCAATAAACAATATACAACCTCACGTATTGAACCTCTTTGCGTACACGGGAGCCGCTAGCTTAGTTGCTGCAGCTTCAGGTGCGAAGGTAACGCATGTTGATGCTTCAAAGCCCTCAATAGCGTGGGCAAAAGAAAACCAAAAACTATCTAACCTCTTAGAAAAACCAATCCGGTACATCTTAGACGATGCAATTGAATTTACCGCAAGAGAAATAAGACGCGGGAATAAATACGAGGCAATAATTATGGACCCGCCTGTCTATGGTCATGGTCCAAACGGCGAAGTTTGGGATTTTAATAAGAGTTTTCCTGTACTATTAGATAATTGCTCCAAACTTCTGTCCAATAAACCATTATTTGTAATCGCCAATGCTTACGCTGTTTCTTATTCGGCAATTATGCTTAAGAATTTGTCAGAAGATTATTTTCCTAAAGGAAACATAGAATATGGAGAACTGGCGCTTGAACAAAAAAACAGCAGACTTCTTTCAACAGGAGTTTTTTCAAGAGTTTCGTATATCTGACAAACAACTTCCCTTTGGTGTAAAATATCCATTACCTCATGAAAAAAATATTATTCTTGTTAATACTAATTTTCTTAACAATTGCTACTACTAATAAATCTTTTGCAATTTACGACCCGTTATCGGTTAAAAATAACAAATTTGGTATTCATATATTATTTCCGGAAGAATTGAGTGAGGCAGCTACTCTTGTTAATTCTTCAGGGGGTGATTGGGGTTATGTAACAATTCCAATTCAAGCGTCAGACAGGGACTTAGAAAAATGGCAGACTTTTATGAATAACTCCAAAAAGAACCATCTTATTCCAATAATAAGGATTGCAACAAACGGAGACTATTTTGAAAAAGCTTTCTGGTCCAAGCCTACGAATTATGATATTTTGGATTTTGCAAACTTTTTAAACTCACTTAATTGGCCAATTAGAAATAGGTATGTTATTGTTTATAACGAAGTCAATAGGGCTGATGAATGGGGCGGTACGCCAAGCGCTTCTGAATATGCTGAAATTTTAAATTACGCAGCTGATGTATTCAAGCAAAAAAACGAAGATTTTTTTATCATTTCCGCGGGATTTGATAACGCATCTATTAATATACCGGGGCAATCTGTTGAACAGTTTACATATATTCGGCAAATGGAAAATTCACTACCTGGAATTTTTTCAAAAATTGACGGTATTTCAGCGCATGCTTATCCTAACCCTGCTTTTTCCTCTCCCCCATCGAGTTCGCGAACCGGAATCTACAGTTTTTATTATCAAAAACAATTAATTGAAAGCTACGCAAATAAAAATATGCCTGTTTTTATAACGGAAACCGGATGGACATCCAGGCAAGTTTCGCAAGAGCAACAATCTATTTATTATAAAGAAGCGTTTGAAAACTTTTGGAATGACAAGACTGTTTTAGCTGTTACACCGTTTATTTTCACTGCCAACCAGGGTTCATTTATGCAGTTCTCATTTATAAAAAACGGTGAAAAAACCAAAATTTATAATACTTACAAAAGTATCTTAAAGGTAAGAGGACAGCCTGTACTTTCAAAAGATATTTTAAATATTTCCGATTTACAATTTATATATAAAACAAAAGAATTTAATAACAAAAATGACTTTAATTCAGTATTTAATAACGTAAGCAAATCTTCAAAAACATTTTTTAAATGGCTTCTTAAAGTTTGAGAGTATATGGTATAATTTACTTCTGCATTCAAAGGTTAAATTATGAACGAAGATTTAAGCGATGAGATATTTCAAAGTCATACGCATGGCGTTTTAAATATCGAAGGAATAATAACTAAAATAAAAGAATTTTTAGAAGAAGATCCAACTTCCGAATACAGCCTTGTTATCGGGTCGGATTCGCATGAGAAAATAGATTCCGATTCCAAAAACGGCGGCCGTGAAATTAATTTGGTAACTGCGATTTTGATTCACAGAAAGGGTTTTGGCGGAAAGTATTTTTGGAAAAAACAGCGTCAAAAAAATATTCATTCTTTAAGAGAAAAAATTTATGCAGAAACAATCACTTCGTTAACTTTTGCTTCCATATTTGTTCCCCTATTTAAAAAACATTTAAATGGCAGTTCGCCTAATTATAATTTGGAAATTCATGTTGACGTAGGAGAACACGGAGACACAAGGAATATGATAAAAGAGGTTGTAGGCATGGTGACGGGAAACGGTTTTGTCGCAAAAACAAAACCGGACGCTTATGCGGCTTCTTATGTTGCGGATAAACACACCTAAATGGCTGATAGCAGATAGCTTATGGCAAATGGTTAAAGAAAACTTAAAAACACATGAAAAGTCAAAAACTTGAATGGCAAAAAGCTCCTGATATAAAAAAAGAAATAAGTAAAATACTTAAAGTTCTTGATTTGCCCCATCTGCAGGCAAAAAGAATTTTTTGTTATAGAACGCAAGGTTCAAAATCAAGAGCATACGCAAGAATATGGTCAATGCCTAAAATCTTCCAGGACGCGTTGGATTTAGAACCCGCGTACGTTATAGAGGTTTTGGCAAAATATTACGATAAATTAAGTGCGGATGAAAAATCCAAAGTATTAATTCATGAACTTTTGCATATTCCCAAAAATTTTTCCGGCGCGCTTGTTCCTCATCTTACAAAAAACAGACACTTGGGTAAAACGGCAAATGCGCTATTTACAGAATATAAAAGATTAAATAAATTAAACATTTAAGAAAGTACAGCGCTACATAGCAGTATACTTTTAAAATGGACTTAGGATAAGTTTATTATGATAATAATAGTACATGGAAACGATATAGAAAAATCAAGAAATTATTTTTTTGAGGAAAAAAATAAGCTAAAAAATGTCGTTTTAATAAATCCGGAATCCGTAACCGTTGACTTACTCTTTCAAACATCCGAAAACACACATTTTTTCGAAAAAGAAACTACGATTATTATCGAAAATTTCTTTTCAAAAATAAAAACAAATTCCAATGAATTTAAAGATATTACCTCATATGTTAATAAAAATAAAACAATAAACATTATCTTTTGGGAAAACACGGAAATATCAAAGATAGCATTATCTGCCTTTAGTAACGCTACGGTTAAAAATTTTTCTTTACCCAAAAAACTATTTTTGTTTTTAGATAACATCAAACCAAACAATTCAAAATACCTGATAAATCTTTTTCATGAACTTCTTAAGACAATGGAAGCAGAAATAATATTTTTTATGATTGTAAGACAATTAAGACTTTTAATAGCTCGAATTGAAAATAGTTCTAACTCAATAGATGAAGTAAAAAAAATGGCTCCGTGGCAGCTTTTCAAGTTTAAAAAACAGGCGGGTTATTTTTCAAGAGAAAAACTAATTAGTACACATAAGAGACTTTTTGAGATTGATTTAGATCAAAAAACAGGGAAAATTCCCTTTTCTACGGAGAAATCAATTGACTTTTTCCTTGCTGATTTATAATATAGATTAATGACAATTGATCCATCAATTTTTAAATCTTACGACATCCGCGCAATATATCCCGGTCAAATTGATGAAGAAAAAATTGTTCCAATCGTTAAGGCTATATACACTTTATTTCAAAAGCAACTTAACAATAATGGACAGCTTCAAATTCTTTTAACCCGTGACATGAGATTATCCTCTCCTTCTTTGTTAGAAGTTGCAAAAAAAACACTGATTGAAATGGGAGCACATGTTATAGATGCAGGGCTATTATCTACACCATCCTTTTATTTTGCTGTTTTTCATTACGGATACGACGGAGGTATTCAAGTAAGCGCATCTCACAATCCTAAAGAATGGAACGGCTTAAAAATTGTCAGAAAAGATAAAACAGGATTAATAAAAATAGGAAAATTAACAGGAATGGAAGAAGTAAAACAAATGGTAATTGATAATTTTCCATTTAAACTTGCCGATACCCCCGGATTTGTAACTCAAAAATCAGGAATATTGGAAGATGAAGTAAAAAATGCGTTGGAAATCGTAAATAATCCAAAAATTTCTGAATTTAAAATAGTTGCAGATCCGGCTAATGCTATGGGTGCTACTTATTTAGAAGCTTTATTTAACAAAGTAAAAGTAAATTTAATAAAAATGAATTTTAACTTAGACGGAACATTTCCTGCTCATCAACCTGATCCTTTACAGTTTGAGACATTAGTTGATCTTCAAAAAAAAGTTACTGAAGAACATGCAGATTTAGGACTTGCTCCTGATGGAGACGGAGACAGATTATTTTTTATTGATGAGAAAGGACAAATCGTTCCCCCGACTTCTATAACTTCTTTAGTTGCAAAAGAACTTCTAAAACAAAATAAAGGTGCCAAGATACTTTTTGATATCCGATACATATATACTCCGATGAAAATAATTGAAGAAAACGGCGGGAAATGGGATATCACAAAAGTCGGTCATGCGAACATCACGGAAAAAATGAGCCAAACGGGTGCAATTTTCGCCGGTGAATCTTCAGCTCACTTTTTCTTTAAAGCAACAGGAAACGGAGAAGGTCCCTTAGGAGTTCTTCTGATAATCCTAGATATAATGACAAGGGAAAACAAAACTCTTTCACAACTATCTAAAGAGGTTAGAAGAAGCTATGAATCAGGAGAAATTAATTTTAAAGTATCAAATGCACAGGAAATTATGGATACAATAAAGAAAGATTACAAAGACGGAGAGTTGTCGGAGCTAGACGGAGTGGCAATTTCATATCCGGCCTGGAGACTTAGTTTAAGAACTTCAAATACAGAGCCGCTATTAAGATTAAACGCTGAAGGTTATAATAAAAACGAGATGAAAAAAAATTACGATACTATCGTTGATAGAATTAAAGGATTAAGTAAATCATGAATAATTTAAACAGTTTAGATAAATCAAATTTCAGACAATTTATCCTAGATACACCTAATCAATTTAAAATTGGGATTACGCTCGCAAATGGGATAAAAGTTAATGGAGAATTCGATTCTGTTACAATTTCGGGAATGGGAGGGTCTGCGCTCCCTGCAAATTTACTAAGAACATATTGCAACAGTTTATTTAAGAATCATCCAGAATACAAACCGTTTGAAATTTATGTCAACAGATTTTATTCCCTGCCGCCAGAAGCTCATGGCAAAAACGCGCTTAATATTATCGCCTCATATTCCGGTAATACAGAAGAAAGCTTATCTTCACTTAATGAGGCAAAGGAAAAGAACTTGCCTTTTATCGGTATTTCAAGCGGAGGAGAAATTGAAAAACTTTGTAAAGAATACCAAGCTCCTCATATAAAACTGCCTATCCCCTATCCAAATTACCAGCCAAGAATGGGAACGGGATATTTTTTTGGCGCGCTATTGAAATTTTTAATAAATCAGGGCTTAGTTCCTGATTTAACCAATGATATTATCTCACTATCTGATAAATTTAATGAGAAAATGAGAGATTTAGAAGAAAATGGTAAAATTTTAGCTAAAAAACTTTATAATAAAACGCCTGTAATTTACTCCTCTCCAAAATACAAATCTATTGCTATGATTTGGAAAATTAAAATAAATGAAAATGCAAAGACCCCTGCTTTTTGGAATTTTTTTCCGGAATTAAATCATAACGAAATGGTAGGTTTCACTAATCCGCAGGGAAAATTTTTCATAATAATGTTAAGAGATGAGGATGATAATCCAAAAAACCTTAAGCGTTATCAAACAACAGCTGATTTATTTAAAGAAAAAGGGATTGATTCAAAAATTATCACAATGGACGGAAACGATGTTTTTTCAAAAATGTTTTTAAGCATAACTTATTCTGACTGGACATCATATTATCTGGCTTTGGAATACGGACAAGATCCAACTCCTGTTGATTTGGTTGAGAAACTTAAAAAAATTTTAGCCTCTTAAAACATTCTGCTTGAAAATTTTTAAAAATGCTATGATAATAATAACATGGCTTATTCTGCCCATCATATAGCTTGGTTTTCGGAAATCAGAAAAGAAGATGTCGCCCTAGTCGGCGGTAAAGGAGCTAATTTAGGCGAGATGACAAGCGCAGGATTCCCTGTTCCTCCTGGTTTTGTAATAACCTCAAGCGCGTACTATGATTTTATCAGGGAAAATAACTTAAACATAAAAATTAAACATCTTTTATCTACAGCGAATTTTGAAAATTCAAAATCTTTGGAACAAGTCTCCTTACATATTAAAAAACTCATCAAAAACGGCGTTTTGTCCAATCTGCTTATTAAAGAAATAGTTTCCGCGTATAATAAATTAAGCGGTCCATTAAGCTATACTCTGGTGGCTCTACGTTCCTCTGCAACCGCGGAAGATTTAGCCAACGCATCCTTTGCCGGACAGCAGGAAACTTTTTTAAATGTAAAAGGCGATGCGGTGCTTTTGGAAAAAATAAAAGAGGGCTTTGCTTCTTTGTACAACGGGCGGGCAATTTATTACAGACATCAGCAAAGATACGATGATGTAAAAATCGGAATTGCTTTGGTTGTGCAAAAAATGGTTGAATCAAATCAATCAGGGGTAATGTTTACCATTGATCCTGTAACAAATGATAAATCAAAAATTGTAATTGAAGCAATTTTGGGCTTAGGAGAATTAATTGTCCAAGGAGTTGTAACTCCGGACCATTATGAGGTCAGCAAAGATAATTTTTCAATCTTAAATAAGAAAATATCTTTACAAAAATATCTGCTTAAAAAACAAGGAGTAAGCGATAAAAATGTTAAATTGTCTAAAAAACAAGGCAAAAAACAAAAATTATCCGATAGTTTGATAAAATCACTCGCAGAAATCGGACAAAAAATAGAAAAACATTATTATTTTCCCCAGGACATTGAATGGGCTATTCAAAAAAACAAAATCTATATCGTACAAACGAGAGCAGTTACAACCACTAAAAGTGAAGTAAAAACGAACAATACAACCTTATCGGAATCAGATCTAATATTAAAAGGAGATCCTGCAAGCCCGGGGATTGCTAGTGGAGTTGTAAAAGTAATTTTATCAGCCAAAGAAATTAATAAAATAGCTCCAGGCGATGTTTTAGTCGCTCCTCAAACAACTCCGGATTTTGTACCCGCAATGAAAAAGGCAGTAGCCATAGTTACCGATAGCGGAGGCAGAACATCCCATGCCGCAATTGTTTCAAGAGAACTGGGAATCCCGGCAGTTGTAGGCACCGAAGTAGCAACTAAAAAATTAAAAACAGGAAATGTAATAACAGTAAACGGCACAAAAGGTGAAATTTATAAAGGAGGGTTTTCTATAACTAGAAGTGTTCGAACGGATATGATTTCAAATATTAAGACAGCGACTAAACTTTACGTAAATCTGGCAGAGCCGGATTTGGCTGAAAAAATTGCAGGAAAAAATCCCGACGGAATAGGTTTACTGCGGGCAGAATTTATTATGGCAGATATCGGCGTTCATCCAAAAAAAATGATTCACGACGGTAAAAAACATATATATATTGATAAATTAGCAAATGATATAGCTAAATTTTGCAAAGCTTTTTACGAAAAACCGGTAGTGTATCGAACCTCTGATTTTAAAACAAACGAGTATAGGAATTTAACTGGCGGAAAGGATTACGAACCGGAAGAATCAAATCCGATGCTAGGCTTTAGGGGTGCTTTTAGGTATATTCACGACCCGCAAGTTTTTAAGCTTGAACTTGAAGCAATTAAAAATGTCAGAAATAAAATGGGATATAAAAATCTATGGTTAATGATTCCGTTCGTAAGAACAGTCGAAGAACTTGTAAAAGTAAAAAAACTTATAAATGACGCAGGACTTTCCCGTTCATCTACATTCAAAGTTTGGATGATGGTAGAAATCCCTTCAAATGTAATACTTTTAGAAAAATTTATCGAAACAGGAATTGACGGTATTTCAATTGGCTCCAATGATTTAACTATGCTTATTATGGGAACCGACAGGGATAATTCCGAAGTTGCGAGTGAATTTAATGAAATGGATTCTTCAACTCTTTGGGCTTTTGAGCGTGTAATAAAAACAGCCCACAAATACGGTATTACGTCTTCGATGTGCGGACAGGCAGTTTCTACTTATCCTGAACTTGTCAGAAAACTTGTTGAATGGGGAGTAACAAGCGTATCGGTATCGCCTGACGCAATTGAAACAACAAGAAAACTTCTTTCACAAACCGAAAAAGAAATTTTAAATAAATAATGGCAAAAATTAAGCAAATATTTGCAAGAGAAATATTAAATTCGAAAGGTCACCCTACGATTGAAACAACTGTTGTCCTAACCGACGGAGCAGCAGGAACGGCATCTAGCCCATCCGGCACGTCCGCCGGAAAATACGAAGCGCTGGAAATAAAAGATAACGACGAAAAAAAATTTCAGGGTTTTGGCGTAAACAACGCAATTTTAAATATAGAAGAGATTATTAGTCCCGCACTTACCGGCATGGATGCGTCAAAACAGCAGGAAATTGATAAAAAAATGATTGATTTAGACGGCACGCATAATAAAGGCAGACTTGGCGCAAATGCAACACTTTCGGTTTCTATGGCTGTTGCTAAAGCTTCTGCCAGAAGCTCCGTGCTTCCTTTATTTCTATACTTAAGAGAATACATTAAAAAAGAAAATATTCCTTTAAAAATTCCAACCCCCGCATTTAACCTTATTAACGGCGGAAAACATGCTCAAGGAACTATTGATTTTCAGGAATTTCTGCTTATTCCAGCCACATCAAAATCATATGAAGAGTCATTAAATATCGGAACGTCTGTATATTTTAGCTTACAAAAACTCCTGCAAACAAATAACTTATCAACTTTAGTAGGTGACGAAGGCGGGTTTTCGCCGGCTGTTTCTGCAAATCTTGACGCACTGGCACTACTAAAACAGGCAATTGAATCAGTAAACTTAAGAGTTGGTTTTGATGTTTTTTTGGGGCTAGACGCGGCTGCGAACAGTTTTTTTTCTGACCAAAAATATCATATTAAAGATAAATCAACCGCGCTTGATGTAAACGACATTATATCGTTTTATGAGTTGATAAATAAAGATTTCCATCTTCTTTATTTGGAAGACGGTCTTTCCGAAGATGATTGGGACGGATGGACAAAGCTTTGTTCGAAACTATCCGGACAAATGCTTATTGCCGGAGATGATTTAACGGTTACAAATCCCTACAGACTCCAGACAGCACTAGATAAAAAAACTATCAGCGGAATAGTTATTAAACCAAACCAAATAGGCACGGTTATCGAAGCTTTGGCAGTTGTTGAAATGGCAAGACAGGCAGGCTTAAAGATAATTGTTTCCCACCGCTCCGGCGAAACAAATGATGATTTTATTGCGGATTTTGCCGTAGCAGCTTCGGCAGACTATGTAAAATTCGGCGCTCCGGTTAGAGGAGAAAGAGTAGCAAAATACAACAGGCTTTTGCAAATAGAAAAACAAATTAAATCACTTTAAATTGAAAAGCAGCACTATTTCTCCTTTTACGCTATTTTTGTAATTAATAATTTGATTACTAATTAAATCTTTCCTAACATCTTCGTAAACTTTTGTAAGCTCTCTTGCGACAACTACTTCTATATCGCCAAATACTTCTTTTATCTCTTCGAGTGTTTTCAAAAGCCTGTGGGGAGATTCAAAAATAATAACAGTAGAGCTAATTAATTCTAAAGATTTTTTTAAATTTTTAAGTAAAGTTTTTCTGTGTCCTTGTTTTTTAGGCAAGAATCCTATAAATAAAAACTTATCTGTAGGAAGCCCTGACGAAACGAGTGCCGAAATCAAAGAGGTTGGTCCCGGGATTGAAATTACTTTAATTCCCTCTTTTAAACATTCTCTGACAAGCTTAAACCCGGGATCTGAAATCGTTGGTGTTCCCGCATCTGAAACTAAAGCTACGTTTTTTCCATTTAAAAGCAGATTAATTATTTGAGGCACCCGTTTTGCCTCTGTTTGCTCATAATAAGAAAAAAGTTTTGCGAGCATTTCTATTTCTTTTCCCTTAAAATAATGTTTTATTAAAATCCCGGTTTTTCTGGTATCTTCAGATGCGATGTAATCTACCAGAGAAAGAATGTCTAAGGCTCTTGCTGTTATATCTTGTAAATTGCCGATGGGTGTTGCTACAATGTATAAATTACCCATAACTGTGATTGAACTTTTAACAAACTTTATTATACAACTTATTGAATCTACAGGCTATCTTGGGATTTTTGTGTTAATGACATTGGAGTCTGCTTTAATCCCAATTCCTTCAGAAGTAACTATGCCTTTTGCGGGGTTTTTAGTTTCGCAGGGAAAATTAAATTTTTGGTTAGTCGTAATTATGGGTGCGTTTGGTAATCTGGTTGGCTCTTTAATTGCGTACGGAATAGGATTTTACCTCGAAGAACATATAATTATTAAACTTATAAAAAAATACGGAAAATTCTTCTTGTTAACTGTTCATGAATATGAAAGATCTGTAAATTGGTTAAAAAAATATGGAGATTACGTTGCATTTTTCTCTAGACTTCTGCCTGCAGTACGTACGTTTATATCTCTTCCCGCGGGTCTATCTGAAATGAATATTTGGAAATTTTCATTTTATACGTTTTTAGGTTCATTTATATGGTCTGTGTTTTTAACCTATATTGGAGTTTATTTTGGCAAGGAGTGGCATGCGCTTGAACCTTATTATAGAAAAGTTGAGATATTTTTAGCCATTATTTTTATAATTGCTTTCTTTTGGTATATAAACCACAAATTAAAAATTATTAAATTAAAAAATAATATAAACTCTTAGCGCTTATATAAACTTTCTGACAATCCCGACAGCTTTCCCCTGGATTGTTAGACTAGTCGGGTAAATTGGAGACATTTCGGAATTTGCAGGCTTTAAAACAACTCTGCCGTCTTCCTTATAAAATTTTTTTAGAGTTGCTAAGTTATTATCAACAATTGCTACAACTATATCTCCGTTTGCCGCTTCTGACATTTTTTCTATAACAACAAAATCTCCGTCTAAAATTCCGTCTTCTATCATTGAATTTCCTTTGACCTGTAAAACATAAGCAGTATTTTTGCCTGATAAGAGTGAAGCGGATACAAAAAACGACGCGTTTGGGTCTGTGTGAGGTTCTAGGGGGCTTCCTGCCGCGATAAAACCAAGAAGCGGCAGTTCTATTGCGGGTTTACTGCCTGTTAAGGAAAGCGTGACCTTATCGTCAACGATTTTTAAAACTCTTGTATTGCCGTCAACCTTTTGAACATAGCCTTTTTCCACCAGCGATTTAATTAAGGAATGAACTGTAGAATTGCTTCTGTGCCCTGTACCTTGGGCAATTTCAGCTAATGTCGGCGAATAACCGTATTGTTTTTGGAACTGCGCCAAAAATTCAAGCGCTTCTCTTTCTTTTCTGTACAAAACTCCAGCCATATTAGTATTTTATACGAAAAATATACAAACTTTGTCAAGAAGTCAAAGTGTGTCAGATATAATCATTTTTATAAATTTATTTCTTATGTTAAAATTGTTTTCGCTATGAATTTCAAACTTGTATCAGATTTCAAACCAACCGGAGATCAACCGCAAGCTATAGAAAAGCTTTTTAATGGAATTAAAAATGATTATAAAAATCAGGTGTTATTGGGCGTAACAGGCAGCGGAAAGACATTTACTATGGCAAACATTATTCAGAAAATTCAAAAACCGACACTTGTAATTTCTCATAATAAAACACTTGCCGCCCAGCTTTATCAGGAATTCAGGGATTTTTTTCCAAACAATGCTGTTTGCTATTTTGTTTCTTATTACGATTATTACCAGCCCGAAGCCTACATTCCTCAAAGCGACACTTATATAGAAAAAGAGGTAGAAATAAATGAAGAAATAGATAAATTAAGACTTTCAGCTACCGCAAATCTATTAACCAGAAAAGATGTAATTGTTGTCGCTTCGGTTTCCTGCATATACAATTTAGGTTCTCCTTTGGAGTATGGAAAATTTGTTTTGGAACTAAAACCTGGAGTTAATCTAACCCAAAAAAATATTATTTTAAGACTGACAGATCTTCAATATGAAAGAAATGATTACGAATTCAAAAGAGGCACTTTTAGGATAAGGGGCGAAGATATAGACCTATTTCCGGCGTATTTAGACTTTGGCATAAAAATTACCATTACAAATGACAAAATAGAAAGTTTAATTGAGTTTGATCCCATAACGGGAGACACAATCAGGGTATTAGAAGGCTTGGTAATTTATCCTGCAAAACATTATATGACTAATCCTCTAACTTACAAAGATGTTTTTCCCAAAATTAAAAATGATCTTGCTATAAGAGTAAATGAATTAAAAAACCAAGGTAAAATACTTGAAGCGCATAGACTAACTCAAAAAACTAATTATGATTTGGAGATGATAGAAGAAATTGGCTTTGTAAACGGCATTGAAAACTATTCAAGATATTTTGACAAAAGATTGCCGGGAGAACCTCCATACACTCTTTTAAATTATTTTAAAGAGTGTAAGAATGATTTTCTAACAGTAATAGATGAATCACATATAACAGTTCCGCAAATACGGGGTATGTATAACGGCGATAAAGCCAGAAAGCAAACTCTAATAGATTATGGCTTTAGACTTCCTTCTGCCTTAGATAATAGGCCTCTAAGATTTGAAGAATTTATGACAAGAATAAATAATACAATTTATGTCAGCGCAACGCCGAATGAATACGAATTAAGTTTGAGCACAGAAAATAATGCAATTGCACAGCAGCTTATAAGGCCAACAGGACTAATTGATCCTAAGGTTGAAGTAAGGAAAACAAAAGGGCAGGTTGAAAATTTAATTTCTGAAATTCAAAAAAGGGCTGCTAAAAAACAAAGAGTTTTAGTTACAACTCTGACAAAAAGAATGGCAGAAGATTTATCTTCATATTTAGAAGAAAGAGACATTAAAGTATCATATCTTCATTCGGATATAGAAACTTTAAAACGGCAGGATGTTTTAGATAGCTTGCGGCAAGGCGAATATGACGTGCTGGTTGGAATAAATCTTTTAAGAGAGGGTTTAGATTTACCCGAAGTATCTTTAGTTGCAATTCTTGATGCTGATAAAGAAGGGTTTTTAAGAAGTAAAACATCACTTATTCAAACTATGGGAAGAGCTGCCAGAAATATCAACTCAAAAGTAATCATGTATGCAGATACAATTACGGGTTCTATGAAAGCAGCAATTGAAGAGGTAGAAAGACGTCGTAAAATTCAAGTTGCTTATAATAAAAAACATAACATAACTCCAAAAGGAATTAAAAAATCTATAAGAGCAAAACTGGTTGAACAAACAGAAAAAAACTCGGAGGAGATAAATTACTTGTTAACTTTAACAAAAAAAGAAGTATTGCTTCCGGATGAAAAAGAAAAACTAATTAAAAAACTTACAAAAGAAATGCGTCAGGCCGCAAAAGAGCTTGACTTTGAAACCGCAACAATCTTAAGAGACCAGATAAAACTTCTTAAAACCCGCTGATATTTTCAATATGCTTAAAATTTATTACTTCATTATTAGAGTTTAAATCTATTAAAATTGCATCTATCCTTAAAGCATCCGGTAATTTTGGATTAATCATTTTATAAAATTGTGCAGTTCTTACTAACTTTTTGATCTTTTGAGAAGAAATTGCCTCAATTGCGCCCCCATGTAAACTCGTAGTTCTGGTTTTAACTTCTGTAAAAACTAAAATGTTTTGATGTATCGATACAATATCAATTTCCCCGTAGCCTTTGCGGAAATTTCTTTCGATAATTTTATAGCCTTTTTTAATGAGGTATTGGCAAGCTTTTTCTTCTCCAAGTCTTGCAACCGGATTTGGAATAAACATTTAAATTAATTATTATGTTTTTCGCGAAGAAAATAAAGTTTTGCCCGTCTTACTTTATTTTTAGAATGAGCTTTTACAACTGCTTTCTCAATGTTGGGAGAATTAACCGGAAAAATCTTTTCAACAGCTACGTCCCCGACTAGTTTTCTGACGGTAAACATTTTATTTTCGCCCCTTCCGTTAATACCCAAAACCACACCTTCAAAAATCTGGGTTCTTATTTTATCTCCTTCTTTAATTTTTTGATAAACTTTTAAAACGTCTCCCGGAACAAAATCAATGCTTGCAATCATAGGAAAATATTATAACTTAAGTTTTAAAATTACTCAACATACAGCTTTCTATAAATTCCAAAAATATCGGATGAGGTAATAATGGTCTGCTTTTGTATTCAGGGTGCCCTTGAGTTCCCAAATAAAACGGGTGTACTGCTTTTGGAAGTTCCATAATTTCAACTAAATTTTCATTGACTGATCTTGCACTTATGATAAATCCGTTATTTTCGAAATCTTTAGCGAATTTATTATTAAACTCGTATCTGTGCCTGTGTCTTTCGCTGGTTAAATTTTTGGATTTATCTTTAAAACCATTGTATTTACTATAAATTTCATAAGCTCTTGTACCTTTTTTTACAAAAGCTTCCCATCCGCCAAGCCTCATTGTACCGCCATATGCTCTTTTTTTTAAAAGCTCTTTTTGTGATGGAATAAAATAAATTACAGGGTGTTTTGATTTTTTGTTATTTTCAACCGTATTTGCGTCTTTAAATCCTAAAATATCTCTGGCATAAGAAACAGCCGCAAGCTGCATACCATAACAAAGCCCTAAATAGGGAATTTTATTTTCTCTGGCATACGACGCCGCTTTAATCATTCCCTCCGCTCCCCTTTGTCCCCAGCCGATTGGAACGATTATTCCGTTTGGTTTTCCGATAATTTTTTCCGCTTCTTCTGCTTCTACTTTTTCAGCATCAACCCATCTTGTTTTAATAAGTACGCCTTTTTTCCATGAAGCATGATCAATCGCGTCAAAAAGTGCCGCGTATGAATCTTTTAGCTGATATTCTCCGGTACCAAAATATTTTCCGACAATTGCAATTTCAATAGTTTTTTTTGCATTTTTCGTACTATCTACGAATTTAATCCACTCATTAAGTTTTGGGGCTTTAACTTTAAGCCCTAATTTCCGCAAAATTTTTTTATCTAATTCCTGCTTGTGCAAAACCAACGGAATTTCATAAACAGAAGGAAGATCAGGGCTTGAGATAATATCGTCGTTGTGCATGTTGCAAAAAAGCGCTAATCTGTCTTTTCTTCTCTGGTCTAAATATTTTTCACCCCTTGTTATTATAAAATCAGGCTGGATTCCCATTGAGTTTAGTGTTCTTACAGAAAGTTGTGTCGGTTTTGTTTTTGGTTCGCCTAAATGACCGGGGGTTGGAACGTAGCTTACATGAATATGAATTACATCTTCCGGTTTTTTTAAAGTCATCATGCGGGAAGCTTCGTAATAGAATATGTTTTGGTATTCTCCGGCTGTTCCGCCTAATTCAATAATTACAATATCTGCCCCTTTTTTTTTGGCTAAACTTTCTATTCTTCTTATAATTTCATCTGTAATGTAAGGAATTGCTTCAACATCTTCGCCGTTATATTCAAATCTTCTTTCTTTATCTATTACGGTTTTATAAATTTTACCGATTGTGACGAAATTATCCTCACCCATGTCCTCGTTTAAAAACTTTTCGTATGTGCCGATGTCCATATCTGCTTCCGTACCGTCTTCGCATAAAAAAGGATCACCATGCTCTATAGGATTAATTGTTCCCGCATCAATGTTTAAATAGTTTTCAAATTTAATTGGAGCTATTTTATAACCTGCTGATTTTAAAAGTAACGCAATAGAGGCAGCGGTGGTTCCTTTTCCAATCCCGGAAATTACACCGCCTGAAACAAAGATATATTTTGTATGTTTTTTTCTAGTGGGCACGATTAACTATATCAAAATTAAAAACAAAGGTCAAGCATAAATTTTGTGGTATTTCTATATTCTTTTATATAAATCGTCATCTTGATAAAATAGGAGCTTGGATGTAGACCTAATATGCGGAAGGAGGCATATGACCCATACGCTTCGCGAATACTGGGTAAAAGCCCAGTATTTTTTATGAGCGGGATACGAGAATCGAACTCGCATCTCTACCTTGGGAAGGTAGCATACTGCCACTGTACTAATCCCGCAATGAATCCATTGCGTTAATTATACAGCATGAATTCAAAAACTACTTTATCTTGGGAGTTTGAGAACATTTCCTGAATGGATTAAATTAGGATTTACAAGTTTATTTGCTCTTGCAATTTCAACCCATTTATAACCGTCTCCATATGCTCTTACCGCAATATCCCAAAGATAATCTCCTTTTACAACTTTGTAAGATGTTTGGGTAATCGGATTTTTCTGTTCAGCGTTTTGTTTTACAAGAGTTTGTTCTTTCGCCTTAACATCCGGGACTGATAATTTTACTCCAACATATAAAACACCAGGATTTTCTAATTTATTCGTTTTTGCCAAATCAACCCAGTTGTAACCGGAACCGTATATCTTTTCTGCGATAGACCAAAGATTATCTCCCTTTTTAACAGTATAAGACTCGGGCAGTACTTCCTCGTTTGTTAAATTAGTGTCCGACGTAGAGTCTATTTGGGTGTTTCTTGATTTAAAAAATGAAAAAACAAGCACCAACGCCACCAAAACAACTACTGCTCCTAAAAATAAACTTGTGTATGATTCTCCCCATTTAATTTGAGATAAAAACCCTTCTTGCTTATTAGAAACTGGTTTTACGAATTTTATCGAAACTTTTTTTAATTTTGCTTTTTTAGCCATGATTTTCCTCCTTTCCGGACAGAAGATAAAATTTTAGGCAGAAGATAATAATTAGCTATTTGCGGGCTCGACCGGATTTGAACCGGCGATCTCCTCCGTGACAGGGAGGCGTGATAGGCCTCTTCACTACGAGC
>ERZ1292623.2097-Hain-H51-01um-R1-2097-length-18298-cov-32_pt1 | contig 18298 bp, 32 predicted proteins | sample MGYA00564398_ERZ1292623 | MGnify/ENA primary metagenome ERZ1292623 (study PRJEB36523, sample SAMEA6512633) | groundwater metagenome | collected 2019-01-07 | study: AquaDiva: Metagenomics assemblies of 32 groundwater samples | reverse complement strand
GCCAAAGACGATCTCTCGAACTTCATGGAACACTTCGCGCGCATCACCGGCTGTCGGTTCACGAAGATCGAGGAAGCCAACGGTGAGACGAACATGAGCATCAACGTCCCGCTGTCGATGGAAAACCTTTCGGCCATGCTGGCCGGCATCCCGGCTGCTATTCTCAGTCAGAAGATTGAAGAGTTTCAGCAGCTCGGTAAGGTCAAGAAGGCCGTGCCGCCGAACGACAAGTTTGAAGGAAAGAAGCGCTTTTAGCGTGATCATTCCCGAGAATCTTGGTTTGGGAGTACTGGATCCGCGGATGGCCATCGCCTCAGTGTGGCGTCAATTGAATCGCTATCACATGGCCAGCCTGCAGGATCGACATCCCGTGGTTGCCAGCAAGCATAACGCCTACGCCGTGGCGCTGGTCGACGCCTTGAATGAGTTAGCCACGCCCGAAGAGATTCACGCCGTGACGGGTGGCGATATCAAGAAAGTTAGAGCGGAAATTCTCGCGACTCAGGATAAAATAGAGGCGATGGCATTCGAGCTGGCTAAAAAATTAGAAGCTCAGGGCATCAAGTTCGAATGAGTGCTGCCAGCGTTATCGAAGAGATCCGCACCAAGGCTGAGACAGCCCGGCGTATCCTGCTCTCCGCGCACGCGACCGACGGCAAGCTCCCCATGGCCAGGCGTGAACAGGCGAGGCTCGAGCTCGCATCCACAGCCGACCTCATGCGCGCGGCCGACCAGCTGGCCAAAACGAAGTCTGATAAGGCTGCGCTCAAAGCCGTGCGCTTCGAGAGCTACATCCTGGCGACGATCCTCAAGAACACCCGCGTGGACTCCACCCTCGGCGAAGAGCTTCCGCTTCCCAGGAAGCCCGATATCCTGACCGGGGCGATGGCCAAAACCCACGAGTTCATCACACGCGCCCAGACGCTGCTTTCGGACGGCGAGCTCGACCAAGCTCGTGAAATGCTGTCCAAGGCCCATCTCCTGAATAGCCGTATCGCCAAGGCCTCAGTTCCGCAGTTCCTGAAACAGACCGAGAACGCAGAACGGCTGATTGAACGGACGGAAGCGACTGCCAAGCTCTACGACGCTAATCTGTCGATCCGGAATGCCAACGAGGCCGTCGAGAAGGGCAAATGGGAAGATGCGAACCAGGCGGCGATGCGGTCGATCATGTCTGCTGCGGAAGCTTTGAAAACTCTCAGGACGTTACCGACAGATCTCACGGCCCAGACGCTGCCGGCGGCTGAGACGTTCCACCGCAGCATGCTCGCCGCACGTTCGAAGCTCCTGCTCTCTGAGAGTCAGCACCGGCTGGCACAGGGCGAGAGCCTGTTCCAGGATCATGACTACGCGCATTCGGCCATGAAACTCGTGGACGCGCTGCGGACTGGACTCGAGTCGTACCGGACTTCTGGTGGCGTGTCGGCCGAGGCGCGGACTTATCTCGATCAGGAGCTCTGGAAGACGATCGGGCGCACGGCGACGGACCTCGTGAACGTCAGTCAGTGGTCACTCGTCGAGGGCAAGAAGCGTTTGTATATACCCGAAGAGCGCTATAACGCGCTGTCGTTGCTTGCGACCGCTTCTGCGGCGGCCCGGACACTCAGCAAGCTCACGACCGCCGCTTTCCCGCATCTGAGCGATCCCCGGCAGGCTCCAACCACGTTCCTCGAACGCTCGGTCCAGGCCTACGTTCCGGGTCTCCTCACCCGTGCTTCGGAAGTTTCTCAGGAAGCAGATGCGCTTCTGACAGGCGAGCGTGCCCAGGGCCGCGGCGTACCGTTCATGGACCCCAAGCATGAGGATCCGGTCCCGGTCGAGATCCTGAACACGGCGCTTGAGCGCTCGAAGGAGCTCATGGCCCAGGCGGTTTCGGCCGTGGATAGAGCCCGACACGCCCGCGGCGATGAACGGGATACGCTTCTCGAAGAGGCCCGTAGTTACTTGTCACAGCTCATGATGGTCGGCAAGGGCGTTGCCCAGCTCATCCAGAAGCTTGGGCGTGGTCAGACGCAGGAGCGGTACGGGATCCCCATTGTGGAACTTGCTCGTCACGCCAAGGAACTGCTGAGAAAGATTGAGGAACTCGAATGACCCCATGTTGACCACCTCACCCAGCGGAGGCCCGCCCCGGAAGAAAGCCACTCTTCCAAAGCGGGTTAAACGGTTGACTAGACAGTTAGTTCTGAGCCGACTGGGCATGGCAGCCCACACGACGTCACGGATGCTGTCCCTAGTCCGGACCTCTCGGTCGGCCAGAGTCGAAGGGCGTAATTGCCGGTCCCGCAAGGGACTGAGAGTGAGGTAACTGTCGTGATGTACGTGCCGGTGGTGAGTAGTACCGGGAAGCCGCTGATGCCATGTCATCCGGCAAGAGCTCGTGAACTGGTGAGGAACAAGAAGGCCGTGCGTAGGTTCAGCAAGGGCTTGTTCTATATCCAGCTGCTCGAGCGTAAGGATGGGGCGGTTCAGCCCGTGGCGTGTGGAATCGATCCCGGTAGCAAGAAGGAAGGCCTGACCGTGAAGTCGGCGGCCAAGACCTTCTTGAACGTGCAGGCCGATGCGGTGACGTGGGTGAAGGGTGCGGTGGAGACGAGACGGATGATGAGGCGTAATCGCAGGAGCCGTAAGACGCCCTGCCGGGCTGGACGCCGCAATCGCTCTATTGGCACATTGTCTCCCTCCACCAAGGCTCGGTGGCAGTGGAAGCTTCGTCTGGCCAAGTGGCTGTCGAAGCTGTATCCGATCTCGGTCTTCGTGGTTGAGGATATCAAGGCCAGGACGACTGGCAAGCGTAAGTGGGATACGTCGTTCTCGCCGCTGCAGATCGGCAAGAAGTGGTTCTACTCTGAGTTGTCGAAGGTCGCAGAAGTCCGTACTAAGGCCGGCTGGGAAACTAAAGAGATGCGTGACGATCGCGGCCTGAAGAAGACTTCTAAGAAGATGGCCGAAGTCTTCGAAGCTCATTGCGTTGACTCATGGGTCCTGGCAGCAAGTGCCGTTGGCGGGACAGTCCCGGACAACACCCGGATGGTATGTGTCGCTCCGTTGCGGTTTTATAGGCGACAGTTACATTATTTACAGCCGTCAGCCGGAAGTGTACGTAGATCGCTCGGTGGCACGCGCAGCCTCGACTTCAGGCGCGGATCGACGGTAAGGCACCCAAAGTACGGCGTCTGTTATGTAGGCGGTACGATGGGCGATCGGATCAGTCTGCATTCGTTTGAAGATGGCAGGCGTCTGTGCCAGAACGCGAAACCCGCGGAATGTCACTTTCTTTGCTACTCAAGTCTCAGGACAAAACTGCCTTCTCGATCTCATGTTGCATAAGAGGCTTATCATGAACCCATCCGAAGAATTTCTCGACTCCATCATCGATAGCGAGTTCGTGCCGCTCTGGACCCAGGATGACGTGAAGAAAGCCATGCGCCAGGCCGTCGATATCGCCACTGACAATGAACGTGAAGTCCTCTTCGATAAATGCGCCTCGGTCATCCGGATCATCCTCAACTCCCCGGTCGCCCAGCAGACCGGCACGATCAAGACGGCGCTGGAACAGACGGCTCGGCAGTGGGAGAAGTCGGCGGCGGACTTGCGGCAGCGGGTGAAGGTTCGCTGAAGTCGCCGCGGCCCTCTTTCAGTAATTCGACCAGCTTGTCATACGTTATTCCCACTAGTACACAACTCCAGTGAACTTCGCACTTACACGTTATGCACGGAGCGATCATGATCGCCTTCGGGCCTGCCTGCACATAGCCCCAATGGGTGTACTGTCCGCCCCTGAGTGCCGCGGTGATGAGTCTCTGGCAATAAGAGCACCGGATGATCAGATTGCCGTTATCAATCGTGAATCCGTTTTTGCCCAGTTTGTCGAGTGGCCTGCGAATCACGAACATGTTCTGCAAATCGTAGTTAAGATTCACGGGGTTGTCCGGAATACCCCCCTCTAGAATCTCTAGCGTGCGCATGTCCCGACGATGGTAGACCCGGTAGGCCAGTCCACAGGCCTCGAGGTAGCGCCGCCGCCCCAGCCGGTGCACGACGACCGAGAACTCGGCGTCGAGAATCCTGTGGATGTCCCTCGACGTGCTCATGGGATGTCGACGCATCTGGACCTGATGAGTGCCATCCTCGTCGATACACTCGATCTCCGTAGGATTTCCCAAGTCATTAAGTTTAATCACATATCGCATTGACACTCTCCATGCTTTCGGCAACAATTTAATCGGTTGACAGGGGGATACACATGGACGAAGGCCCGACACCCGTACCGACCCAGCCGCCGGCATGGCTGGGGTGGACACTTCTGGGACTTACCGCCGCCGGACTTTTTGCTGTCGCCGCTCAACGCCCGCCCGTACAGCCTGAAGAAGCAGAGGATCTTCCCGAGGAAGAGGAATTCCCGGACGAGGATGATCCGACTTCCGACGATGAAGATGACGATGACGACGATGACGATGAGGATGAAGAAGAGTTAGAAGGCGATGATGAGGACGACGAGGAAGAGTATGAAGAGCCGGAAGTCAAGTAAGAAGCCCTTCTTCAACGCCGTCGCTCGCAGCTTCCAGCGCGACAAGACACTTCTCCATGATTACGCGATAAGTAGCGTCGTCGGAGGCGCTGCAGCCTGGGGGATCTCGATGGTCGTCCCCCAGGAGCCTGAGGCCTGGGCGCGTCGTCATGCAGCCGCGCTCATCTCCACCGCCGGGCTCTTCGCCTCTACCGTGTACTTTGTTGTTCGACGCGGTCTTCGTTAATCGCGTTCAGATCCTTGTCGGTCAAGTCCAAGAGATCACAAAAGAAGTGCGCATCGCAGTGGGTGCATACCACGCATATCCTGCTACCGTTGTCGAGAGCATGGCTGGAGATATTGGCGATCTTACCGCACTTCTCTCGCGGACACCGTAGGAAGAGCTCGCCGTCATCGAACATCCACTCGCCTTGCGGAAGTCTCTTCTGGCTACGGTGACGCTTGATCTCAAACTCTGGATAGCCGGTGCCGTAACTGTACGAATGGAGTACGTAGGGAATACCTCCCTCTGGGGGCTTTATCGCGACCAGTGCTTTGCCGCATGAGCACCAGTACCAATTACCCCTGGCGTCCATGAGCGCCAGCCTGCCGCGCGGCGCATGGTCATGGACGGCCCTGTTGAGCAGATTCAGACGACCCGTCGACGCCTCCATCGCGTCCTGGATATGGCAGTACTGACACTGTCTCAAGACCCTGGTGTGGTGACGCTGCTTGACGTAGTTGCCATCGTGCAGGACGCGCCAGGGCCCCCAGCGATGTCCAGGCCCTCCGAATGCCATGGTATCGCACATCCTGACCGGTTTATTGCAGTTCATGCAGTTGCTGACGCCGGCGCCGATTTCGCCGCCGTACAGCGACCGCTGACACACATGACCTTTTCCGCGAGCCATTAGGCCTCCTTTACAAAGACCGCATCCGCCGGCAATCCGAACGTCGCCCGACGAGCTTCGGCGGGAGTGGTGTGAAGGATTTGCTGACCTTTGCCTCTTGCGTCGGTTACCCAGTCCCACCGTAATGCGACCGTCAGAAGATACTCCTGCTTCGTCGACGGGCAGATTACATAGAGCCAGCCATTTCTGATGTTGTTGGGCGCATCCTTCGTCGTATAGAGCACGCCTTCTTCGTCTCGGGCGAGTTCCTTCAAATCCGCGATGATCTCCTTGATCGAGATACCGCGATTCAGGATGATCCGGCGCAGTTCCTGGCTCTGCTCATCGAAGAAATCCTCTTTCGTGAACGACCGCGCTTCGAACTTCTTCTTGAAGTCTTTCGTGACCCGGTAGCGGCGTCCACGCCAATGGAGACTGATCCGGATAAACGGCTGGAGTTTTCGAATGAACTCACGCTCCGTGATGCCCTTATGCAGCAGGGGTTCGGCGAAGTTGCGAATGAGGTTACTCTTCTCAAAATAGCGCACGCCGGCTTCCTGAAGCGCACCACGGAGGCTGAAGCGAGGATGTAAATCTCGACGGTACCAGGGCTGCATGTCGTACCACAGATTGCCGCTCGGCACGAGTTCATCCCTGTCATGCTCGTTGCAGTGGATCATGTGCATGAGAACGTTCTTAGAGTTATTCCGATACTCGTAGCAGACGGCGTCGTCCTTCATCGCCTCATCCCGGGCATAGCCTTCGCCGAGATACTGCAGTCCATTCTTGAGCGGCACCATCTCGACCGGGATGATCAGTTTCTTCCAGTTCTTGAAGACGATCATGGTTCTCTCCTTATGTCTCGTAAGGTTTGTTCATGGTTATGAGGATGGCGATCTGCTGTGCAGTGGAGTGCGCTGCGATCTTGACATCCTCCTTCATCTGATCCCACGGGATCTGCGGATGAAGGCTCCGGTGCGGGTTGCTCGGATTCGAAAAGTCAGACGCGATCTTTGCGCAGCGATTACGCTCTGCGGCGAGCGCGGCTTTCAAGTGGCTGAGCGCGAAGCAGTAGGCGCAGCACCGAACCTTGCCCGGATCGGAGCAATAGCACTTGGTCCCACGCTCGGTCTCCACACACGAAAGGCAGTCGCATTTGCGACTGGCGATACGCTCGGCCCGCTCTTCGATGCTGATGTCCGGCATCAGGTAGTAAGTTGTTTCAGTCATAGTCGTCCTCGTGAAATAAAGGGGCGGGTCAGGCTTGTACCCAACCCGCCCCCGAAGTGGGGGAAGACTAGTCGATGACCTGGCGCGTACCCTGCGCGGTCTGTTCTTCCTGGATCCGGACTTCGAAGTGACCGCGCGGCAGATCCACCACGTGGTGACCGCCGTCGGAATGCTTGCCGCCATGCTCGAGCCCGACGCCGTTCTCGCTGATGACGTACCGGGTCTTCGTCACGGGATCTTCGTAGAAGACCACGCCGCTCGCCTTCTGGAGCTGGTGCAGTCCACCGTTCTCACCCCGACGCAGCGTCCGCGTCTTCAACACCTTCGCCGTCTTCGGGACTTCCATCGGCAGATCCTCGCGCAGGATCATCGCGACGTCGCCCTGGCGGAAGATCTTGGGCCCCGACGTGGGTGCTTCGACCTTGATCACACCGGGGCGGATCTTGGAGATCCCTTCGGACTTGTCCATGAAGTCGTGGAGCTTCTTGGCGTCGTCGATACGCGTCTGGGTCTTCTTGGATGCCGTTTTGGTTGCCATTGTCGTCTCCTTAAGAGGTTTGAGTTGCCAATTCCTTCATCGCCTTCACGTACCAGACGTCGTTGATGTCCGCGTTCGTGATCTGCTTCAAATCGTCTTCCGACTCGATCGCACCCCACCAGGACTCGCAACCGAACACGATTTCTTTGAGATCGGGTACGAAGATCGCCGGATTGTGATGACCCATACCGACCGTGAGGGTCATCTTCTTCATGCCCGTCTTTTCGTCCACTCCGCTCTGCTTCCACTCGGCCGATGCACCGATCGCGATGTCGCCCAGGTAGATACCCAGGCGGGTCTTATCGCCATGCTCTTCCTTGCAGGACCGGATCTTGACGAACTGACCGCACTTGTACCTGCCGTTCACGATCGGGCCATCCTTACCGCGCTGGATGTCCTCGACGAGGATGGGCTCTTTGAGTTTGTCTGTCATTGTTGTCTCCTAAAAGTGGGCCCCGGAGAATTTGAATCCCCGGAGCCCGTTAGGATGGTTTAGCCCTTCACCGCGCTCGTGCGACCGAACTCGAGAACGTCCCACTTCTTGAGCTGGTAGTCCTCGTCGACCGCCTTGAACGTCTTGCCGCAGTCCGTGCTGAGAACCGCGGGAGCACCTTCCGGCACTTCCAGGTCCTTGCCGAACTTCTTGCGCACGTCCTTCACCTTCATCCCGATGTACTCCCCGCCGACCTTCTTGAGGGGCGGGCACTTGATGCACACCTGGGGGGCTTTCTTGACGACGTCGCCGGCATCTCCTTCGGCCATAAATGAGCTCTCCTTCTGGCACTGCGTGCCAATGGGTTAAAAAGATTAAAAGTTTGGAACGCTAAGTGGATGTGACTACCGAAGTGTTACTTAACCGCGGACCGACCGGACGAATCCATCGCCATGTGCTTCAGATCGTAGAAGATCTCACTCTGGGGAATGATTTCTTCGCCCGACATGAGCTTCCACATCGCCACCGACATGATGCTCGCCGTCATCACATTCGCGACCATCTGCTGGCCGCCCCCGGGCAGCTTCGCCCGCTCTTCGCAGGAGAGCTCACCGGGATTTCTGTCCTTGCCGTTCTTGACCTCGTCATGCGTCTCGTCGATGCCCTTGGTCTGGACTTTGCCCTCCTCGATGATCTGGACATGGATATTGCCCGCCGTCATATCGGAAGCACCCGTCACGACCGTGCAGTTCTTGAGCTTCCGGGCATGCTCGGCGATGAGCCTGCGGGTGGCGTGATTGTCGACGCACGAGAGCACGAGCGACCCATCCGGGATGAGCTGCTCGATGTTCTTCTTCGTCACGAACTCCGGGATGACGCTCACCTTGATCGTCGGGAACTCGACCGCGAACCGCTCGACATACACCGCCGCCTTGTTTCGCATGAGATCCGCGTCGATCATGTCCTGGCGTACGGCGTTGCTCGGAGTGAAATGGTCGCCGTCGACGAGGGCAAGACGCTTGGGAGCCCCCTTCGTGTGCTCGAGCATCCGCGCGGCCGGTTTCCAGAGATAGCTCCAGATCCCGCCGCAACCGATCACCACGATCTGTTTGAAATTCATGGTCTCCTTTCTAATGCCAGTTGTTGCGATTTTCTTCGTTGAACAATCCACTCTCATTGAGCGGTTTGAACTTGAACCGTCGCGTCTTCTCCTTGCTCATGTCCTTGACCGGATCCTCCTTGTAGCAGATCTTGCACCAGCCATCGAAAACCTTGTCCATCCATTCGCGCGGAAACGCATAGTCGGGCGCGGGCGTCGTGAAGTCGATCAGGTGCTCCGGGTGCATGATGATCTTCCTGCCACGGATGTACCCGTAGATCGTGACGTCGCCCTTCACGTGCGGGATCTCGCCGCCCTTCCACGAAAGCACCGCGTAGACGCCGTGGTTGTGCTGTTTCTCGTCATGATCGTCGGTTCCCGAGTGACCGCTCCAGTCCATCGCGGGATGGCTGTGCATGTCGCCCACCGCGTCCGCGAAAAGCGCCGGCTCCTTCTCCGCATGGGCGCACACCCGGACCATCGAGTTGTACTGCAGCGGCACCGCCAGCTCCCAGGAGCCCTTGTCGCTCTCGAACGGATCCTGCCGCAGGATGAAGTAAATCATCCCCTCGCTCTTGCGCTCGTTGTAGCAGGCATGCAGAAACCCGACCGCCTGTCCGAAGAGCTTCTGCGGCATCTTCGGACAGTTCATGACGATGTCCTCCTTGGTCTCCTCTCCCTTGGGGTCTCCCTTCACGCAGATCGTCGCCTTGAAGATCGCGTCTTCGTACACCTCGAACGTCGCCTTACGGCCCTTGATCATTCGGCCCACTGGCCCTCCTTAGATGTATCCGGTAACAAAGTCTTCGAAACTTACTTCCCGGCCCCACTTCCAGTTCAGGATGCCCTCCATTCCTTCTTTTTTGGTGAATCGTTCCCAGAGCGCCGCTTTCTGCATGACGGTGCGAGTGGTCCACTCGAGATGCGTCATGTCTCTGCCTACTTTCCGATACTTGTAATCACATCCCGGGAAGCGCTCGAACTCCACCACATCGCTCGTGAAGAAGCTGCCGAAGAACTCCAGTACACTCGACCTCGCTCGTTGGGAGGTATGTACGACCGGCGGGTCCTTGCCCATGCAGATGAAGCCGTCTTCGCCGACGTTCATGAACCGGAAGCGCCGAACCTTGTCGTACGGGGAGACCAAGCGCTCGTTGCTGCACCACACCTGCATGACATCCTTTGAGATCCCGAAGTAGAGATGCGGCAGCCCCAAGCGGAAGACTCGATCACGAATGACCACATTACGTCGGCGATCGCCATTGATTTGGAACGGACTATCGTCTGGGACAAAGCAGCCTTTGACCCGGATGTCGTAAATATCCGCCGGCGCCCACACCACCCAGCGCTTGAGTCCCCGGTCGTCGTAGGTCATGGACACGCGCCAGGGCTTGAGGCCCAGTAGGTCGTCGAAGAGTGTCGGTTCGGACGTGGGATCATGAACAGGCATGGGGCGCTCCTGGTATACGAGCTGAGGCTCATAGAGTCCCGGCACATCCTCGGGCCCAAGTGCCACGAGCTCGGTATGCTCACCGGCAAGGCTGGTGTACTTGACAAGTAAATCGCATTTCGGTTTGGGCGGTGGTGCAAAGAGCTGAAGCTGGAAGTCGCCGGCCGCTAGTTCTGGGTGGAGTTGCACGATCCGCATAAGTCAGCCGTCCCTTCATCGGATGGGTCGAAGTACATTCCACAGTGGATGCAGAGCACGCTCTCTTTCGCATGTTGTCGACGTGCTTCGATCCAGACCTCTTCCAAGTCGATCCCGCGCTCGTCGGCGAAATGGCGTAAGTCCACGAAGAGATCGCCGAGCAGTGTCCGGACATTCGTCTCCTCGACGATCGGCTCTTTCGAATACGCCTCGATCGACCGTACCGCCCAGCGCGCCCGTGAGGTGTTGAGGCCACGAAGTTGTTTCACAGGTCCTCCGTTAGAAGAATTGAGTGGATTCATACTTGATCGGAAGTTCGAGCAGCCGTTCGTAGCCCTGGAAGATGGACCAGAAGTGCAGAAAGCATTTATTGCACTGGATGCACGCCCCGCAGTGGTAGCCGTTGCCGCGCTGGATATTCAGGTCAATCGTGGCGTATTGGCCATAGCCATTCTCATAGCCGCGGATGATGTTGCTGCAAGCCTTGGATGGGCACCGCAGGTACATGACGATCTTGCCCTTCTCGACGACCGGTTGCCAGGTGCCCGGCCCGAGCCGGCCACGTCGAAAGACGAAGCGCGCAAAATGGCCGTAGGGAATGTACGGATTGTTGTAGTTGCGCCTCTTCTGCCATTGCGCAGGATCCATCTGGTGGACCATGAGTCGCGCGAGTTCGTATTCTCGCTGATACACGTTGTCTGGATCTCTCGCCTCTGGATAAGGGTACTGGAGCATCAATCCTCCGTTCGATTCATCGGCGCGTACGCCATGTAGATCACTCCAGCGCCGATGGCCGCGCCAAAGACGAGCAGCAACCACCGCAGGATGCCATCAGCCACTGGATGCACTGTCACGAATACCGGCTCGCGTAGGATGAACACGATGGGCGCGGCAACCCAGAACGACGTGCAGAACGGGCAGGCCAGGAGTCGGCCCAAGAACAGGCCGATACGCCACTTGGAGTCCTTGAGGCGTTCGCGCAGGCTCCGAAAGATCGCACCTTTGCTGAGCGTCATGGACGCGACGGCGACGGCGAGTGAGGCGAGAAGAAGTTCAACGAGTGGGTGCATGTTGGGGCGCTCCAAAGGTTTCAGGGATGACTTTGAACTTGCCGGCCAGATAGATCCAGAGATGACGGTCGCAACTTGGACAGCGGATGGAATGACAGTCGTAGTAGCGACTGTAGACATCCTTGGTGTACTTGGAGTTGTACCGGAAGTCGAAACACTTGCCGCAGTTCCTGTAAGGGCAACTCATCACAAACCGCCGCGAGCCGTCCCGCACGTACGGCATCCAGTGTCCGGGGCGCTTGAGGCCGCCGAGCGTGCGCGCCTTAGTACACCGAAAGATCGGATCCATGCCCGTACGTCGTTCTGCTCTTACTTTCCAGAGATCTTTAGGTCCTGCTTTCGTCCACACTCGCTTCATGGAATCTCTCCTTCAAAGAAAAGGCCCCGGAGCTTGAGTGCCCCGGGGCCCACTTACCGGCCAGAACACGGATCCAACATAACCTGGCCAACCTGGACCGGACATGACTGCCAGATCGGACCAGAACATAGCCCGCACCGACTCGCCCAGACGTGACTGCCGAACCTAAACAAGACACGCGTGACCAAACTCGGCATGTCGAATCGAGACTGCCACGCCCTAACTAAACACATCGAAACATCTCAGATCCAAACCCCAACTGCCGTGACCAGGCAGACTTAACTTGGCTCAGGCTTAAACCGACACGACTGCCGCGACGAGGCGTGACAAAACTTAACGAAACCCGCCCAGACTGGTCAAAACTGCCAGAGCTCGACTAAACGAAACACAACTAATCCAGGCGCGACTGGCGGGACCTGGCAAAACTAGCCACAACATGCTCGGCATGCGCTGACCACGACGGCCAGAACTAAACTTGACACAACGAGGCACGGCCGACGCCTACCCAGACGGCCTCAACACGGCTTGCCACTACTGATCAAGACCCGACTAGACGGCCCAGACACGGCGTAACCCAACCTAACAGATCAGCTCGAGGCTCAGCGTAACGGCCATGGCCAAGCACACCATAACGCGACACTTCCAGCCATGACGGCCGGAGCACGGCATCGCCCAACGCGACAAATCGAGACTGTGCAAAACAAAACGGCCAAAGCTCGACGTGACCAAACGTAACCAGACGCTGCAGGACGCGACTTAACGGCCCTAACGCAACCAAGCCCAGCAGGACACTGCAAGACGTGACTTAACGGCCACATCCAGCCCGAGCCTGCCACGCCGTCGCAGAACTCGCCTTACACACGACGGCCCTAACGTAACCTCGCTAAACCTGACACGTCGGAGATCCCGACTGCCAAGACACGCCAGATCAATCCAAAACCGGACACAACGTCTCCCAACATGACTTAACGGCCACGTCCAATCCGAGCCTGACACGCCGTAGCACAACTAACCCTAACGTCCGCGTTTTACGCATGCGCGGCCCGCGTACGACTTGACGGCCCGGACGAAGCTAAACTCGACAGGACTGATCAGGACCTGACGAGACTTAACGGCCAAAACATAACTTAGCCTGGCCAATCCATGCACGACCGACCAAGACAGATCATAACTGCCATAACTTTTTAGGCCTTCTTGCGCGCTGCGAGCACCTCCTTGCCGGCGATCTTGCGCCGCATGTGCGGAATGTTGTCTTCCAGGAACTTGAGCATCGGCTTCAACTCCACCTTCGTCCGGTGACGCTTCACCCACGTCTCGAGTTCGGCGAGCGCATCGAGCAGGCACTGGGCCTGGTAGCTCACGCTGCGCCTGACGTCCTGGTACGTGACGTACGCTCTGCGCGCCCGGTAGTTCCTGACCTTGACGTTCAGGTAACGTCTCGCCGGCGCCGGATTGCCCTGGTAGTCGAGCAGCTCGACTTCGACAAGTCCGATCAGCTGCCCGGCCTGCTGGATCAGGAACTTCTCGTGCGCGCTCTCGCTGTCCCAGTCGAACCAACCGTGCAGGATGGAGTGCGGCTTGCGTGCCGCGTTTACGACATCCCTGGCCAGGAGCTTCCCGCCGTTCTCACGCCGGATGCGCTCGAGCTCCTGGCTGTAGCGCTCCAGTCGTCTCTTCCCAATTCTCATTCTTTTCTCCTTAGTTCTTCTGCGCCGTGAACGTCCCGAGTTCGCCTTCCTTTTCCGGCCGATTCTCGCCCAACCCGACCATGCCCGCGTATTCGACCAGCGCCACGATCTGTTCCTTGTTGAAGAACGCCGTGTTGAAGCGGATATGCAACTGAGCGCTCCAGCCCTCGAACGAGCCACGGAAGCGCACGTCCGGCACCTTGTTCGGGAAGTTGCCGACGCGCACCATCGCCTGGTGCATCACGAGTCGCTGGTAAATCAACGGCGTCTCATAGCCGAGCAACCGGATGTTGAGCGCCACCATCGGGCGCGACACGCCCTCGATGAGCTTGGTCGCCGTGAGCATCGCCTTCTTGAAGCCGCTGGTGGGGAAGCAGAACGTGTTCGCGTAATACTTCCAGAACTCACCCGTCTCGAGCTTCGGCAGCTTTTTCACGAACGCCTCGCGACCGGGCATAACGTGCAGCGAGCCCTTGAAGTCCTCGAACGGCACCTTGGCCTCACGCGCCTGGCGCACCTTCTTCATGTGCTTGTCCAGGAGTTCCTGCTTCGCCTTCTCCGAGAACTTGTGGACCAGCAGATCCGCCGTGCCGTACACCTGGATCTTCAGCTCGTCGAACTGCGGGACCTTGATCTGGACCTGGACGTCGGCGGCCTTGCGACCGCGCCCCTTCTGGGGCATGACCGGCATGACTTCCTGCTCGTCGGGCGCCAGATCGTGAACCGTGGGTGCGGCGCCATTCGATTTCGACAGAGTGCGAGGCATAGCCTCTCCTTGTGAAAAAAGGGTTAGAAAAACCGTTAGTGACTGGGGAGTGAAAGACTACTTCTGACAGTGACCGCACGGGGTCGGAGTGGGCGTGGACTTTTCGAAGACCTTGTAGGTATCTTCGCCGTCCTTCCAGAGGGAAGGGTGCTTGATGACCTCGTACTTTTCGCGCACGAGCTCGATCTGCTTGGTCTGGAAGTGATTCGAGACCCAGCAACCACCCACGAACATGATCGCTATCGAGAACGCGATAAACGATATCGTCCTACCGACGGTACGATCACTCCGATACTTGTCGGTGATCCCGCACTTGCAGGGCTCCTTGACGATCTTCTCTTCGACACGTACCGGCAGTTCGATCTCGATCGGTGTGTGACAGGACGGACATCCCATCTTCATAGATCCTCCTTACGGGTTGACTGGTAAAAGTTCGGCATGTTTCAGGGATTAGGCGACGACATTGACATCACCTTCGATGATGCCAGCGATCCAGAGCGGCGGACTCAGGTCCGGGTGCCAGCCATTGGACTCGAGACACTCGCGCTGCGCTTCGCGCTCGGCTTCCTCGGGCGTCGCGGCCTCGACAACGGTCGCGTAGCGCTGGTGATTTTCGACATAAATTCCCAGGATCGTGTATTTCATGGTGTCCCCCTGATCGTCTCAAGCTCCGTCCGGACATCAAACCGCACGAGCTTGATATCGATCTTAGTCTCCCTCGCGATCAGCTGGGCCATAGGGCGCAAGTCCTTCAGTCGCTTTTCATCCGCGGCGATCAGCGGCATCCACTGGTCGCCTATTTTGCACGCTGTTACGCCTTCATCCTCGTCCCCCGGATGGATGGCCACAAATGCCCAGATCGACTTGATTTCGAAGCCCATTAGAGAAGTCCTTTCTCGATCGTGTTGATCGCTTTCTTGAGGACCTCGGCCGCGGCCTTGATCTCGGGTGAATCACCCAGGTCCAGAATGAGTCGCCTTAGACGTCCACGCTCCTCTTGACGCCCCAGGTCATACGCCTGCTGGAGCTTCGTGAAGATCGGGCCCTCGATGTTGCCTGCTAGGTCACTCGACAGCTTCTGGAGCGGATCATTGAGCTTCACTGGCTTGCTCAGTAAGACCGTATCGAGGACTGCCTGTTGTACCCTCGCGAGATCGAGTCCCATGTTGATCAGAACCTGAGCCGCGATGCCTTCATTTTCAAGGACCAGTGCCAAGAGCAGATGTTCGGTGCCGATCGTCTCGCTATTGAGTTCAAGAGCTTGCTCGGCCGATAGCTCCAGAACCTTCTTCGCACGCGGGGAGAACGGGAGTTGCCCCCTATAGGCTGGCGCCTCCTTGGGCGGCGCGATCATCTTCTCGACTTCCTTACGGACCTGCTCCAAGTCGACCTGGAGCTTCTTCAGAACGTCGCTGGCGACCCCGCCATCTTCCCGGATGAGTCCCATGAGCATGTGCTCGGTGCCGATGAACTCGCTGTTAAGTTTTTCGGCCTCCTCCCGCGCGAACCTCAGGATCTTGCGGGCCCTGTCGGTGAACTTGTCAAACATGTGCTCTCCTTAAATTCTCTTGATGTGAAACTCTTATATAGATACTATTTCTGCGGGTGGCGATCACCCAGGGACCTTATGACACAGTTGGAAGTCTTTCACTCCTTCCGGTTGACCAACCCAATCTCTTTGGAGGAAAAAGTATGGCTTTCGTGAATTTCATGACGATCTTCACTTCCGGCGACTTTCAGAACCAGCTGAATGGCGCCAACATGATCGCCGAGGCGGACAACCTGCCCGAAGGCGCGCCGCTCCTCATCTTCGAGGTCGACTCGGCTGCCGCCGCGACGAACAACGTCACGACGACGAACGCGTACCGGGTGATCGACGCCATGTTCGTCAAGAGCGCGGCGGCCGGCGGCGGCTCGACCGGCCAGGTGCTTGAGACGGGCAACGCCATTACCAGCGCGCTCGACCTGAACATCGCGGCAGATCAGGCGCGGCGGCTCGTGTCCGGGACCGACACCATCAACGACGCGGAGTGGGACATCCCGGCCGGCGGCGTCCAGCGCACGGTGACTGTCACGGCCGTCACGAGCGCGGCGGACATTTACATCTTTGGTACCAGGAACTAAGGAGAATATATGACTTTGGTCAATGAATCCCTGGTCCTGGAAGCCCAGATCCAGACCAACAACCTCGACGCTCAAGCGTTTTCGAGCCGCGCGGACCTGAACGTGGTGGGTCGCCAGGCGATCCTCTTCCGGGTCCCGGTCACGGTCGTCGGCGACACTAACGTGATCATGCAGCAGCCGATTCGCATCATCGACGTCTGGGCGGTGAAGACGGGTGGTGCGGGCGCGGGTGGCGACACCGTTGCGGTGACGAACACGGCAGCGGCCATCACTGGCGCGATCTCGACGAACATCGCGGACACGACCATCGCACGCACGGCGGCTATCACCCGCGCGAACGCGGATATCGCTGTGGGCGGAACGCTCCGGGTGACCGGGGCAGGCGCTGCGACCTGCGCGGCCATCGTGTACGTGCTGGCGGTCCGGAACAGCGGCGTTTAACCCTAACAACCAAGGAGATTAGTTATGGCCCTTGTGGATGCGATTCAGGCGATTTCCGCGGTTCCGCAGCCGGCCGCGCCTCAGACGGCGCTCGGCGGTGCGAACTTCGCTTCGGGTTCCGACTCCAATACGGTCGGCACGGGAGTCCTCATGTTCCGGGTCCCGGTGGCGGACGGTGCCGATGGAGACATCGACACGCTCATCACGACGGCCGCCATTCGGGTGGTCGATGCCTGGCGCGTGAAGACGGGTGGCGCTTCCGGTGGTGTCAATACCGCCCAGGTCCAGACCGTGGCGGGCGTGGCCGTGACGAGCTTGATGGGCGGCAACGTCGCTGACCAGGTTCTCAATCGTCCGACGACGATCGATGACGCGACTCACAACTTCGCGGCGGGCGCGACGATCCGGATTCGCCGGGTTCGCGCGGCCGGGAACTCCGAGTGCGTTGTGTTTATCATGGCGGTTCGTACGTAACCGAGAAGGGGGGAAGTGAAAGGACCCAAATGCAGAAATGTACCCGTTGTGGGGATGTGATCGGAGCGGCCGGAGCGTATTCGGTTGGCATGAACAATACGGTCTGGTGCACGGTGGAATGCTTCACGGGCAAGCCCAAGAGGGTTGCGGAAGTAGTCATCGTCGCGGTCCCTATGTCTCCGCCGCCTCAGCCGACGCCAGTGGTGGAAGCGGTTCCGCCGCCGGTGACGATCCTGGTAAAGGCACCCGAGGTGGCGGTGGAACCTCCCAAGCCGCTCGAAAAGGCCCTCGACGTCAAGAAGGACGTCAAGGCCAAGAAAGTAGTCGTCAAGAAGGAACCGGCGCCGAAGAAGGGCGCAGCAACAAAAAAGGGGAAAAAATGAACCTGAATCTCAAGTGTTACGAATGCAGTCATCCGGTCGAAGCCTACGAGGTCTGTCGGTACGAGGATCTCATCGGCTGGTGCTCGTTTGCCTGCATGAAAGTAACCAACGAGAAAAATCGGATCGAGATGGCGAGTCGTGTGACTCCCGTCGATCCGACGATGCAGTCCCAAACCGTTATGCACCCGGCCTTGTTTAGGATTCGTTAACTTTTCTTTTATAGGAGCTGAGAAATGCCTCTTCTGACCAAGACGGTTCGGACGATCACGAGCAACGGTATCGTTGCGACCGGCGGCGCGGCTGAAGTCACCGTGCAGCTGATGCTCGACGGCGCTGCGGCGGCTAACACCGTTGCGGTGGCAGCGAACACCGAAGTCATCATCACCGACTGGGTGGTGACGGCGCAGGCGGCCGGCAACTTCCGTCTGCAGCAGACCAACGACGGCGCCGCGTTCTTCGACCTCGTCATCCTGCGGCAGCCGGCGGATGGAACGGGTGGCGTGACGGAGCTGCGCACCCCGATCCGGATCGTCGGCGGCGCGACGGCGGCCTTCCGCGTTCGCGGCGAGACCCCCGGCGGCTCGGCGAACGTCTCGACGACCGTCCGTTCGTACCTGGAAACCAACGGGTAGTCCTTGGTTGAGTA
>ERZ1292623.2096-Hain-H51-01um-R1-2096-length-18322-cov-9_pt1 | contig 18322 bp, 31 predicted proteins | sample MGYA00564398_ERZ1292623 | MGnify/ENA primary metagenome ERZ1292623 (study PRJEB36523, sample SAMEA6512633) | groundwater metagenome | collected 2019-01-07 | study: AquaDiva: Metagenomics assemblies of 32 groundwater samples | reverse complement strand
TTTAAAAGTTCTTCTACTATACTTATTAAAAAAAACGCTATTATAATTCCTATTGATATTTTGCTTACTGATTCTGGAATATCAAACCGGCCACCAAAGAAAGAATGCGAAATTTTAAAAATAATGCCCTCTATGGCAAGAGCAAGAAAAGATGTTCCTATGCCCAAAATAAAAACTTTTATGAGAAGTTTTCTTGGTTCAGGTTCTGATCTATCTTCCCAAATAAAAAACCGCAACCAGAAAAGTACGGGGGCAATTACAGTGATCAGAAACAAAATTATTAAAACCATGTTATCTAATTAAATTATCAAAAATACCAAATTTACTATCAAATATACCGATTATAATGCCCATTATCATAAAAATAACAGAAAGAACAATAGAGATTAATCCAAGATTGACAGAGCCTTCTTTGTGGGATTTTTTACCAAGAACAATCCCTGTGATGCCAAAAATCGGAGGGAAAAACATCAGAGATAACGTGGCACATAAAATAGCAATGAGACCCTCAATTCTGCCAGGATGCTTGTCCGGCGGTTCTGCCGGAATAATTGTTTCATTATAATATTCTTGCTGCTGTTCCATATTGCATTTTCATGGGCGCTGAGGGGATCGAACCCACGGCCTTCTCGGTGTAAACGAGACGCTCTACCACTGAGCTAAGCGCCCTTTTTATCTCCCCGAGAGGAATCGAACCTCTATTTACTCCTTAGAAGGGAGCCGTTCTATCCGTTGAACTACAGGGAGAAATACCGATTTATTCCTAGTGAATCGTTTCAAATTGCTTTTTTCTGGCATCAATCATTTTTAGGATATCATCTAAAGAAGGCTTCTCTATGTTTTTATATTGGATGCTTACAGCGTCAGTGACATCTGAATCTATTTTTTCTTTTATATCAAAATAAATGTAAAAATCTATCAAAGATATAATAACTAATAATAACACAAATAATATAAGAAGCAACTTCCAATCACGCATTACTTTAATCTTTATTCCTTCGTAATTATTATAATTTAGATATCTAAATATCTTTTTAAAATTAATTGTTTTCATTTTTTGAAAGATAACTTTTTACCACTATATTCAAATCTGCCTGCCACAAAACTCTTACATCAGCACCATTTTCAATTCTCTGCAAATTTGCTTTATCATAAGATATCCAATAATTCATATTATCTAAAAATTTTGTAAACTTGATAATATTTTCCAATTCTCCCTTTATCTTTAAGTCAAATTTAGGAACATCTCCCGATAACTCCAAGCTAACGTTCGCCACTTCGGCGAGAGATTCCAAATACTGAATAAAATTGATAATTTTTTCGTCTCTATCACTTTCTAAAAAAACAGCATCTATTATTTCTTTTTCTTTTGTAATATCCCCTAAAAAATCTTCCAATAATTTGATATTATTCAAATTATTCTCTATTATTACTATCTCTTTTTTTGTATTAAAAATATAATCCCCTTTTTCTTTCATCTTTACATACAAATATCCCCAGAATGACAAGAGAATTACGTTTAATATAATAAACGTTGATATTGTCAATAAAAATTTTTTATTTATTTCACGCATATTATTAAAATTCCAAGGTTATCGAAAAATCTACGTTATTTACCTTTAAAAGATTGGAAACGGGAGAATTAACATTGCTAAAATCTTTATCTTCCTTAATTAAATTCAGGAAATTTAAAAAATCAGACCTTGTTAAACTAAATCCATCAATTTTTATCTTCTCTTTTACAATCACATCTTTTTTATCTTTCTCTTTGAATAAAACTTTCTCATAAGAAATTTTTTTGATGATTATGTTATTATTTTTATAATTAATTATTTTTTCTATAACAAGATTTAAGGCGAGATTGACTTGTTCTTTTTTTAAAATATTTATTTTCTTATTCAAATCAGATACAATTTTAAACGTGCCCGAAGAATTAACAGAGTCCATTCTCTCTTTATACGAAGAAAGTTGTTTTTCATAATCATCTTTCATGTTATTTAAAAGATAAAAGGTCGGTAAAATAAGCAAAATTCCAGAAAACACAACCAAAGAAAAGAATGTCCCGAACAATACAAAAACTCGTCGCAAATATTCTTTTTTTATCATTATTTTATTTTCTAATGGCAATAAATTCATTTTTCAATAATCAAATATCCTCAGAGCAAGACCCAAGGGAGTTGTATATGTCAATGATTCTGATAATTCCAAGGTCGGAACATAATTGTCTAAAGAAGTAATATTAATCCAAGGATTAGCCTTGGCAACAGGCACCTTCAATTCATAAGAAAGATATTGTGGCAATCCTTTCATATTAGAAATTCCTCCGCATAAAATTATTTTTGATATTTTCTTCTGGTCTTTGTTGTGCCAATCAGGATGGTTGTCCCAAAAAATTATCGACCTGCTTATTTCATCTTTTATAGCAGATACTACTGGTAAAAGACTATTAAAAACCGCCTCGTTGCTTTTACTTTTCACAAATCCATTCTCCTTCACTATTTTTTCTGCTTCATCAGTGCTAACAGAGAGATTTTTGGATAAAATATTATTTATATTATCACCCGCAACATTAAATGTCGTGGTAAATTGTATTATATTATTATTCACAATAATAAGAGTTGTTCTTGTTTTGCCCAGATCAACTATTATCTGAGTATCCATATCTTCTTTTGAAACTACGCATCTTTTAAAAGCATGGGCTTCCATTTCAAAAATAAGAGGCATAAATCCAGCGTTAATTAAAACATCCCTGTAATCTTCAACTATCTTTCTGGGAAAGGCAACAAACATGATGTCTATATGATCATCATCTTTTTTGTCGATTCCTTCTATAATGTCAAAATCAAAGATTACATCTTTTGCGGGAAGTGGAATAAGTTCTTCTATCTGCAACTCAATCGTATCTCTTATTTCTTCTCTTTTTATTTTGGGAATTTTTGTTTTTCCTAGAAAGCCTTTTTCTTCGGGCAAAGACACTATTATATACCTTAAACCAGTATCTTTTTGCACCGACCTTAATAAGTCTGTAAGTTTTTCTTTGTCTTTTATCTCTCCTGATTCGATAAGATCTTCTGGAATAGATTTTTTCCCAAAATTCTGCAAATATATATTTTTATCTTTTCTCCCTAATTTCACATATTTTAACGACAAATCAGAGATATCAAGACCGGCAGCCTGCATAGTAAGATATCTGGGCAGAGGAAAAAAATTAGAAATCCAATTTAATCTCATCATAATTAGTCTATCATTTATTTTGCTTTTTCACTTTTCTTAATTGATATGCAACAAGTTCCGGCGGCACAGAAATTACTTCAATACCAGTACCAAGCTCAACTCCTCCCCATTTATATGTACGGGGAAGTATTTCTATGTGCCAATGATAATAAGGAACACTATCCACTCTTGCGGATGAAGTATGAATAAAAAAATTATAATCCTTACTACCTAATGATTTTCTCATTCTGATTAGAATATCTTTAAAAATTTCTGCCAGATATGGAATCTCATGGTCTGAAATTTCTTCAAAATCAGAATTATGCCTTACGGGATAAACTCTTACCTCAAAAGGCACCTTCGAGGCATATGGCGCCACTGAAATAAAATATTTGTTTTTGTTTATAATCCTGATTTTCTCTTTTTTTTCATAATCAAGCATTGTACAATGGGCGCACTTTTTATACTTTTCGTAAAAATTAACGCCGCCATTTATGCTTCTTGAGACATCAGGAGGAACTATAGGAAGAGCAATTATTTGGGAGTGCGGATGAGGTATGGAAGCACCTGCAAGTTCGCCTTGATTATGAAAAATCAAAATATAATCAATACTCTTATCTTTTTCCAAAATTCTATATCTTTCTTTGTATGTTTTGAAAACAAGAGAAAGTTCGTTTATGGCCATATCTTCAAACATCTTATCGTGATCTCTGGTAATAACAATCTCATGGAAACCAAAAGAATCAACTATCTCATAAATTCCATGTTTTTTTATCTTGGGCTTGTGGTTGTTTCTTCTTAAAAGAGGAAACTTATTTGGGACTATCTGGGTAAACCAATCTTTTTCAAACACCGCTCTTCCTTTGTCTATGCCAGGCTTTGGCATCCAAAAAACAGGATCAGCATTGCCACTTTTTTGAGGATTTTCAAAAGGACATTCTTTCTTAGAAAAAACTCTACCTGTTTTCTTTTTTTCTTTTATATTAAAGAATATCGGTCTCTTCTGTCTGTTTGAAGAAACTAAAATCCATTCCCTGCTGATAAAATCTCTTCTAAATTCTTCTGCTTGTATTTTTTTAATTTTCATAAAGATTTTTTATATTTCCCGCTTAATAAATTTATTTTTATTATGATTAACTCAATAAGAGTATTAATATAAGACATCAAAGTAACTCTCCCACCGCTAGGATTTATCCAAACAACGGGCATTTCTTTTATTTTGTACCCCATGTTATTCGCAATGACTAAAATCTCTATATCAAAACCCCAGCGCATAATAGTTTGTTGAGAAAAAACTTTTTCAGCAACCTCCGCTGGAAAAAGCTTAAAGGCTCTTTGTGTATCGTGGATTTTCCAAATAGTTAAAATCCTTATTAGATATTTAGATAATTTACCCAAAATTTTTCTATAACCTGCATATTTTTCTTTTTTCACCGCCCCTTTAATTTCAATTGAACCTATTACAATATCATATCCTTCTTTTAAATAAGGCCAAAATTTATCGATATGGTCTATTGAAATAGCATTGTCAGCGTCAACATATAGTCTGTATCTGCCTTGCGCGGCAAGTATTCCCTGCTTCACGGCGCTTCCCTTACCTTGGTTTTTCTTATTATCAATAAACTTTAAATTATGAATTGTGCCTTGCAGTTTTTTAACAACTTCCGATGTGTTATCTTTAGACCCATCATTAACCACGATTATTTCTGATACATAATTTTGGCTAAACAAATACCTGCTTATATCAACAAGCGTATCTGCTATACCTTCCATTTCATTATAAGCCGGGATCACGACTGATAGATAAATATCTTCTTTCATATTATATTTATTCTACCATTTTTTCTTTTTCTATGAAACTTTTTAGTATTAATGCTGCTGCAGAAGCGTCTATTTTCTTATGCCTGCCCTGCCGCCTTCTTTTCATTTTTCTTAAATTAGAAAGTGGAGGGCGAGCCTCGCCAAAGGCGGGAATTCTCTCTGCCTCTTTTGTTGTTAAAACTTCCCACTGATAAACAACGGGTAAATCAAGCTCTTTTTCAAGAACTGCTTTGAATCTATCGGTTTTCCCCATTATTGGGTTGGGTAATTTTTTATAATCCAATGATTGCCCTAAAATAATTTCCCCCACCTTATTTTCTTGGCATATTATTCTAATTTTTTTAATAGTGTTTGGCGAATTCTCAATAACGCTGTGCGGAAAAGCAAATTGTACACTCTCATCTGAAAGCGCTATGCCAATTCTTTTTTCGCCATAATCAATCCCCATCAAACGCATAATTATTCAAATTTTAGTCAATATATCTGCGCCAGTTTTTGTAACAACAATAGTGTGCTCAAAATGGGCGGAGAGGGAGCCGTCTTTTGTTTTCCATGTCCAATCATCTTTATTAAGAATAATGTCAAAATCACCGCCTGTTAACATGGGCTCTAATGCCAGCACCATTCCGACCTTAAGTTGCACTCCTGTTTTTGGCTTTCCAAAATTTGGCACTTGAGGATCCTCATGCACATCATACCCAACGCCGTGCCCAACCAGCCGACGTACAACATTAAAACCTTTTGATTCAGCATAGAATTGAATCGCATAACCTATGTCTCCTGTAAACACGCCATTTTTTATAATCTTTATTCCCTTATCCAAAGATTTTTTTGTTGCATCAATAATTTTTTTCGCGTTTTTACTTACCTTGCCAACTGGCAATGTGACAGCCATGTCAGTATAAAAACCTTTATACTCTAAACCTAAATCTAAACTTACAATATCGCCATTTTTTAATTTTCTTCCACATGGAATCCCGTGTACCACTTCATCATTTATGGAAATGCATAAACTTGCAGGATACGGAATTTTATCATCAGATGTTTTATAATTTTTAAAAGAAGGTCTTCCTCTTGATTTTTTTATTAATTTCTCCGCCAGTTTATCCAATTCCATTGTCATTACTCCCGGCTTTGCATTTTTTGCCACCTCATGCAAAACAAAGGCAAGGATTCTGCCTCCTTCTCTTAAAATTTTTATTTCTTTTTTTGTTTTAATGCTAACCATATATCTTTATGGACTTTTTCTATTGTCTGGTCGCCGTTTATTACAATGACATCATGCTGTTTTTTAAGATAATCTAGGCCCGGTAATGTCTCTTTTTTATATTCTTCTATTCTTACTTTAAAAATTTCTTTTTTATCCAGGTCGCGCTCCTGCAAAATGCCATCGCCTTCAGGGCAAGATATCCCGGGTAAAAGTTTTTCTGATTTAATATAAACATGTTCGCTTGATTTACTGCAAATTAATCTTTTCTCAATTCTTTCCAGTAATTCTTCTATATTAACATCAATTTCAATTATTTTTATGTTTTCCTTGCCGATTTTATCTTTTAAAAATTCATAAAGTTTTTCCGCCTCATAAAGCGTGCGCGGAGAGCCATCGTAAATTATGCCTTTGCATTCATCTTTATCAGAAATAAATTCCTCTGTTTTTTCTTTTACCACCTTAAACATCCATTCTTTATCCCAAAGAAGCCCCTTTTTATATCTATCCATCTGCCTTAGCGTTTCTAAGTCATTATGGCTATTAACATAATTCTTGCCTATTTTGCTGGAAATAAAATGATAATAACCCAGTTTTTCCGCCAGTAATTTTATCTGCGTGCCCTTTCCGCTCCCCGGCGGTCCTAAAACAAATATGACTTCAAAATTATCTTTTGCCATTTTACTTTTTTAATAATTTCAAAAATTCTTCTTTTGTTATCTCTGCCTGTTTTAAAATATTGTTCAAAACAAAAGGAGGTATATCAAATCTGTCATGACGAGGAATTGTGATTCTTAGTTGGACTTTTTTATAGTGCCGAAGATGAACATGACTGCCTGTTTGATGGTGTGTATAAAAACCAATACTTAAAAATATCCTAATAATTTCTTTGGCTCTTAATACTGGCAATCTTGGCATAGAATTATCATCTTATAGAGACCGTAATCTTCTCCTGAAGAAGAGATTTTTCTGTTGGAATTTTTTCCTTGTCTTTTTTCAAGCTTTCAAGATAACAAACTATTGCATCTCTTGCCATAATCTTCGCCTCTTCAAAATTCCTGCCATAAGTAATAAGACCAGAAAGCAGAGGCACAGAAACCTGATATCCTCCACCTTTGACTGGCTCGTAAATAACAGTGAAAGAATATTCATTTGTAGTTAATTTCTTCTTTGCCATAATTGTTATAATTATAATCTTTTCAAAAAAGAAATCAATAGCAAATCATAAAGGTCGTTTCCATATCGCAAGATTTTAATGCCTTTATAATAATTGCATGTGTGCGAAGCCGAGCTTCGCACATTCGCATTACAAAAAAGATGCGTTATTTAAGCGATCGCACATTTAACGCATCTTTTAAATCATTCCTATATCGCAAGATTTTTAATGTCTTTAAAATATCTTATAAATTTATTATATCACAAAAGCAAAAACGCTCCATTAGAGCGTCTTGCTGATTTATTATTGAAAATTTTTTCCTACTCATACTCCCTCATCACTATCTGGGATTCGGTTTGTTTGACGAGTTCCAAGACGACGGAAACAACGATTAATAACGCGGTGCCGCCGATGGCGAATAAAGGATTTTGGGTGATGCCCTGCATTACAAAAGGCAAAACGGCGATAACGCCCAAAAACATGGCGCCAAAAAAAGTTATCTTATTCAAAATTTTTGATATATATTCTGCAGTTGATTTGCCTGGCCTTATGCCAGGTATAAAAGCCCCGCTTTTTTGAAGATTGGTGGCAATGGCATTAGGGTCAAAAGTTACTGCTGTATAAAAATAAGTAAAGAGAAACACCAGCACAAAATAAAAAGTTCCATAAATATAAATATTATTTATGAACGATTGAAAAATACCAGAAATTGCGTTAATGATATTATTACCCTGAAATCCATCCAAAAAATTTAAAATCATCTGCGGAAAAAGCAAAATTGATAGGGCAAAAATGATAGGTATAACTCCTGCCTGATTTATTCTTAGAGGAAGATAAGTTGACGAACCCCCATACATGCGCGTTCCTCTTATTCTTTTGGCATAAGAAATCGGGATAGGTCGTTCCGCTTCTGTAACCACCACAACTCCTGCAACAATAAATACTATTGCTATTAAAACTCCTAAATACATTGGTATCTGGGAAAGATAGAATTGTAGAGTAAAAAGCCTATAAACAGCAGAGGGAATGCTGGAAACAATGCCAGCAAAAATAATCAAGGAAACTCCGTTACCAATGCCATATTCGGATATTAATTCTCCAAGCCACATTAAAAGAACGGATCCGGCAATAATAATAATAATATTAACAATCTTGTCATAAAGAGTCAGGTTCACCAAAACGCCCTTGCTGGCAAGCATTGATAAAAGCCCAAAGGCCTGTAGCGCTGCTAACGGCACTGTAAACAATCTTGAATATTGGTTGAATTTCTGCTTGCCTGCCTCTCCCTCTTCATGATACATTTCTTTTAATTTGGGGAACATCATGGTTAAAAGCTGCATAATAATAGTGGCTGTAATATAAGGCGCCACACCAAGCATCATTATAGAAAGATTGGAAAGCCCACTACCTGAAATAATGCTCAAAAAACCAAAAAACCCGCTGGACATAAATTTGCTTAATCTCTCCAGATCCACTCCAGGGATAGTGATATTTGCGCCGACTCTAAATAAAAAAAGAATGAGTAATACAAAAAGAATTTTCTTGCGCAAATCTTTATCTCTAAAAATAATTTTAATTTTATTCCACATTGCCTCCTGCTTTTTTAATTTTTTCTAATGCTGGCTTGGAAATCTGACATTCTGAAACCAGTAATTTTTTTGTCAGAATTCCACCACCTAATAATTTAACTTCTGGAATAAACCCTTTTTCCTTGCGTATCAAACCTTTTTCCAATAAAGATTTTGGCGTGACTTTTTGCCCGCTTTCGAAATTTTTTTCAATCAGATCAAGGTTTATTGCTTTTGGTTTTCTTGCAAAAGATTTAAATCTATAACCCCTTTTTTTGGGAATCTTTTTTATTATATCTCTTAATTCCGGTCTTAATTTTTTTCCTGCTCTTGACTTCTGGCCTTTTATGCCCTTGCCGGAATAAGAACCCCTCTTGCCGCCGCGGCCGATTCTTTTTTTGGATTTATTTTTATTTTTTCTTTTTATTTGATGCAACTGCATGTTTCTTCGCTTCACTCAGTCAAATTTAAAATTGAAATCTCAAAATTAAAAATGAATGAACTAATTATTATTAAACTTTAAATTTGCTTAATGCCTTAATTGCTACACGAGCATTGTTTAATTTATTTTTGCTTTTTGAAAGTATTTTGGCATTAATATTTTTTATCCCTGCTAAATCAAGAACTGTTCTTACTGAACTGCCGGCCACAAGACCCCCACCTTTTTTCGCTTTCTTGATAATCACATAGGCGCTGCCATATTTGGCTTCGCAGTTATAAGGAATAGAAAAATCTTTAGTCAGAGGAATTTTTATGGTATTTTTCTTCGCGTCCCTTAAGGCCTTCTCTATAGCAGAAGACGTGTCTGATGATTTTCCTATGCCTACTCCTACTGTACCATTTCTGTCTCCGACAACCAAACTCACGCGAAAATTAAAACGCCTTCCGCCAGCCACAACCCTGGCAACTCTTCTTATGTCTATAACTTTATTCTCTATCTCCGTCTTTTGATTCTTACTAATATTTTTTTTATTTTTATCCATATTAAAAATTTATTCTTAAAAATTTAACCCTTCTTCTCTCATCCCTTCTGCCACGGCTTTAATCCTCCCGTGATACTTATAACCTCCCCTGTCAAATACAACTCTTACGACCTTTTTCTCTTTTGCCATTTTAGCTAATTCTATCCCCATTTTTTTGGCAATTTCTGTTTTATTACCTTTGATCTTCTTCTTTATATCAGATATTGAAATAATTGTTTTTCCTTTCTCGTCATCAATCAATTGGATAAAAATGTGCTTATTTGAACGAAAAACAGAAAGTCGAGGACAAAAAGATGTGCCTTTTATCTTTTTCCTTATTTTTTTATGTCTTATTTTTCTTGGAGATAATTTTAGTTTCTTCATAATTATTAAATTTATGCGGCTGTTGCTGCTTTTTTACCTGCTTTTTTTCTAATAACTTCGTCTATATATCTTATGCCTTTACCTTTATATGGCTCCGGTTTTTTTAAACTCCTTATGATAGAAGTAAATGAACCGACTTTATCTTTATCTATTCCCGAAATATTTATTATATTCTTTTCAACCTGAACTTTTATACCTTCCGGAATATCGATTTTTACGGGATGAGAATATCCTAAACTCAAAGAAATTTTCTGGTCTTCCAATTGCGCCTTAAAACCAACTCCTTCAATCATTAATTTTTTCTCAAAACCTTTTGTCACTCCGTTTATCATATTAAGCAAATGGGAGGATTGCGTCCCCCATAGGGCTTTAGTCTCGTTACTGTTATCAATGGGAGTCAAAGTGATTTTGTTGTCATTGATCTCAATCTTAATTTTATCATTGGGATGACGAATAAGTTCCCCCAATGGACCTTTAACACGGACATTGTCTTTCTCTATTTTTACCTCTACTTTATCTGGTATCAAAATTATTTTTTTTCCTATGCGACTCATAATATTTATAGTGAGTTTATCGAGCTATTTATAGCGAGCTTGTCAATCTACCAAATCCTGCAAATAATTTCTCCTCCCACACCTTCCTTAATAGCTTCGTCGCCCCACAAAACACCCTTCGGTGTTGATAAAATCAATAAACGACCCCTGCTTAAGCTCTTTATTTTTTTAAAAGGAGTGTAGATTCTCCTGGATAACTTAGAAATTCTCTCAATACCAGAAATACGGCCATTCCCTTTTTCGTCATAAAGAAGCGTGATTTCTATTATCTTTTTATCTTTCTTGCCTTTATGACTAACTTCCTTTATAAATTTATTTTTCAACAGCACATCAAGTATATTCTTCTTTAATTTTGAATAGTCAACAACCACCGTCTCCTTGCCAACAGCCTGCGCATTTTTTATTTTTGTAAACATGTTTGCTATTATATCCATATTATTTGTAGTTATTTTATTGAACTACCAACTAGATTTTTTTACACCCGGTATTAACCCCTCACTGGCCAATTCCCTAAAACAGATTCGGCATAAATCAAAATCCCTCATGTAGCCACGCTTCCTGCCACAACGAAAACATCTTCTCACCACGCGTGATTTATATTTCGGTTTTTTTTGCGATCTTGCTATTACTGATTTTTTAGCCATAATCGATTTTATAATGTTTAGATTTTAAACGGAATACCTATTAAACGCAAGAGTTTCATTGCCTCTTCTTTCTTTTTTGCACTTGTAACTATTGTTACGTTTAAACCGAAAGTGCTTCTAATATCCTCATTGCTAACCTCTGGAAAAGCAACATGTTCTTTAAATCCTATGGAAAAATTACCGGCTTCATCAATGGATTTTGGATCCAAACCTCTAAAATCCCTTACTCTCGGCAAGGCAACACTGATTAATTTTTGCAAAAAATCATACATCCTTTTACCGCGCAATGTTACTGAATATCCAATTATTGCCCCCTGTCTAAGTTTAAAAGATGCTATAGATTTCTTCGCAGGATTAGGACGGGGCTTTTGTCCAGCAATTTTGCTTAAAGAAATTTCTATCGCTTCTTTCTTTGCTTCATCTTTCAAGGATCCAATACCCGTGCTGATAATTACTTTTTCAATTTTTGGGACAGCAAAATTATTCTTGTATTCGAATTTCTTCTTCATTTCCGGTACCACTATTTTATTATATTTTTCTTTTATAAACATAAATTTTCAACATCGGATGTTTATAGTTCTGCTCCGCATTTTTTACACACGCGCACCATTCTATTACCAACTATTTTCTTTGATACTCGCGTAGTCTTACTACAACCAGCACACATAATCATGGTATTGGAAGCATTAATGGGCATTGCAACCTGAATAATTTGCCCCTTCTGACCTTGCTTTTTTGGCTTTGAATGTTTCTTGGATATATTTATTCCCTCAACAACAATCTTATTTTCTTTCTTTAATATATTAGTCACTTTACCAATTTTGCCTCGATCTTTTCCAGAAATTATTTTCACTGTGTCTCCTTTTTTTATTTTCATCCCGTTAGAAATAGGAAATGTTTGCATTTCCATAAATTAATTATAATATCTTTGCAAAAACAATTGTTTTTTCTATTTTTGATTAAATAAACGTAAGGCATAAGTTTTTTATTTCTAACGGGATTCATACAATTTCAGGGGCTAAAGAAACAATTTTCGCATAACCTAATTCTTGTATTTCTCTTGGTATGGGGCCAAAAATACGACCTGCCCTTGGCTCTTTTTTACCTTTTTCTAAAACAACAATGGCGTTATCATCAAAACGGATATAAGAACCGTCTTTTCTTCTAAAGTTATTTCTTTGCCTTACAACTAAAGCATGCAGAACCTCTTTTTTCTTTACAATTTTTCTTGGTTCAGCAATTTTTACAGAGACTACAACAACATCTCCGATCCTGGCATATCTCTTCCGGCTACCTCCGAGAACCTTAATAACCTGCACGAGCCTTGCTCCGCTATTGTCTGCAACATCTAACATTGTTCTTGTTTGAATCATAAAACTTTTCGCAAAATTCTAAACCTTTTATCTTTTGAAATCGGCCTGCATTCTTGAATCATGACTAAATCGTCTTTCTTGTATTCATTTTTTTCATCATGCGCCTTAAATCTCTTGCTTATTTTCATATATTTCTCATACTTTGGGTATTTTCTGAAAGATTCAACAAGAACCACGACTGTTTTATCCATTATATCGGAAACTATTTTCCCTTTTAATATTTTCCCCTTGTTTTTATTCTCCACCCCGTTAGAAATTTTATTTTTCATAAATTATTTTTTATTCAATTCTGTTAAAATTCTTGCAATATCTTTTTTTAAACTACGGCCTTCTTTCATGTTTTTTGCTTTACCGCTTGATAATTTAAAACGAAAATGCATCAAAGCCTCCTTTTTTTCAGACAAAAGCTTATTCAATTCAATCTTTGATTTTGTTTTGAATTCTTTCATTTATTTTCTGCTGATTATTTTTGTCTTTAATGGAAGTTTCGAGGCTGCCTTTCTCAGAGCCTCGTTGGCTGTTTTTTCATCCAAGCCATCCATTTCAAAAATAATATTGCCTGGTTTTACTACAGCAACATATCCAACGGGATCACCTTTGCCTTTACCCATGCCAACCTCTGGTGGCTTTGCTGTTATTGGTTTGTCTGGAAAAATTCTTATCCAGATCTTGCCTGTCTTTTGTATAAATCTACTCATTGTCTTTCTGGCTGCCTCTATCTGATTAACCTTTATCCATTTAGCCTGTTCTGATTTGAGCCCAAAAGATCCAAAAACTAATCGGTTTCCTCTTGTGGCCACTCCGGGGTTTTTAGGATTTTTTCTGTCCCTGTGACGCTTCCTGAATTTTACTTTTTTAGGAAATAATGCCATTTTTAATTATCAAATTTCTCACCTTTATAAATCCAGACCTTTATTCCTATGTATCCATAAGGCAATCGCGCTTTCCAGCGGGCAAAATCTATGTCAGATCTCAAGGTCTGAAGGGGAATTCGGCCTTTTTTTAACCATTCATATCTGCCCATTTCTGACCCTCCTAATCTTCCAGACAATGAAATCTTTACTCCCTTGACTTCTTTATTAGCCATGACTTTTTCTAAGTATTGCTTTATGACTCTTTTAAAATTTATTCTTTTCTCCAAGTTTTCTGCTATCATTTGAGCAACTATCTTTGCGTGAGTTTCTGGAAATCTAACCTCTTCAATGGTTAATTTTATTTCCTGAGGAATTTCAAGGTTAAATTTATGGAATATTTTTTTTATATCTCTCTTTAATTTATCTGCACCTTCGCCCTTTCTGCCGATAATCAAACCCGGCCTGGAAGTTTTAATAATTATATGAAAAACCGCCGGCGTCCTCTCTGTCTCAATACTCTCCACGTACATATCATGCAATTGTTTTTCTAAAGTTTCTCTTATAATGGTATCGGTTTTTAAAAAATGCCTGTACTTTTTAAGATTAAACCATCGCGACTTCCAGTTGCGTATAATGCCTAATCGAAATGAATATGGATGAACTGTCTTTGACATATTATTTGATTTTAGGTTGTTCTTCCAAAACAACCGATATGTGGCTTGTTCTTTTTCTTATCATATAAGCGATACCTCGAGCCCTAGGCATATATCTCTTCAATGTCGGTCCTTCATCAACGCTGATTTTTTTTATATATAAATCTGCATCGCTTATTTCTTTTTTAAAATTATTTTTTGCATTGCTATATGCTGATTTAATGAGCTTAGAAATGACTGGGGCTGATTTTTTATCAGCAAATTTCAGTCTCGCCAAAGATTCCTTTACAGATTTTCCCCGAACAAGATCAGCAACAAGCCTCGTTTTACGAGGCGATATTCTCAAATATCTTAAATTTGCTTTTGTCTCCGTCATATTTATTTCTTAGTTTCTCCTTTAGTGGCTTTGGCTGATGATATTTCCGACTCTTTTTGCTTGGTCTCAATTTCTCTTTGCATCTTACCTCCATGTCTTACAAATTTTCTAGTTTGGCTAAATTCTCCCAAACGATGGCCCACCATCTCTTCAGTAATTCTCACAGAAATAAAATCTCTTCCATTATGTATGCCGAAAGTATAACCTATCATCTCAGGAGAAATACTTGAATCTCTAGACCAAGTCTTAATAATTATATCGTCTTCCTGCTTAATACGGTTAATCTTTTTCAATAATTTTTGATCAACATATGGACCTTTTTTCGCGCTTCTTGTCATAATTATTTATGTTTTCTTCTGCTTATAATCAATCTGTTTGAATATTTTTTGGGCTTTCTTGTTTTTACACCTCTTACACCCTTACCCCACAGATTTTTAGGCCTTCTCATGCCCGCCCCCTGTCTTCCTTCGCCTCCGCCAAAAGGATGATCTACTGGGTTCATGGCTGAACCTCTTACTGTCGGCCTGATACCCAGCCATCTTGACCTACCGGCCTTGCCTATATTTATCAACTTGTTCTCTTCGTTTGAAACCTGACCAATGCTTGCCCATACAGTATCAAGTACCTTTCTTACTTCTGTAGAAGGCATCTTCAAAAGCGCAAAACCGCTGTCATGAGCAAGAAGTTCTGCGTAAATTCCCGCTGCCCTGCAAAGTTTTGCCCCTCCTTTTGGTTTTATTTCAATATTATATATAAGAGTTCCCACGGGGATATTTTTCAAAAGAAGACGATTTCCTGTTTTTATATCCGCTTTTTCTGAAATAATTATTTTATCATTAACCTTTAATTGCGCTGGCGCTAAAACATATCTTTTCTCTCCGTCAATATAATATATGAGAGCAATGAAACCGGTCCTGTTTGGATCATATTCAATTGATTTTACAACGGCCGGAATATCATATTTATCATATTTAAAATCAATATCTCTGTATAAACGCTTAGCTCCGCTTCCCTTATGTCTTGTTGTTATTCTGCCCATTGAATTTCTGCCAACACTGCGCTTAAATCCATGAGTTAAACTTTTTTCTGGATTCTTTGCAGTCAAAAACTGCCGATAGTTAATGCCGGTCATCTGTCTTCTTGATGGAGTTGTTGGTTTATATTGCTTCATCCCGTTAGAAATAAGAAATATCAGAAAGATATTTCTGTAAATTATTGATAATATTATTTGATTGTTTACTTAATTCATTTTTCATTTTTATATGTATATTACATAAGGCGTAAATTTCTAACGGGATTCATTTTTACACTTCTATCTTATCTCCTTCTTTTAAATAGACCATGGCTTTTTTGTATCCGCTTTTCTCTCCTTTTTGCCCACGGAAAAATCTGGTCTTTGACGGAGAATTTATTATTCTGATTTTTTTGGGCGCCACTCCGTATAATTCCTTTATCGCCTGCTTAACCATGATTTTGTTTGATTTTGGTTTTATTTCAAAAACATAGACATTTCCTTCATTAAGAAAAGTTGCTTTTTCTGTAATGTGCGGGCCTATCAAAACATCTGGCGCAATGCTTTTCTCGCTCAAATTAAATTTTTTCTCCGGTTCTTTTGCGTCCTTTTTATCGGAAATAATTTTTTCAGGCACACTCTCAGAAACGCCTTTTGTCTTGCGCTTATTTTCATATCTTTCTTTTTCTTTTCTTTTCTTAAAAATATCAAATATGGCCATGTTTTCTTTGCTCAAAATCAAAAATTAAATCTCAAAAATTAAAAAGATTTGAGATTTGAAATTTTACATTTGAGATTGTAAATCACCCCTTTTTGGGCAATTTAAACTATATTAACAAAAAGGTTTGTTTATGTCAATAAAAAGTTTTTATCCAAAAAACAGAATTTCTGGCTTGATTAACAGAATAAAGCCCAGAGCAATCATCAGTAATCCTGCCACAAGACGAGAATATTTAGAATAATTCGTGTTAAATTGAAAAAACTTCATTGTAAATCCTGCAATCGCAACGATAATAATATCATCAAGCATATAAAAAAAATCATACAATAATATATATGCGTAATATTTCCAACTGACCAAATTATGCAGAGAAAGGGCCTTTGTATAGACCACTGGTATTCCCAATGAGCAAAACATTTCAATGAGATTGACAGAGAATGCAATGCCTGCCACTCCTAAAATAAGCAAGGGAATGGATTGTTTCTTTAAAACATTTTTTATCCGCTCTGTTATTTTTTGCTGCTGTTTAGGGGTGGAAACTTCGCAAGTATTAGGAGTATAAGTATAAAATCCCTTTATAGAAATAAAGCCAACAATAACAGCCACAATTCCTATAATACTTGTCGTAATCTGCCTGAATCCAATGAGCACAAAGGCGTTAAACCACGCGGTCATAAAAAGAAAATACGAAAATGCGGAAACTAATATAAAAACTCCGCCAACCAATAATACTTTTTTACGAGAACCAGAAGCGATAACAAGCGTGAGTAATACAAGCAAAGACCACATTGAGCACGGATTAAAGCCGTCCAAAGTGCCAAGCACAATTGCCAAAACAGGCAGAGAGAGTTTGAAAATTTCTATTTTGCCGAAAAAAGGATGTTGTACTATCTCTTGAGAACCAACATTAATATTATTGAGACCTAGCATTTCTTTTATTTTTTCTCCGGAATTCTCCGGCTTATCAAAGCCAAGCAAGTATTTATCGCCGACAATAGTAAGTGGCACTCCTAGTTCTTTTATTCCCAGTTCCTTTAGTTTATCTTTATAAATTTTTTGATTTGCCTCATTATGCCATACCTCATATTCTTCTATTTCCAAATCAGGAAATTCTTTTTTAAAATCATTGAGAAAAGCCCTTTCTGCTATGCAATGAGGGCACTCCTCGCCGTGGAATAAAATAATTTTTGGCAAACTTGCCTTGTCTTGGGCTGAAACAAAAACAGGGGTTATTAAAAACCCTGCCAGCAGAAAAATAAATAAAAATTTTATCAGATGTCTCATTAAAAACCGAGTTTTTTGAATAATTTCTCTTGAGAAATAATTTTATATTTCTTCTTTAATTGTTTCAAAGTAAAACCACCTTTTTCTTTTCGTGCTTTGGCAATTCTCTTTAGATAATTATTACTAGATAAAGCTTCTATATCTTCTTTTAGCACCATTGCCATGTATAACATACTACCAAATCCAACAGGTAAAGGTCAACCTTATCTGCTTGACAAGAGAGAGAGAGAGTAAAATATGATTAAAATGTCGAGAAAAATTATAAATCTAATTTAAAATAAAGATATATATGGAAGGAATACCAACAAATGATAACGAGGAGGGACAATTAAAATCCGCCACAGAAATTGCGATGGAAAAAATTGATCAAGAGGAAATTAAATATGAGCCAGAAGAGAAATTAATGGAAGATGCAGAATTACGAAAACAAGCAGATATTGAAAAAGCAGCAGAAATCTTAAAAAAATTAAAAGGCGAAGAAACACAAAATAAATTATAAAAATAAACAAAAAATATGGAAATCAGAGATATTTTTTTAGA
>ERZ1292623.2095-Hain-H51-01um-R1-2095-length-18334-cov-6_pt1 | contig 18334 bp, 14 predicted proteins | sample MGYA00564398_ERZ1292623 | MGnify/ENA primary metagenome ERZ1292623 (study PRJEB36523, sample SAMEA6512633) | groundwater metagenome | collected 2019-01-07 | study: AquaDiva: Metagenomics assemblies of 32 groundwater samples | reverse complement strand
TCCGTATCCTTCGAGGGCCCACACTTCCATTTCTCCAAAACGCTGTCCCCCTCCCTGCGCCTTTCCTCCGAGCGGCTGCTGGGTAATGAGTGAATAAGAACCAATCGAACGCATGTGGATTTTGTCTTCCACCATGTGATGGAGTTTGAGCATGTAGATGTATCCGACCATCACATCCTGATCGAATTGCTCACCGGACCTCCCGTCGAACAGACTTACTTTTCCGGAACGCGGAAATCCTGCTTTTTCAAGCTCATCTTTAATTTCATTTTCTGTGGGACCAGCGAGCGATGGGCATCCCGCGCGGTATCCAAGCGTGTGAGCCGCAAGTCCGAGGTGTGTTTCCAAAATTTGCCCGATGTTCATACGAGACGCAACGCCGAGCGGATTTAAAATAATATCCACCGGAGTACCGTCTTCAAGATGCGGCATATCCTCTTCGGGAAGCACTTTCGAGATCACCCCTTTATTACCGTGGCGTCCCGCAAGCTTATCTCCCACCTGAATGCGACGTAACTGCGCCACTTCCACATGAATACGCTTAATAACACCAGATTCCAGTCGGTCACCATTTTCGCGTGAGAAAAGTTTCACCCCAATGACGCGTCCTCCCTTTCCGTTTGGTACACGCAGTGATGTGTCTTTCACATCGCGTGCTTTGTCTCCGAAAATTGCGTGCAGGAGCCGCTCTTCTGGTGTAAGATCGATTTCTCCCTTCGGAGAAATTTTTCCAACTAAAATGTCCCCGGGTCGCACTTCAGCGCCAATCCGTACTACGCCTTCCGAGTCTAAATCCTTTAATTTTTCTTCTCCGACGTTCGGGATATCTGGAGTCGTAATTTCATCTCCCAGTTTTGTCTCGCGCACGTCCATCGTGAACTCTTCGATGTAGACGGACGTAAAACGATCATCCTTCAATACACGCTCTGAAAGAATGATGGCATCTTCATAGTTTGCGCCTCCCCATGAAAGAAACGCGACGAGTAGGTTTTGACCAAGCGCGAGGTCTCCATCACGCGTGGATGAATTATCGGCGAGGAGCTGCCCTTTTGCCACTTTATCGCCTTTCTGTACGCGTGGTGTATGATGAAATGTGCTCGATGTGTTTGAACGCAGAAACGATGAGAGCGGATACACGTGCTTTTTGCTTCCCGTTTGTACCACCACTTTCGACGCATCAATTTCAATAATTTTTCCGTCTTCCTCTGCGAGCACCACCTGACCGGAATCTTCTGCGGCACGCGTTTCCATTCCGGTTCCTACGAGCGGTGGATCTGCTTTCACACAGGGCACCGCTTGGCGCTGCATGTTCGAACCCATGAGCGCGCGATTTGCGTCATCATGCGCGAGAAACGGAATGAGACCGGTTGCAATACTGAAAATTTGTTCTGGTGCGACATCAATGTATTCAATTTCGCTGCGATCAAAAATGCCGAAGCGTCCCGCGGTACGTGCTTCTACGCGCTCGTCGGAAAGCTTTCCTTTGGCGTCATACGCAACGCCAGCATGCGCAATCACATGCTCTGCCTCTTCAAACGCAGTCATGAGCTTGATCTCCTGTTTAATCACACCCTTCTCCACCTTGCGATACGGCGTTTCAATAAGACCGAGTGAATTGATCGAAGCATAAATTGCGAGGTGTCCCACCAGACCAATGTTTGGTCCTTCCGGAGTTTCAATGGGGCATATTCGTCCGTAGTGCGAGGTATGCACGTCGCGCACTTCAAACCCCGCGCGCTCCCTAGTAAGACCGCCCGGACCAAGCGCAGAAAGCCGTCGTTTGTGCTCGAGCTCTGAAAGCACGTTCGTCTGATCCATAAACTGCGAGAGTTGGTTCGTGAGGAAAAAGTCCTTGAGCACCGTCATGAACGGACGAGAGTTCACAATTTGGAGAGGAGTGACGGTTTCTGGCTCCAAAATAGACATCCGATCTCTAATATGGCGTTCCATGCGCGCGAGTCCCACCCGGAGACGATTCTGGAGCATTTCGCCCATACCGCGAATACGGCGGTGCCCTAAGTGGTCAATATCGTCTGGAGTTTCCGTTGGTGAATTATTTTTGCGAATGATTTCGCTCACCGTATTCACTAAATCGGAAAGCGTGAGGGTACGATCAGTAATGTCTTTCTTTTGAAGCTTTTGGAAGCGTACATTTAATTTGTGTCTTCCCACCGGAGAGATATCATAGCGGGCAGCAGAAAACATACCATCAATGAGTTGACGGGCGTTATCGGCAGTTGCGAGGTCTCCCGGACGAATGCGCTTATAAATTTCGATATACGATTCGTCAACGTTCTTTGCAGTGTCCTTTTTGAGGGTATTTTCGATGTGCGGAAGCTCGCCGTTGTCCACTACCGAAAATGCTTTTTTAATTTCTTCATCGGTCTTGAGTCCAAAGACGCGAAGGAGCGAGGTGACGGGAATTTTACGCTTCCGGTCCACCTTGACCCATACACTTCCGTCCACATCAGATTCCAATTCGAGCCACACTCCGCGCCCCGGAATGATCTTGGCTCCAAAGCGGCGCTTCCCGCGCACAATCTGCTGCGTGAAATATACACCAAATGACCGCACCACTTGCGAAACAATGACGCGCTCAACGCCGTTAATAATAAAGGTGCCGCGCTTCGTCATCAGCGGAAAGTCTGCAAAAAAGATTTCTTGCGTTTTTACTTCACCCGTGCGCTTATTTGTGAGCTCCATGCGTACTCTTAGCGGAGCTTCATACGAACGATTATTGGTACGCGCCTGGGTTTCATCCATTGGCGGTGCGTCGATCGTGTAGTCGACAAATGAGAGAGAAAATTCTTTTCCGGAAACGTCTTCTATTGGGCTAAACTCCGTAAATAATTCTTTCAGTCCCTGGTCAAGAAACCATTGATACGCCTCGAGCTGCACTTTGGCGAGGTACGGGAGCGGGGCAAGCGGTTCCCGATACTTCGAGAAATACTTCTTTGGAAGCATAGATGTTTGGGGCGCAACAGTACCATCCGGAGGACTCACCGGAAGGTCATGACGCCCAAAAAAGTATTATGCGCACGTAATAATGGAAAACGAAACGTTTGGTTCAGTACACATGGTTGCCTGATACACCGATAAGCATATGAAAATAAAAGAGCCCCAAAGAGTCACCCGGGTTATGCACTAGGTTAAGTTGACGTTATACGGCAAACACGCTACTTGCATTCTACCTATAATATCCTCCGTGTCAAGTTACGTGCCCCCGGATGTGGATAACATGTGGGGTGCCGGTGGATTACGCCCGGAGCGCTTTTCCCTGCTTCCAAGTCATCCAGGTAACGAGGAGTGGGCCCTCACCTACGAATACCTTAGCTTAGAGACACTACTTTTTATTTTATCAGTATGGAAATCTCCCTTTTTCTATCTGTTGTCGTTACGTACTCTAACTTTTTTGAATGTGTAAAGCCTATTTCTCGAAAAACCATCTCCCATTCATCAAAATAAAAAAACGAAGGGCTATAACCTGAAAAGGCATTGTATGGTGCCCCGATGGCTGGATTGTCCAAAATAACTATGCCGCCATCATTCAATAACTTATATGCCTTCTCTAAAACTTTTTTTTGCTGATTTTTATCAAAGTCACATATCACTGACCAAGGAAAAAGAACGGCATCGAAATCTTTCCCTTCATAATCCATAAATGAGCACAGAAACAATATTTCTGATGGATGAAAACCTTTCTCTAAAAGATACTTTGAAAACTCGTCGAGATATACCTGCTGAACATCGATACCAATATATTCATGTCCCTCAATAAAAAACCTTCCCAGCCTCCCCGTGCCACACCCAACTTCTAATACTTTATTTTTCCCCAACAATAATTTACTAAAGTACTGAAAATCAATCGGGGTATTTCCTCCAAGACCAGCTAATCTCGCATACTCACTCAAAATTTCTGGAGAAATCGTATTATAAAACTTTTTTACTACCTCAAGGTCCATGTCAAAATTATTGGATTAAATCTGAAAAACTACTATACCGATACGCCTTTCATTAATGTACATTACGAACTCCGCCTCTGCTTCCAAGTCATCCATGTTACCAGCAGAGGAGACGCTACAAAGATCGAGGAGTAGGTACCGAATGAGATACCGAGAATCAGTGCGAGTGAGAAGTATTTGACCGTTGATCCCCCAAAGAAAAACACTGCAACAAGTACCAGCACCGTTGTGAGTGAGGTATTGATTGAACGCGCAATCGTTTCTTTAATGCTCCGTTCAACCACTGCGTCAAACGCAAGTGAAGGGTAGCGAAGCAGATTTTCTCTTACGCGATCGAAGACAACGATAGTGTCGTGAATTGAAAATCCAAGTACGGTCAATAGCGCCGAGACAAATAGCACATCAATCTCGACTCCGTAAAAATGTCCGAGCACTGCAAATACTCCTGTGGGAATGAGAATATCATGGGCAAGTGCAATGATCGCCGCGCCCGCGTACACCCATGATGAAATTTTGTACGACACTTTTCGAAATGCAAAAGCGATGTAACAAAGAATGGCAATCACGGCGATCGCAATAGCAGTTAGTGATTTTTGTTTGAGCTCACGTCCAATAGTGGGGCCAATAGTATCAAAACGCAGCTCCTTCACGTTCCCTTCCCCCGAAGCAGCAACAATACTTGAAAGAAGCGCCTGGTGCTCTACCTCGGTGAGTGTACGCGTACGAATAAGAAATCCTGCGTCCCCCGTTGGCTGAACCGTTGCGCCTTCAATCCCTTTTTCGGTAGTGGCCGATTCAATGACCTGCCGGTCTGGACGAGTGATACTGTATTCAATTTCTAGAATTGATCCTCCGGTGTAGTCAATTCCGAGCTTCAGGCCGTACAGCACAATTGCTCCGAGACTCACGATCATGAGTATGGCCGCTACCGCGAAGTAGATATTTCGATTTTTGACAATTTCCATAAAGTTATTTTTTTGATTTATCGCCCATGAGCACACGCATGCGATCTGTCTCGTTTAACTGTACTGCGCGAAGAAACATCCGCGTCACAACAATTGCTGAAAACATACTCACGAGCACTCCGATTCCAAGGGTCAGTGCAAATCCTTTCACAAAGCTGGTACCAAAATAATACAGAATGGTGGACGTAATAATGCTGGAAGTATTTGAGTCGCGAATCGAAGACCATGCACGATGAAATCCTTCTTCCACTGATCCTTTAATCGTCTTTCCGAGTCTTAATTCTTCTTTTGTGCGCTCAAAAATAAGCACGTTTGCGTCCACCGCCATGCCGACCGAAAGAATAAATCCGGTCATGGCAGCGGCAGTGAGTGTCACGGGAAGTAATTTAAATATGACAAGTGAGAGCGAAATGTAAATACACAGTGCAAGTACCGCCACAAGTCCTGGTAATCGGTAATAGAGCAACATAAACAGCATGACCGCAATAACACCGACAATCCCTGCGCGAAATGTGTCCGAGAGTGCGCGCTCCCCAAGCGTGGATTGCACCGTCTGCTGTCCTATCAGTTCGACATTGAGCGGAAGTGCCCCGGCATTGAGACTGCGCACAAGCGCATTTGCTTCTTCAATAGTGAAGTTTCCTGTAATCACCGCCTGTCCTCCGGTAATTGGTTCGTTCACGGTAGGGATGCTCACCGGAGCGCCATCAAGATAAATAGCGATGCGCTGACCCACATACTGCGTAGTAAGTTCTTCAAAAATTTTTGCCCCTTCGTCGTTCAGAATAAGTCCGACTTGCGGAGATTGTGTTTGTTGTTGGTATTCTATGCGTGCCCGCTTCAAATATCTTCCGGTCAGCGCGCTTGGAACATACACCTCCTGTGGAGTGCTGGTGGCGCCTTCTCCGGGAATCATCATGGGCACGCGAAATTCGAGATACGGAGTAGCGCCGATTTGCTGAATTGCTTGATTAATATCTTTAATTCCTGCGAGCTCTACAATGAGACGCTGTTCTCCTGCACTGCTCGCAACTTGCACGATCGGCTCGGACACGCCCATAAAATTCACGCGGCGCTCAATGGCGTCGCGTAAACTCGCAACCGCATCTGTAACATCCTCCGGAGCAACCGTCGTTGTATCAATGCGATATGTTAAATGTGCGCCACCGGCAAGATCAAGCCCGAGTACATAGTCTGGGATAAACCGATCAAGCGGCCCTTGTCCAAATATCGGAAACGCAACATACGCCGCAAGTATTCCACCAAGGAGCACCAGCGCGGCAATCGTACGAGGTGATTTCATGAATGATTATTTGATTTCAATGCCCATGGAACGCGCGGTACCGGCAATGATTTTTTCTGCGGCTTCCACATCGTTTGCATTGAGATCCTCCATTTTGCGTTCTGCAATCTGTCGAAGTTGCGCTTTTGAGATACTCCCCACTTTTCCGGTGAGCGGATTGCCCGCTCCCTTCTCCACCTTCGCGGCTTTGCGGAGTAAATCTGAAGCCGGAGGAGTTTTTAACTTAAATTCAAACGAACGATCGGTAAAGATCGTAATTTCTACCGGAATAATATCGGTACCCTTATCTGCGGTAGCCGCATTAAACTTTCCAACAAAATCGCCGATGTTGATACCGTGCTGTCCGAGTGCGGGTCCTACGGGAGGCGCCGGATTTGCTTTTCCCGCGGGGATTTGAAGTTTTACAATTGTCTTAATTTCTTTAGCCATAGTGCGTTGAATATTTGGGTGTTATAGCTTTTTTGCCTGCAGAGGGTCAAGCTCTACGGGAGTTTCGCGCCCGAAGATGGAAACAAGCACCTTAATCTTTCCACGCTCCTCATCTACCTCCTCCACACGCCCTTCCATGTCTTTAAATGGACCGTCAGTAATGCGCACCATGTCGCCCTTCAGCACATCAATCTTGTGGCGTGGGTCTTCCTCGCCCATACGCTTCATGAGCACCCCAATTTCATCATCCGAAAGCGGAATCGGGGTGGTTCCCGCGCCCACAAACCCTGTGACACGTGGGGTGTTACGCACCACGTACCATGAGTCATCGGTCACGATCATTTCCACAAGCACATATCCCGGATAAATCTTCTCTTCTACTACTTTGCGCTTTCCCGCCTTAATTTTTATTTTCTTTTCGGTGGGAACGAGAACTTGAAAAATTTTATCCTCCATACCCATCGATTCAATGCGCTGGCGCATATTGCGCGCAACCGCATCTTCATACCCCGAATAGGTATGGATGGCATACCAGTTGCGACCGAATTCAGATGTTTGCTTTGGCATAGCGAAACGCAGGGAATACTAAATAGCGATAATACGCTCCCAAATGAGTCGGAAAAAACTATCGAGTGCGCCCAGGTACAGCGCAACCACGATGGAAAACACAACCACGAGGATCGTGGATTTGATAGTTTGCGACCGCGTTGGCCAATTTACTTTTGTGAGTTCTCTGCGAGTTTCGCGGAGATATTCGATGAGTCCGTACATGCGTGTATATTTCTTTTTCTATATAAAAACCCCTCCCGGGGTACTGGATCAGAGTACCATTCCCTTGAAAAAGATGCAAGTGCGAGATGTGGTGATAAATATTCCAAGATACACCTGCGACGGCTCACCCAAAACCGCACCTACCTACGTTATGCGACACGCGCCTGACGTTTTTCAGTCATCAGAGCGAGAGCTCCTTTGTATCGCCCTTTCCCAAGAAAGATTGGGTAGAAACTTCTTGTCGCGTACAATTTTATTCCTTGGTGAGAACCGATGTGCGCGCCCCGCTCAATGCGCTCAAAGTCACGCAGATGTGGATTCTGTCGAAACGGCTCGGGAACATCATACTTCCCAATAACCGTGTACAACGTCTTTCGGGGAAATAGTTGCTTGGTCCCGCGCAACATGCCGCGGTTAATCAACAACTGCTCGACATGCGCGAGTGCCTTTCGGTACTGGTGACCAAGCTTATTCGGTCCGTACTCGATAGAAATGCCAAGCGGAACATGGCTGATGAGCGCGCCCTTCGCATATATGTGCGCAGGCACATACATCACTTTTTTCACTGGAAATTCCGCGAGCAGTCTTTTCGTACGCGCATTCCACTTTGTCACGATCGCGAGACTGTCAATGCGCGAATTCGTACCATGAATATCGATAACGAGATCGAATTCGCGAAGTGCGCGGAAAATATTGCGCGCAAGCTGATGTTCCCTGGTCTTTCCTTTCACGGGAAATATTCTATTCAAATCGTAGCTAAATTCACGTTTTTTGTGCGCGTGAGCAGAAGGATGCGCAAGAAAACCTGTCAAACTCCCGCTCATCAGATCGCACCTTATCAATTCCTTGCAAACCTTCATACCGATAATCTCATCTCCGTGCATGCACGCAAGGATCGCCGCCGACGGGCGCGCGTTTCCTTTTTTTAAAATTGTTTTTGGATGTGCTTTTATCTTCATCTGAAAAGCTCGATCAGTAACGAAAACTTCGCAACTAATCGGATGTTGCTCGGAATTGCAAAACGGCTTACACGTCGAGATTTTTGACGGACTTTGCGCGGCTTTGAATGAAGTGTTTGCGCGGCCCCACTTCCGCACCCATGAGTACGTCAAACACAATATCCGCCTGCTTCGCGTCATCAATAGAAACTTTACGGAGATGGCGCGTGGAAGGATTCATGGTGGTCTCCCATAACTGATCCGGGTTCATCTCTCCAAGTCCTTTGTAGCGCTGCATCGTCACACCCTTGAGTGCGGGATCTTGCATTTCCTGCGTGATGTCTTCTGATTCTTGTTGAGAATCTTCTATTGCATCGAGTATCGAGGGCTTCTTGCCTTCTTTTTCAGCTTTATCCGCCTTGTCTTTCTCCTCTTTTTCTTCTTTCAGTTTTTTAAATTCGGCAAGAATACGCTCTTTATCGGCGTCCACGAATGCGTATTCCACTCTCTTTCCTTTTTGGATACGGTAGAGAGGCGGCTCTGCAATGTAGAGAAAACCTTGCTCAATAATCGGCATGTAGTAGCGATAAAACAATGTCAGCAGGAGTGTACGAATATGCGCGCCGTCCACGTCCGCGTCTGTCATAATCACGATCTTGTGATAACGGAGTTTTGAAATATCAAACTCTTCGCCAATACCTGCGCCCATCGCAATCACGAGCGCGCGCACCTCGCTGGAGGCAAGCATCTTATCGAGACGCGCGCGTTCGACATTTAAAATTTTCCCACGAAGCGGAAGAATCGCTTGAAATTCACGCGAACGTGCTTGCTTTGCAGATCCTCCCGCAGAGTCTCCTTCCACTATAAATATTTCCGAATCTTCCGCATTTTTTGACTGGCAGTCTGCGAGTTTGCCAGGGAGCGTAAATCCGGAGAGCGCACCTTTACGCAGAATTGTTTCTTTTGCGGCTTTTGCGGCGCGACGTGCTTTTGCGGCAAGAATGACCTTTCCAATCATTGCGCGCGCATCCTGTGGATGTTGCTCGAGAAATTCGATGAACGAAGCAGAAAATATTGAGTCCACCGCGCTTCGCGCTTCTACCGATCCAAGTTTTGCCTTCGTCTGTCCTTCAAATTGCGGATCGCGAATTTTAACGGAAATAATTGCCGAAAGCCCCTCGCGTACGTCCTCGCCGGTGAGATTTTCTTCATCTTTTTTGAGAATCTCGTTTTTCCGTGCGTAATCATTGAGCACGCGCGTGAGTGCGGTACGAAACCCCGTCAGATGCATTCCTCCTTCCGTTGTATGGATGTTATTTGCGAATGAAAGCTCGTGTGATTGTAAATCGTCAACGTACTGCAACGCTACTTCAACTTGTACTCCTTCTGCTTCTTTTGCAGTGTAAAACGCATTTGGATGCACTGGCTGAAAATGTTTTGTCAGTGACGCAATATACGCTTTTACGCCTCCTTCAAAATGAAAGGTGAACGACGCGGGCTCTCCCTTACGCGCATCCACTACGCGAATCGTCACACCTGCCGTCAGATATGCCTGCTGGCGCACACGCGTAAGAATTGTATTCCAGATATACTCGGGCATTGTTCCCTCATCTCCAAAAATTTCTGGGTCTGGTTCGTAGATCACCGTGGTGCCTACGCGCGTGGCTTTTCCTTCTTTTTTAACTTTTGTGGTAGGAATTCCTTTTTTATATTCCTGTGTGTAGCGCTCTCCATCGCGCATCACTTCTACGCGCAGATACCGCGAAAGCGCGTTGACCACCGACACTCCCACTCCGTGAAGTCCCGCCGCCACTTTATATGAGTCCCCGCCAAATTTTCCTCCCGCGTGCAAAGTGGTGAGTACGGTCTCGAGTGCAGATTTCTTTGTTTGTTTATGAATATCAACGGGGATACCACGACCATCGTCGGCAACGCTCACGCGATGATTGGGCAACAGTGTAATCGTAATAAATTTTGCATATCCCGCCATCGCCTCGTCAATCGAGTTGTCCACGACTTCCCAAATCAAATGATGGAGCCCATCAATGCCGGTGGATCCAATGTACATTCCCGGGCGCTTCCGTACCGGATCCAATCCCTCAAGCACGGTAATATCACGGGATGTATATTCTGATTTTTTCTTTTCGTTTTTTGCCATCATATTATCTGACTTCCCATCCTTCCATTTCGGAAAGCGCATTCACAGTGCGTTGAATAATGCGGCCAACCTCTTCGTCCGTTAATGTTCGGTCATGCGACTGAAATACCAGATGAAAGGCAAGACTGCGACGTTCCTCTCCAATCTCGTCCCCCTCATAGTAATCGAAAAGATCAGAATCGATAAGGAGCATCCCCCCTTCTTTTTCGATAATTCCCTGTACTTCATCGACGCGCGTATCTGCGGGAACCAGCAGGGAAATATCGCGCACCACCGCCGGATATTTTGAGATGGGACGAAATTGTTTTTCTTCTTCAATAAGCTCTAGGAGTTCTGCGAGCATAATCTCCACCGCCGCAACACGGAGTGTAATATCGAATCTCCGGAGAACGTCGGGGTGTATTTCATAAATCACACCCACATGCGTTCCTTCAATATCAATCGTGGCAGAGCGGTACGGATGTGCGACGTGACCCGCAATCATTGGCCAGTACGTATCACGGCGCGAACGAAAATCATGCAATCGATGTTCAGGAACACCAAAACGCTCAAGCACGGTACTGATATCCCCTTTTGCTTCAAAAAATAAATCGCCATGTTCGTCCCGTGGGCGCGCAATCATGAGTGTGAGATGTTCTCGCTCGGTCACGTGCTGGGCAGTTTCTGCAAATACACGCCCTATTTCAAAAAATTTCGGTGCGTACGTTCCATCCTGGTGCGCGCGGATATTTTTAAACATCCCCGCATGCAAGGTGCCGCGCATATATGCACTCATGCTTGAGATAGGGTTTTCGAGCGGGATAAGGTCGTTGGTATTCATAAGTAATTTTGTGGCATCGTCGGCGCTCATAAATGCATAATTCATCACTTCACTGTATCCCGACGCCGCAAGCAGATCGCGCAGTTCTTCGCTAAGCTCGTGGAGATCATTTGCATGTGGTGGCACCAACTGCGCGCTCGGAGGCACCGTAGGAATACGATCATACCCTGCAATGCGCCCGATTTCTTCGATGAGATCGGTTTCTGAATTGAGGTCAATACGAAATGTTGGCGCAATCACTCGGTACGACGATTTTGCAAGTCGCGTGACCCCGCATCCAATGCGCTTTAAAATCGCTTCTATTTCTTTCTCTGGAATTTCAACACCCAACATCGCACTCACATGCGCGGTGTTGAGCGACATCCGCGCGGGCGGAGGTTCGGTCTCGCCTACATCCAAACGTCCCCGTAGTACGACACCACCGGCAACATCACGCACAAGTGCTGCAAGCCGATCAACACCGTGCGATATGAGTGAAGGATGAAGTCCTGCCGCAAACCGCTGTGAAGCGTCTGTGGAAAGTCCAAGCAGTTTCGCGGTTTTACGAATAAGCGCCCGGTCAAAATGCGCGCCCTCAATTGCGACGCGCGTCGTGTGTTCGGTCACTCCTGTGCGCGCTCCACCTTTAATACCTGCTATAGCAATGGGCCCATCATTGTCCGCAATCACCAGCGTACCTATAGGGAGCTCTATATTTGCGCCGTCCAGTGTTTCGATGTGCTCGCCTCGGATGGAGCGGCGCACTACAATTCCGCCCTTAATAGTGTCTGCATCAAATACGTGGAGTGGCTGGCCGGTTTCAAGCATGACGTAGTTTGCGGCGTCCACCACATTATTGATCGATTGAATGTCACAGGTCGCAAGTCGCTCCACCATATGTGTCGGCGTCTCTCCAATCACTACTTTGTCCACAACGCGGAGTGCATACCGACTCACATCTCCTTCTGCGTGCAGCTTCACGCGTATCACTCCTGTCGTGCGCACGGTAGGAGATTCTTTCATCGATGGCGTGCGGTACGTCACCTTCTTATTGAGAATCGCGCCAAGTTCTCGCGCCATACCTTCGTGCCCCCCGGCATCTGCAACGCGATTTGGCAGTACCGAGATAATGAGTTGGGTATCTTTTCCTTTACGAACAATGTCCTCTACCTCAAACGCATGTAGCGAAATTGCGTCCGCAACTACCTGCGGAGACGGAAGCGTTGGAAGATATGTTTTCAGCCACTGATAGGAATACTTCATATATATTAAAATTGTTCGAGGAATTTCATATGATTCTCTCGAAACAGCCGAATATCAGGAATGTGATATTTCATCATCGCAATGCGATCCATGCCAACACCAAACGCCGCGCCCTTCCACTCGTTTTTTACATATCCCGCTGCGCGAAATACCTCGTCGTGCACCATGCCGGCTCCGGCAAGCTCTAACCAACCCGTCTGTTTGCAAATCGCGCACCCCTTCCCGCGACACGCTTGGCACGAAACATCAATTTCAAACCCCGGCTCTACAAATGGAAAAAAGCTCGGACGCAAACGAATCTCCACATCTTTCGCAAGGAGCGTGCGAAAGAATGTAAGTAAAATATATTTGAGATTACTCACGGAAATATCTTTGTCCACGATGAGCCCTTCCATATTCACAAATTCGGAATCGTGGCTCGCGTCGCTCGCTTCATATCGATACACCGGCCCCGGAGCAATCATGCGAAATGGCGGTTGGTGCGACTGCATATACCTCACCTGGAGTGACGAGGTGTGTGTACGCAGAAGCAAGCGTTGCTTTGGATTCGTTGGACGAGGATGTTGGCGAATCCAAAACGTGTCCCAAAAATCTCGCGCGGGATGATCAATCGGAATATTTAACGAATCAAAATTGTAAAACTCGGATTCTACATGCGGCCCATCCACAACCTCAAATCCCATCGGCACAAATACTTTCTCTGCTTCTCTTCGAATTTGTGTGAGCGGATGAATATGCCCCCGCGATGCGCGACGGGAGGGTAACGAAATATCAATTGCCTCTTTTTCAAGTTGTGAGCGCGTATGTGCCCCCTTCATGGCGCTCATCCGCTCTGCAATAAGTTTCTCAATTTCGATGCGAAGTCCGTTTGCCTTCGTACCAACGATCGCCCGCTCATCTGTAGGAAGATCTTTCAATCCGCGCAAAATGGCCGTCAATTTCCCTTGCTTACGACCAATATATCGCAGTTCAATATCCCGTAGCTCATCTACAGAAGCGGCGGATCTAATCGCCTCGCGGGCCTCTCGAGAGAGCGCATCCAGTGCGTGCATGGACTTCAGTATACCCCAAAAAAGACCGATATTGAAGTGGAAATACTGAATTATGCGCCGGCGACCGCAGCGAGAATACGCTCCGCCTCAACCGCATTCTTTGCAAGCATCAATGCAGATTTGACCTCTCCCAGTGACGGCACTCCTTTCAGGTAGGCATTCAAATGTTTTTTGATGACCGCAAAATGTTTTTCGTGCCCGTGAAATTCGCGCGTATTCCGATCCGAAGGACCAAAATATTCAACGTACGCAGCGAGGTGCTGCCGCATCACCGCAATGCGCTCGGCGTCGCTGATTTCAATTTTTCCACTCCCAAACCACGGATTTCCAAACCACGCACGCCCCACCATAATACCGTCCACACCGGTTTCCTCTGCGCGTGTGCGCGCCTCCTCGAGTGAGGCGACGTCACCATTACCAATAATCAACGTGCCACTTCCGCGCGCTAACTCCACCGCGCGTACCGCAAGATCCCACCGCGCAGGCACTTTCGACATTTCTTTGCGCGTACGGAGATGGAGTGTGATTGCGTCGGGGTGTGCCGTCAGGAGTGTTGGTAGCCACGTATCAATCTCGACTGTGTTATATCCGAGTCGGGTTTTAATCGAAACCGGAAGTCCACCACTTTCTGACTGCGCTGCCTGTATTACCTCCACTGCAAGTGCAGGATTTTTTATGAGCGCCGCACCCGCGCCTTGTTTTTCGATACCGCGGTCGGGACATCCCATATTGATATCAATTCCGTCAAATCCGAGGGACAAGATGAGCGCCGCGCACCGAGCTACGTTATCCGGTTTTGAAGAAAAAATTTGCGCGACGATCGGGCGCTCGTTCGGTGCATATGATAAATCGCGAAGTAGTTTTGGGCGGCCTTTTTCAGAACAGAGTCCATCGCACGAAACAAATTCGGTGTACATCACGTCCGGTCGCCCATGCGCAGCAATCACCCGCCGAAATGCGGGATCGGTGCCGTCTGCCATAGGAGCGCATACTAAAAATGGACGTGGAAGTCGCTTCCAAAAATTCGTGGTATGTATTTCTGTTGTAGTCTTCAACATATCGCATGAGTATGGTATCTCGTGACTGGATCATTTGCACGAACTCCTTCTCCTCTCTATCCAATTCGCGCAACCCTACCCATCCACTATTTACATTTTCACAAATTTTATTCCACCCCTAATTCGCGCGAATTAGGGGTATATCATACCACCGCGCTGTTTATAATTACATTTTTACAACATCGAGAGTATTGCACGAACTGTGGAAGACTGCGCGCGAGATGTCACAATACGGTAATGTACTTTCAGTCTGCGCTGTTCTCTCTCAAGGATATCAACACTGAACAGGATGGTGAGATGTTTTGATGTTGCTTTCACCGATAATTTAAGTGCACCCGCAATGTCGCTCACTGCCATCTCTTTATTCTTCTGGAGCATGCGCAATATTTCGAGCCTACGCCTGTTTGCAAGGGCTTTTAATGTGCGCTCAATGTTTTTCATCTGTTCCATATAACGTACAGTTTGTTTTGATAATATTACACAGTGACTTTTTTGCTATTCAATCTACTTCTTATAGTACCCTAATTCGCGCGAATTAGGGACATAGTACACGGCGGAGGCGTACTATCAATCGCAGCAACGGAGGAAAAACGAGGATACCGCGATCTATGATAAAGAAACGTATCTGTGAGGATGCGCTCTTGCCGACGTGCTCCCCCATATACTACTCACTCCGATATTTGAAAAATTGGAAGCACTGAAGCGGTAGCGCCTTCCATATCTTCGACTGCAGCGGATGTCTTGGTATTTGCCAGGTAGGTATAAAATACGCTTTCGGAAATATACGTACGAATAAGATCGGCATCCTTCTTACGATCAGTACTGCCAAGCAGTACAATCCCTATGGGGCGCCCCTCAAATTCAGTCATTTTCAGATTGAACACCGCAACGAGCGTCTCACCTGCAGCGCCCGTAAACCCGCTTTTACTCCCAATGTGTCCGGGGGTATCCAAAAATTGGCTGATATTTTTCCATTGATACGCATGGTGCGACTCACTCGCGGGCAGCGCCTTGGTGCGCAACGTCGTTACGTCAAGTACATGTTGCTTACTGATATAGAGATACCGCGCAAGCCGAATGAGATCGAGCGCGGTGGAAGTGTTTTTTGGCGAAAGTCCACTCGCATCTTCAAAGTGTGTTTGCTTCAGTCCAATCGACGACACTTTTGTATTCATCAAATCAACAAAACGCCGCTCTCCTACATATTCCGCAAGTGCCATTGCCGCATCGTTACTTGATTCGAGGAGTAATGGAAACACAAATTCCTGTACTGCAAGTATGTCCCCAGGAACTAAATCTCCCCCCACCCCTTCGGTATCTACTGCGGTACGCGAAATAGAAAGTTCTTTGTAGTGGTCAAAATTATCAAACGCAGCGAGCACGGTAAATAATTTGCTAATCGACGCAATTGGCATCACGGTATTTCCTTGCTCTTCGAGGAGCACATCTCCCGTCGTGAGATCCGCAACCGCAAACGCCGTGGCACTGATACCACTCGGTATAGGAACGCCCGAGGAACGCACATAATATCCTGTTGGTGCCGCCGTTACTTCGTCGCGTACACCCGTCACGATAATGGGCGTTCCGATATCGATGATTTCAAACAGCGCTTTCGCGTCTTCCGTAGAAAGTCGAATGCATCCGCCGGAATACGTAGAATTCACGAGCGTACCATCATCCTTGTGCGGCCAGCCGTGAATAAAATAGTTGCCGTAAAAATGCATCGAGTATGGCATCCAAATTTTTGCAATCGAAGAGAAGTGATTTTTTTCTTTCGTCTTGATGGCATAGGTGCCCGCGGGAGTCTCATAGGTAGAACCCGGTTTCCCGATCGCAAGGATGGGAAAGGTGCGATCTGCTTTTCCATCACGAAATACGGTGAGCACATGCGCATGAAGATCCGCATGAATAGACACTCCTTCCTTTGGAATTGAGAGTGGTTCGCGTACTGTTCCCGGAGTAAATGGCGGAACGGTGTGTTCAGCCTGTGGGATCTCTATTTCCTCGATCGATTCAGCGTCATGTGTTTGGAATACGTCCGATAGTAGCGCGGGAGAATGACCGAGTGCCGTAGCACCCCCCGATGTTAACAAAAAACCCAGCGCGAGGGTAAAGAGTACAAAAAAATGCCTGTGGACGTAGCGTATCATGCGTTCAGTATTTCTATTATACGTGCATGCACAGCATATGCTGCTGTGGATAGAAAAATCCCGTCCCGCCTAGGCGGGACGGGCAGTTGCATTGTCACTACGCGTGCTGACTTTGCGCCACACGCACGAGCGCCGTGTACATGATGCGCTCAATACCTTGCACGACCCGCCGCTCTTCATCGTGATGACGAATACGGTATGAGACGCGTAGCATTCGCGTCACGATCTTTGGGCTCTTATTGAGATATAGCGCAAGTGTTGCGGTGGAAAGATCGGGCGCATACTTCCGCGCAATGGCGCACACCAGTCTTCTCGCCTCGTTGAAATGGCGTACTGACCGGGAAGATTTCATCTGCTCAAGACTGACAGTTGTCACCTCTGACACTGTTGAAGTAATCAACTCCAGTCGCACATACGCGCGCCGACCAAACAGCGCGGCACGAATACTGCGTTCCACTGCGGCCGCGGCGGTGGAAGAGTCCCTCGGTAATATTTGTTGCACTGTGCTACCTCCTAGATTCTAAGGCGTAACTATACTGGATTATTCCCCGATGTAAAGAGAGTGGGGGCAGCTGATATGGCTGCCCCCTCCTGTTGACTGCTGTGCGTCATCAGCTACTCGTTTTGGTAGATACGTCGGAAGCGGACGGAACTTTTTCTGGTACCGGGTGAGTGATACCGAGAACCTCATCTAATCGATCGAGTATCAGTTGAATATCGCGCAAATGGTCACGTGTTTTTTTGCTTTCATCGATGTCAATGGTCACGACCCCGCGCAATACGGTGCTATGATTTCTCTGCGAAAGTGCGCCCCCAATATCTGGAAGAGATAGCTGTGTGCGTGCGCGCGCGATCCAATAGAGAATATTGCGTGGATAGTTTTGACGTCTCTTCTTTTGTCGCGAAAGTATTTCACTTTCGGGTATCTTAAAGTGCCACGCGACGACCGCGAGAATACGATCTAATTCGGATGCTGATCGTAATCTTTTCAACTCCCCGTCAGAAAACAAGTCGATGGATGGCCGTTTGACGGTATGATCACCCCTATCATCAGCGGTGCGCTCGTATGTCGCGCACGGTGAGTCCTCACGGTTTATGATACGCGCTTTCGATTGTTGATCTTTCTTCTTATCATGCTCGCCAATACGCTGTTGGGCAGTCAATGCTCCGTGGAACATACACCGACCTTCATTCGTAGGATTTCCACATTGAAAGCAATACCTGCGTTTGAGTGTGGTCGGATCTTTTTGCGTGCACTCGCGACAGAGATCGTTTCCCCCCACTAAATCGATGCGTAGTAGCTGTGTGCCATCTTCGGTGCAATACCGATTAATGCCTCCAAACATGTACGCGTCCATATACACTCCTTAAGGTGCGTTTGATTGGGTTGTACCATTTTGTAATCAAAATGTACATCAACGCTTGCGCGCGTGTTGAATCAGCCGTAGCTTGCGATCGCGGCGTAACTGCTTAATCGCATGTTCAC
>ERZ1292623.2094-Hain-H51-01um-R1-2094-length-18348-cov-12_pt1 | contig 18348 bp, 30 predicted proteins | sample MGYA00564398_ERZ1292623 | MGnify/ENA primary metagenome ERZ1292623 (study PRJEB36523, sample SAMEA6512633) | groundwater metagenome | collected 2019-01-07 | study: AquaDiva: Metagenomics assemblies of 32 groundwater samples | reverse complement strand
CACCATCCATTATTGAAGCTCCTGAAAGCATTGTAGCCATTAAAGTTTCATGTCCCGGAGCATCTATTAATGATATTTTTCTTTGAAATTTACATTCATTACATTGTTTTTTTGCATTATAACCATGTTCTTTGCAATTATATGTTGAGAAGTCAGCATATCCCAATCTTATAGTAATTCCCCTTTTAACTTCCTCTGAATGTGTATCTGTCCATTTTCCAGATAAACGTTCAACTAAACTGGTTTTACCATGATCTACATGCCCAATCATCCCTATATTTAATTCAGGCTGTACAAATTTTTCTTCTTCAATTTTCTTCTTTACCATCTAAAACTAATCACGAGAAAAAGTATTTATAAATTTATTCTTTAGCTTCTTTATTTTCTGCAGGAGCTTCTTTTGGAGTTTTACCAAAAATTTCATCTAAAGATTTACTTCCTTGTTTTATAACCTTTAAATTAATTTGAGAAGTATTTTGACTGATTAAATTATTACTTACAGATTTACGTACGCGAATTCCTTTTTTCTTTATTCTTGCCCCAACCATTCCTTTTGTAATAAATATTCTTTTTCTTACTAAACCATCTACATCATGTCTCATTGGAAAACCTTCTTTATCACTACCACCAGAAATTTCAAATTCATATCCTTTAAAACCAAAATGAGTTCCTTCTATTTTATCATTTATTTTTTTATTAAGAAAAACTTCACTTTCCTCATTAGTTAAGTTTTTAGGATAACTTTTTGCTTTTTCACTTATAACAATTTTGAATTCTGCCATTTTTAATAACCTTTAGGATTTTTTCTGTATATTGTGATTAAGTATCCATCATTCATAAAAGATATAGTATTGATGCCAAATCTAAACTCCTCACGTCTTTTATTGATATTCGTAGAAATTATTTCCCCATTATTTTCTGGATAAATCATTATTATTCCACTATTGTTTTCTACTTCGGCAACTAAATCTCCCTCATGTTTTGTAATTAAAGTTGATGGTAAATTATGTAAAACAGATTTTAAATTTATACCGCGACCGTCTACAAATGTTTTTATAATATCAACCAAACCTTTTTGTTTTGTTTTATTATGTACTTGTCCGATTTCCATTTTAGTTTTTGTATATTATATAATTTTTTTTATCTGAATATTTTGGATTATTAATATAAACATACTTAATGACTTTAGCTATCTCATCTTCAAAATAATCATCTAAATCGCCCCATAAATCTAAATCTTTACTCTCGTTATCTTCTTCAATTTCATCCCAAAGATCTAAATCATCTATACTCATTTTATTTTACATTCCCCATAAACTATTATTTTTACGTTTTACTTCAATTATCTCTTTTAAACACCCAACTTCATCATGATTTAAAAGCTTTTTCATTTCTTTTAATCTACGAAAATTATCCTCTGACATATCTGAATAAAATATGTCTCCTTCATTAATTTGTCTTCCAACTATTACTCCTTGTATTGAGACAGCTACTTGTTTTCCTGATTCAACTTCATTAATATTTTTACCTTCACTTTGCATTTGTTTTACTTCTGGAAATTGCATGCCATCATTTCTTAATAATGGAATATTGGTTTTTAAAGTTCCAAGCAAAACTTCAGCACCAAAAACAGCCGGGTTACTCTGTCTAAATATATAACCATGAAGAAATTTAAATTTAAATGGTCTTACAACAGTTCCTAGTTTCTTCGATTCAAGTTCTTTTCCTCTTTTTGCAGTCCAAGATTCGAAATCCTCTATTATCTTGTAAATAACATCTCCCGTAATTATCTTTACCCCTTGTGTATTAACGTTTTTAACATTAAAGCCAAGAACAACATGATTTAAATCATTTTTATCAGCCGAGGCATCTATAATATCTTTTTTTGTTATCTCTCCAATGCTAGCTTTTTTAATTTTAATACTTCTTTCCTTAAGCAAAAATATTAATGCCTCTAAACTTCCTAAAGATTCAGCTTTAATTATTATTCCAGCATTATCTGTTTCAATTAAAACTTCTTGAATTTCAGCTTGGATTTCTTTTTTTAATTTTTCTAGATTTTCATTTGCAACCCTTAAAGGCATTCCTGCAATTGCTTCATCCAATCCAGGAGCAAATATCTTTATGGCGGCTGCAGCATTTATTTCCTTAACCTTAATAAATTTCTTTCCTTCTAACTTGAATAAACCACGAATTTTAGTTTCAATTATATTAGTTATATTGCTTGTAATTATTTTATCTCCTTCTTTTATCTTGCCATCATATAAAATTACATCTAATATTTTTCCAGAACCCTTTTCATCTTTTACTTCTAATATTGTGGCCTTACCTTGTTTTTCAGTTTCAATTTCAAGTTCTTTTTCTAGAAATTTTTGAGATAATCCTGTTAAAACAAGCAAGATTTCAGGAATTCCATCCCCTGTTTTTGCGCTTACAGGAATAATTGCAATTTGTTTTGTGTAATCCTGTACTCTATCAAATCTTTCACTTTCAAATCCTAATTGATAAAATTTCTCAACTAACTTGTAAATTTTCTCATCTAGGGCTTTTTTAACGTTTAAATTCTGAGCATTAATATTGTTAATAAGAACCTTATCCTTGCTTGTATAACCATTAATTAAATCAATTTTGTTAGCTGCTACAATAAATGGGGTTTTGAATTTCTTTAATATTTCTAGAGCTTCTAATGTTTGGGGTTTAAATCCTTCATTAATATCTATAACTAGAACTGCAATGTCCGCTAAGCTTCCTCCTCTTTTTCTTAAATTTGTAAAAGCAGCATGTCCAGGGCTATCTATTGCCAAGATTCCAGGAATTTTAATTTCTTTTCCCTTGATTAAATTTCCACATATTTTTTCTATGGTTTTTATATTAATATCGTATGCTGAAATGCTTTGGGTTATTAAACCAGGTTCATTTTTTGCTATATTAGTTCCCATAATTCTGTCTAGCAAACTTGTCTTTCCATGATCAACATGGCCGACAAATACACAATTCAAGCCCCTAGTCTTTTTCATTTTTCCCCAATAAGTGACGAAAAATTCAATTTATAAAGATTATGGAAAAGAATTAATAATTAACTATTTGTTTTGATAATTTTATCGGATTTTCTTCTAAACTAGGAATGTGTTTTAATAATATATCATAAGTTTGTTCTATAATTTTTTGTGTAAGGTGACCTTTAAATAATGAATCATCATTAAATTTCTCACTAATTAAATATTTCAAAACTTCTCCTAGATCAGCCAAGTACCAGTCAGAATAAAAGTCGTATTTCGGATTTGATTTCTTATAAATTTTATATAACTCTTTATTTCTTGGATCTGATTTGAGTAAGATTCCTTTTGATGTTGCTCTTATATCTCTATAAATATTTGAAATATAGAATTTAGTTAAAAATTCCAAGCTTTTTTTAATTACAGGTTCACCATTTTTAACTTCAGCTAGGAATGTTTCTAAAAATGCCTCCACTCTTTTAGTTCTATATAATTCTACCAAATCCTCTACAAATTTCCTCTGAGAGGTTTGTGTGGGATAATCCTCTGCATTTACACTTACAGGATGTTTTAGCATATCTACTAAATCAAATGTTTGTGGTCCTATAGACATTCCAGTTAAATCTACGATTTTAATTTTTGGTTCATACTTTCTTAAATCCTCTTTACTTATGTCCTTAATATCAGAGAATTTTTTACCGTTATACTTTAAGAATATATGACCCAAATGTAAATCAGAGTGTATTATTCTAAAAAATATATTAAAAACAGGATCATTAAGATAATTTTCTGTTCCAAGAAAAAATTTAGCTAATAAATCCTCATCAGAGCTTCTTAATTCCTTATTATAATATTTTAAAATAAAGTCTAAATTGTCATGTAATTTTTCTCTGAAATTCTTTTCTCTTCTGACTTCACCCAATTCATCAACATGCGAGGTCATATTAACTGCCCATTTAGAATGTTCTATTGCAATTGCTTCTACTAATCTTTCAAGTAGTTTAGGGGTTGGGGTTTTTTCTATAAATAATCTTTCAACACTTATATCCCCAGCATCTTCTTCATAAATCTCTCCTCCTTCTTGTCCATAAAAGTTTACTAAATAACCTTCTTCATGACCATTATTAATCGGACCTTGAATGTATTCAAATAGCCTTCTTGTATATTCTGGTAAATGCTCTATTTCTCTATGAATACTTGTTTGTTTATGGGAGAAATCAGTTTTTGGTAGATTTGGTTTTAAGCGTTTTAAAATTAATTTCACTTTTTCATTTTTATCATTCGAATCTTTTCTATAAGTTAAGGTAAATCTTGCTATGTTAAAATTTCTACTTGGTGCTTCTACTACTTGAACATTTCTTATTTCAGATATATGAATCTTATCATTCATCCTTTTACTTAAAGCTATTCTAAGTCTATTCCTTAATTTTTTTTCTTTAATTTTCATTTTATATGGTTTTTATTTTCCTTCTCAGTATCTATAACAACCCTTGCTATATTTCTAATAAAACTCTCCATACCCTTATACTTCTCTAATATAGCCCCCACACTTTTGTTATCATATTTCTCAAAAAGATCTCTACAGGTTTTTATTATCTTGTCTTTATTTGTCGCGACTTCATGCGCCAAATCTTTATTGTTCGTATAATATGCTTTCATAACATTTAAATAACTATTCTCTATATCAAAATATAATTTTTTAAGATCATTTTTCTCATTTTTTCTTAATTTTGCTTTTCTTAAAAATCTTGAAATTCTTCTACAATCATCAGCTACATCCTCTAAATTATTTATTATTAATCTATAATTCAATAATTCCATAAAAGAATTAATTTGTGGATAAATTGAATAATCATTATTTTTTAAACATTTATTTATCGCTCTATATAATAAAAATCTGATTTTATTTACATTTGTATCAAGATAAGCAATATTATCAAAATTATCCACATTTTTATCAAAACTTTCTTTCAAATAATTAAACATAGACCTTATTGTCAAATCTATTCTCCTTAGATTATCTTGTATAGAGACTTCTTTTAAATTAAGAAAATTTTTAACGATAATCTTGGTTGGTGTTTGTTCCATTATTTCTAGAGCTAATAAATTTCCCAATATTTTTTCAATACCCTCTCTATATTTCTTTAAATCACCAATAACATTGATTGTATCATAATCATTTGTATATGCTGATAGAATTTCTCTCTCAATTGTGGGAATAGGTTTTCCAGCAATATCTATTGTCATCTCACGAGATTTATGTTCTTCTTTTTTGATTTCATGGTTTAAAATTAATTCACCATTACCGTTTTCTGCAAAATAAATTAAATCCCCCTTTTTTAATTTATTTTTCTTTATCCAATTAATTGGTAAAGAAATTATGTGAGAACTATTCCCAAATTTTATTAATTTTCTATATTCCATAATAAACCCCCCGTTTTACTTAAGTATATACTTTATATTAAATATATAGGATAGGTATATATATTTAACCATTTCAACAACTTGAGGTGATAAAATGAAAGAAGAAGATCACACAATATTAGAAGAAGAGGATATATATACGGAAGAAGGAAGAGAAAAAGAATTAGAGGATGATGAATTAGAAGATTGGCAGGAAGCTTGGATGTCAGGTTATGACGAAGCTTAAATTACTCTGATTACACAATCTAATTTTTCTTAGAGATGGTTCGTTCAAAATTAAGGGGGTAAAATGGCAGAAGCATATTTGCTTATTTTAGCTAGACAAGGTAGAAAATTAAACCTGGCAAGTAAGCTAATGAAAATGCACTGTGTTAAGAAAGTAGATATTACGCAGGGAGAATATGATATAGTAGCGGAAATAAATGCAAAAAACGAGTTTAAATTAAATAATATAGTGCACGAAAACATTGGAAAACTAGGGGATGTACAATTAATCTCACCTTTGATAGTAAAGAGTTAAAGTAAAATAAAAAATAAAGATTAGATTTTATTATAGAGAACTATTTCTTTCCTTTCTCGTAAAACTTAGTCCACTTTAATTTAATATTTTTTCTTTTTAATTTTAACATATTTTTTTCACATTTATTAGAACAAAAATTAAATATTCTTCCAGTATTTTCAACAAATATTTTTCCAGTTCCAGGCGTTATTAAATTTCCACAAAAAGTGCAATTAACCATTTTATTTTCTTCCCTGACTTAATTTATGAGCTTCAATTTCAGTTTCTCTTAACATTAAAATATCTCCAATTCTTACCGGACCTTTAACATTTCTTCTTATAATTTTTCCACGATCTCTACCATCTAAAACCTTGCAACGAACTTGAGTGGCTTCTCCTCTTGCTCCGGTTCTTCCAACAATTTCTTCAACTTGTGCTGGCCATGCTAATGAGAATAATTGACCTGCTTGCCTCTCACTAAAACTAGTTTCAGATTTTTTTTCAGGACTTCTTATTTCCTTTCCTGTTTTTTGTTTTCTTTCGCCCATTATTCAGAAGTTTTAGAAGCTTGTTTTATTTCTTTTATTAAGTTAGCTGCATCTCCCTCTTGTATTATAGCAACACTAGCAGTTGACACAGTTAAACCAGCTGATGTTCCAAGTTCTTCTCTACTAGGAACATAAACAAATGGAGTTTCTTTTTCTTCACATAAAGCAGGCAAGTGCATTGTTATCTCGGGTGGATTTACATCTTTAGCTATTAAAACTAATTTAGCAATTCCGCGTTCAATAGCTTTAGTAACTTCATTTACCCCTTTCTTTAATTTACCTGTTTTCTTAGCTATCTCAACAGCTTCATAGGCTTTCTCTTGTAGTTCTTTAGATACCTCTGCCATAATAACAACTTGTAAAAAAAGTATTTATAAAGCTTTTGTAAAAATTATTTATGAGTAAAATAAATTTATTCTATATATCCACCTTTTTGTAAACTCCATAATCTTTTATACAACCCCTTTTGTTTGATCAATTTATTATGTTTGCCTATTTGAACTATTTTACCATTATCCATTACAATAATCCTATCTGCTCTCATTATTGTTGAAAGTCTATGTGCAATTATAATGGATGTTCTACCTTGCATAAGTTTTTGTAAATCTCTCTGAATATCATGCTCTGTTTGTGAATCCAGAGAAGAGGTAGCTTCATCTAATACAAGAATTTTTTTATTAGCTAATATAGCTCTTGCAATTGAAACCCTTTGTTTTTCTCCGCCAGATAATTTTACTCCACGTTCTCCAACAATTGTGTTTTCTTTTTTTGGAAATATTTTCACTATTTTATCTAACTGTGCAAATTTCATTGCTTGCAAAACTTTTTCTCTTGAAGCTTTTGGATTAGAGAAAGCTATATTATTATAGATTGTATCATCAAACAATATGCATTCTTGGGGCACAACACTTAATTCCGATCTTAATGACTCTTGCTTAAAATCCTTTACATCTTTTCCATCGATTAATACCTCTCCTTTATCAACATCATAAAATCTATATAATAGTTTGATTAAGGTTGTTTTTCCAGAGCCAGAATATCCAACTAAAGCTACTTTTTCATTTTCATTAATTTTTAAATTGAAATTATTAAATATTTTTCTTTTATGATAACTGAATAAAACCCCCCTAAATTCAATTATACCGCTTCTGATTTTCAATTCTTTGGCGTTTTCTTTATCTTTTATCTCGTTTTTTATTTTACCATACTGAAATAAAGCATTAAAATCTGCCATTGATCTATAATATTCTCTTATTCCGTGAACAAAACCAAATAAACTTCCCAATAAACCACCATAAACTGTATAAATAAATGTTAATGTACCTAAAGTTAATGCATTATCAAGGAACTTTGTTAATGGAAAATAAATTATAAAAAGCGTTCCTATTCCAATTATAAAGGTTTGTCCAGAATCCAGCCATCTATAATAATCCCAACTTTTTAAAAAAGCTAACTTTGTGTTTTTGGCTATTTCTTCAAATCTTTTTTTAATATTAAGTTCTTTGCCAAAGTATTTTATTGAATCTATGTTTGTAAAAATATCACTAATGTTTGCTTTCTCAATATCTTCTACTTCATTAGCTCTTAAATTTGCTTCTCTTTGTGCATTTTGAATAAACACACCATAAACAACAAATGCGATTCCTGTTAAAATAAAAACTACTGCAGATGCCTTATCAAAGTAAATTAATGAAAACCCCCCGACTAAAACTTGAAACGTTAAAGGAACCACATTAAAAATAACAACATCTGTAATTCTTTCTATTGCACCGCTTCCTCTAATCAATCTTGCTATTAGAGAACCGGTTTTATGAGAAGTATGAAAGCCATGTGATAAATGAATTAAATGATTAAAGTATTTTTTCTTTAAATCAATAATTAAATTTGCATCTAACCTATTAATTAAATGGAGATGCAACCACCTTCCTAAAAATCTTATAACTATGACCATAGAAAATATAGAGGCTAAACCAATAAGTATTTTTACAAAATCATCTTTAGAAACTTCATTAGATGTAAAACTTGTTCCATTGTCTATCAATAATTTAAATAAAAATTTATCAACAAAAAAGGTTGACTCTACTATTAATATTATAAGCAGTAAAACGGTGAAGTGATATTTATAATTTTTTAATATGCTTAAATATTCTCTTAAATTATATCCATAATCGATATTTTCCCTCTTTTCTTTCATAATTTATTATAAAAAATTTCCATATATAAATCTATTTATGAGTAAACCAGAATATTAGCTTGTTTTTTTCTTTTTTATCAAGACGCATGAAGAAGTTTCTCTCTGCTTGTATAACTTCATTAACTTTAACTTTTCTTAAATTACTTTCTCCTAAACCCTTTATAATTTGCCCATTATCCATTACAACTTCAACATTAACTAAATCTTTTTCTACAGGCAACCAATGTATTAATTTAGCATCTAAACTTCTATCTAACTCTTTTGAAATAAATTTATTATTCCTGAAATTAAATAAATGCATAAATCTATAGTTTTTATTGTTCTCTAGATCATCTTGGATATAAAACTCATTTTTTGTATTAAAATTTCTAAAACCATAATTAAAATCAGGATGCAGTGGAGCTTTTATTTTTAATTTTGGAGCATTATTAATTTTAATTTTCTTTGGATTAAATATAACAAAATACCTTCTTGTTTCTTTATCAATCAATTTTCTATTTATGCTTGCTAGTACCCTAATATCTATATTTGTCTCAGATTTACTCATTCCAACTTCTTTTGATAATCTGTGAAATGATTCTGGAGTAAAGCCACGTCTTCTTAAAGCCCTTACAGTAACTAATCTTGGATCATCCCAACCAAAAACTTTCTTCTCCTCGATTAATTTTCTTATTTCCCTGCCTTGCGTTACCGCACCCAAAATATTAAATCTTCCTATTTCAATTACTTCTTGTTTTTTTAAGTTTAAATAATCTTTAATTAATTCCTGCAATTCTGCCCTTAATTCAAATTCTTTACTCCTGACTACATGCGTAACTCCCAATATGCTGTCTTCTATAGAATTTTCAAAATCATATAATGGCCAAACAGAATATTTATTTCCATATAAGTAATGTTTTGCTTTACTAATCCTAAATATTGTCGGGTCTCTTAAAGTTCCGTTATCAGAATCCATTATTCCAACTAATCTTAAATTAGCTTGTCCAGGAGAATATTTTTTATTTAACATATCATTCCAGTATTTCAAATTTTCACTTACTGAATGATCAAAACATTCACATCTTATCTTTTTAGCCCTTAATTCTTTAATTTTATCACGAGAACAAAAACAAACATATGCTTTTTCCTTATTAATTAATTCTTTAGCATATTTATAATACAGACTCATCCTTTTAGAACAAATTACTGTTTTATTGTATTTAATCTTCAACCATTTTAAATCTTCTAATATTGATTTGATATATTCCTTAGTTGCTTTTTCTGGATTTGTGTCTTCTAATCTTAATATGCAAGATCCATTATATTTTTTAGCGTATTCTGAATTAATAATAAAAACCAAGGCATGACCGATATGCAAATATTTACTCGGTTCGGGAGCTATTCTTGTTATTACCTTTCCTTTAATTTTTTTCAATTTAATTTCTTTTTTTACTTCATGAAATTTGTATTTAGAAATCTCTTTTTTTTGCTGTTCTAATGACATTAAATTAACTTTTTTAATAACATCATTAATTTCTTTGGCAATTTCCTTGATATTTTGTCTTAATTCAGGTTTTTCATTTAATATTTTTCCTAAAACAGCTTGAAAATTAGCTTTTCCATTGTAATCAAAGGCATTTTTTAGAGCATACTTTAGAATTAAATCTTTCATGAAACTATAGAAATTATTAGCTATTTAAAGATTATTAAAATGAATAAACTTATATATTTAATTAGATAATTATTTACCATGATACTTGAATTAACTCTTGGATATGAAAAGGGACAAGATGAATTATTAGAAATTGCTGGATTATGTGGCAAGATTGCAGCTTCCCTTTCTCTTTATAAAGCATTTAAGAATTTTGATGATGATAATACAAGAAAAAAATCATTAGAAAGTATTAAATCTTATATAAACGAATTAGAACGTTTAGATTATTATAATACAGATTTTAGAAATTTTATTGATAAACAAATAAAAGAGTTCTATGATTTATTATAAAAATTAGTTTATTCACCAAACATATCATTAACTTCTTTTAATAATTCTGAGGCACTTTGCTTTCTTTGAACATTAAAATCCTTTCCGCACATTGGACAATTTTTATCTTCACTGCTTAAGGGTTTTGTAAAGCTGAATTTACAAGAATTACAAACATAAGATATTCTTTCATCACTTCTATCAATTTTTATAACCTTGCTTGGCAATGGATTTCTGGTTTGAGTTACTTCTCTTAAAGCAGGCATGCCAGAATAACCATAATTTAAGCAGTTATTGCATACATAAACTCCGTCTTTGTTTTTTCTTAAATCGCTTACTGAAACTTTTGTTTTACATAACTTGCACGGAACTAATACTGATCCAGTTGTCATTTTATTGAGTTATGTTAAAGCATGCTAATATAAATAATTTTCTTTTTTAAAAATAAAAGAAATAAGTTTGGTTTTTATTCCTTATCATCAGAAATTCCTTCTTCATTATCTTCAGAGTCATCATCAAAAGGATCTTTGTTATCCTCATCTTCATCTGCTTCTTCCCATTTCTTAGGTATTATCTCCATTTTTGTTCCTCCTAGGTGTTAAATTCTCAAGAGAAGTTAACTCCGGCTTTTCTCTCATGAAAAACATTTAATATATAAATTTATCTATTTTTTAATGAAATATCTTTATAATAATCAAAAAATTTATATAGAAGAAGTATATCTAAAACAATATGGAAGATGTTACAAAGAATATAAAACAACTAGTTGAGGAAAATGAAGGGGTAAGTTCTTTTTCTAAAATCGTTCCAAGCATCGTAAAAAAGGGAATTGATAGTGTTAATTTAAACATGTTTGATGATTCAACAAGAACAGGATTATTAGATGCAGCTGGAGATGAATTTGTCAAAAGAGGAGATTTTGTACAAGCTGTTAAATCTTTTGTATTAACTAAGAATGTTTCTAAATTAAATGAAGTTGCAGATATATTTTCATCTAGAGGACAATATAACCAGGCAATTGAAATTTATAATCTATCTTATAATTTTTCTCAGGATCCTGCTAAATTAATAAAATGCGGAGAAAAATGCTTGGTAGACTCTCATTTATCAGATGCCTTAAGAGCCTTCTCAATATTAAAAGATGAACAAAGATTAGTTAAATTAGGAGAAGTTTGTTTGGAAAAGGAAAAATTAGATGTTGCTATAGAAGTTTTTGCAATTTTAAAGAATAATGACAAATTAATTAAATTAGGGGATAAATGCTTAAATGAAAATAAATTAAGTTATGCTGCTAGAGCTTATGAATTAGCCGGTGATAAAGATAAACTTTCTCAGTTAGGAGATGTATTACTTAAATCGGGTTTAATTGGGAGTGCTTTGAGAATTTATGAATTAGCAAATAACCAAATGATGGTACAATTTATTAAAGAAAATTTCTCAGAAGAGCAATTTAGCAAGTTTTATGCTTAAGGTGGAAAATGCCTGAACAACGTGAAAAAACTATTGATGTCTTAAGAAGATTAAAAGCGCAAGAAGATAAACCAAAACCAAATCTTGAATCTTATTCCTTTTCTACACCAAAACCAAAAACATTTATAAAGCAAGAACCGGTTCAAATTATAAATATTCCACAAAGAAACGTTGAAAATTTAATGCATAAAATAGAGGAACTTGAAAGAAAAATGAAATCAGGAAGCAATAGTTATTTTAACTTATATTATGATTTAAGGAATGCAGAACAAAATTTCATGAAAGAATTTGAAAGAATAAAAAGATCAAGCTTTCAAATTCCAGAAACAACAACGAAAAGAATTAATGAACGTGCAAATATGATACAGAAAAAAACTTCAATGGGTGTAAAATGAGCATGTTTTCATGGGTTAAAGCTTTATTTGTAGATGATGTCAGCGAAGAGCAGATTAAAGAGATGATGCAGGAACAAGAACCTCAAATGCAGACTCCGATGATAGATTATAAATTAAAGATATTTGATGTGAGAAATAGAGATGAGCTTTCCCAGGTAACTAGTTTTATTGTCCAGGATAAAAGCATGGCATTGATAAAAATGAATAAGTTTACAGGTGATTATGCTGTGTTAAAGGAAACATTAAATGAATTAAAGCAAACATGTGATAATTGCAACTCTAAAATTCTTGGAGTAAGCAATAATATGTTTATAGTTACAAAGAATTCTATAGAAGTTTTAAAGGAATAACTATAAAGTGGTAACAAGGTAGAAAGATTTATAAAGCTCTAAAATTTAGTTGATTTTGAGGTAAATAAAATGACACAAGAAACTTATGAATTTGAAGGCCAAGTTCCAAGGATCAAGATATTTAATTTTGGTATTAAGGATTATCCAAAACTTTATGTACTTGGAGGTTGTTTTTATAGAGGAATAAACGAAAAAAATTATTCAAACATAACTTCATTGGATTTGGCGGAAGGTCCATTTAAAGATAAGAAAGAATTAAAAAATGGATTAATCGAAAAAATATCAAAAAGTAAGATTAAATTAGATAATGAATCGCTTGTTATAATTTTAAAAGATATTCAAAGTTATAAAATTTAAAATGGATAATCATCAGCAAACTTATATTGGATATTTAAGGAATTTTGATATAATTGAAATTACAGATGAACCAATGCAAAGTGTATATCCTTTATTTCCTGTAGATAAAATGTTTTATTACAGAAGAGCATATGCCTCTAAGACAGAAGGGGGTTTTTTGAGAAGGGGAGACTTTCAATGGAAGAAAATTCATGGTCCATTTAAGACTAAGAAAGATTGTGCTTTTCATTTTTTGGAAGAATTAGGCAATAAAAATATCAGATTAAATAAAATTTCATTAGAAAGAGTTTTAAAAACAGCAAGATTAACTTACCAAGATTTAAATAAAGAAGTAAAATTTGGAATAGGTACAGAAGATTTACAAAAATATTATAGAATAGATACAGAAGATATAGTACACTAAAAGGAGAATAAAATGGAAAATGAAGAACAAATAGGATTTCATAAGGGAAGCTTGGCAACATTAGTTAAGGAAAGGGAAGAATTAGCAAGGATATTACAAATTGTTAATAGTTTAATACAAGCTCATGTAAAAGCATTGAAAGACTTAGGTGTAGATTTGGAAAAAGAAGCTAAAAAGAAACAAAAAAGTCTGGATGAAAAGATAGCATAAAATGGAAGAAATTTATTGTATCGCCGCATTATCAGGATATAATCATCAAGAAGGCTACTTAGATATAATGCTAAGAAAACTATATTTAGAAAATAAAGCAACATTTGGTTATGATCCTTATGATGAAAGATTAGTTAGGATATTATTTGATGAAATGGATAATCCTTACTTATTATATAAATTATCTAATAAAGATTTAGTCGAAGCCGAATTAAGAAAAAAAATAATTATACCAGAAATTGTACATGAAGAATTTTCTAACTTACATTCAATTGCAGATTTCATAGATAAAGATAATTTACATGACAAAATTCAACAGGATTCATCCCCCTTTTTTGATGAAATAAATCTTAATTAAATGGAAAACCTAAAAATATTAAATAAAAAAGAAGGTGAAAGAGTTCTTGGAAGAATTAAAGAACAATTTGGAATTAAAAATTTAGATTTTGATTATGGAATTTTGCAGAATAAGGGAGGTAAAATATTTTTAATAAGCAAAGATGTTAATAAAATTAAATTAGATAAATTAAGAATAAATGAACTTGGATTGTATGTAGCCAATACAAATAAAGAATTAAGATTAAGCATTGAAGGTTCACAATTATTTGGAAAAAATGCAAGTAAAAATGTTTATGAAGTTAATGAAGAACAAGCTAATTTTTGGTTAAAAGGAGAAGATTTAGAATGTAGTAAGGAATTTAATGGTTTTGTTATAATTAAACATAAGGATGATTATCTTGGAAGTGGAAAATGGAAAGACAACAAAATACTCAATTACATACCGAAGGAACGCAGAATCAAATAATTCGGCATAAGGCTTTAGAGGAATTTTTAATTTTAGATAATGAACAATATACTAAATTCGTTGAAGATCAAGATAGATATTCTAGAAAAGTAATTTTAGATACCAATATTTTTATTATGGCACGTATGGATGGCATTTTCAATTTTATTGAATCTAATCAAGGAAAGGATATAAAGGAATATATTGAAAATTATTTTTTTAAATCAAATCAATATATTTCAGGTTTGGATTCAATAATAAGAAAAAATCAAGGTTTAGTTGTAACAAAAAATATTATTGATGAAATTGATAAATTTTATTTATTTTGGAGAACATCACTGAATCCTGGGAGATATTTTACCCCCGGTGAATTAAATGTACAAAAAGAAAGAAAGTATTTTTTAGAGGTAATGAATAAAAATAAAAAATTACAAGGTCTATTAAAAGAGAAAATGAGGGAATATCTATTAAATTTAGTTAATATAAGAAATTTTTTAGATTCCAATTCTAGAGTTTTAACAAATCCAAACAATTTAGAAAACCTTGATTTTAAAAATTTATTAAAGCATGTAATACAGGGTGGTTTGAATTATAATGGAAAATTAATTTCACAAAATGATAGAGATATATTTTATGATTTATTTGTTAGCTCATTAAATCATTCAACCGGACTTTTATCTAAAGATAGAGATTATGTTAGACTGATGGATAATGTCTCTAGAAATTTAGAAACTTTGAATGGAAAATTGAAAAAAAATAACCTATTTATAAAACAAAATTATTACGTTGAAAAACTATTTACTTACGTTATGCATATTGATAAAGAATAATTACTTTAGACTTTTACCTTCTTGAACTAATAACGCATGGAATTCTTTGTATAAATTAACATCCTCTGGAATATTTTTAGTAATTAAATTTTGTAATTCTTCATAGCTAATATTTTCTTTACAATAACCTAATTTATGCATAATTCCTTTTGTATAATCATCAATGACAAAATAAGGCTTATTATACGCATAAAGTAAAATTGAGTCAGCTGTTTCTTGACCAATACCCCAAATATTTAATAAGTTTTCTCTTGTAATATCATTATTAGAATTTAAAAATTTTATGAATTCTTTAATTTTTTTAGCTTTTTGATTATGATAACCAGAACTTTTAATTAAAGATGATAATTTTCTTAATTGAATTTTAGATAATTTTTCTTTATCAATTAAATTTTTTTCATTCAATAATTTAATTACTTTTTCAACATTATTCCAAGATGTATTTTGAGTTAAGATGGCACCCAAACAAATTTCTAATTGCTTATTTTCTGTTATACAAGGCCACCAATTTTGTTTTCCATACTTTTTTAATAGAGAATTATAAATATTTAACATAATTAAGCTGCTCTTTTTTCTTCTTGAGACTGTTCTAAAACCAAATTTTTTCTTTTTTCCTTTAGGGTATTATAAGAAATGTTTAATATAGGTAATTCTTTTTCAAGTTCGTAAATATGTTCCTTATCAATAGAAGTCTTGTAGGGAGCTTTTTTTAATTTTTTTAGTTCAATATCTTTAATTCTTATTTCTTTCTCTATATCACCCATCATTTTATTTAATTTATTAATTCTGTCTTGTATTGACATAGCAAATAATAAAAACATTATATATTTAAACTTATTTGTACCATAAAATTATTGATGGAAGATAATTTAAAAGAGACGATTCAAACTTATGATAAGATAGCTAATTTATATGCTGATTATAAATTTCCAAAATTATTACAGTTTCAATTGAATAAATTTATTTCTTTATTAATTGGAAAGAAAATTTTAGATGCTGGTTGTGGTCCTGGTCGTGATTTACTTTATTTTAAGGAAGAAGGATTAGATGTTACTGGAATAGATATAAGCAAGGGTATGTTAAGAGAATGCAGAAGAAGAACTAATATAATGGGATTAGAAATGGATATGAGAAAAATGACATTTCCAGAAAATATTTTTGATGGAATTTGGTGTATGGCATCTTTTTCAGATATTCCAAAAGAGGATTCTAGTAAAGTAATAGATGAATTTTATAGAATTTTAAAAAGAGGAGGAGCAATTTATTTAGCAGTTAAAGAAGGAGAGGGTGTAGAAGTTGTAAAAAAGGAAAAATATAATAATCTTCCAAGAGTTTATGTTTATTATAAATTAAATGAACTAGAAAATTTATTAAAAAAGAAATTTGTTATTCTTAATTCAAGCACAGCTAATGATAATGGAACTTCTTGGATAGAGATATTTGCCAAAAAGATTTAATGATAAACTGCAAAATTTAAATTTCTAGGATTAAAGTATTTCAAATAAACTAATCTTCCAGGATTTATTTTACCTCTTTTTCTGTTTAAATCTAAATCATATTTTAATTGATTTACAAACCAAACACCCGCATCTGATTTATTTAATAATTTTTTTTCAATATTTTTTCCATAACCATGTTCTACTACGATCTGTGTCATTATTTTCCTCATTATATTAAACCCATATGAACTTAATAAAAAGAAAGGATCATCTTCATCTAAAACACAAGCACCATAATCACCTCTATTTATTGTTTCTTTTCCTGCCTTAAAACCAACTATAACATGAGAATCTGCAAAAATTTCATCACCTTTCCTTCTTTTTTCTTGATCATATCTTCCATAATGTAAAGGATAAAATTCTTGCTCTCTGCATGTATGATTCCAAGTTAAGTTAAACCAAAGACAACTTGGATTATCTTTTTTTGTTCTTACTAACGGAAAATGAGATATTTTGAAAGGATATTTTTCAACTTCTTTTTTCTTAACTGAAGGAACTATAACATCAACATGACCACCAGATTCAAGTGCCATTTCTAAAGCAATCCTTAAATCACCCCTATTACCAATGTAAGGTTTTGCACGTGCTTTGTCTTCTTTTTGATTAGCTAAAATAATTTCTGCTTCATATATTTCTGTAAAAGGAATTACTCTATATTCTCTTGTTGTGTGATGAATCCCCTGCCAATCATAACCAATACAAGGATCTTCCATATTAATTTTATTCAAGCCATTAATAAACAAATTTGTAGCTGTTACTTTTTCATTTATTGCTTGTTCTAAACTATCATATCTTTTCATTTTTATTACACTAGATTTATGAAGAACTCTTAACCAATTTTTTGGAGCATAATGCGATATATAAAGAACTTGATTTGGTTTTAATTTATTAACTAATGAAGCAAAATAAAAATCACTTGTTGTTGATCCAGAATAAGCTTCCACTTTAATCGCTTCTTTATCTTTTAATGCTTGAGCTACAGTTGGTCTTTTTAATATATCTGATAATGTCATAAGATTACAATTTCAGAAAATTATAAAAAGCTATTTCTTTAAATTTAAGTATATTAATAAGATTACACCAACAACATTAAAACTATCTGCCAAATTAAAAACAGGCCATATTTTTAAATCTATGAAATCTCTTACATAACCAAATAAAATTCTATCTATTAAATTGCTTATTGTACCTGCTAAAATAAAGCTTAATGCTAATCTTAAGTTCTTTTCCCTATAATAATATACACAAACTAAAGCAACAATTACGCTGATAATTATTAAGAATGTAGTGTAACCTTGTAATATGCCAAAAGCAGCACCATAATTCTTAACATCTCCAAGAAAATACTTTGTTATTTGATCTAAAATAATAAGCAAAATTATAAGCAACATAACAAAAACTTTATATAGCTAGTTTATATAACTTT
>ERZ1292623.1777-Hain-H51-01um-R1-1777-length-20184-cov-7_pt2 | contig 18350 bp, 18 predicted proteins | sample MGYA00564398_ERZ1292623 | MGnify/ENA primary metagenome ERZ1292623 (study PRJEB36523, sample SAMEA6512633) | groundwater metagenome | collected 2019-01-07 | study: AquaDiva: Metagenomics assemblies of 32 groundwater samples | reverse complement strand
GCGAGGCAGCGCGTCCCCTGATTTTTATATCACCTTGGTAGGGGATGAGGCCCAGCATGGCTTTGACAAGCGTGGTCTTACCCGATCCGTTGGGACCCACGATCGCCACAATGCTCCCCGGCTCCACGTCAAAAGACACGTCCGCCAGCACGCGATGATTATGCAGTACGACGTTCAAATTTTTTACCGAAATGGCATTTTCCATAATTATCGAGTTTGTTGAGTAATGTCGTATTCATGCGGTTCGTTCACATCCCAAACTAAGTTTTTTAGCGTCAAAACTTAGTTTGGGATGTAAACAGCAGAGCGCCGGGACCTATTATTCACCAAACTCATTATCTCATGGCTGTCTTGAGCGTCTCCAGATTGCGGCGCATGAGGGAAAGATATGAGTCCATTTCCGGGTCTCCGGTTTCCATGGGATCCAGCGTAGAGACCGCAAGCCCGAGGTCGCTGGCGATCACCTCCACCACGCGGGGAGAAAACTGCGGTTCCGTAAAGATGGCCCTGACCCCGGTGCTACGGATGACGCGCATCACCTCCGCGATGTATCGGGGCGAGGGCTCTTTGCCGGGAAATTCCTCAATCACCGCGACTTGCCGCAAGGCATAGCGGTCCGCAAAATAGCGGAACGCCGAGTGGAATGCGACAAAGTCCTTCTGCGGGAATCGGGACACGGCGTCTGCGATTTCACGGTCCAGCGACTCCACCTCGGCGATAAATGCCGCGGCATTGGTGCGATAAAAATCAGCGTTGCCAGGGTCCGCCAGCGTCAGGGCATCACGGATATTGCCAACCTGGATGATGGCGTTTTGGGGATTGAGCCAGACGTGCGGATCCGCGCCCTCGCGCGCGTCCGGCCCTGCCGAACCCAATGGCGGTATACCGGCACTCGTATCCGCCACCGCAACGCCTCGATTGTCGCTCGCCGCAATCAATTCATCCAGCACCGGCTCCAAACCAAATCCGTTTTTGATCACGAGATCCGCGCTATTTATTTTCTGCACATCAGCCGGGGCAAAGGACGCCACTTCCGGCGTCTGGGTAAAGAGCAGGGAGAGCGCAATTCGGTCTTTGCCCACTTCGCGCGCAAAATCATAGAGCGGAAAAAAAGTTGCGACGACCGTGATCCGCCCAGACGCTGGAGGTACTGGCATCCCACGAAGAAAAGACAACACACCATTCTGCGAAATGAAGATCAACACCGCGGCAATCGCAATTCCAGCGGCTGCCAGCCCATACGCCCAACTTCTCTGCATACTGCCTATGATACCCTAAATATGGATGGTAGGCAACGAAGCGCGTCATACACATGGCTCAACTCTCAACCTATAGGTTGAGAGTTGAGCCATGACTCATTTCATTCGCGCGGGAAATAAAAAAGCGGAGGATAGGGGACTATCCTCCGCCGCGCTAATGCGATGAAACCAATTGCTCCAACTTGGTCTCGTTGATAAACCCCCCATCCTCCAACATTGTTACGGAGGGAATAATGCGATTCTGCTCAAATACCTCGGCTCTTACCGGGCCGAGGTCTTCCGGCTCCGGAATCCAGCCCATACGGATGGGGCGAGAAAGAACTCTGTGATTGAAACGCGCGATGTCCTCAACACTCCATTCGCAGACGCGCTGCTCGCCCAAGGCGACAGCCAAAAGAAAATTGCAAATCTCCTGCTGCATCTTGGATTCTTTTTGCTGCGAATTCTTATCATCCGATCGCGGATTGGGATTCGCTACGCGTATGGACGAGCCGGTGAACAACGCAATCAACGTCTCCTCTAAAAACCCTATCGCGAACGGCCGACGCATCGCAGTCGCCCAGTCAATCATAAACTCACCTGTTAGCATCCACTTGTCAGTAGTCAGCTTCTCAAATAACTCCGCCGCGTACTTGCGGACCGCGGGCGCCACATACGGGGAAGTCGCGATGCACGATAGTGCGGAACGCATGGCCATACAGCGTTCGTTCTCGCGCCCGCCCTGCGCCATCTTGACATAGCGAGCAGCCGGCTTCTGAAAAAGTCCGTAGAGCAGATATTCCAGCCCTCGGTATTTTTCATATTCCGCTAACTCTATATCATGTTGACAGATCCAGGCGGGCTGAAAATGTGCGTAATGCGCGACTCCATACTGGAATAGGTATCCGGCTAATACCGCAACGCCTTTGCCGTTGGTGCCGCGGGCTCCGTAAGGCCTTTCTTCCGTTGCCAGGATCGGAAGCAACCGCTCCCAATCCAATGCGTCCAAAATCTTACTGGCTGACAGGACTCTGATGCCATACTTTCGGGCCGCTTCCAATGCGCGCGCCTCACTGCCGCCGTCCACTACCGTAATACATCGCGGGGGCAGTTTCCGTGTCACATTGCTGAGTAATGATTCGCCGACCGGTCTTTTTTCTTTGACCGGTATGATCATCGCGAGCTTCCCTCCTTGCAAAAATTCTTTAGCGCGCGGCAGATTGGCTTCAATTTCTTCGTGCGACGGCCGCAGATAACCGGTGCTAAAGATTTGTTGAAGCCGTTCCTGCTCGCCGTTCATAACATCCGCGTAGTCCGTCCGTCTCTGCTGGGATTCCATCGTCGTCTCCTCTATTATTTGGTTGTAAATGTACTGGCTAAAGCCGGAAAGGATTTATTCCCTCTCTTACCTGCGGAATAATTTGTCCCGCAAGCAAGTTCCAGCTCACAAAGTCGGGTGCGGCAAGCGGCTCTCCGGTATCCGCGTTGTAATTCTCGTGCATGCCGCCGGTTTTTTCAATATCCGCAAGGCAGAGCCGCGCGGTCTTCTCGGCCAAACGCAGCGCCTCGCGCCGAAATCCATAATCCAGCAGTATATATGCCGTAAGGGAATTGACCAGCGGCCACACCGGTCCTTGCCAGTTGGAATGCGGCTTGATCATATTCACCTGATTATACGCGGGGTCGTCCGCGGCAAGGGTGCGGATACCCCACGGCGCCCATAGTTTTTTGGGATTCAGAATCCATCGCTTTATCATCTCCCGACCTTTCGCGTAGGGTACCATACCGCTCCAGAGCGGTATCAGCGACGCGTACGTTGCTCGCTTGATCCGCCGCCCGGTTTTTCTTTCCAGATTGTAAAAGATTTTTTCCTCCTCATTCCACAAGTACCGGAGGATATTCTTTTTGAGATCCCTCGCTTTCGCCCCGTACCGCAGAGATTTTTTTCTGTCTTTGAGTTTCTGCGCTATCATCGCCATCGCTACATATTCGCGGTACAGAAACGCATTGAGATCCGCCGCGAGTACTCCCCGCCGCGGATAGCCCAGGATCGCGACGTTATTGTCCGCGCCGGACTCCATGCTGTCATGCCACGCGCCGAGACCCGATCCTGCGTCAAAAAATTTTCTCTCTCGGTATCCGACCGAACGCTCCAATCGGTCCAGATGCGGAGCAAGCCACGAAAAATCATCTAAAAATCGGGAAGCGAACAAACATCCCTGCGCCAAAAACGGCTTCATATGATGAAGCCGTTTGTCAATGCCGTCCGGCGTGAGCAACCCGGGCGTAAAGCCGTCGGGGCGGACGTGCTCCAAGTAGTTGAGCGCCCAATTCTTGAGATAAATCGCCTCCGAGGAGATCTCCGAGGCAAGCGCCATGCCAATAAAAAAGCCGTCCCAGTCCCATTGCTCGTTATACGGGCCGCCAGGCACCAAATAGTCGTGCGCGATGTGTCCTTTTTTCGGACGCTTGACGAGCGTCTTCTTTTCCCGCAACGCCTCACGGATACGGTCGGCAAGAGTCATCGTGGATCGTTAGTTCTTTATATAACCACGGACGAAAAGAAATCGTTTTGCATGGCGAACGGGAAAGGTGTATCATTGGCGCATGGCTCAACTTGATACTGCGACGTTTGGCGCCGGGTGCTTTTGGTGCACCGAGGCGGTGTTCGAAGCGCTGGAGGGCGTGGTATCCGCGACTTCCGGCTATGCGGGCGGCGACATGGAGAAGCCAACATACGAGGCAGTATGCGCCGGCAACACCGGGCACGCCGAGGCGGTGCAGGTGGCGTATGACCCGGACAAAGTATCCTACGCCGATCTTTTGGAGGTGTTCTGGGCAACGCACGACCCCACGACGCAGAATCGCCAGGGCGCGGATATCGGCGTCCAGTACCGGTCCGTCATTTTTTACCACGATGAAGAGCAGAAGCGCCTCGCGGAAGCGTCAAAGGAAATACTCGCCGCATCGGGAGAGTTCACAAACCCCATTGTCACGGAAATCGTCCCGTTCCGCGCATTTTTCCCTGCCGAGCGCCGTCACCAGGAGTATTACAAAAACAACCAAGACGCGCCCTACTGCCAGATCGTCATCACGCCGAAGTTTGAGAAATTCGCGAAAAGATTCAAAGAAAAACTCAAAAAATAACTCATACGCAACTTTTGTCCGGCCGGACAATAGTTGCGTATCATGGCGATATGCGCAATGATACATTCGCGAAAACGAACGAGGAGTGGAAGCGGGAACTCACGCCCGAGGAATACGCGGCGCTGCGGGAAAAGGGGACCGAGACGCCGTTTTCCGGCCGCTATGTCCAGACCAAAGAAAAAGGCATGTACCGCTGCCGCGCGTGCGGCGCCGCGCTTTTTTCATCGGACGCAAAGTTTGATTCCGGCACCGGCTGGCCAAGTTTTTCTGAGCCGGCGCATCGGGAACATGTGGTATTGCGAGAGGACCCGGGTCCCGGCATGCGCCGAACCGAAGTATTATGCAAAAAGTGCGGCTCGCATCTGGGGCATGTCTTTGACGACGGCCCCAGCGACAAGGGCGGCCAGAGGTATTGCATTAACTCGGTGTGCCTGTCGTTGGACAAAGATTCATAGGACACGACTCCCTTGATTCAAAACTCGGTTTGGGAGGGTTTATCACTCAAAAGCGAAAACCCTTTATAGTCCCGAAGGGGTTATAGGGATATGTGCGGCATTGTCGGATACATCGGAAAAAAAGACGGCGTTTCTGTCGGACTGGAGTGCCTCAAACAGTTGGAATACCGCGGCTACGACTCTGCCGGAGCCGCGTTTTTTGACGCCGCCAATCGCGCGATCGTATCAATAAAATCCGTGGGCCGCGTGGCGCATTTGGGAGAAAAACTCAACGGCGCCGCATCCTCGCCACTCGCAATCTTTCATACGCGCTGGGCCACGCACGGGGGTGTCACGGAGGCCAACGCGCACCCGCACGCCGACTGCACAGGCACTGTCTGGGTGGTACACAATGGTATTGTGGAAAACCACCGGGAGTTGCGCGCGGCACTGGAGTACCAAGGCCATCGCTTCCGCTCCGCTACGGACACCGAGGTCATCCCGCATCTCATTGAAGAAGCGATGAAGGCACACTCTTTTGAAGACGCGGTGCGCCATGCCCTGGTACAGGTCCGCGGCACCTACGGCCTCGCGATCGTCTCCGCGCAAAATCCCGATATGCTCATCGCGGCGCGCAACTTCAGCCCGTTGCTCCTGGGCCTCGGCAACGGCGAATACCTCGTCGCATCCGACGCCTCGGCAGTGCTCAAGCACACCAAAAACGTCATTTATCTCGACGATGGCGAGATCGCGGTCCTGACCCCGCACGAACACCACGTGTATGACCTGCGCCGCAATCATCGCGCCAAAGAAGTACACGAGATTGAGTGGTCGCTGGAGCAGGCGCAAAAAGGCGGGCATGCGCACTTCATGGAAAAAGAGATCTTTGAACAGCCGGAGGCCTTGGAAAACTCCCTGCGCGGACGGCTCATTCCCGATGAGGGCATGGCAAAGTTAGGCGGGCTGTCCGAGGCGGGAGAGACGCTCCGCGCCGCGCGGCGCATCCTCATCGCCGCCTGCGGCACCGCCTATTTGGCCGGCAGAATCGGCGAATATATGCTGGAGGAATATGCGGGAATCCCGACTGAGGCGGATTTGGCATCCGAGTTCCGCTACCGCAAGCCGGTGTTCCGCGAGGGAGACATACTGCTCGCCATCTCCCAGTCAGGGGAGACCGCGGACACGCTGGCCGCGGTGCGCGAGGCAAAAGAAAAAGGGGTGCCCACGCTGGGCATTGTGAACGTCGTGGGTTCCACCTTGGCGCGCGAGACCGATGCCGGCGTATACCAGCACGTGGGGCCGGAGATCGGCGTGGCTTCCACCAAAGCATTCACCTCGCAGGTCGCGATTCTGACGCTCATGACCCTGCTTCTGGGACGCCAGCGCGAGCTTTCGTATGTCTCGGGGCAGCGCATCGCGCGAGAATTGCGGCGCATCCCGGATCTCATGCGGGACGTGCTGGCCCATCACGCGGCAATCCGCGCGCTTGCCGAAAAATACCGGCAACACCGCAATTTCTTTTTCCTTGGCAGAAAATACAATCTGCCGGTGGCGCTGGAAGGGGCTCTGAAACTTAAAGAAATATCGTATGTTCACGCCGAGGGGTACGGCGCCGGAGAACTGAAGCACGGGCCAATTGCCATGATTGACCGCGACCTTCCGTCCATCTGTATCGTTCCCCAGGACTCGGTGTACGAGAAAATGGTCTCCAACATGGAGGAGATCAAGGCGCGCGGCGGCCCCCTCGTCGCGATCGCCACCGAAGGAGATACGCGCATCAAAGATATCGCCGACGATGTGATGTATATCCCCAAGACCCTGGAAATGCTCACCCCGCTTCTCTCCATCATGCCCTTGCAGCTCTTTGCGTATCAGATGGGAGTCCTGCGAGGGCTGGACGTGGACAAGCCGCGCAACCTCGCCAAATCAGTCACGGTGGAGTAGCATACGGTTATGCAGGCATTAGTATTTGATACGCGCCATGGCGCATGGGAGACGACGCGCGGCTTTGAAAAAAGAGAAGTGCCGGAACCCGTGATTGACGAGAAGCAAAACCCCGCGGATGCAGACGCGGTCGTCATCAAGGTGTCGTACGCCGGGGTGTGCGGCTCTGACCGCGGCATCTGGACGCGGACCGCCTTTCGCGACGCCATACTCGCCAGCGTGGCCGCCGGAGACAAAACCTACCGCATCCTGGGGCATGAATTTTTCGGGGAAGTCGCGGACACGGGATCGCGCGTCTCGGACATCCGCGTCGGCGACATGGCCACCTGCGAATCGCACGTGGTCTGCACTGCGTGCTATCAGTGCCAGCGGGGCGAGCAGCACGTCTGCACCAACGAGAAGATCCTCGGCATCTCGCACGACGGCGGGTTTGCGGAATACGTGAAGGTGCCGCGGCACATCGTCTGGGTGACGGACACCGCAAAAATCCGTCCGGAAGTGGCGGCCATGCAAGAGCCGTTTGGCAACGCGGTGCACGCGGCGTCCAAAGTTGATCTCTCGGGGAAGAACGTCGCGATCTTCGGGCTCGGCCCCATCGGAATGTTTTTGACGCTGGTGGCGCGCGGCATGGGGGCGGCCAGCATCATCGGCGTGGAGCCCAACCCGGTGGCTGGAGAGATGGCGCGGGAACTCGGCATTGACTATGTCATTCCGCTCCGCCCTGCCGCAAAGGAGCGCCCGTACGCGCACGACGCCGCGGTCACCGACGAGATCATGTCCATTACCAAAGGAGTGGGCGCGGACGTGTCGTTTGAGATGGCGGGATTCAACTCCTCGGTCAACAACTGCCTTTTTGCCACGCGCCGCGGGGGAGACGTCATCCTCTTCGGCATCAAGCACGGCGACTTCGTCCTGGAGGACTACAATCGGCTCATCGTCCGGGGGTTCACCCTGCACGCGGTCATCGGCAGACAACTCTGGCGCACCTGGGAGACCACGCGCCGGCTTCTACAGGATCCGTCCAATACTATTCAAGAAAAGATGTGGAATGTAATTTTGCGTCAGGGGCAGGGGACCGTCATGCCCATTACCGACTACACCCCGGAAGCGTTTGAAAAAAAGATGACGGAACATCCGAAGATATTACTGCAGTTTTAAGACGCAATCCAATCACCAACTCCCGCCCAAACGCCCAAACCGAGTTTTCCAGATTCAAAACTCGGTTTGGGCGAGAGTCCCTATTGAAGTCAACTTCAATATGGAGGGCGGCGGGGAAAACAGATATCCATGTTTACGAACGTCAAAAGACAATTTGAAGACGAACTGCGGCAGATTCGCGACGCCGGTATGCATAAAGAAGAAGGCGTGCTGGAGGGAGCGCAGGGCGTGGAGATCACCGTGGCCGGCAAGCCCATGCTCAACTTCTGCGCCAACAATTACCTGGGGCTTGCCGCGGATCCCCGCGTTGCCGAGGCCGCGATCGCGGGCATCCGGCAGTACGGCTTTGGGATGGCGAGCGTGCGCTTCATCTGCGGAACATCGCGCGTGCACAAAGACCTGGAGCGGGCCGCCGCCGCGTTTTTCGGCGCCGAAGACGTCCTTTTGTATGGTTCGTGCTTTGACGCCAATACGGGCCTCTTTGAGACGATCCTGGGCGAGGGCGACGCGCTCTTCTCGGACGAACTCAACCACGCGTCCATCATTGACGGAGTTCGCCTCTGCAAAGCCGAGCGCTTCCGGTACCGACACAGCGATATGGTGGACTTGGAGGAGAAGTTGAAAGCAGCCGGCGCGCGGCGCAGGATGCTCATTGCGACAGACGGCGTCTTCAGCATGGACGGCGACACGGCACGCATCAGAGAAATATGCGATCTGGCGGAGAAGTACGAGGTACTCGTCATGGTGGACGACTCGCACGGCAGCGGCGTCATGGGACCCAGGGGCCGCGGCAGCGTGGAGGGATATATGGATCGCATAGACATCCTGACGTCCACGTTTGGCAAGGCGTTCGGCGGGGCCTCGGGCGGGTTTACGGCCGGGCGCCAAGAGATCGTGGCGTTCCTGCGGCAAAAAAGCCGCACCTCGCTTTTTTCCAACAGCGTGCCGCCGGGGATTGCGGCGGCCGCACTCTATGTCTTGCGCAATTTTGACGGCGCGCTCTCCGAGGCGCGCCTTCGCCTCGCGGACAACACGCGCTATTTCAGAAAGGAGATGGAGCGCCTCGGATTTGCGCTGGCAGGGGACGGCGCGCACCCCATCACGCCCGTGATGCTCATGGATGAGAAGAAGACAACCGCTATGTCGGCGGCAGTCAACGAGCGGGGGATTTACGTGCGGGGATTCACATACCCTGTGGTGCCCCAGGGACGTGCGCGGATTCGAGTACAGCTCTCCGCGGCGCACACGAAAGAGCAGATGGATCGTGCGCTTAATGCTTTTACCGAAGTTGGCAGGGATTTGCGCGTGATATAACTGACCCAACCTAAGTTTAGGTCAATTCCCACCTAAACTTAGGTTGGGTCACGCGGCATACGAATATGAAAAACATCGCCATCATCGGCGGCGGCACCGGGACATTCACGCTTCTGGCGGGATTGCGGAAATTTCCGAGCAATAATACGGTGATCGTCTCATCCGCGGACGACGGAGGATCCACGGGCGTCTTGCGGCGGGAACTAGGCGTGATGCCCGTGGGCGACATCCGGCAGTGCCTCGTCGGGCTCTCGTACACCGACGCCCGGATGCGGCGGATCTTTTCCTACCGGTTTGAAAAAGGATCACTCGCCGGGCATACGGCAGGCAACATTCTCCTGGCCGCCGCGGAGAAAACAACGGGAAGCATTGCGGAGGCGATAGCGCTGGCGGGAAAGATGCTCAATGTCCGCGGGGCCATCATCCCCGTCACCCTGTTCCCCACGCGCCTTACCGCAACATACTCCGACGGCAGAAAAGTCGCGGGAGAGCACAAGATTGACGAGCCGAAAAATCCCAGCAGAGCATCCATCACGGGACTCGCGCTCTCGCCGTCCGGCCCGGCCAATCCCCAGGCGCTGGCGGCTCTGCGCCGCGCGGATGCGATCATCTTCGGCCCCGGGGATCTTTTTACCAGCGTGCTCCCGAATCTGCTGGCGAGCGGTGTCCGTGAGGCAGTCGCTCATTCTAGAGCAAAAAAAATCCTCATCACAAACATCATGACCAAGCCGGGGCAAACCAACGGCTTCCGCGCGTCTGACTTTGTGCGGACGCTCAACGACTATCTTGCCATAGGGGGGACGGCGCATCCGATTGACACTGCCGTTGTCAATAGCAAAAAACCCGCGGCGTCTCTCTTGATTCCCTACCGAAAACAGAAGGCGGCGTACGTGGAGCCGGATACGGCAGCCATCACGGCGCTCGGCGTTGACGCGGCGGCCGGGGACTTCCTCGCCCGACGGGTCTTTGCGCGGCCGCGGGGCGACCGATTGGCGCGCAGCGCGCTCCGGCACGACAGCGACAAGACCGCGCGGATTATTTGGAAATTGCTCGAAACGCATAACCCATAACGCGTAACGCGATTGCGCTACGGGTTATGCGCTTTGCGCTACGCATATCGTATGCGCCTCAAGCAATCACGCTTCACCAAGCCATACGCTATAAAGTTTGAAATGCAGGAACGCGGCACGAAAGCCGCGTGGGGGTATCTATACCTCATTTTTCAGGATCGGCATCGGGAACCCTACGGCCTCATGGAAAACATCTACGTGCAGCCGCAATACCGGAACAGGGGATTAGGCACTACATTGGTAGAGCGCATAATCCAGGAGGCACAAAAGAGAAAGTGCTATAAACTGATTGGTACCAGCAAGGCCGCCAATGCCGGCGCGCATCGGTTTTATGCGCGCTTCGGCTTCAAAAAAGTCGGGTATGAGTTCCGCATGGATCTGAAAAAATCAGATCCCCTGCAGCGCGACTAAAGCACACCCCACGATCGTGGGGTGTGCTTTAGTAATCTTACTAAACCTTGATACCCATGATCATCCTTGATTTTGACGGGGTGCTCTTTGACGACGAGCGGTTCAAGCGCGACTACTGGCGCCTGTTCCGGCGCCACGGCGTTGCGCATCGCATACACCAGGCTGCATACGCCGAATCAAAAGCAATGCACCGCGGCGGCTATCGCCACGATCTGCATTTGTCGTTCATACGGAAACGCGTACCCGCATTCAAAATCGCCGATGCCCAGCGCGACATTCATAAACTCCTCGCCGGTTCCGCCGCGTATCTGTACAGAGACGCCAAGCCATTCCTTCGTCACTGGAAATCAAAGGGTGAGACGCTGGCACTGGTCTCCAGCGGCAATGCGTTTCAAAAAAGAAAAGTTCGCGCGAGCGGACTCTCGCCATTTTTCCGCGCGACCGTGGTGGCGGATACCACGGATAAAGTAGGCCCCGTACGGACGCTCGTGCGGGGCTCACGCGCCGCACGAGCGGTCTTCATTGACGACAGAAAGAATTTTGTGGATGCGGTAAAGCGAAATTTTCCCCGTATCCTCGTCGTGCAGATGATACGGCGAAAAGATCAGGAACGCAGCACGCGCGCGGACGTGATCGTCCGCAATCTCGCCCAAGCGCGGCGCGTCATTGAACAATGGACTGCGCGGCCGCCAGGTGCTCGGGGGTATTGACGCCGATGGCTTCCCTCGGATCAATGGCAAGAGAGGCAATCGGCGCCCCCTCTGCTGCGGCAATCCGTACGAGATCACCAAGATAGTATTCCTGCGCCGCGTTCTCGTTGCCGATTTTTTTAAGATTATCCCACAGCCACTCCGCGCGGAACGCAAAGAACGCCGGATTCAGTTCCGTGATCTCCCGCTGGCGCGGGGTCGCGTCTTTTGCTTCCACCACGCCCGCGATGCTGCCGGAGGCGTCGCGGATGACGCGCCCGAAGTCCGCAAACGGAGCGCGCCAGCCGTCAAAATCCTCCACGGTCGTTGTCATCATGGAGAGAAGGCGCTCTTGGCGTTTGTGGAGTGCCGCAAGTTTTGCGATGGTCGCGGCCCCCACCAGCGGATGATCGCCGTAGAGCACCATCACGTGTCGCGCATTTCCTTTCAGTAGTCGCTCAGCGCATTGCACCGCATGCCCGGTGCCCAACTGTTCCGCTTGATATACATAATCATAGCCGTCTCCGAGTGCGCGGCGCGCCTGCTCCTTGTTCTCACCCACAACAAGCACCGGCCGGCTGTCCGCCCCGGACTTTTTGATGGAATCCAACAAATGCTGAATCATAGGCCGTCCGTTGAGGGGAATGAATACCTTGGGTATCTCGGACCGCATCCGCGTCCCTTTGCCGGCGGCCAGTACCACGACACGCATGTCCATACTCATAAAACATTGATACAACGATACAGGTAACCCGTACTGTATGGCTGACGAGATACTTCTCATAGACAAGCCAAAAGGCATCACGTCGTTTGACGTGATCCGGCGGTTGAGGCGTCAGTGCGGCGTCAGAAAAATTGGCCACGCGGGCACACTGGACCCCAACGCCACGGGTCTCCTGATCATCGGCATCGGAGCGGGGACAAAACGCCTCCGCGAATACCTGCGTCTCCCCAAAACATATGTCATGGACATCCTCCTCGGTATACGCACGGACAGCGGCGACATTGCCGGTCATGTCATCGCGACTTCTCCTTGTCCAACATTGAATGTCGGACAAACCGAAGAGACGCTGCATGACATGGTTGGTATGATTGAATTGCCGATTCCCGCATACTCCGCGCTCAAGTACAAAGGCAAGCCGAGATATATCTATGCGCGAAAGGGAATCGCGATTGAACCGAAATTACGGAAGATGGAAATCTCCTCCCTCACCCTCAAAAACATAGAGGAAATCCACTATAGAGGTTTAACCTCTATAGTGCCTTCTATAGTGCTGAAAGTGGAGATGGAGTGCGCCTCCGGCACATACGCGCGCTCTGTCGCGGAAGAAATCGGCAAGCGTCTGGGCGTCCCCGCAACGCTTCAAGACCTCCGCCGCACCCGCATCGGCCCGTTCACCATCGAACAGGCACAACCCCTCCTTTGATCAGAAACGTTATTTGGAGTTCCATCTCAAGCAATCCCGCGCGCATTGCGCCATGTGCGCAATAATATTATAATGATAAAAACCCGGCAGGCGTTTTTTATTTGCGTACGATATGATCCGCAGGATACGAAATCTCAACACCTATCTCTCGCTCACCGCGCCCGAGGCGTTTATTGCAGTACCGCGGCGGTGGCTCTCGCGGGGACTCCGCACCTTCCCCGCGTTCCGGAACCGTAACTACCGGATCTATTTCTCCGGACAGTTTGTCTCGCTCGCGGGCTCCTGGTTGCAAACCGTGGCGCAGGGGTGGCTCGTCTTTGAACTCACGCACTCGGCCTTCTGGGTGGGCTTTGTAATCGCGCTCTCCTCGCTCCCTGTGCTCTTTTTCGGCGTCTTGGCCGGAGTCGTCGTGGACCGCTTCAATACAAAAACCATTCTCTATGTCACGCAAGCGCTGCCCATGATATTTGCCGCAATTTTGGGCTTTCTGACGCTCTCCGGCAGGGCGGACATCTTCACCATCTCCGTGATCGCGTTCCTCCTGGGGCTCGTCAACGCCTTTGACGTTCCCGCGCGCCAGACCTTCACCGCCGAGATGGTAGAGTACCGGCACCTCTCATCCGCCATTGTCCTCAATGCCGCGGCGTTCAACGGATCCCGCATCATCGGGCCGTCCCTGGCCGGCATCTCCATAGCGCTCCTTGGCGTGGGCGGCACTTTTCTCATCAATGCGGCAAGCTTCATCGCGGTTTTGATCTCCCTCTGGCGCATCCGCGTGGACGCAAGCCCTCCGGATACGCAGGCACACCCACTCACGGCATTGCGCGAGGGATTACGCTACACGTTCTCGCGCCCGGATCTGCGGCTCATCATGTTCACGGTGGCGTGCGTATCCATTTTTGGCTGGTCGTATATCGCGATCCTGCCGGTCATTGCCGGAGACGTATTTCGCCAAGACGCGACGGGCCTTGGATACCTGTATACCGCCATTGGATTCGGGGCGCTCACCGCGACCGTGCTCATATCGCTGTTCCTTTCCCGTCTGGGACCGGCGCCGTTTATTCTCGGCGGCAATATTGCCATCGTCGGCATCCTCGTCGCCTTCTCATACACCGCGAACTTCCGGGTCGCCTTGGCGCTCATGTTTCTTGCGGGGCTGGCGCTCATGGTCCAGATGTCGGTGATGAACAACACGGTGCAGCACTCCATTGACCATGCGCTCCGCGGGCGCGTGATGTCCATCTTCGTCACCATGTTCCGCGGCATGTCGCCCGTGGGCGCCTTCCTCATGGGCTGGCTGGGAGATGCCGTGGGTCCCATGTGGGCCGTACGCCTCATGGCGATCCCGCTTGTGGGCACCGCCGTTCTCCTGGGGGCGCGCCGCCGCCTGATCCGGCACCACGCCCGGCATGTATGACGCTTGCGCCTCCGCCGCGGGCGGCATATAATAGAGGGTATGGAACAAAAAACGTGGAGCGTGCCGCGCAATCTCTTCCTGCATCTCCTGATGATCGGCACACTGTATGCAAGCGTCATTGGCTTACTCGTCTTGCTTTTCCAGTACATCAACGTCGCATTCCCTGACGTACTGTCCGCGCCCTACACCGAAATTCTGGACCGCATCAGGCGCGCCGAATCAGTGCTCCTGATCGTTTTCCCCGTGTTTCTCGCGGTCTCCTGGCTACTGGAACGCGACTTTATAACAGACCCCGCCGCGCGCGGCGGCAAGACGCACAAGTGGCTCATCTATTTCACGCTTTTTCTCTCCGCAGTCACGATCATCGTTGACCTCATCATTCTCATCTACAATTTTCTCGGCGGGGATCTCCGCGCGCAATTTTTCCTCAAGATCGCCGCGGTGCTGGCCGTTGCCTGCGCGGTGTTTGGGTACTATTTTGGGGAACTGCGCCGATCCGCCGCCGAAGTTGCCCGCGCTCGGCAGCATGGCACTTCTCTCCGCGTCCCACGATATGCGGCGATCGCATCCGGCATCCTCATCCTGGCAACCGTCATTGCGGGATTTTTCATCGTCGGCTCCCCGGCGACCCAGCGGGCGCGGCGTTTTGACGCGGAGCGCGTCTCGCATCTCCAGATGATACAAAGCGAAACCATCAACTACTGGATACACAAAAGCGAACTGCCGAAAAATCAAGACGAGCTGAAAAGCAGCACCACCGGCTTTGCGCCGCCGGCAGACCCCGAGACAAAACAACCCTATGAATATCGCGTCACGGGACCGCTGTCTTTTGAATTGTGCGCGACGTTCAAGACGGACGCGGTTGATACCGCGAGCGTCTATCCCCGTGTCAAACCCGCACCGCTGTTCTACCCCGACGGCGCGGCCGTCTCGCCCCAGGTCTCCGCCAATGACGTCTGGAGCCACCCTGCGGACCGGCATTGCTTCAGCCGCACCATTGATCCGGACTTCTATAAGCCGGAAAAGCGGCCACTGTAAAGGTCGGCGATTTCAATATATCTTTTTTTCTTTTTATGATGCAGGGGATGGAAGGAAAGGCGTGCCGCTGTACGCATCACTCTATGATTCCTATCTTTGCGGTTGCGTTCGGCGTGGTATTTCTTTTGGGAGCGCTGGATGTACTGACCGCGCGGGCCGTGGCGATCGCCTGGCCGGTGATCGTGATCGCCGCTGGTCTCACCAAACTCACCGGCAGAATGTGTAGCTGTTGCGCAATGCCGAGCGAGAAGATGCGGGGGATGTAGAGCATGTCCGGAAATCCCGTATTCCGCTGCAATCGCATAATTGCGGCTGCGACGCCCAACGGCTCACCCTCGCCGTATCACCCGATACGGCTCGGGCTCCGCCGGGACGTCTCGCTCGCAATTATGCGATTTCGCGATGAAAGAGGATTTCCGGACATGCTCCAGCATCGCGTAGGTACCGCCCCGACGTATGTCGGGGCGGTTATTTTTATTGCCTTAAAAACGGTGCTACCATTTCCGTATGCAACGGATTATCGCACATTTAGATATGGATGCTTTTTTCGCGGCGGTGGAAGAACGCGAGCATGAGTCGCTCCGCGGATTGCCGCTTGTGGTGGGCGCGGATCCGGAGGAGGGAAGGGGACGCGGCGTGGTATCCACGGCAAACTATAAAGCGCGGGAATACGGCATCCGTTCGGCAATGCCGATCTCCACCGCCTGGCGTCTGTCCGAGACCGCACGACGACACGGCAAACCCGCTACCACATTTCTCCGTCCCAGTTTCGGTCTCTATCGCGATACATCCAGACGCATCATGGCGATCATCCGTGAATATACCCCGCTCGTGGAAGAGGCGAGTATTGACGAGGCATATTTCGATTCATCTCACTGCGGTAAGTGCGGTAAGCTAAGCTTACCGCAATTTGAAGCAGCAAGGGACAATGCCATCAAAATCAAAACGCACATCCGCGAACAGGAGCGCCTCACCTGCTCCATCGGCATCGGACCCAACAAACTCATCGCCAAGATCGCCTCGGATATGAGCAAGCCCGACGGCCTCACCGTCGTGATGGCGCAGGACGCGGAAGTATTTCTGGAGTCGCTTCCCATCCGTAAAATCCCGGGCATTGGCCCGAAGACCGAGGCGGTCTTCCAGAAAAGGGGAGTGGTACTGGTCCGAGACATGAAAAAATACTCGCGCGATGACTTATTAGAAATTATGGGCAAATGGGGGAGTGATCTGTACGGCATAATACGCGGCATTGACGAACGACCGGTCGTTGCTGAAGCAGAAGAGGCAAAATCCATCGGCGAGCAGGAGACGTTTGCCGCGGATACGCGGGAACCCTCGTTTTTGTTGGAACGGCTCAACGCCATATGCGCCGGCGTACACAGGCACTTTGCAGAGGAAGGGTTCCGGAGCTTCCGCACGGTTGTTGCCACGATCCGCTTTGCCGACTTTGAAACCCTCACCCGCAGCCACACGCTTGCCGCTCCGACCGGCTCTCTGCAAAAATTGCAGTTCGAAGCCATGCACCGCGTCATGCCATTTCTTGACGCCCGCGAAAACCCCCGCCGCAAAAAAATCCGCCTCCTCGGCGTCCGCGTGGAAAAACTCTCGTGACCATCCCTCCCTTTTAACCGCTTAAGCGGATAAAAGGGAAGGAAAGAAAAATGGCGCTTGCGGGATGCGCAAGCGCCGTGATAACACGCAAGGATCAGCGTCCTCCTCATTCCTGATTCTGGGAAGCAAGTTTTCTCGCAACTGCCCTGGTGGCATCTGTGATGATATATCCCAAGCCTGTTGATTGTCCTTCAGTCACAAGGATTCTCATCAAAGCTTGGAGTCTTTGGGGGTCATCACTTGATGCCTCTACAAGCGCATGCACTACTGCTTCAACGCTTTGCTGATTGATCATACTCATGAAGTATTCCCCATTGTGCAACGTTGCCGATACTGGCCGCGAATCTCGCCCACGCGAGTTCGTAACCAGTAGCCGACACCGTTGATGGATTGAATTGTAAAAGATCAAACAAAGAGCGTCCCGACCACCGGTCGGGACGCTCGCGGATTTCTCTTCTTGCTGCTTATCGCGACATATCCCAATACCGCCGACGCTCTGCGGACATCATGCGCATCATCATGGCCATCATCATTGACAGCATCATGCGGGGTGTACTTGGCATATATCGCGTATCCATATTGGCGTCATTTGTAGCGCAACGGCATCCTTGTGTCAAGCACATGGTTTTCCACAGGCAAAAAGTTCCTGCTATTGACACCGAACGCGCCCGTATGCTACCTTACCGGTAAGGATATGAAATCGCCTTACCTATCAGCAACAACGGCATGGTGGTGGGCTTTGCACAACGCGCAAAGTCCGAATTTGGCGAGCAGATAATCACATCCCGCAATACGCATTCTCATCGCCCTCCGGACTTTGCCGGAGGGCGATTCTTTTGTCCTGACGCATTATTCTCAGTGCGCTATGGAACAATGCGCCAGCACGAAAGTATCGGATGTACAGTTCGTTGACAATGAGATAGCGGGTGCTGGCAAGGAGAAACACCTGACACAGAGGAGGTTCGCTGATGAGGACGCTGAAACTTACTCATTTTCGTGAACGGAGCTGCACGGAAACAGGATCCATGGCGGAGTTGACTTTCGCCGCCACAGATGCCAGCGGTGTCAGGCATTTTACCACGGAAGGCCGGCATGCGAATGCCCGTCTTGCCATCGGTAATGCAGTCGCGATCGCAGTAGGCATCAACCCGCAAAGTATTACTATAGTTAGAGATGTACTTGATCCGCTGAAGTATGAACTCGCTCTCACGATTGAATATGAAGCATGGATCAAGGGCGGTAGCGCAATCGTTTCTCGAAACAACGAGGGGCATGTCGCGGAAACGATTGTCAACGGATTTCTTATGGCGCTTCGGAATGCCGAAGCCGATCCGCGTCCCAAGCGACGGCGGTTTCCCTAATACGTCAGTCAAAGAAAGGAGGTGATCGTACATGGGCTGGTACGACGACGAAAACTGGTAGCATGGCGGGCAGAGCGCATGCGCTCTGCCC
>ERZ1292623.2093-Hain-H51-01um-R1-2093-length-18360-cov-7_pt1 | contig 18360 bp, 16 predicted proteins | sample MGYA00564398_ERZ1292623 | MGnify/ENA primary metagenome ERZ1292623 (study PRJEB36523, sample SAMEA6512633) | groundwater metagenome | collected 2019-01-07 | study: AquaDiva: Metagenomics assemblies of 32 groundwater samples | reverse complement strand
TCCATGTTGAAAAATCATTATCAAGCACTACCGGAAATTTAATTCCCATTCTCTTTGTTGCTTCAAGAACATTCTGATAGACCTTTTCAAACTCAAATTCCGGCGTATGCAGTCCAATGATGACAAAACCCTTATCCTTATATTTTTCATACCATGCGTTCAAATATGGCGTTGTCCGCTGACAGTTAATGCAAGAATACGTCCATATATCCAAAAGCACTACCTTTTTTCCTATAAACTCACCAATGGTTACTGGTTTACCGTCTGTGTTTATAAAACCGTCGGGAGTCGTGATCTCTTTTGCTAATTCATATTTCTTTGCTTTCTCCTTAGGAGAAAGATATTCGGTTTCTGCCGTTTCTTCTTTGGTTGTAGAAGCTGTGGCAACAGAAGACGAAGCGTCATTGGACCCAAGAGAAGTCCGCGGAGCAACGGTAACTGCTCCAGTTTTATCGCCTCTCTCTACTTTTTGAGAGTTGAGATATATAATGCCGCCGAGAACAGCCGCAACAAGCAAGGCGGAGATGATGATCTTTTGAGGATTCATATTACGCTAATGCCTCTTTTTTTACCGCAGTTGAGGCAAGGTAAGTAAGAAAACCAGGGATGAGCGGCAAAATACATGGGCTTAAAAATGACCCGACCCCAGCAAGGAAAGAAACGCCTAAATTGAAAATTGTAAACGAATTGATACCGCCGCCGATTGAGGTTACTAAATTAAAAGAGAGAAGGATATCGGTCAAGAACTGGAGGTTTGCGACACGAGAAAGAGTTCCTGTAAAAACTAGAACGCCAAGGACGATGAGAACAATGCCAAAAAAATACTGGAAATACTGAATTTTATTACCCAAACGATTAATTAGCGACTTTGCTTGATTGGTGAAAAGTCCTACTAAAAGAAATGGAATTCCGATCCCCAGCGTATAGGCAAAGAGCAATAAAAACGCGCTTGATGCCGCTGTCGTTGCAAGGGCCAAAATAGCGCCAAGTGCCGCAGAAACACATGGAGTCCACCCCACAGCAAAAGCTGCGCCGAAAACAAAGGATGTCATGTAGTGAGAATGGAATCGACGCTTGACCATGATTTTGTGATCGCTTTTCAAAAAACTTGGCGTAAATAAGCCGAGCAGAAAGAATCCAAAGAGAATAATAATGACTCCGCCGACTCTACCCAGCCATTCTTGAACAGTATAGGAAGCGCTTGAAAGTAGCGTCTGTAAGAGAATGCCGACGAGAGAAAAAACGAGCGAAAAACCCAGCACAAAAAAGACGCTGGAGAAAAAAATGCTCCAGTCACGCGGCGGTTTTACCGAAGGTGTGATTTGATCCATGGACTTTATTTTTTATTGAGCGAGTGCTTTATTAATTTCTGCAATGTAACGCGATTTATCCCATCCGTCAGGCGCTTTCAAAACTTGTTTGCCATTCTTCACAAGCACCTTTGTGTGCTGATAGGGGATACCGTACTTCACAGCCAGAGCTTTTTCATCACTATCCGTTTCGCTGTCTTTATAACTGATACGAAAACCAACCACATTGTCAGCTGTTAATTCGTTGAACGCTGGATAGAGGGCATTTGCGGTTTCTGCTTTGCAGATAGGGCACCAATTGGCATAGAAATATAGAACGACCAACTTGTCCGATGCAATCGCAGAATCATAATCAGCTTTATTATAATCAAGAAGAGGCGCTGACTTCCCAGCAAGGACCATGCCTGCATATTTTGTTATCATCGCCTCTTCTTCCTTCTTTATCATCGTTTCACCTTCTTTCTCTTCTACAACTTCCTTTCCTATCATGACTTTTTCCTGTACCATCACGTCTTCTTCCGTTTCCGATCGATTCACATAATACGCAACGCCCAAAACCAATACCACGGCGACTATTGCGATAACGAGAGGCGCGGCAGAACCTTTTTGTAAATTATTATTTGCCATACATTATTAAATATAACCTACCTTCTTCAACCAATCCACGTTTTCCCATTCCCATAATTTCTTAGCTCCCAGAAATGCGTGGAAGTCGTCTTCCCAGTACGGGAATTCCTGCAGTTCAATCTTTCCTTCCATTTCGCCCCATTCATGCTCGCAATTTTTCTGAAACGGATTCCTCCAATCAATTTTTATTTTTTCTCTGCCTCCTTTGGTACGAAGCAGGGCACCGCAATTTGCGCAAGGCCTTGATTGGTCAATCCGGAGTATCCAGCGAGTTTCCAAGCCCTTAACTTGGTCCTTTAAGGCCGCGATGTAAGCCGAGGTTTGCAAATTATAATCTCTATAAATTTCCATTGATGTTTTGATGTCCAAGATACCCACTTTGCCGTCTATCAAAGCCACGGCATCAAGCGTGCCCGCGTATCTGTGCTCAAAATTAACCAAACGCTTCTCAATATAGTTTGGATCAACATGAATATTTTTATTTACGATAAATTCTAAAAAGGCTTTGATGGAAGGCTGAATGAGCGGGGGAATCTCCGGCTTCTCGCCTAATAAGATATGCTCAACCGCTTCGTGAATCATTGTGCCTTCGCTTGCAGATTGTTTGGTGATTTTCTCCGCTGCGGCGAAGTTCGCCATTCCCGCGTAAAACCTATACAAGGCCGGTTTGGCCTTTATTTCCACGATTTTAGTAACGCGAGGGTACCAAAAGCCGTCAATCTCGTAACCGCACGCCTCTTTAAATTTTTCTAAACTGGTAAAGCCGAACATAGATAATAATCCAATAATTTTAACAGAGGTTGGGGACAGCGCACAACTTGCAGACTTCAAAAAAACTATGTATTCTATGAAAAGTTGTTTTTTAGATGAACTATTAGACGAAACCCGAGGGACATGAGAAAGAGCCGAGGTCTACCAGACCTAAGACAGCCGATACTGCTGAAACCGAAGCAAGTGGTGTTCCGCAAGATCATTCCCGCAAAAGACCGCAAGCCCAAGACCCCGAAACAAGAGAGATTTTGCCGATGAGCTCTAGGAAGCCCGAAAAGGTGATTTGCGTCGTAGGATACAAGACAAGAACCCTCAAACACCTCGTTCACAGCCATGGATTTGATTATATAATCACTTGTTGCGATGAGTTTAAAGAAGCTGTTCTGTACACCCAGCACCGCAGAGAGCCCCGCGACGACATCGTGACGACCTGTGAGGGCATCTACTTAGCACAGCGACAGGTTTCTTTCTCTAATCCTGCCTTTGGAATGGTGATGCGAGTGGGTCATCAAAAGGAGCGAGAGATCAGATTCTGCCCATTCTGCGGAGCAGAGATAGAGGTGAAAGAGACAACGAGAGTTAGAATAGTGAGAACTGGAGGATTCAGAAACCGAAGCTACAAAGAAGTAGTTATCAAAAAAGGAAATTTGACGCTTTTAGACTAATATCCAAAACGCATAGAGCAAACCGATGGAGGAGTATCCTCAACATCGGTTTTTTTGTTTCTCTTTGAACCATCTATCCTGTCGCACAATATACCTTTTGCGACAGGACAATGCCTGTCGTTAAGAGATCGCCCTCGTTTATAGTACTCGGCTCCGCCGAGCGATGAAAATCCGAACTGCTTATGCAGTGGGATTTTCTATCGCTTATAAGAGGTTTGGCTGTCCCACTTCATCTTGGAGTTCCATTTTTAATTTTTCTACTTCTTCTTCCGTGATTGCAAGTATATCTATTTGTTTTTTATCCATTAAGGTCTGAATCGCAACCAAATCTTCCTTTTCCGCGAGTTCGGTAAACTCCTGCCTTCCAACATCATCTAATAACTCCGCGACTCTGTTAAAGGTCCTCGTCTCAATTAGCTCTAATGAGCTCTGTAATATCTCTTTCTTCTCATCCAAAGGCAGGGATTGAAGCTTTAGGAGCTCGATAATATTGGTATGGGTTAAAGGTAGTCTATTTGTCATATTTTATGGTCTTTTGAATATTTTAACATCTAATAATGTCTCTTTCGCTTTAATTAATAAATTAACCTTATTATTCAAAGCGAACGACTCGGAAGGCGTGAGATTTTTCATCGCGCCAATCACCTGCTTTAATCTAAAAACCTCCCAGGCGCTTTGTTCGGCAATCGCGACTCGTTCTGCCAAAACAAATTCCGGATTTTCGGACGGAGCGAGATCTTCAATTTTGAAATCTTCTGGAACTTCAGGAAGGTTCTGTTGTAAGACATCCATATAATTAGGGTTTAAAAGTTCTTTTACAGCTTTCTCTACAAGCACGGGTCTAAGTTCGACTGAAACTGTCTCCATTATAAATACATCAACGATGTGCCCATCTTCTTTATCTAAAATAAACTCCGCAGTCCCCCAGCTAAACCTTACTTCTTCCGGAGAAACTTCAAGCAAACCCAAGCCGGCTTTTCTCAAGGTTTCCGCGGCAGAAGCTGAAAGTTCTTGCATTTTTAAAGGTGGCAATTGTGTAAGCGGTTTTTTTATTTCCGGAACCTCAAGCCTGCTTAGTTTATCCAGCGGGTCTTCCGGTGGGCCATAGAAAACATCGCCGCCCTGAGCAATTGCGTGGCCTTCCGTTCCTAAAGCATTCAACAAACTCTCTGGTATTGGTTTGCCTTCAGCTTTCAATTGTCTTGCGAAATCAGCCAATTTAGCGAGCTGTTCTGGCGTTCTTTCTCCAACAACAGCAGCTGGAGCCCCTACGCCTGACTGCGTCTTCATACCTAACGCCTCCTGCAACCAGCGAGGTATTGGTCTGCCCTCTGCTTTTAAGGCGTTTGCGAGATCGGCGTTGTTACCAACATGGAATTTATCTCCGGCGAAATCAACAACTTCAAAATGCGCCGGCACTCCGGCTTTCTCCGCAACATAAACAACTTGGTCGCCAGTATGACTCAAACCTAATTCTGAAATATGAACTTTGGTGCCGCTTTCGAGCGTAACCATGGATGCTGCGCTCTTCCAAGCAACTGCAAGTTCTTTGGATGTAATTTTACCAGCTCTTACCATGTCCCAAACCGCTTGCGAAATTCTGCCGCCTTGTTTCACCGGTCCCACAAGCTCCTCGTGTTTTTCTGCCCCTGCAACCGCAATCTCTTTCAAGGTCGGCACTTCACCCATAATTTTAACTTTCGGTATTTCCTTGCTTAATTTTTCCAAAGCCTCTCCAGTTGGGTCGGCTGGCGGAATATTACCCGCAACAACCTCTTGCGACGCAGAATCTGCAACAGCGGCTGGAACAGCGCCTTCGGTGCTTACAGAATCCCTAACCATATCAACTGGAACAATTGGCCCTTTGTGTATCAGCGATTTTATTTCCGCAGGAGTGAGTCCCGCAAATTCTGTTTTACCATACATAAATTTCGCGATGTCGCTTGCACTATAAGCCCCAACAGCAAACAAACCCACACCCACAGCCAAAATTTTACGATGTTTCTCTTCTTTAGAGAGTTGAGCGCCTTGAGTCCTAAGAAATGCATCTAAGAGTTGTAACTTTGATGCTATATCACTTTTTGTCCGAAACTTCCCTTTTATAACGGCTTCATACGCTTCTTTGCGCGCTTTCTCTTTGTCGTCTCCTTGAAGTTTATCCACATCGAGAACTGATTCGGCTTCATCTACTTCTTTCCTCAAATAAGCCTTCCTCAACAACAAGTACTCTTTGTTATTGACCGTTCTTCCGCCATTAAATTTTGACCTCGCTTCAAACTCTGCCATCTTTTCTTCCAGCTCAGGCATACTCATTTTTTCAATTTTCTTATCACTTAAAGCAGTCGCTGTTTTTTCATTCGCGAATTTCATTAGATCGTACGAGCCGAAAGCGGCGCTTGTGCCTCCCATAACCCTACGAGCCGCTACAAGGCCAATACCGATTGATGAACCAAAGCCTATAGCCATGCCTCCCCCAAGAAGACCCAAACTCGCAAGCGTGCGGAGAGACATCATTCTGGCGGCGAGTTTAACAAATCTGTTGCTTTTTATCGCAAAATAAGCCTTATCCGCTCCCACATAACCAGATTCGTGCCAAGAATTTATAAGCTTTTCGGCATTCTGATCTCCAAGCCATTGCCAGCCTTTTTTTAATTTCTCAAAAACTCCGCCCTCAAACCTCTCCGATTGTGTTTCTGCCACTCTCTGCCTTTCTTTCAACATACGCCATGTTTTGGCTCCAATGTATTCGGCTCTTGATTCTTCATAAGCCTTAAGGGCTTCTTCGTAATAAGCCGTCATTTTTTTAGGATGTTCATCGCCTTCAAAAAGAACCCTCCTTAAAAGACGGTCTCCGAAAGATTTAAATGTGTTTACGTCATTTTCTAATACGGCTAATCTTGCCCTCTCTTGTTTAAACCTCATCAGACGCTCTCTTATTTCAAAAGTTTTTCCGTATTTTTCTAAACGCTCTTCGGGACTCATTAATTCCCATCGCCCCTCCGGAGTTTTCAGTTTTTTCTCACGCTCTTGAGCCTCGCGTGCCGCCTGCGCCAAAAAGGAATTTCCTTTAATTTTTTTAGGTTTGGATTTATTCTCATCACCCGCTTCCATAAACATCACTCCCCCACCTCGCAATCTCCTGAATTCGTCAGCTGCTTCTTTGCCTTTTTCCTTTTCAATCCTTTTTGCTTCTTTTTCTATCTGGGCTTCTCTCTTTTTATCTGCGGCGTCTCTTTTCCGTTCAGACACCCTTTCTCCATAGTCTTCCTTTGCGACCTTAATACCCGCCTTTATGGCGTTTACATATTTTTTAACGAAGCTCGGTTTTGAGACGATTTTCTTTTCATCCTCTTTGTCGCTCTTAAGCGCTGGCATTTCCATTGCCCCTCCGGCTTTTATTTTATCTGCGTCAACTTGAGGCGGTTTTTGTTCCGCTCCATGTATAAAAGTTGGTATTTCTATTTCTGAGACAAGCGGGGGGACTAGTTTAGCGCTTTCTCTAAAACCATCGTCTGGAATTTCCGCAGGCGGAGTGATATTTTCTCCCGGCTGTTCTGGGGCCAGTTCATCCGATTGAACAGGCTTTTCTTTTTTTAAAAGCTCAGCAACCTTACTTCTAAGTCCGCCAGTCATTGTGAGTAAATTAAGGAAGGGAATGTCTTCAATATTGTCCCTGTTAGGTATGGCTTCTACTCTTTCTCTTATAAGCTCTATCTCACTTACAAGCATCTCTGTGCTATGACTCGTTCCCTGAAGGCTAGTTATAGACGGCTCTGAAACCAATACTTCATAGAGCTCTTCAAAACTCCGCGCTTCAGCGATTTTGGTCTCAATACTGCTTTCGCGTTGTTCAAACCTCATGTTTTTATATTATAACCCAATTTATTCTTTGACGTCAATGGTTCATCAGAGAAAAGAGAGTAATTTCTTAAATAAATCTATTATGAATTCCAGCGCCCAAACTACAACGCCTACTATTCCACGCACGATTTCCGAAAGACTTACGCCGATGTGCGAGCCCATCCAACTGTTGGCATTGCTCCAAATTTCTCTTGCTTTATAAAAAACGTCGGATGGATTAAACTCGCTCCCCTTTTCAATAATTTTATTAACATCAATTGAATTCTTCTCACCGATATTTATCTTACTAGTGGTATCATACAGATCTTTTATCGGTTGAGGTAGATTAAAACTTTGTGCAAAACCAACTCCCGGCAAAGAAATTGTTATTATCGCGAAACAAATTATTAACGGTGTTAAAAATTTGATCATTTATTTGGAAGATAATCCTTTGGATCTATTGTTACTCCTATCGGTACTTGGCCTGCGGCGGGCGGAATAGATTTATAAGAAACGCTTGGTGCCCAATAGACTCCGAAGTGCAGATGGGCCCCGGTTGAGTATCCTGAATTACCAGAATAGCCTATAACATCCCCCCTCTTAACTGTATCACCCTTTTTAACGACTTGTCGTGAAAGATGGGCATAAAGAGTAGTTAAATTGTTGTCATGCTGAATCATTATATATTTTCCATATTGGAATTTACTGAATCGGGAAGTACCTTTGTCGTTGTTATCTGCCGCCGCAACCCGACCATCTAAAACTGCCAAAATTGGCGTACCAACAGGAACACCAAAATCTTCTCCACTATGAAACTTGGTTCCGTAAGCCCTGGCTGCAAATTTAGTGGCACCGTAAAGCTGAGTAATAATCGGACGCTCAACCGGAAAGTCCAGCACTCCGGCACGCTTAACGGGCAATAAACTTGAGTCAAAAGATGCGCGGAGTTCGCTTTCGAATTTTTCCATTATCGCGCTTATCTCCTCTTGTTTTTTATCTAGCTCTTCTAGTTGTTGAGTATAAAGTTTTTCTTGAGCTTTAGTTTGTGTCAAAATCTTTTGCTTATCCGATTTTTGATCCAAAACTATGTACTGCCGGTTAACAAGAGATGCTTTTTCTCTTTCTTGTTGCTGTTTCTTTTTTTCACTCTCGCTTAACTTCTGAACCAGTCGATCCTGAAATTCCCTCAACTGAGCAGAAATTTCGGAAAGATTTCTCTGGAGCAAAACTATATTCTGGAGCTCGGTCACGCTCTGAGCTAAACTGGCATTTTTAATAAAGGTTATCAAAAAATTTTCCTTATCTCTTTGTTGAAGACGAACGAATAATTCCTTGATAGCGGATTTCTTATTTTCTATATCACTTTCGATTCCACGGACATCCCCGCTTAATGATTCGATTTCCAGACCTAATTTTTGCAAAGTCAATTTGTTCGCTTGGATAGAAAAATTCAATTGGTTTATGTTGTAATCTATAGTCTTTATCTCCTTCGAGAGCGAGGTTTTTAAAGCGCCAACCTGACCCAGGTTCTTTTCCAAGGCATCTCTCTCTACCTGCAATTTTTGAAGCTCTGTGGCCTTTCCGTCAATTGCCTGGCGCAAACTATCTGCAGCGGAAAGAGGCGTGCTCGTCGCCTGAGGCAAATCTTCAGCAAAAACCATTGGTGTTGAGATAATAAAAACCAATCCAACAATAATTATTGTGCTTCTATTAAGAAAGTTTTTTAATCGCATTTTCAATTCTTTTAACGGTTTCTTCCTTACCTATTGCCTGGATTATCTCAAAAGGGCCGGGTGAGTTTTCGCGGCCTGAAAGAGCAACTCTTAAGGGCCACAAAACTTCTCCTCTCCCTTCCTTATTAGTAACAAGCATGATCTCGCGTTCGGCATTTGTTCTAAAAGATTCGTCGTCATCTACTCCTTGCACAACATTCAAAACCAATTTTAAATTATTAATAATTTTATCGCCTTCGGTATTTTTCCAAGCAAGCATTTTTTTGTCATAATCCGGCACTTCAAAAAAGAATTGAGCCGAATTCTTAAAATCGCTCAACTTTCTTGTCCTGTCTTTTTCAACTGCAATTATTCTTTTGAACAAATCTTTTTTCGCAGACCAATCTTTTGGGACATAATCTTTTAGAAGTTCGGCGAGCTCGTCAACTTTCAATAACTTAATATAGTGGGCGTTAAGCCATTCCAATTTTTCTGGATTGAATACCGCTCCGCCTTTTTGCACTCGCTTAAGTTCAAACTCTGCGACAAGCTCCTCTCGATTCAAGACCTCTCTGTCTTCCTGAGGGTGCCAGCCCAAGAGTCCAAGAAAATTGACCATAGCATCAGCGAGAAATCCTGATTTTTTATAATCCATTAAGGCGACGTCAGCAAAGCGTTTGGAGAGTTTCTTTTTATCCGGCCCCAAAAGAAGCGGTAGATGCGCAAAAATTGGGTGTTCAAAACCCATGATTTCGTACAAAGCTATTTGTTTCGGGGTGTTAGAAAGGTGATCTTCGCCTCTTATCACATGAGTTATCTTCATTTCGTGGTCGTCAACGACTACAGAAAAATTATAGAGCGGGTCTCTTAAATTTTTGGCGATAATAATATCTCCAATTAAAGCTGTATTAAATTCAACCCTGCCCCGCACAACATCATTAAACGAGATGGTTTTTTCGGGCATCTTTAGACGGATGACGGCGCGTTCAGACTTAAGACGCTTATTAGCCTCTTCTTCTCCAAGATTACGACATCGTCCGCTATATTTTGGAGGCAGACCTTGCGTGAGCTGGGCCTGACGTTCGAACTCTAATTCCTCGGCGGTACAGAAACAATAATAAACCTTGTCTTCTTTGAGGAGTTTTGTGAGATATTTCTCATAAACATCAAGTCGCTCACTCTGTCTTGAAAACTCTTTCTTATCCCACTCCAAACCAAGCCACTCCAAACCCTCAATGATGTTTTTTTCATATTCTTTTTTGGAGCGCTCCTTGTCGGTGTCCTCAATACGCAACAAAAACTTACCCCCCACATGCTTGGCATAAAGCCAGTTAAAGAGGGCGGTACGGGCATTGCCTAAATTGAAAAAACCCGTGGGAGATGGCGCAAATCTTACTCTTACCTCCATTATCCTATTATACCGCAAAATCAGCCTCCAACTGAAATATCAGCCGATACAGCAATGGCTAAGCTAATTTAATGATTTCTTCCGCGATAGTCCTTGCAGCGTCTCGTTTGAAAAACTGGGATATTTTCTCCCGCATATTCTGATAACGGTCACCATTCTTCAAAATATCTTTTACCGCCGTAATTAATATGTTTATTTTAAAATTATCTTCCTCGAGTATTTCGCACGCTCCCATTCGAGCGTATTCGTATGCGTTTGCTCTCTGATGATCTCCGGCTGATTCTTTAAGAGGGATTAAGATTGATGGTTTTCCGAATGCCGCAATTTCATAAATCGCACCCGCGCCCGCTCTAGAAATCACGATATCCGCGGCATTCAAAGCTTGTCTTAAACCGACAATATCAAAATAAGCTGACGCCTTATACTGTTTCGGTGGTACTGGGACTGCTTTTCCAACTTCTATAAAATTGTTTATTCCAGTTTGATGATAAATCTGGGCAAGCGAAGTCAGGCTTTCTAGGTTATCAATAATGAAATTATTTATCCGCACCGAACCCTGTGAACCACCCAAAACCAGAATCAGTGGTTCGTCGCCCCCGAAACCCAACCTCTTCTTTGCTTCGGAAAGAGGAATTATATCCTCAAAAAGCCCCGATCTTATGGGGTTTCCCGAAAAAACCACTTTAGACTTTTTGAAATAGGTTTCTGCCCCGGCAAAAGAAATCAAGATTTTGCTTGCAAAAAAAGCGGAGATTCGATTAGTTAACCCCGGCACAGCATCGGATTCATGGATAACAACAGGTATGAAGTAGAACCTTGCGGCGAGAACAACTGCAAGCGCTCCCGGGCCCCCTTTTGAAAAAATAACATCGGGCATCAAAAAATAAAGTTTTGCGAGAGCTTGTAATAAACTTAGGAAAAACTTTGGCACATCTATAAAATTACGCAGATCAAAATAGCGTCTTAGTTTTGAAGAGAGCATAAGAGAAATTTTTATACCGCGACGTTCGAATTCTTCATTTAAATCACTTTTGGGACCGAGATAATTAATCCGCGCATTAACATCTTTTATTTTAATAAACTCCTCGGCTACCGCCACAAGCGGGTAGATGTGACCACCCGTTCCCCCGCCGGTTAAAAGCACTCTGATATTTCTTTTGCCCATGTTCATTGTTTTATTCTAAACCTTATTTATGTTTTGAAACATTCACGATTATTCCACACATCGTTAGAAGTACCGCAAGAGCGGTACCGCCATAACTTATGAAAGGCAACGGTACTCCTGTAAGCGGTATCAGACCGGATATTGCAGAAATATTTATAAAAACCTGAAAACCAATTAAAGACACAAAACCAATCGTGAGCAACTTTCCAAAACTGTCGGGGGCTCGTTTCGCTATCCTGAAACCGCGCCAAACAAAAAGCGCAAAAAGGGAAATCAAAACTCCCCCGCCTATGAAACCCAACTCTTCGGCAATAACGGCGAAAATTGAGTCTCCGATAGGTTCCGGAAGAGATTTTATTTTTATAGTTGATTCTCCATAGCCCACACCGGTTAATCCGCCAGAACCAATCGCGAGTAGGGCTTGGTTCAAGTGATAACTCTTATCTAACTCACCCTCCTGCGGATTAAGGAAGGCCGTAACTCTTTGTAACCGATACGGAGTGACATAGACCAGCACTGAAAAGGCCAATAAGGCCATGGCGATAGAGCCGGCGATAAAATTTAAACGGGCTCCGCCCATAAAATAAACGATTAATGAAGAAGCGCAGATTATTACGGCGGTTGTCGTCGAGGGCTGAATAATTAAAAGAAGCGACACCGCACCAATCCAAAACAGGAATGGCAAAAAACCTCCGGCAAAACTCTTTGCCCTTAAATTGCTTTTGCTGAGCCATGAAGCGAGATAGAGAAGGAAAGTTAATTTTAATATTTCAGCTGGTTGGATAGACATTCCCGCAATATCAAGCCAGCGCGCGGAACCTTTTGTCGAGAAACCGAGCGGTGAAAAAACTAGAATCAGAAGAACTATTGTTCCTAAAAGTAGAAATATGGATATTTTCTGGAGTTTCCGATAATGAAAAAAAGAGCCCAAAAGAAACCCTATTACACCGAAGGAAAATCCATTTGAAAGCTGATGTTTGATGTAATAATAAGAGTCGCCAAACCTGGCCCTCGCAAGATCCGAGGACGCGCTGGAGAGCATCACTAAACCAAAAATAGTCAGGAGGACTGTGAGAGTGATAAAAACGTAATCCGGTTGAGAAGATGAACGCATTTTATTAATCGGCGTATCTTAATACTCGCCCCTTGGAATGGTTCTTTATAGCGTTATTCTCCAAGACGAGGGCGCCATTTACTATAACTTCGGTCGGTTTAAAGTCTCTTAGTAGAACGAGGTCGGCATAATAATCTTCTTTCAATAGTCCCCTCTTTTTTATGCCTAATTTTTTAGCTGGAATTGATGTTGTTTTCATGACCGCCGCTTGAAGGGAAATCTTACTATTGTCCTTAGCCCACTTCAGAAAATCAGTAAAAACGGGGGAGAAATTCAAACCGCCGGATGCGATGATTGACGAAGGTGAAGCCAAAAATTCTTCCAAGGACTGTTCGTCAACTATTCCCAAAAGAACAACCGCCCTCAAATGAGATAGTCTCATAACTTTCAAAAGAGCTTGCTCTGATTTCATATCGAAGCTTTCGGAAAGTTGTTTTAATGTTTTTCCTGATAGAAATTTTAGCGAGCCCTGAAGGTTGTATAAAGTCAGACTGTCGGGATTGATATTTTTGAAATGCTTCAAGATACTCGCTTCGAGATATTCTGAATTAATCTGTTTTAACATCGTTTCCAAATTACCTTCTTTCACGGGTTTAGGAAGGAGTTGATATACGGGATAAGCTACACGTGGTATTGAATAACAATCGAAATTAATATGAGTATCCGCCGTCTCCCTCTCAATCAATGACTTTGCTTCTAAATATTCATTTCCTAATCCATTCAAAGGCAAGAGGTGGCTTATCTCCACATTCGCACCAGTTATTTTAGCGAGGTCAAAAATTTCTTCAATTGAGTTTTTAAACCCAGTTTCATTATTGAGATCACGCAAGTGGGTTGCATAAATCCGCTTATGGGCTGCGACTACGCGAACTAATTCTAAGATTTCGTTTTGTCCAACCTTTTTTGAATGAGCGAACTCAAGACCAGTTGAAAAACCAAAAGCTCCGTTTTTAAACGATTCCACAATCATTTTCTTAAAAGTGGCCATCTCCCTATCGGTTAAATCTCTAAAATCTTCACCGATTATCGATCTTCTTATTGTAGAGTGGCCGACGAGCGTCCCGAAATTCAAAGCTATTTTTCTTTTCTCTAAAATTTTTAGAAATTCCTGAACTGTGTGCCAACCAACATTAACTTTTGAAACATCTCCCCACTTTCTCACAGATTTCAAAGAACCAACGCCGGAGCTTGGCGCTAAAGATGATCCGCAATTTCCACCGATAGCGGTTGTAATCCCCTTCTTCAAATTTTCCGCTCCGCCGTCCGCAGAAAGAATATCCAGGTAATGGTCTACCGAAGAATTAATGTCAATAAAACCAGGCAAAACCAAAGCGCCTGTAGCATCAATCACAACATCGGCTTTTTTCCTTGAGAAATCACCCAAACGAGCGATTCGTTCGTTTCGGATAAGAATGTCTTTGCGCACGGGTTCCAAACCGCTTCCATCATAAACAAGACCGTTCTTTATAAGAGTAGTTATCATCCTTCAATAGGAATTTTAACACAGAATCTGTCTAAAATCAGACAAACCTGGCGAGAAAGAAAAGAACAAGGCCGAGAATCGTGGCCACGGCAGAAATAATCCAAAAACGCATAGTTATCTGGCTTTCCGGCCAGCCCAAACCTTGAAAATGATGATGTATCGGAGCCGATAAAAACACTTTCTTCTTTCTTATTTTCTTGCTTCCAACCTGGATTATGACGGAAAGTGATTCTATAACCAGAATAAATCCGAAAAATGGGAGGAAGAGAGCCGTATTCGTAAGCATCGCCATAACACCCAGCGTTATTCCCAAAGACATTGAGCCGGTGTCCCCCATGAAAAATCTCGCGGGGTAAATATTAAACCAAGCAAAAGCAAGCAGGGCTCCTAAGATAGCCGCGTTCATAACGGCAAGATCATAGCGCTCAAGAACGAAGGCGACAACGGCCATTGCGCTGAAGGCAAAAAATAAAACACCAGCCGCAAGACCGTCTAGACCGTCCGTTTCGTTAGTAGAAAATGCGGTCGCAACCAGTATGAAAATGAAAACTGGGATATACCATGCTCCGATAGCAATGTTTCCTACAAAAGGAATATATAAAATATCGAACCCGAGCTTAAAATAAAACCACCAAGCACCAACTAGAGCAACCAAAAAATACAGAATAAGTTTATGTTTTATAGCTAGCCCACCGCCATGTGGCCCTTTCCCTAGGATTCCAAACATGTCGTCCACCAAACCCACAATCGCGGTAAAAAATAGTGCGGCTAAAGGTAGATAGGTTTCCGCTCGATTAATGAAGTTGAAATAATTAGCGAATCCGTCCAAGAAAAATCTTAATACCCAGAAAACAAGGGCCAACCCCAAGACGGTTGCCCAAATAATAACACCTCCCATAGTCGGCGTATTAGCTTTATCTTTGTGATGCTCGTAGAAAATCGGAGCACTCTTCGCATCTCTTATATTCCTTTTTCTTAAATTAAATTTATAAAGAAGGTTTTCCACTATCGGGGTAATAAGAAGTGCCACTATGAAAGCGACTGCGGATATTATTAAAACTCTTACTGCTTCAAAAATTACCATTAGAATTGATACGCTGACTTCACCCACGCCATAAGTGACTTAGCATCCGCCATCCTGTCTTCGCTCCCTAAGATTATCAAAATTATTTTCTTTCCATCCAAAGAAAAAATTGCGAGGAGGTTTTGCCTGGCCTTGTCGGATGTGCCCGTCTTTCCTCCAAAGAAATTATTTTCACTCACCAAACCGTTTATGTTCAAAAGTTCGCGCGAAGTCGTGTCATTTATTGGTTGAACCAATGTTTGTGTTATTCTTGTCCAATTTAATATATCTGGCTCACTTTCTAAAATATATTTGGCAAGGCGTAACATATCGGACGCTGTCCCTTTATTATTATCATCGAGACCAGAGGCGTCATAAAATTTAGTGGACGTCATTCCAAGTTCGTGCGCTTTATCATTCATTAATTTTACAAATCCATCCTTGCCTAAATATTCCTCAAAAGCGACTGCCGCATCGTTTGAAGAACGCAATAACATTATTTTCAATAGATCCCTAGCGGTATAAACCTCGCCGGAACGTAATTCACCGGCATTCCCCTCAGTATCAACGGCATTTTGACTAACTGAAACCTTTTTATTTATCCCGATATCCTCAAAAACAACCACGGATGAGATAAGTTTCGTAAGCGATGCAAGCGGCCATTCTTTGTAAGTGTTGTACCGCAGAAATGGGTAGTTATCATCCAACGAATCTATAAGAACCGCCTGCGCATTGATTTTCGGATCCAAGACACTCCAATTCCTTATAGGGGCGTGAGTTATCTCAAACGGCGTTTCAACCCCTACCAAACTCGCCTGTCTATAAGACAAATTATAGGGCTTTGAATCAGTTATGCTGACTGGAACATTATCTGCTTTAGTAATACTCAAGGTTGGCACAACCCTAAGTTTTGTGACAGTTACGGAGAACAATATTAAAATCGTTAAGATTAAGCCTTGTGTTTTTAAATTCATTCTCATGCTATTTGTGGCACGTCGAATTTACTCAATATGTCTTTATATTTTTCGTATTCCGGTAATTCTTGAATACTTCCCAGGCCCATATGCTTCAAGAAATCAAAGCTGACCTTATATTCATAAATATTTTTCCTTTTAGCGCTCTCACTGCGCTCTATAAGTCCGCGCATTAAAAGAGCTCTTAAGGTGAAGCTGGAATTTACTCCTCTTATATAATCTAATGTCATGCGAGGTATCGGACCGAGGTAAGCAATAATAGTAAGCGCCTCGAGTCCTGCGGGAGTAAGTTCTTCTCTGAATTCTTCTTTAGTTAATTTTTCGTTAACGGAGGCTAATCCAGGCTTTGAGACAAGCTGAACAGCATCGCCATCTTCCAAAATCATTAAACCGGAGTATTCATTATTTTGCAGAGAACTAGCCAGCACTCCAACCAACTCTTTGCACTCTGATTCTTTTACACCAATAAGACGCGATATCTTCTTCATCGGAAGGGGTTCGCCGTAATGGAATAAAAGCACTTCTAACTCAGCAATTTTTGGGGAATTGTTTTCCATTTTTTGTATATTAGCCCACCTTCTCCTTCTTTACAATCGTAATTTCGTGGAAATTCTTAGCTTGTTCCACATTGATTAACTGATCTTTTATAAGGTGTAAAATTGCCAAAAAAATGACAACAAGCTCGTTTCGAGAACCTTTTTCTGCGAGGTCTTTAAAAATTGTTGGTTTACTAGTAAGTTTTTGTATAATTTCCTCTATTTTTTTCTTTAAGTTTATTATTTCTGTTTTGACAATCTCAACTGGTTTAAAAATTCTTTGCAGTTCGTTCGTTATCGTAGCCAAAATGTTCACAAAATCATCTTTTTTCAGGTTAGATGGAGGGTAGAATGACGGCCCCAAAGACATAAAAAGCACCCGCGAAGACATTTTGGGCATATCGCTCCAATTTTTTCTTAAATAGTCTTTTGCCAACTTGAACTCGGCATAAATCTTAAGACGCGCTTCCAAATTTTTAATGTCTAATTCTTCGTCTTCCGAAATCTCCAAGGACGGCAAAAGAGCGCGTGATTTTATAAGAACGAGTTTTGAGGCAATCACTAAAAAATCAGTAACAAGAATCGGGTCTAAGTGTTCTCCTTCTAATTTCCTTAAATAATCCAAAAAATCAGCCGTCACAACAGCTAAGCTTATCTCTGTTATCTCCATTTTTTTCTCCTCTATAAGCTCCAAAAGCTTATCTAAAGGACCCGCATAGTGCGGGAGCGTAAGCTCATAACTCATATTTAGATAAATAATAACACGAACCTAACCGTGACGGATAACCATCACGTCTCCGTCTTGAACTACATACTCCTTGCCCTCCAAACGAAGCCATCCTTTTTGTTTGGCTCCATTCCAACTTCCCGCTTCTAAGAGTTTAGTCCAATTCACCACCTCTGCTCGGATAAATTTATTCTCAAAATCGGTATGAATTACTCCCGCTGCCTGGGGCGCTTTCATCCCCCTCTCTATCGTCCAAGCCCTTGTTTCGTCTTCACCGGTCGTGAGAAAACTAATTAAATTCAAGACCTCGTATGCTTTTTTTATTAAATCGGGAATTTGTTTAACCTCCGCTAAATCTAAAACAAGGTAATCGGCGTTAAGCTCTTTAAGTTTTTCTTTTAATTTATCGTCAACGTCTTCCACACTACCATTTAAAAGGAAAAATGTTGGTTTTGATGTCAAAAGGTTAAGGTCTCCTGTTTTTTTGCCTAAAAGCGAACCGCCTTTTTCAAGCTCGGTTTTTGCCGAAACTAATTCATCTTTTATTCGTATCATATCTTTATTACCAGTCCTCGCATCAGCTTCTGCCTTAACAAGTCTTTTTGTGACTGTATCCAAATCCTTCAGAATCAATTCGGTTCTTATTATTTCAATATCTCTCACCGGATCCACTCCCCCTTCAATATGAATTATGTCTCCACCCCTAAACACACGAACAACTTGCAAAATAGCATTCACCTCTCGAATATGCGATAAAAATTTGTTTCCCAAACCCTCCCCAGCATTCGCGCCTTTCACTAAGCCAGCAATATCATAAAATTCCACCACCGCCGGAATAGTTTTTTTTGAACCACTAAGCTTGGTTAGTTTGTCCAAACGTTCATCAGGAACCGGAACTACACCCACATTCGGGTCAATTGTAGCAAAGGGATAATTCGCAATATTAACCTCTAAGTTCGTGATTA
>ERZ1292623.2092-Hain-H51-01um-R1-2092-length-18362-cov-11_pt1 | contig 18362 bp, 21 predicted proteins | sample MGYA00564398_ERZ1292623 | MGnify/ENA primary metagenome ERZ1292623 (study PRJEB36523, sample SAMEA6512633) | groundwater metagenome | collected 2019-01-07 | study: AquaDiva: Metagenomics assemblies of 32 groundwater samples | reverse complement strand
ACTATTGTACCGAAAAACCCCACAGAAATGTGGGGTTTTTCGTGCAACAAAGCCAGAAACAGTCATTCGATCTCTCTAAACCGCGTCGGTTTCTTGAGGTCGGAGTTGAAAAGAAGGAAATATCATGAAGCGAATGTTCTTTGAACTTTCTACTGGATTTGTCAGGGGCCTTTTGTCCCATGACGGTGAATTGGTCAGGTCGATTGGTTTCGTTTTTAAGTTCATTCGATCATTTCGTCGGTAAAAGAAAGGGAAATGATTATGAATTGGTGGCTTATTGTGGGAGCAATCCTTGGGGTGGTGTGGGTATGCATCCGATTCACCCACTCGAAGCGAAAGTTCAATAAATTGGACGCTGCGGCCAGGCCTCAAGCTCAAATCGTGTCAATTCCAACTTGCTCCTTATGCGGTTGGAGGGTTACCGAAACCGATGTTTTTTGCACTGGATGCGGTGCAAGACTTGAAACTAGAAGCAAAGAATTACTGGTTTGAATAGGGGGGAGGTAATGCGGCGGGTGGTTCTCATTTGAACCTCCCCGCCGCTTTTTTGTGCCAAAATAAATTGGATTGAAAATTTAGATTTACCGCCGAGCGCGGGAGCGATCCGTTTCAGTGAGATACTGTTTCCTTAAACGAACATTTTTAGGCGTGATTTCGAGATACTCGTCTTCGGCCATAATCTCGAGGCCGCGTTCGATCGTCAATTCAAAAGGTGGCACCAAAATGATGGCGGCATCGGTGCCTGAGGCCCGCATGTTGGTGAGTTGCTTGCCCTTGGTTGGATTAACCATCATCTCCTCGCCTTTGGCCGTATTGCCGATCACCATCCCTTCATACACTTCGGTGTTTGGCGTGATATAGAGGACACCGCGCTCCTGTAAATTCCAAAGCGCGAAACCGAGCGCCTTGCCGCTCGCCATCGAGATCATCGAACCTGCCGCGCGCCGACGAATCGGACCGGCGTAAGGTCGGAAGCCGAGCACTCGAGCCGACATAATTCCCTCACCCTTGGTATCAATCACAAATTGATTGCGATAGCCAAGTAGCCCTCGCGTCGGACCGACAAAAGTTAGGCGGAGAATTTCCCCCGTGGAACGAATATCTTGGACGACGAAGCCGCGCAGTCCTAATCGCTCAATAATTGTCCCTTGATAACTGCTCGGTGTGTCAATCACCACTTCTTCAAATGGCTCTTGCTTCACCCCGTTCTCTTCCCGGATAATTACTTGTGGTTGAGACACTTGCACCTCATAACCTTCGCGACGCATGGTCTCGAGGAAAATGGCGATATGGAGCTCGCCGCGGCCGGAGACGCGGAAACGCTCTCCTGAATCAAACTCAATCCGGAGACCAACATTGACCTCGAGCTCGCGCTCTAGGCGGAGGCGGAGTTGGCGCGAAGTGACATACTTGCCCTCCCGCCCGGCGAAAGGCGAATCATTGACGAAGAAGTCGAGGACGATGGTCGGTTCATCAATCGCAATCGCGGGTAAAGGTGTAGCGCCTTCATCGGTTGTCACCGTCTCACCAATATCAATATCGGGGAGTCCGGCAATCAGCACAATGTCACCCGCCGTCGCCTCACTTACTTCCTGCCGTTTAAGACCGTTGAAGGTAAAAACTTTCGTCAGTTGACCTTGGCGCGTCGTCCCGTTAGATTTCTTTACCCAGACCCGGCCGCCGGCGCGCGCCGTACCTTCATAGACTCGGCCAACCGCCATTCGACCCAAGAAATTATCGTAAGCTAAATTGAAGGGTTGAAGTCGAAGCAGTTGATCGGCTGTTGCCCCCGCCCCAGCCACCGGCACATATTCGAGAATCACATCGAGGAGTGGCGTGAGGTCGGATGACTCGTCAGTGAGTTTTCGCTTAGCGACACCGGTTCGGCCAATCGCGTAAACGACTGGGAAATCGGCTTGGGCATCGGTCGCCCCGAGTTCGAAGAAAAGCTCGAGCACTGCCTCATGACAACGCGCCGGATCGGCCGCGGACTTATCAATCTTATTAATCACCACGATGGCTTTAAGCCCGAGCTCGAGTGACTTCTTTAGGACAAAGCGCGTCTGCGGCATCGGCCCCTCTTGAGCGTCAACGACAAGAAGCACCGCATCCACCGACCGGAGCACCCGCTCGACTTCCGAGCCGAAATCGGCGTGGCCCGGCGTGTCCACGATATTAATTTTCGTCCCGCGATACATGATGGCGGCATTCTTGGAGTAAATGGTGATCCCCCGCTCTTGCTCGAGAGCGTTGGAGTCCATCGAAACTCCCGCCCCCGCGGCTTGCGTCTGGCTCAATAAAGCATCAGTCAAGGTCGTCTTGCCGTGGTCCACATGAGCGATAATCGCGATATTGCGTATTTCCATAAAAAATGAGGCCCGATGGCCAACCAAAATATAGTACCCTAATTATCGATTTAAAGCAAAAAAAGAGCCGATCATCTAATGACCGGCCCCGGAATTCACAAACCGCACTTCACTTCATTTCATTTTTTCTCCCGACCTTCATAATCACGCGCCAATCTCTCGTACTTTTGACGACGCTTCTCATTCTGCTTCTGCCTACAATACTCTGCAATCATCAGCATCATGCCACCCTCTCTGGTAAAAGTTATGGCGTGTGGAGTCCTGAATTGCTCTCCGATCAGCAAAAAATGTTTGCAGGCAGTATCGAAACCGGCCCGAACCATTGTCTGGTGATACGACCTCGCGCGCCGTTTCATCCCCTTTTTTGTCTCGAAGATTTCAACGGCCGCGCTCCTGGTTGGTACCACATAGTTTCCCATTGGAACAGGGGAAATCAATGCTTCCCCCACCATCGCGTCATGGATTTCGTATGTGAGACTAATAACAAGAGATTTGGATGCCGGGAAAAAGCGCTCGACGTCCGGCCGGACATTCCTGTCCCAAATAGCCGTAGCCGAGTAATGCTTTAGTACATAACCCGGATCTTGCCCTGAAACCAAGAGTCCGCGAGTGGCTTTCTTCAACTCATCCCAAGCTCGAGGGTAATTTCTCTTGACCAGATAACCTCCAACTTTACTTGTCCAGTAAGCATTAGGGATAAGACTGTTAACGAGTGGACGATTCTCCTTACTCGCCAACTCACTTCTGCACGCAGTGATAATCTGATCGACATTCGGCGCTTGGTTCAATAATTGCTCCACCTGTTTTGATGAGAACCAGTCTTCAGGCCAACTTGGTGGAGTGAAAATTGCTTTCCAGAATTCACCCCCACGCCGCAACTTAACACACTCTTTCAAGAGAACCTTGAGCAACTTGACTCCAAAACTTGGGTGACGACACCGGCGCAGGAGATCTTCCATGGACATCTCCGTGTTTCGTGCGAGTTGTCTGATTGCCGACTTTGCCATAGGTAGAGTTTCTTCAGTCACCGATTCAATCACCAACTCATCCTCAAACAGTCCTTCAACAAAAGCATCCAATGTAGCTCGAACCATCTTGTTCCTCCTGTCCCGCTGGGACAATTTGGGTAACAAAGACCGCTTGGCCAGCCCATTGCCGACCGCCGGTGTAAGTAAAGCATACTATAAGAATAAGTCAATACCTTGCAAAATGTCCCAATAAATGCTACGACTTCGGGACATGCGGAGGATAAAAAACTATTTCCGGGAGCATAAATTCACGGCCGCGTTAATTATTCTCGTGTTAATTGTCGCTAGTTGGCGGATTGTTGTGGCCTGGACTGGGACCAGCGCTGAGATGAGGTATGTTCTGGCTCGGGTTGCCAAGGGCACCATCATCTCTTCGGTCAGCGGTACGGGCCAAGTTTCCACGGCCAATCAAATTGAGATTAAAGCCAAGGCCGCGGGCGAGATTATCGCGGTCGGTGTCAGGAATGGACAAGCGGTCAGTGCGGGCGGGTTAATAGCGCAACTTGACAGCCGCGAGGCGCAGAAGATTGTTCGCGACGCCGAAGCCAATTTAGTCAGCGCTCAAATTACCTTAGAAAAAGCCAAGCGACAATCGGCGAGCGACATCACCCTGGCGACCCAAGACAAGGTTCAAGCCGTCGAGAGTCTCAAAAAAACTTACGAGGAGGGGTATAACGCCATCGTGGCGGCGTTCCTCGACCTGCCGGAGATCATCACCGGCCTCGATGACATTTTGGGACAAGATTATCTATCGAGTAACACGATCAGGAATTTGATCGGTGAACGAGCGTGGAATTATCGGCAAAGTGCCGAACGAGTTTATTACCGCGCGAAGAATGCTTACCAAGAGGTGCTCAAACAATACAAAATTTCGACTCGCCAATCGGAAACGGCGATCGTCGAAAATCTGATCAGCGAAACTTATGAAGCGGCGAAACTTGCCTCCGATGCGGCGAAGGAGCTGGACAGTTTGTTAGATTATGTAGAAAATAATTTTGACGATGAGTCGCCGCCAGACGATCTGGCCGGCGACCAGACAACCCTTCACACTTATAATGAAGAGGTGAATGATCACCTCGTCAGTCTCCTTGCCGTCAAAAGCGACCTTGCCCAGTCGAAGAATGAGATAAAAAATACCGAACAAGCTCTAGCCGACAAGATCACCAGTTTAAACGGTTCGGACCCCCTCGAGATTCAAGCGGCCGAACTCGCGCTACTCGAGAGCCAGAATAATCTCACGGACGCGCGCGAGACGCTCGCGGATTATGATGTCCGAGCGCCGCTTCCCGGCCTCATTACCCAACTCGAGGCCGGGAGAGGCGACTCGGTGAGCGCGGGGACGGTTCTCGCCACCTTAATCACCAGTCAGAAGTTCGCGGAAATTTCTCTCAATGAGATTGACGCGGCGAAAGTGGCGCTCGGTGACCGCGCGACGCTCACCTTCGACGCGGTCGAGAACTTAGAGATGGGTGGCGTCGTCGAAGAGATTGACCTGCTTGGTACCGTCACTTCCGGTGTCGTCACCTACAATGTCAAGATTTCGTTCGACCCTCAACCGGCCCGACAATCAGGCGAGAACGCCCCCGTGAAATCCGGCATGAGTGCGAGCGCTGATATTGTCACCGAGACTAAGTCTGGGATTATTTTGGTTCCCAACAGCGCGATCAAGGTCGCCGGCCAAACTTCCTATGTGGAAATGTTTGACCCAACGCTCCGGTCGCGCCCCGATAACGAGCGAGGTGGCCAGGGGATAATTTCCCCCACCCCGCCGCGACGACAGACCGTGACGGTGGGCCTCGCCAACGACCAAGACACCGAGATCGTGAACGGGCTTAAAGAAGGCGACGAGATTGTGGTCCGGACAATTGCGATGGCCGCGCCGACAAACGGGGCCTCAAGCGATGCGCCGAGCTTCTTCGGTCGGCCGACCTCCACCCGTCGACCTTGAGTTATGATTGAAGTCGAAAACATTTCAAAAGTTTACCGAGACGGCGAAATTAAATTCCGAGCACTAGATCAAATTAGTTTCGAAATTAAAACGGGGGAATTCATCGCCATCATGGGCCCGTCGGGTTCGGGCAAATCCACCTTGATGCACATTCTCGGCGCCCTCGACACGCCAACGAGCGGCACTTACCGCCTCGACGGGCGCGACATCTCCACCTTAAACGACGACGAACTGGCTGACATCCGCCGAAACAAAATCGGCTTCGTTTTTCAATCCTTCAATCTCTTGCCGCGCGCCACGGTCCTGCGAAATGTGATGTTGCCCCTCGTCTACCAAGGTGTGCGCGGCGAGGAACGCGAGCGACGAGCCGGAGCGGCGCTCGCGGCCGCCGGTCTCGATCGAGCCCACTTCCACCATCTCTCCAACCAACTCTCCGGCGGGCAAATCCAGCGGGTGGCGATCGCCCGAGCTTTGGTCAACGATCCGACGTTAATTCTGGCTGATGAGCCAACCGGGAACCTCGACTCGAAAACCGGCGAGATCGTCTTGGGCACCTTCAAAAAACTTAATGCCGCACACGGCCGCACAATCATCCTCATCACTCACGAACGAGAAGTGGCTGAATACGCCAGTCGAATTATCTCGATCAAAGACGGCGCCATCGTTGGCGACGAAAAAAGATGATTCTCGCCGACCTTTTGCAAGAAACTTATTTAGCGCTCTCGGCCAACAAGGCGCGTTCGACTTTGACGATTCTCGGGATTGTCATCGGCATCAGTTCAGTGATTGCCATGGTCTCAATCGGCCAAGGCGCTAAAATTCAAATCCAAACCAGCATTGAAAGTTTGGGTTCTAATCTTCTGACAATTTTGCCGGGCGTCGTCCAACCCGGCCGCGGGATTGTCTCTTCCGGCCGCGGCTCGGCTCAAACTTTAGAGAACGAGGACCTCGAGGGGCTGGGACGAATTGACGGTGTCGCGGCCATTGCCCCCGAACTTCAACGCCGCTTCCAAGTCACTGCCGGAACGGGCAACAATACCAACACCACCGTCAGCGGCGTCTCGCCGGATTACGCCGCGGTCCGCAATTTAACGCTGGCCGAAGGGGCTTTCATCAATGAGAGCCATCTGCGCAATCTTGGGCGGCAAGTGGTTTTGGGCGCGACAGTCGCCACCGATCTCTTCGGTGATGGTTCGCCGCTCGGTAAAACGATTAAGATTAACAAAGTTAATTTTCATGTTATCGGTGTTCTGGCGGGTAAGGGCGGAGTTGGCTTTTCCGGTCCCGATGACATGGTGATTGTGCCGCTCTCGACGATGCAAAAAATCTTGGCCGGTGTGGATTATCTATCAACCATTTCCGTCAGCATCGTTGACAAAGAGCGGATGAATGAAGTTCGTGATCGCGTAAGCGAGGTCCTTCTGCGACAACACCGGGTCAGTGAAGCCGATTTCTCGATCATTTCTCAAGAAGATATTTTAGGGGCTTTGTCACAAGTGGTGAATACTTTTACTATCTTCTTGGCCTCGATCGCCGGCATCTCACTCGTCGTCGGTGGCATTGGAATCATGAACATGATGCTCACCACCGTGACCGAGCGCACCCGCGAAATTGGTCTGCGTAAAGCCATCGGCGCCAAACGCCGCGACATCAATCGTCAATTCTTGATGGAAGCCGTAGCGCTCACCTTCTTAGGCGGGGTGATCGGGGTCATCCTCGGTTGGACCGTGGCTTTCGTCGTCACTGCCCTCGATCTGATCCAGACCCAAGTCTCTCTGGCTTCCGTCTTCTTGGCCTTTGGGGTCTCGGCGGCGATTGGAATTGTCTTCGGTTACTATCCGGCCCGGCGCGCCGCTGGCTTAAATCCGATTGATGCGTTAAAATACGAGTGATTAAGAGGGTGATTAATAGTTAATAATAGTTTTAGTTTATGAAAAAAATAATTATTTTGATAATTGTAATTATCGTGCTTGGCTTCTTGTGGTTCAAAGGGCAAGAGACCGAAGCACCGACGGGTGAGATGCTACTTGAGTCACCGACCGTAACTAATCCCGATAATGCGGCCAGTGTTGTCATTGAAGGGACACTTACCACCCCAGCCGCACCAACTAATGTAACTAAAGAATTTACCGTGGTCGGCACTGATTTCTCTTTCGATCTGAAGACCTTGGCCGTCAATCAAGGTGATACGGTAAAAATTACTTTCAAAAATACCAAGGGCTTCCACGATTGGAAAATAGATGAATTCAACGCCGCGACCAAGCAGTTGACGGCCGACCAATCCGAGACCATCCAATTCGTCGCCGATAAAGCCGGTTCGTTTGAATATTATTGTTCGGTCGGCAGCCACCGCGCTATGGGTATGAAGGGGACGCTGACTGTAAAGTAATTCCTTATTCGTCTCCTATTCTTTAGTTTTCAAATCGAGACAAACCGAGTTAAGACAATAAGGCTTGCTCGCCTCACTAGCGCCTTGGCGAAGCGAGCCAGTTTTGGTTGGGCCGTCATTAAAGACATGTCCGAGATGACCACCGCATTGGGAGCAAACGACTTCGGTGCGCTCCATCCCGTGGGTATCATCTTTCTCATAGCGCACCGCGCCGGGCAAAGCTTCACTGAAGCTCGGCCAACCGGTCCCGGAATCAAATTTGGCGGCGGAGGAAAAAAGTGGCTGGCCACACACAACACAAGCATACATTCCCGCCCGTTTCTCATTCACATAAACCCCACTAAACGGCGCCTCCGTCCCCTTCTCCCGTAATACTTGATACTGTTCTGGTGTCAACTTATTTTTCCACTTGTCCATAAATTATTTATGAGTAATCTAAAGATTGCAAAAATGTCTATGGCGCACAACCTTCGGGTATGCGCGCTTTTTTCTTTCCTCCTTCATTATTGGTTGATTATAGGTTAGGATGGCCGAATATGCCAATCGAACCAACTTACCCCATGCGGATTAATCGCTACCTCGCGTGGAAAAAGTATGCCACGCGTCGCGGGGCAGATAAACTGATCGAGGCTGGACTCGTTTTGGTCAATGGCCGCGGGGCGAAAATTGGTGAAGTGATTAATGAAAAAGATCAAGTGGCAGTCCGGCAGACCAAAAAACCTAAGGCTTATACTTATGTCGCCTACCACAAGCCGCGCGGCACAATTACTCATTCGCCAATCCCTAACCTTTTCCCGGTCGGTCGACTTGATAAAGATTCGAGCGGCCTCCTTCTCCTCACCGATGATGGTCGGATTACCGATCGCCTACTCAATCCGGACCATACACATGAGAAAGAATATGTCGTCACCACCCGGGAGCCACTGCGGTCGAATTTCGTGAGACAAATGTCGAGCGGGGTCGTTATTGATGATTATACAACCCGCCTCTGCCAAGTTGAGTCCATCAACGATTACACTTTTCGCATCACTTTGACCGAGGGCAAGAAGCATCAGATCAGACAAATGTGTGCGGCTTTAAGCGTCACCGTAAACGAACTCACGCGCCTCCGAATCATGAATATCCGACTGGGACAGCTCACTGCCGGCAGTCACCGGCCCCTCACCACACCGGAACTTTCAACTTTCCTCAAAAGTCTGGGATTGTAGATTCGACAACTTATTGATTAAAATTCGCGGTCGCGCTTTTGTTCGAGTTCATGGTTAGCACACAATCGTTAGGCCCCGAACAATTGCCGTCCCAATCACTGAAAGTAGAGCCACTGGCCGGGTTGGCCGTGAGTCTGACCACTGTGCCGGCCGGATAACTGGTTTGGTTCGGACTTCTCGTGATTGTCCCCGAGCCGGTGCCGGCGGTAGAAGTGGTGATGGTGTAGTAAGCAATAGGATTGTGATCATCAGATTGACTCTCGTTATTCAACAGCGTTCGGTCAATCCCATCTCGGTTTTTATTGCAACTATACAAACGATTCATCACGGCGCGGGTGGCTGGACCAAAATAACCGGTACCGCGCGGTAAATTATTTGGTGTTAAAATTTGACCCCGATATTTTTCTTGGAAACCGGACACGGCCGAGGCCATGCTGTCACCATAATAATTGATGCCCCCTCTCTCGTTAACGACAAAACCCTCATTTACCAAAGCCGTTTGCAAAGCAGAGACTTCTCCATCAATCATCTCAATTCTCAAATTGATGTTGAAAGTGTGGCACCAAGCGCCAGTATTTTGATTCTGTTGACTTTGCAAAATCATCAGTTGGCGTGACAGATCGGCAATTATAGCATTAAGATCGGCGATATTAAATGTCTGTGCGTGAGTAACGACGGGTGACAGGATGAAAGCAAGCGCGAGCGTACCGACAACCAACAAATTTTTTAGGTTCATATTTATTTTGATTAAGCTGTACTAAAAGCTAGAAGCTAGTGACTAAAAGCTGTCTCTAATCCTACACCCAATGAGCGCAAAAAAAACAAAGTTATCCACAAAAAATTACAATCAGAATCATCAAATGTCTTTCAAGACATCGAGATAATTACTCAAGAATGATGGCAGGACGAAAGCGAGAGCAATCATTGGCAAGACTAAACCGATGACCGTCACCCAAACAATAATCAGAATATATTTCCGCGTCTTCTCCACCGACCGATAAATCGCCTCGAGCTTAGCGTCTTGCTCCACCAACTTCTGCTGTATCTCTTGATCCATGGCTAGATTATACCACCATTTTTCTAAATTATTTCATACTCCATTGTTTTCCACCTTTGAATAGGCAAATGGCGCAAGCGGTGCTACAATAGCTGCATATGAAAAATATTATTATTGTTTTGTTGGTGGTAGTCCTTATTATTTTTGGCGGGTATTGGTTAATTCAGAAGTCGTCGCCAGTTAGGCCGATTGAGCCGGTGGCAGTTGTTCCTGTTCCACCCCCGATTGTCCCGCCGCCCCCACCTCCTGCGCCACCCGCGGCGAGTGGCGCCGAGACGGTGATCGGTCAATCGGTAGAGGATCGCGATATCGTTGCCTATCGTTATGGCAATGGCGCGAAAAAACTTCTTTTCGTCGGCGGCGTTCACGGCGGCTATTCTTGGAACACGCCGCTTCTTGCTTACCAGTTGATGGATTACTTGAAGGCGAATCCGACGGCGATTCCAAGTAGTGTCGAAGTGACGGTGATCCCGGTTTTGAATCCCGACGGTCTTAATCAGGTGGTTGGCACGACGGCAAAATTTACCGAAGCTCAAGTGTCGGCCTCGTCGGCGGTGAAAATCGCTGGTCGTTTCAATGCCAATAAGGTTGATCTCAATCGCAACTTCGACTGCGATTGGCAGGCGAGCGGCAAGTGGCAAACGAGAACAGTGAGCGGTGGCACGGCCGCTTTCTCCGAACCCGAGAGTCTAGCGTTTAAAAATTATATCGAAAGTGCGTCGCCGACCGCGGTGGTTGTCTGGTACAGCTCCGCGCCCGGTGTTTTCTCCTCCAGTTGTCACGAGGCGGTATTGCCCGAGACCACAGTCCTGACCAATGAGTATGCGACGGCCGCCGGTTATCCGGCCTACAAGACTTTCGATTTCTATAAGATTACCGGTGACCTGGTGAACTGGCTCGCCAAGAACCAGATTCCCGCGATCAGTGTCCTCCTCGCATCACATGATGATGTGGAATGGGATAAGAATCTCGCTGGTATCAAGGCCATCTTCGCGCATTACGCTAATTAATTAGTCAGTGATGAATTCTCGGTTTACGAAATGGGTTTTTGCCATCGCTCTTGGTGTTGTTTTGTTGTTGGTCGTTGGCGGGTACGCGGTTGTTAATTGGCAGAAAGGTGTTGAACCTATAGCAATTCCCCCCACGCCGGTGACGCAAGTGAGTCTCGGTCCAAAGCGCGAGGTCATTGGCCTCTCGGTGGAGGAGCGCGAGATTGAGGCCGTGACCTATGGTAATGGCCCGACCCGCCTCGTCTTCATCGGTGGCATTCACGGCGGCTATGAGTGGAACAGTGTCCTCTTGGCTTACAAATTCATGGATTATCTCGAAGCCAACCCGACCGCAATTCCCGCTAATTTGCAAGTGACGATAATTCCCTCGGCTAATCCGGACGGGGTGTATAAAGTGATTGGTAAAGAGGGGCGCTTTGCCGTCGCCGATGCGCCACCCACGCCGCAGACCATACCCGGCCGCTTCAATGCCCACGCCGTGGATCTCAACCGCAACTTCGATTGTGAGTGGCAAGCGGAGAGTATGTGGCAAGGCCGGGTTGTCGGTGCCGGCTCGGCGCCCTTCTCCGAACCGGAAGCCAGGGCGATTCGAGATTTTGTGTTAGCCAACGATCCGGCGGCGGTCGTCTCCTGGCACAGTCAGGCGAATGCGGTTTATGCGTCGAGGTGTGAAGGGGAGATTCTGCCAGAGACTTTAGATATTACGAATGCCTACGCCCAAGCGTCGGGATATCAGGCCGTCAAGTCATTTGACGCGTATGAGGTGACCGGGGACGCGGAAAGTTGGCTGGCTTCGCTCGGCATCCCGGCCCTCACCGTTGAGCTGAAAACTCACGAGACAATCGAGTGGGAGCAAAACTTAGCCGGTGTCAAGGCGTTGTTTGATTACTATGGAATTCACGATTGAAAAATTTAATGAAGTAAAACGACAAGCTGAGGTTTTTTATAAAACTATTGGTGAAGTTCACTGCCCATACTTTCAAGATAAAGTTACTTTTAACGCAAAGGGTTTGGAACATTTGAAATTTCAATCGAAAAATCACGCTCGCTCCCAGGCGGATCAATATACCAGGTTAAAATTAATTCACCTTGCTCCAGAAGTTGTTAAATTATCTCGGACTATTCAAGGTATGTCGCATGGCAATAATTTTGAATACATAAGAAGTAATGCCCGAACCGAATTTGTAATCAAAAATGTCTCTTATTATGAGTTCATCGCCATTCTCGAGGATAGGCAGGAGAATAAACGAGTCAGAGTAGTGGTGAAGCAGATTGAGAATGGGCCGAAGTATTTTTGGAGCATCATTCCATTTTGGAAAATGGATAAGGAAAATCGCAAGAGGAAGATGAACAGTGGTAATTTGGAGACAGATTAAAACAAAAAGTATCACCGGAGTGGTGACACATTTTGTTGGCGCTTGGCTACGGTTTGGACAGAGCATTGACCGTGAGAGGGCAAGCCCATCCAAGCGCCAAAGTTATCCTAACATACTATAGATGGGGGGACAATGGCTGTGGATAAAATTGATGATATAATAACCCCATGACTAAGATAAAAATTATTGCTGGTTCGACGCGGCCGGGGCGGTTTAATATTCAGCCAGCCACTTGGATTTATGATTTGGCCAAGGGGCGTAAGGAGATTGAGGTCGAATTGCTGGATTTGATGAAAGTTAATTTGCCCTTCCTCGATGAGCCGGTACCGCCATCCCAGAATCAGTATTCGAAGGAGCATACTAAAAGCTGGGCCAAAATTATTGACGGCGCCGACGGTTTCGTCTTCGTCACACCCGAATATAATCACTCCTTCTCGGCGGCACTAAAGAACGCGATCGATTACTTATTCAAAGAATGGCATTACAAGCCGGTCGCCTTCGTGAGCTATGGCTCCTTAGCGGGCGGCGCGAGGGCAGTCGAGCACTTGCGCGGTGTCGCCGCCGAGATCAAGCTGTACGACCTGCGCGAGCAAATTCTCCTTCCCAATTATTGGGACAACTTGGATGCTAAAGGTCAATATCGTTTTACCTCCGATCAAGTCAAGGCGGCCAATCACCTCCTCGACGCCCTCATCTTTTGGGGCACGGAAATGAAGTTATCCCGCGCGAAGTTGGTGTAATAATAAATGGCCAAACGCGCGTTTATCATTCACGGTTGGGGCGGTGATCCGGAAGAAGGTTGGTTTCCGTGGTTGAAACGAGAACTAGAGAAAAATGGTTTTGTCGTCAAGGTGCCGGCAATGCCGGACACCGATAATCCAAAAATTGGAATTTGGGTGCCTTATCTCGCTAATTTGATTGGTAAACCAGATGAAGAGACATTTCTGATCGGCCACAGCATTGGTTGCCAGACAATTCTTCGCTACTTGGAAAGTTTGCCGCTCGGGACGAAGATTGACAGTGTGGTTTTAGTGGCGGGCTGGGTTCACCGTCTCGATGGGGATCTTTCACCAGCAGAATTAATGATCGCTAAGCCGTGGATTGAGACCCCGCTTGACTTGGCTAAGGTAAAACGGGGGGCGAAACATTTTACTGCCATCTTTTCCGACAATGACGAATTCACTCGTCTAACTGCCGAAAATGAAGAAATTTTTAAGAACCAACTTGGGGCGACGGTGATCGAGGAACACGGCAAAGGTCACTTTAGTGGCAGTGACGACATTAAAGAATTACCAAGTGCTCTCGCGACGGTGATTCAGAATTAAAATAATTGCTAGTCGAAGCCATTTATTGACCCCCAAAAGCTCGTTTAGTATGATGGGGCGATGAAAACACATTATGTTTGTACTGGCGGGTGTGGCGGGGTGGCGGAAGAGCCGAAGGTGTGCGAGACCGAGGGTTGCGCGAAACAGGGCGAACTGCTCGTCGCTTGTGATTGCACTGATAACTCCCACCAAATTCACCATGATATAGATCCGGTATAGATTCTCGTTTAACAATTAATGAAATTCGGTTTGCTTTTATTAATGCTGGCGGGTTTGTTGACTGGCTCGAGGACGGAGCCACCCGCTACGCTCCTCTTTGTCGGCGACATGATGCTCTCGCGGAATATTGGTCGGATTATGGTCGAGCAGAATGATTGGCGTTATCCCTTTAGGGAGATTAAAGAGGTTTTGGCCCAAGCCGATTTATTGATTGGTAATTTGGAAGGCCCAATTTCTACCAAGGGGACGAAGGTCGGGAGTATCTACTCTTTCCGCGCCGACCCTCGTTCTATCCTCGGGCTTACTGACGCGGGTTTCGATGTTTTATCGTTTGCCAATAATCATGTTTGGGATTATGGTCGCGACGCTTTCTGTGAGACGCTAGATATTTTACAAGCGGCCAAGATTGATTATGTCGGCGGGGGCATTGATTATGTCGCCGTCCATCAACCGATCATCCGCGAGGTGAAAGGGGCGAAGGTCGCGTTCTTGGCTTACACTGATCTTGTGCCGCGAGGAATCACGCGAGCCGAGTCGCGACCGGCTGTCGCCTTCCTCGATCTCGAGCAAGTGATCCCCGATATTACCCGCGCCGAGGAATTAGCTGATCTCACAGTGGTCCTCTTACATTGGGGCAATGAATACGAGACGAAGCATAACGCGCGGCAGGAGATTCTCGCTCACGCCATGATTGAGGCCGGTGCCGACTTGGTGGTGGGGCATCATCCGCATGTAGCGCAAGAAGTAGAAACTTATCGAGATGGTTACATCGCGTACAGTCTTGGCAATTTTGTCTTCGACCAAAATTTTTCGGCTGATACCCGATCGGGGTTAATGCTGAAAGTTAGTTTGAAAAATAAAAAGATCGAACGAGTCGAATCACAAAAAATTAAATTCACTCCGACCTTCCAGCCGATTTTGAGCAGTAACGAAAATTAGTAAAATCGGAGAAATTATGCGATATTTAGGAAATGGATGAGATTGGAATAAAGGCGAAAATAAAATCTTTGGTTGATAAATATGAATCGGCCAAAGCAGCCGGTCAATTAAAGTCCTATACCGAGGAGGAGACAAAAAAGGATTTTATCCTGCCGCTGTTTGAAATATTAGGCTGGGATGTTTATAACAAAAAGGAAGTTTCGGCTGAAGAGCACATCAAATCATCCGGGCGCGTTGATTACGGTTTCTACTTAAATGGCCGCGCTAAATTTTTTCTCGAAGCGAAAAAATTTTCTGCCGACTTGCATACGGTCGACTTTGCGAAACAGGCCATTCGCTATTCGTGGAATCGCGGTGTGACTTGGGCGGTCCTTACCGATTTTGAAAATATTAAAGTTTTTAATTCACAGGACATTGGCGAATCACTGGCGGCCAAACAATTTTTCGATCTTCCTTGCCAGCAATTTGTCGATAAATTTGATTTATTGCGACTGCTGTCGAAGGGGGCGTTTGAAAATGATTGGTTGGATAAAAAGGCAGAAGAAATTGGCAAGAAATTACAACGGGTACCGATTGGCGAGAAACTTTATAAAGATTTGAATGAATGTCGAGAAATTTTAACCCAATCATTTGCCCGATGGAATAAAGATTTCTCGAAAGATTTTATTGACGAAGGTGTTCAAAAGATATTGGATCGTTTAATTTTTATTCGAGTGGTTGAAGATCGTGGAATTGAGCCGCCAACTCTTAAACCCCTACTTCGTGAATGGCAGGTAAGCAAAACGGAAGATTCACTTTTCAAATTCATGCTTGTCAAATTTAAAGAGCTGGATGCTTATTATGATTCAAATATTTTTTCTCGTCATGCCGTGGATGATTGGGATGAACACGAAGATGCGTTGAAAGAGGTAATTTCTATACTCTACGGTAAAGATGGTTATTATGAATACGATTTCAAAATTATTCCAGCCGATGTGCTCGGTGCGGTTTATGAAAATTACTTGGGCTATAAATTAGCTCAATCCAAGAAGGGAATTACTTTAGACAAAGACGCTCGCAAACGGAAAGAGCAAGGGATTTATTACACGCCTTCATATATCGTTGATTATATTGTCAGGAATACGCTCGGGCCGGTCTTGGACAAATGTGTCAGTATCGCTGATCTTCAAAAAATAAAGGTTCTTGACCCGGCTTGCGGCTCCGGTTCTTTCCTACTCAAGGCGCTCGAAGTGATCCATGAGAAATATGAGGAACTTGGTAATCATGGCGGGAGTTTTAATAAGCTTCAAATTTTGGTTCAAAATATCTATGGTGTAGACCTCGATCCGCAAGCCATAGAATTAGCTCGGTTAAATTTGTTGTTGGGTTCGCTGGAAGAAAAGATGCCTTTGCCGAATTTGTCGGGGAACATTAAAAATGGCAATTCTCTAATTTCTGGCACGGATGAAGAGCTTAGAAAATATTTCGGCCCAAACTTTCGTGACAAAAAACCATTCAACTGGGGCGAAGAATTCCCCGAAGTTTTCGCCCAAGGCGGCTTCGATGTGATTATCGGCAATCCGCCGTGGGTTACACTAACTCATAAAGAGATTGGCTTAGAAACATTGGAATTTTTAAAAGATAAGTATCTTGGAGCTGAAGGATTCAAATTAAATTTGTTCCCGTTATTTCTTGAACTGGGGATAAATCTTTTAAAAGAAAATGGCATAGTGTCTCTTATTCTCCCCGATCGTTTATTGGACACCCCAAGTTATAGAGGAGTCCGTTCAAGTTTTATTGGCAAATACCAGATTTTAGATATTCAGAATATTCCCGCGGGGAGTTTCCATGAAGTAGTTGCAGGAAATATTATATTGGCGGTGCAGAAAACTAAAAACAAGAAAGAAAAAATCATCGTATCTAATTTTGAAACTAAAGAAAAAACAGAATTATTACTGGAAGATATTTTAAAAAGTCCCAATTTGACAATAAACATCAATTCAGACGCTAAAGCTCAACTCGTAATTAAAAAAATTAGGATGGCGAGCACAGTTTTGTTAAAAGATATTTGTGATATTCATGTGGGGATGATGGTGAGGGATAAAAAATTGAAATTTGTATCAGAGCCGCGGTATAAAAATACTATAGTAGTTGGGAGAGATTTGGAAAAATATTTTATCCATAACAAAAACTATTTTGATATCGAGGACATAGAAATTTTTGGTGGAACAAAAAATAAATCAAAACATCAGGAAAGCCCTAAATTATTAGTAAGGAAAACGGGGAATAAAATTATTTGTTCTTTGGATACTGAGGGTGTTTTTGCGGAGCAATCTGTTTATTTAGTTTTACTAAGGGATAATAATTTTAATATCAAATTTCTCTGTGCCTATTTAAATTCAAAATTAACCACCTTCTATTTTCAAAATGAACTAATTACTAACCCAGAGGCATACCCATATATTCAGCATTATGATTTAGAGTCTATGCCCGTAATAAATTCTGATGTAAATAAACAAGTCGAAATAGTAAAATACTTTGATCAAATTGCAGACTTGCATAAAGAGCGGTTGAATCAAGTTGAAAATTCTAACGAATGGCAAAAACTGAAAGACCAAATTGAAAAAACTGACAAAAAGATTGATGAGGAGATTTATAAACTTTACGGATTGACGGCGGAGGAAATAAAAATTGTGGAAAATTCTAGCTGAATTTAGTAATAATTATTTATGACACAAGAAATTATTACCAACGAATTTGCCAGGAAATATCCCAACATAGCCGGTTGGGTGACAGATGGAACTATCGAAATTGGGTATACCGAATGGGGAAGCTCTTTTATTAAAGTTATAGATGAGGGTGGTGTGGTGTGGGAAGGGAAACAAAAATATGTAACCTTGGACGATGCTTTAAATGACGCGGAGAAGGCGATCGCCAAATGGCTTGATGAGAATGCATAAAGTGCCCACTTTCTCCTCTCTAATTCGTGTGAATAAGAGAATATAGAATGTGAAGGAGGTGCTATAATCCAGTGATGGAACAGGAGCGACCACTGGCAAGGCGTTGCCTTGACATGGGGGACCTGAAATACCAAATTGAAAGAACTGACAAAAAGATTGATGAGGAGATTTATAAACTTTACGGATTGACGGCGGATGAGATAAAGATTGTAGAAAATTCATAATCCCTACCTAATATAATTGTACCAAGTAAATGCTATCGCTACTACTTAGCACGGGTAGGGGGGATTGCTTTTTCTTCCCAATTCAGCTAGTTTTACGGGCATCAAAAACCCATGCGCTTCCCCGCCGCTATTTTACTCTTCTCGATGATGGTGATCCCCCTCACGCCAGTCCTTGAATCGCTCCCGCTCACTCCCGCCCCCGCCGCGAAAATGGAATCAATTAATTCTGGCGGGCGGCAGGTTTCCACTCCACCTAAAGAATTACCACCTGCTACTACAAAATTCCAGAAAAATCCCAAGCTCTCCAAACCCGACCAACTCGCGGCCGTCCGCG
>ERZ1292623.2090-Hain-H51-01um-R1-2090-length-18364-cov-7_pt1 | contig 18364 bp, 16 predicted proteins | sample MGYA00564398_ERZ1292623 | MGnify/ENA primary metagenome ERZ1292623 (study PRJEB36523, sample SAMEA6512633) | groundwater metagenome | collected 2019-01-07 | study: AquaDiva: Metagenomics assemblies of 32 groundwater samples | reverse complement strand
TTAAAATATTGAAAAAGATAATCCCAGCCAAACCGCTCCCGGTAATCCATGTCAAAAACTATTTGAACAGGCCGGCCGGCTGATTGGTTTTGAATGTATTTAGCCGCGGCATATTTTTCTCTTAAGGAATAACCGTTACGATTATCGAAAATCACCCCCAAAGAAATTATCATCATAAATAAACCGGCTAATAATTGCCGATTTTTATTCCCGATTAAAAGATCGGTTAACATAAATATTAAAGCCGGCAGCTGCATTAAAAAGTAATATTCAGGCAGGCCTTCATCATAAAAAAGGGCAGCAAAAGGAAAAACTGCCATCCATAACAACAAAGTCTTTTTTTGCGCTGAAGAAAAATATGACCGGGGCTTAATTAACCATAAAATCAGGATCGAAATGCCTAATAAAACCAGAACGAAACCCGGATAAAAATAGCCGCTAAGTAATTTGGTAAAATTTTCAAAATTAATCATCAAAACGTTTTTAATTCTGGGAAGAAAACCAAAGCTCATTTCAAAGATTGCCTTATAAATGAAATTACCCAGGCTGGTTATATTCATAAAATTATGGCGAAAATCAAAAGTAATCAGCGGCAACATGGAAGAAAGCAGGCCGAAAAAACCAACAACAATTAATTTAAATTGCTGCCGATTAAAAAGCCAATAGAGAAGCAATACTGCTACCATAACAAAACCGGAAAAATTTGACTGATAAGCCAAAAACATTCCCAGCCAAAGGCTTAATTGATTCGGTTTTAATAAGGCTGCTAATACCAAACTACCGCTTAAAAAAGAAAAATTAGGGTTCCAGGTAATCCGATTCAACTGTACCAGATAAGGAGATAAGGCGAAAATCGCCAGGTAAAGCTGAGTTATTTTTAACGGCAATAGTGATTTGAAAAAATACCAAATTAACCAGAAGCTAAAGACATAAATGGCAGCTGAAGTCAGGGTATTGGCAAGAGGATGACCGCCGGTTAAACCATAAAACACAGCCGCCCAATAGTAAATTAACGGCCCGGTGTAAAAACTCATGTGAGAGGTTTGCGGGCCAAGCGCTGTCCAGTCGCCTTTAACAATATTCATGGCATTTAAAGCAATCTGGTCCTGGTCAAAATTAAACACCCGCTCCATTGGCAATAACAGCCGCAGAATAAAACCGATTAAAAAAACCAATAAAATTATTTTATATTTCGCCATAAAGCCTGGAAAAAGGAAATAATAAACAACCCCCGAGTGCGGTAAGCGGTAAATACAAAATGATATGGCAGCCAGAGTAAATGCTGCAGCAGCCTTGAGCCGCGGATATTTTTCCAAACAAATAAAAACTGATTCCGTAGGGCCATTAATTCCATTTGGCGCTGACCGAAAACCGAAACATTAGTCGTTTCGTGATTATGAAAGACTTGGCTTTTGGGCTCAAATAAAATCTGCCAGCCAAATTTTTCTCTCGCCCGCCAGGAAAGATCAATATCCTCCCAATAAGCCGGAGCATACAACCGGTCCATCCCGCCAAGCTGTAAGTATTTTTGGCGGTCAAAAGCGCTTGAGCCGCCGGTGGCCCAACAGTTATTTCCGGCAACAACCGGCGCGGCCGAATGAATCAAAAAGCCTCTTTTAAATTGGCAGCGGTTTCTGCCGGAAAATTTTTCTTTACCTTCATGGCGTTGGATTTCTAAACAGGAAGCAGCAAAAACTTTTGGGTCGGAAAAATGAGCCAATAAAGGCGCTAAAAACCCGGGTTTTGGAGCAACATCGGAATTTAATAACACAATAATTTTCCCGGAAGCGGCTTTCACGCCAATATTACAGGAAACGGCAAACCGTTGATTAGTAGTATTGCTAATCACTTTTACTTTAGGAAAGTTGGTTTTTAAATACGTGACCGCATCATCCGGCGAAGCGTCGTCAACCACAATAATTTCAGCACCAAGAGAGGCTTTAATAATGGCCGGCAGATTTTTCATTAAAGGCAGTTTTTTATAGTTGGGTATAATGACGGAAACCTGGGTCATAGGAGATTAAACATTTGTTTAGTCGTGTGGCAAAACTTGGCCACGGAAAAATCCTGCGCCCGATGCTGCGCCTGAAGTTTAATTTTTTGTCTTAAATCCCGATGATGAATCACCTCCAAAGTCTGCTTAATTAGTTCTTTTTTGGTGGTCCATAGCAACCCGTTAAGCGCGTGAGAGACAATTTCCGGCTGGCCGCCTTTTTTTATCACAATCGGCACGGCGCCGGCGGCCATAGCTTCAACCGTAGAGATACCTAAATGTTCCATTGCCTGGGGATTGGTAGTTTCATCTAAGCCATAACCGGTAGCATGCCAATAAATTTTAGCCTGGCCGTAATCCTGCTGCAAAATTTTAAAGCGGCTGTTTTGATGAAAAATAATCGGGTAACCGGCAGCCGATTTTTTAACCTGATTAAAATAATTTAAATTATCCCGGCCATTATCCACTGAGCCGTTAAAAATTAACTGCCAATTTTTCAGTCCTTGGTCGCACATGGTTTTAAAAACAGTGACTAATAAATCCTGGCGCTTACAATGCTTATTGACACTGGGGCTAAAAAAACGGCCAACGTTTAAAATAATATTTTTCTTGGGTAAAGGGGTGAACAATTTTGTGTTCACCGCGCCCCAGTGAACATAATTGAAATTAAGATGCCAATTTTCTGCCAGTGATTTTTGAGTGAAAAATGAATTGGCGACTTTAATAGGCCAAAAAGACAGTTTAAATTTTTGCCAAAGGCCGGGTTTAAAATTAAAAGGAATCATAAAGTGGACCGCATTGAGTTTAGCCCGGGGAATAAAAAAACTAGCGTCAGTCATGTAGTAAAAAATGTCATAGCCGGCAGTAAAGCGAGCCCTTTCCCAAGCTGAGTGGCCAGGCGCAAACGGGCCAACAACTAAATTAAGCTTATCCAGCTTTAAGTTAAAATTATTAACAAATTTTTCTTTCAGGCCGGCCGGAATATAAGGCAAAATTAAATCTACCTGATGCTCGGCTAATAAACATTCGGCCACGGTCAACAAATAACGTTCGCCGCCGCCTATATTCTCCGCCAGAAAAGGGCTGTAAAGACCGATTTTCATGATTGCTGCAGCTCCCAAATCTGCTGATAAACAAAAAAGCGGTTCAGGGCCTGAATCAGGCTTTCAATGAAACCAATGTAACCGTCTAAGAAGCCTAATTTTTTAAAATAGCGGTAACAAAATTCCCAAACCATAACTTTAACAATCCGCCACCAGGTAATAGGCGGATGGCCGGCTTTAATAAATTCCTTGGCTTCGAGCTTAGTCCAGTAAGCGCTTTTAATTAAACCGGCGCTTAAATTTTGATGAGAATAATGAAGCAAATTTTCCGATAAACTACCCAAAGCGCCTTTAAATTTCGGCGATTCATGAATGGCGCCGGAGTAACCAATGAAAGCATCGACGCGAAAAAGCCGGGTTTGCCAATCCGGCCAATAACCGCCATGTTTCATCGCCCGGCCATAAAAATAATTTAAGCGTTTCATCCGGTAAGCCGAAAATTCCGACCGGGTGATAGCTAATTTAATTTGCTGAAGTAAGGCTGAAGGAACAACTTCATCAGAGTCAATAAATAAAACCCAAGGTGAATGGGCGGCGGTTAAACCAAAGTTTCTTTGGCTGGCAAATCCCTTCAGCTTTTTGACCAGAATTTTCGCGGCAAAAGATTTCGCAATAGCTAAGGTATTATCGGTTGAATTATCATCGACGATAATAATTTCATCAATTGTTTTCAATGATTGAAAGCATTCAGCCAGCCGGGCGCCGCTATTATGAGTTAAAACAATGACGCTTAATTTCATAGAGCTGCTCCTTTCCCGAAACGATGAAAAATAAAATCAAGAATGCCTTTTTTTTCTCCCGGGCGGCCGGTAAATAATTTCCCGGCGCTTTCCCGGAGTAAAGCAAATTTAGTCCTTAAACTGGCATATTTAAAACCAAAGATAAGCCGGTTGCGGGTAAGATAGTAATCATGGAGCTTGGAGCCGGCGCCGGAACTATGGGAATTTTTATGCCAAATTTTACTTAATGGCTGGTAGGCAATTCGAAAACCGGCTTGCCGGGCGCGAACGGAAAAATCTCCATCTTCCCAATAAAGAAAATATTTTTCATCGAACAAGCCTATCTTTTTAAAGACTGTTTTTTTAACTAATAAACAACAACAGTTGGCAAATTCTATTTGCTTTAATTGATTAAACTGGCCATGATCGACTTGATTAATGCCAAAGTGACGGCTATAAACATTATCCCAGTCAAATTCTCCGCCGGCATACCAAATGACCTTACCGAGATCCTGCGGTTGGTATTGATTCTGATGATATTCATGACCTTTGGCAAAATAAATTTTGGGAACAGCCATATCAAAACCAAGATCTAAGACGGCCAATAAATTGGTTAGAAATAACCGGTCAACAAGAACATCATTATTAAGAATTAAAAAGTAATCACAGCCGCGCTTTAAACCATAAGCAATCCCCAGATTATTGCCTTTAGCAAAACCGGTATTTTGCAAAGTGGTAATTAACTTAATTCCTTTTTTACCGGCTAATTGCTTAGCTAAAACGCCGTCAGGCACCGGTGAATTATCAACAATAACCAGCTGATTTTGATAACCTGAAGGTAAAATCGCCTTTTGAACCGAAGCAATGGCCGTTAAAGTCATTTTGGGGCTGTTAAACTCCAAGATTATGGTACAGATTTTCTTCATGGATGCTTAATTATACCCCATATCCAGCGAATATCAGTCAAGAGCTGACGGCGGTCTAATAAGAATAAAAAACTTAAATAGCTAATGCCGCTTAAACCGGCAATTAAGAATAATTTAAATAAGTCGGTGGCGAAAAAATTTAATTGCCAGGCAATCAGGCCGGCAATTAAACTGGCAGTAAAAGCCGGCCAAATTTGACTGATAACCGACACCGGAACAATTTGGTAAATATAATACCAAGTTAAAGGCAAGCTGACATACAAGACAATGACTGAGCCAATGACCGCGCCGTTAAAACCAAACAGATAAACCAAGGGCACGCTGGTGGCCCAGTTAATAACGGTAAATAAAATTAATAATTTAACGGCAATTTTAGTCCGGCCCAGAGCCCATAGGCTATCCATAAAAGTATTGGTAATCCCCACAATTAAAATTCCCAATAAATGGATGTAAAAAGCGGTTAAGGCCGGCTGCCATTTGCTGGTGAAAATAATGGTGACAATCGGCTGGGCCAAGGCAGCTAATAAGAAAACAGCCGGAAAAAGAAATAAATTGGTAAAGCGAATGGTTTTTTCAATGGCTTTTTTTAATAAAATTTTATCATGCTGAATGCGGGCATACGTCGGGAAAGTAACCCGGAAAACATCGCTCATAAATAAAATCGGCAGTTTGGAAAAAGTGACGGCCCAATTTAAATAGCCAACAGCAGCGGAACCGGAAACCGCGCCGACAAAAATCGGCATCACCGCATCTTTAATTGTGGCAATAAAACCATTTAATTGAAACGGGACCCCAAAGCTAACTAATTTTTTGGCAATGGTAAGATCCAAGGCAAAGGCCGGCCGCCAGGGAGCAATCCAGTAAAGGACGATTAAACCCAAAAAGCTGCGGAATAAGAGGCCAATAATCAGGCTCCAAATGCCAAATCCATACCAAGCCAAACCAACAACTAAAATTTGAAAAGAAACCACTTCCACTACTTCCGGCCAAATCAAGCGGTTAAATTGGAGTTTTCTTTCCAGTAAAATCGAGGGGATAGTTTTTAAGGAAGTTAAAAATAAAGAAATGGAAAATATCCGGATTAACCAAATACCCTGGGGACCTAAATCGTATCTTGAATTAAACCAAGGGGCAAAAAGATAAATGATGATAACAACCGTAACGACTAAAATTTGCTGGAGGGTAAAAGTAACGGCCAAATCTTTGGCTGTCAGGCGGTCTTTTTTTTGAATCAGGGCCGCACCTAAGCCAACATCGGAAAAAAAAGCAAAAAAGTTAATAATAAAACTGACAATGGCAAAAACGCCGAAAATTTCCGGCAACAACAGTCGGGCCAAAAAAATGCTGCCCAGATAGCTAACTGCTTTTAAGGCAAATTTTCTTAAAGTTAAAATCATTACCCCAGAAACTGCCCGGTGGCTGATTTGCTCGACTTCAAGCTCTGGTTCGATAAGATTTAAAGACATAAATAATTAACCCCGACCAACTAATTAAACTAATTATATCCGACCAATACTCAAGCCGGGTTTTAGCGCCAATGGCGGTAGGAAAATCAGCGTAATTCTTGGGCAAATAGTCCGGCAAAATATTGCTCATTTCCCTGGTAATCCGCTGCCGATCAGTATAATAGTAATCTTCAACCGGAGCAAATTTCTCCGGACGGAAATAATTAATATTTAAAGCGATAATTAAAATTATTAAAGCAGGAATTAAATATTTATTTTTAATTATTTTAGCTGATGAACCGGCAAGAAAGGCTACAAACACTCCGGCAAAAGCCAGCAAACGCCAGGGAAATTGAGCTAAAGCTAGTATGGGAACCCTGTCCCAAATAAACTGTGAGTGAAATGTCATCATAAAAATAGACAAGCCCAGCGCAAGCCAAAAATAAATCTGCCTCCGCCAAAGGCGGACTGCGGGCAGAATTAGTAAAAGATGCGGCCAGCCAAACTGAAACGAAATATCATCTTCCAAGCCAAAAATAGAGCCGCCGTAGCCCCAGCTCCGCTGCCATAACTGGCGCAAATAAATAAAATGAAATCTATAGTCGGAATAGCCGCCGGTTAGACTGTCAACCACGGTTAAATTTTTTTCAAAAAATGCCGGCAGAATAAAAAAAGCGCTTAAAACAAAAGTTAAGCAGCCAACCCAAAGCCACCAGCGCCACTTCCTTAAATTAAACAAAAAATACAAAGGCAAGAAAAACAAAGAAAATAAAGCAATGACATTGTGGGACAGGAAAATTCCGGTCCAGGCCAAGGCAGTTAATAAATATTTTTTTTGCGAGGCGGCATAGAAAAACAACGGCAAAAAAGTCATGGCAGTTAGCTCAGCCAAAGAACCCCGAACGTAAAACTGGACGGCTCGGTAAGGCAAATAAACAAAGGCAGTGGCGCTAAGCAAGCCGCCATATTTTCCCCAGACAGATTTTGCCCAAAGATACATAAAATAAAACCCGACAAAGAAGTTTAAAGCAAAAATAGCTTTAATGGCCCAAACTGCCGGCAGTTTAATTAAATAAAGCATTTCGGCTAAATAGTAGGGCAAGGGGCCATAAAAATGAAACAAGGGCATGCCTTTACCCCAACCTAAATCAGGCGCCCAGCGAGGCGGAAATTGGCCGTCCTTTAAGGCAACGTCTAATTCAACCAAGCGGGCCACATGGGTCCAGTCGTGCATCCGGAAAAAATCCAAGCGAAACAACGGCCATAAAGACGGTAAAACAATGATTAAAGAAATAAAAAACAGCCAATGTTGTTTAATGAATTTCATAGAACATTAAGCGTTCACCCCCAAAACGAGGGTATTCAGCAATTAATGATAACCGGTTCTGCTGACTTAAATTATAACGATTAAAATTAACTAACAAAAAGACTTTTTTGCCTTCAAGAAGGGCTGTTTCCATACCCGGAGTAATGGTAGTTGAGGGAAAACCAACCCCGGAAATTTCAATGCGTTTTGACTCACTGAAGTAAATTTTTAAGCCGTCAGGTAAAGTGCCAAAGGAGCCTTCGGTGGCCACTAAAACCGGCTGATTTAGCGATAAATTATTTAAATACTGAGCGACTTCTTTGAGTCCGTAACCGGCAGCCCAGGAATAAAAATATTGTTCTTTTTCGGCTTGGTGCAAGGCTGACTTAGCCGGGTTGGTTAAAATTTGCCAGTCTAGTCTTAACCATGGCAGTAAAATAGCTAAGAGTAAAAATATTGTCACCCGTTTTAAATTAGCCATTCCCCAACTGAGGATAATAATTAAAAAGGGAATCATGGGCAATAAATAGCGGGGATAAACAATTTTACCGACAGCGGCTAAAGCAAAAAATGGCAAAATAATTAAACTGCTTAAAATTAAAATTGATTTTTGTTTAATTATTAAGGACTGGACCAAACATATCAGGAAAAAGATAATTGCCGGCCAAGCCAAATAAGATAATGACCAATCAAAAAAAACTCGGCTAGTGTTGAGAAAGTTTTCGACTTGAGGCGGACGAAGATAATCGGCACCCCTCTGACTAATCATGTAAAACATGTTGGAAAAATGCTGGAGATTATAAATCGTTAGAGCAATCACTCCTGCCAGAGCCAGTTTTTTCCAGGCTTTAAGATTGAAAAGCGAAGTTAAGCCTAAATACATTAAAGCCGATGGTTTGACCAGTAAGGCAGCGGCGGCCACTAATCCCAATTTTATGCCTGGAGCCAAAACCAAATATGCTGACCAAACTATTAAAGCTGTAAGTAGACTATCGGTTAAACTGAGGCGGTCGTAAAACAGTAAAAAAGGGCAAAAAACCGTGAGAATAACAACAATGAGGGCAACTTTCCGGGAAAATAATTTTTTAGCTAAAAAATAAGCCCCGGATAAAGTTAACAACCCAGCAAAAACTGACAAGAGACGGCCTGTTAATAACGGATCGAAATTTAATTTTAAAAGCGGGGCTAGAAGCCACATGAATAACGGAGTTTTACCGTCGGATAAGGGAATAAAAAAATAATAGGCTTTCTCCCCGATTAGCTGGGCCCAGCGGATATAGATAGCCTCGTCGGCGAAAACCGGAATTAAGTTTAAGTTAATTAACCGCGTCAACAAAAATCCTGCCAGAATAATAATCCAAAGCATGTATCTATTTTAACATTTTTATCCCGCAAAATTACTTCAGATAAAACCTGCGTTTAAGCAAAGCTCGAGCGTTGATGAAACGTAGAATTACCAATTGCCCCGACCGATATCAAAAGGCTTTTTGTCAGATAAAACGGCTTGGAATTTTGACTGAGAATTAACCGGAGCAATCATGGCGTCATACTCGGTGTATCTTTTGCCGGACCGGCCAAGAAAAGAGTGCTGGCGATTTAAAGGAACAAAGCCAACTTTTACATAAAGATTGGTTAATTTATTAATATCTGTACATAAATAAGCAAGGTCACATTTATTTTGCTTAAGAATTTTCATTCCCTCTTTTAAAAGCGCGGTAGCGATTCCTTTTCTTCTTTTATCCAATTTAACAGAAACGCCGCCGATGCCGCCAAGAACTAATTTATCCTGGTTAAAAACTAAATTTCTTTTTAGAACTATGACAACACCAATTAATAAATTATTTTCTAAGGCTATAACATAGCCGATTTCATTTTTCTTGCTACAAAACTTATCATATTCTACCTGTTTTTCTTTGCCGGACTTGTGCCAAAAAAATGATTCATTAATCAATTGATCAAGCTGTTTTTTTAGATCAGATAGTAATTTTTTGTAAAAAATAATTTTGTATGACCGATTCATTATCGTTGTGGTAGGAAATTCTTTTTGGAGACGATTGAACGCTTGAGGCGTTTTTCCAGCTGTTTCCGGGCGCCGCCGGCAATGTTACCGCCGGCATGGGCATCTTGTTTGAGTTTTGGTACTCCACGAGAATCCTCCACTTTGTGAATTTCCGTAGTTGATTTTTCACCCAACATGGTGAAAATCAATTCAAAATCATCCATGTGGTCGCGTAAATTTTGCCGTTTTAAGCCTTTAAGTTTTTTATACTGGCTCGGTGTAACCCCGAAAGTAGCTTTAGAAATTTCTGCGGTTAAAATTTCATAATCTTTTTGCAACCGGGCGCCGCGTTTTTGCCATTCGTCGGTTAATTCTTCGCGGATAAAAATACCCCGAAGCCTTTTTTCAATCCAATCATCCGGATAGCCTTTAAGTTTATAAAGCATTCGGGTTCTTTTGGTGGCCAATTCCGGGTCTTCTATCTCTTGAATCCGTTCGTAGCCGACCTTGGCCAACCAACGCTTGAAAGGCTCGGCCTTCGGAGATGGAATGGTTTGGATAATCCGAAATATTGTTTCTGTGTTGCCGCAGTCTGTGTCTCTTAATTTTCCGTCTGGAGCAGTTAATTTCAACTGTCCGATTTTTTCGGACACTTCAATATAACCTTCTCTGATTAGCTTTTTCTTTAAATCATTCCAGTATTTTCTTGGCCTATCCGTACCTGTAAGTGCTTCAACTACATCAATCACTGAAAACCACCATTCGTTTCGGTAAATTACCCGCCTAACTTGTTTGCCTTTGAATATCGCGATTTTATTTGATTCTGTTTCAGTCATTAATTTATTTTAACAAATAGCGCTGAATAAGGGGGGTGAGGAGTAAACTAACTCCCCAAATCAGGTTGCGGAGCAGATAGACCGGTGGGTCCCAGTTGCCGAAATATAAATAAGGCGCGTAGCGGAGCAAACCGCCCAAGGTTAGGGCAGTAAACAGGCTGATCCAAAAGCGATGGCGGGATAAAACAGCAAAAGAGAAGGCCCAGATTAAATACCAGGAATGAAGCTGGTCTGGCCGGGTAAACATGGCCAAAGTTAAAATTATGGCAAAAACGGTCGGCAGGTCCAATTTGGCTAATTTAGATTTTAAGAAGTAAAATGGAAGCAATAAAATGGTGACGTATTTAATCGAGGCGGAAATCACTAGCAAAAATATGGATCGGGTTTTTTGAGATTGCATTAATAACCAATAACTTTGCAGAGCAAAAAACACCATCACAATATCATTGTGGCCGTTAATTAAAGTTTCCACCAAAACTAATGGGTTTAAGGCAAACAGCCACCAGCGCCAAAGTTCTTTGGGAAATAAAGCAGTAACTAACTGGCGCAAAACTTTTAATGTCAGCAGCCAAAAACAGACAATAAAAAGCTTCATCAACCAAAAAACCAAAGTAAATTTGCCGGTGAACCAGGCTAAACCGGGCAGAAGCGAAAATATAGTCCAACCATAAGCATAAGGAGCCGGAGTAGTCACGTTGTGCATAAACCGGAGCATCGGGTCCCAAGCAAAATCTAAAGCAGTTTTAATGTGGGGGTTGGCTTGATAAATCAAAACCATTTTGGCATTGAAAAGATAATTAAAAATATCAAACGAAAATAACGGATAGGAAAAAATGGCCGGAATAATTAATAGCCAAAACTTAGAAAAACCAGACTTTAATAATTTAAAGTAAACCAAAATTAATAAAATACTTAAAACTATAAAAATAAAAGTATTTAAAGGACGATAGTAATAACCAAAATGCTGGAAAGCAGAAAAAATATTGTGATAAAAAGTCAAATTTAAATCCTGCTGAGTAAAGGAAAATAAACAAAACAAGAGCCAAACAAAAAGAAAACTAATCATATAGTCTAATTTTTAACACGTGCCAAAACATCCGGATAGAATCACGAATCGGATTAACTCTGGTCGTTGGCTCATGGCGCCAATGAATCGGCACTTCGGCAATTTTAATATGCCGTTTTTTGGCAATAAATAACAACTCGACGTCAAAAGCGCCGGTAAAGGCATATTTTTCCGGCTTGTTTTGGTAAATTTTTAAGGCATTAAATAATTCTCTGGCCGTCGCCGTCTCAAAAATTTTAAAACCGCACTGGGTGTCATGAATTCCCGGCAAAGCGATTATTTGAACCAACAAGTTAAAAACTTTACCCATTAAATGGCGGTAAAAAGGCTCTTTTTTGCGGGAAGCGCCCTGGATTTCGCGGGAGCCAATAACAATCGGATAACCGCGCTTCATAAAAGGAAGTAATTTTTCGACTTCCTGAATCGAGGTGGCTTGATCAAAATCAGTAAATAAGATGTGATTCGCGGTGGCTTGATCAACACCGGTTTTAATCGTGCCGGCTTTACCCTGGTGCGGATTTTGGATAAGCCGCCATTGAGGCTTATTCTTGACCCAGGCTTTAATTTTTTGATCAGAGCCGTCAGTCGAGCCATCATCAATTATCAGCACCTCCCAGGACAAGTTTTTTTCCTGAAGATAATGATAAATTTGATCCAATTTGCCGGCTTGAAAATTGATCATTTCATTATAAGCGGGAATAACAATGGTCAAAGAAAATTTCATAATGGTTCTATTTTATAGATATTTTCCGAATCTTTAAATTCCCACTTTTCGGTTTCGCGGGACGGCCAGGTGGATTTAATCTCCCACACCGGAATATTGGTCACATCAACCTGAGGGTAAGGCGAAATCACATAAACAGCCTGGGCCGCCTTATAATTATCGACCCCGAGCGCTTTTTTACCCTGAAGTTCCAGAAAATAGCGAAAGCCCATAGCCCGGTAATCATGCGTGTCGTCGATTAAAACCAAGTTAAAGTCAGGGTAACCATGCTTGTCGATATCCTGGTTGATGCGGTCGGCAGTAATGACGCTGGACTTTAAGTTGCCGTGATTGGTCAATAAATCAGTTTTGATAGAAGCTAAATTGGTGGTTAAAAAAAATAAGACCGGTAAAACTGCCAAAATTAAATATTTCCCGGTAAATTTAGAGAGTACTAAGGCGGTTAACATAAACACCGCCGGATATAAGAAACCCAAATAATGCGGATAAACACTGCCCCGGTAAAAAACTAAGGCTAAAAGGCTGATAAATAAATACTGGGTAAGCAGAATCGTGGACCGCGCCGGCCGTTTAAACAACAAAATAATAATCCCGGCGCCGATCAACCGGGTGACCCAGGCGCGAAGCAGGGAGTAATGCTCTCCAAAACCTAAAACCATGCCGATCACGGTTTCGCTGCGGCCGGTAATGTCTTTTATTTTTTGCCAGAGACTAAACTCAACGTAACCACTGGACCGGAAATAGTACAGCAGACCCTTGGAATTGACAAAATTATTTTTGATTTCAAATAAGATCAACGGCAGGTTAAGCACCAGAAAAATGACTAAAGGCAACCATAAATAACGGACTACCCGGGATTTTTGCGGATAACGGATAAACTGCCACAAAAGAAACGGGGCTAAAAAAAGAATAATGTAGTGCAGTTGCAGGGCAACGGCCAAACATATGGTTAAAACAGACAACCAATGGTAATGGCGTTTAATAATTAAGTGATAAAGACTGAAAATAATGCCAAGAGCAACGATTGGCATAGGATTGGGATTCCAGGCGCCCCGGGTCTGCAAAACCGGGACCGAACCAAACGCATATAAAAACGCGGCAATGAGGGCAACCCGGGAAGAAAACATGGCTTGGGTTACAAAATAAAGCGCCGGAACAGTAAGAACGCCGATCAGCGCCGTGGCAAAAGCCGGACCAACCGGATTAAAGTTAAAAAGCCATAGAAACGGCGCCATTAAGTAGTAGTAAAGCGGACCGAGATAAAAATTACCGACCGAAGTGATCGGGCCAATAAAGGGCAGGTCATGGTCAATTAAAAGGCGTTTTATGATCAGCGCGTCGCGGCCCTGATCGCCTAAAAACTGCAGGTTTGTTTCTAAACGGTAAAAGCGCAAAAATCCGGCTAATAAAGTTAAAATCAGCAAGGGCCAATAACGATAAAGCCAAAATATTACTTTTGCCACACCACTTTGGTATACATGATGTAATTCCAGATTAAGCCAATTAAAATACCGGTGACAATCAGACCATTTTCAATCCAAAAATTACTGCCCAGTAATTTTACCCCAACAATTAAGACCACGTTTTGAATAATAATCGAACCAAGCGATGCCAGATTAAATTTAATAAAGCCTTTGACTAATTCGCCGATCCGGCCAAAGGTAAATTTTTGAGTAGAAAAAGTCCATAAATTATTTAAAGAAAAATTGGAAATGACCGCCATTTCAATGGCCAGATTTTGGGCTAAATTAAGATTGAAAAAAGGCCGGAGTAAATTAAAAAATAATAATTGGACGATGGTGCCGACTGCGCCAACCAACATGACTTTAACTAATTTTTCGTGGGCGCGGAAAGCCAAAGTGAATACTACCCGCAAAGAATCTTTAATGTTGTTGCGGGGAAATTTACTGTCACCGCGGCTGCGGTCGATAAAAGCAATTGGAAACTCAACGATTTTAGCCCCCAGAGAGTGCAAGGCATAATAAAGATGAATTTTGTAAGCAAACTGCTTGGATAACAGCTGATCCAAATCAATTTTTTTCAGCCACTTGGTTTTGGTCAGTCGGAAACCAGAAGTCATATCACGATACTGCCAAGTCAATAAAGCCGTGCGGCAAATCAAGTTGCCAATGAAAGAGGTAAGTTTGCGGCCAATCCCCCAATCTTGCGGCATGCTGCCGCCGGGAATATACCGACTGCCGACGACGACATCGGCGCCTTTGATCAATTCATTAATCATTCCGGGAATATATTGAGGCTGATGGGAACCGTCGGCATCGTATTCAAAAACCGCGTCGCTGGATAATTTATCCAGGGCATATTTAAAGGCTTTAACGTAGGCGGCTCCTAAACCAGCCTTATTAGGATTAACCAATAAAGTGATATTACCGTATTCTTTAGCTTTAACTTTAACCACTTCAGCGGTACCGTCAGGAGATTGATCGTCGATAACCAAAATATGCATTTTGGCTGAAGCGGGAAGCTGTTTAAAAACAGTTTCTAAATCATCAATCGTGCGGCCAATATTGGTTTTTTCATTGTAAGTCGGAATAATGACCACTAGTTTCATAGTTTCTTTTCCAGTTCCAATTCGGCTTCGACCATAATTTTCATCATGGATTCAAAACTGGTAGTCGGCTGCCAACCAAGAATTTTTTTGGCTTTACCGGAATCGGCGCAAAGCTGGTCAACTTCGGCCGGGCGCAAGAGGCTGTTGTCCAATTCAATATAATCTTCCCAATTTAAACCGGCCACGCCAAAAGCAACCTGGGCGCACTCTTTGACGGTGCGGGTTTGGCCGGTACCAATAACAAAATCCTCAGGTTTATCCTGCTGCAGCATCAGCCACATAGCTTGGACATAATCCGGGGCATAACCCCAATCGCGTTTGGAATCCAGGTTGCCTAATTTTAATTTTGGCTGCTTGCCTAGTTTAATCCTAGCGACGCCATTGGCAATTTTGCGGGTGACAAATTCCAGGCCGCGGCGTTCGGATTCGTGATTAAAAAGGATGCCGGAAACAGCAAACATATCATAAGATTCACGGTAGTTAACCGTAATCCAATGGCCATAAACCTTGGCCACGCCATAAGGGCTGCGGGGATAAAACGGAGTAGTTTCCGTTTGCGGCGTTTCCTGGACTTTGCCAAACATTTCCGAAGAAGAAGCTTGATAGAATTTGGCTTTAGATTTAGAAATGCGCAAGGCTTCCAAAATCCGGGTGACGCCCAGAGCGGTAAATTCACCAGTCAGGACGGGCTGATCCCAAGAAGCGGGAACAAACGACTGGGCCCCAAGGTTATAAACTTCATCCGGCTGAATTTCCATGATCGCGTGAGACATAGAATGCTGGTCCAGCAAATCGCCGGAGATTAAAGTAATCTTGTCGACAATATCTTTAATCCGGCCATAATTTGAGGTACTGGTCCGGCGGGTCAGGCCATAAACCTGATAACCTTTTTTTAAGAGAAACTCGGCTAAATAAGAACCATCCTGGCCGGTAATTCCGGTAATAAAAGCTTTTTTCATATAAGCAATTTTAAATCATTTTGGACCATTTTGATAATCATGGCTTTAAAGCTCACTTTGGGCTGCCAACCCAACTCCTGTTTGGCTTGATGATAATTGCCGATTAAACGGCAGGATTCCTGATGGCGGATTAATTTTTGGTCAGTTTCGACATAATCGCGGTAGTCTAAAGCTAAGGCATTAAAGGCAATCTCGCAGGCTTCCCTGACGGAGTGGGATTCGCCGGTGGCAATAATATAATCCTTGGGCTTATCCTGCTGGAGCATCAGCCACATGGCCTGGACATAATCCGGGGCATAGCCCCAGTCCTGCTCGGCAGCCAAATCACCTAAAACTAATTTTTTAGCCTGGCCTAATTTAATTTTAACGGCAGTAGTGGTAATTTTGCGGGTGACAAATTCCGGGCCGCGGCGTTCGGATTCGTGATTGTAAAGAATCCCGGAAACAGCAAATAAATTAAAGTGGCGGCGAAAATTCTGAACCAGATAATGAGCGCAGGCTTTGGTAACACCGTAAGGATCAACCGGATGCAATGGGGTCAACTCTGTTTGAGGCGATTCCCGGGGAATGCCGAAAATTTTCGCCGAAGTTGCCTGATAAAATCTAGTCTGCGGGGAATGATCGCGAATCGCAGTCAGCAAACGGGAAACGCCTAAAGTATTAATGTCTAAAGCCAGAGTGGGAGTTTGCCAGGAAGCCGGAATAAAAGTCAGGCCACCCAAATTATAAAGTTCCCGGGGCTGATATTGAGCAATAATTTTTTGCAATGATTTTTCATCCAAAAGATCACCCACCTCTAACTTTAACTGTGATTTAATCGCTTTGATATTGTCATCGCCAATGTTAAATTTGGAACTGGCTAAACCAACCACCTGATAATTTTTTCGCAATAATAACTCGGCTAAATAAGAACCGTCCTGGCCGGTAATTCCGGTAATTAAAGCGATGGGTTTCATGAACGGCCGATGCCTAAATAATTAAATTTTAATTTTTTTAGCTTCTCGGCCGGCAAAAAATTGCGGCCGTCAAAAATATTCGGCTGATTCATAACCCGTTTCACTTTGGCCCAGTTTAATTCCTTAAACTCCTCCCACTCGGTGGCTAAAAGCAAACCGTCGCTATTAGTTAAAGCCTGGTAAACATCGCTGAATTCCCCTTTAACCACCGGGTCATAAGCTAGAACCCGGACACCGAGTTTGGTTAACTGGTTGATTAAAATAGTGGAACGGGACTCGCGGGTATCATCAGTATTGGGTTTAAAAGCTAAGCCTAAGACAGTTAAAGTTTTCCCGCTTAACTTACCGTTAAAATGGGCTTTAATTTTAGAAATAAAATAATTAACCAGCTGATTATTGACTTCATCCACCTGTTTTAAAAATTTAAAATCATAACCAAGAGACTGCGCGTAAGAAATCAAGGCCCAAGTGTCTTTGGGAAAACAGCTGCCGCCGTAACCCAGGCCCGCATCTAAGAAACTTTGGCCAATGCGCGGATCGTAACCCAGGCCGGCAGACACGGCGGTAATATCCGCCCCAACTTTGTCACAGAGAATCGCCATGGCATTGATAAAAGAAATTTTGGTGGCTAACATGGCATTGCTGGCGTATTTGATCATTTGGGCTGAGGCGGGATTGGTGACTAAAATTGGCGCGGTTAATTTTTGATGGACAGCGCGCAAAAGTTTTTCTGCCTTTGCGGATTCGACGCCAAAAATGATCCGGGCCGGATGCAGGGAATCGTTAACGGCTGAGCCCTCGCGCAAAAATTCCGGGCAGGAAGCGATGTCAAAAGACACTGAAGTATTAGCTTGAATAATTTTTTTAACTTCTTTGGTCGTTGAAGGCGGGACTGTGCTTTTTATCACAATAACCGTATATTTTTTTAAATGCCGGGCAACAGATTTTGCCGCCGCATAAACATATTTGGAATCATAACTGCCGTCGGCTTTGGGCGGGGTGCCGACGCAAATAAAAACCAGGTCGGCATCAGGAATCGCTTCTTTATAAGAAGTCGTAAAACTCAACCGGCCGGTTAACAAATGTTTATTAAATAAAGCGTCCAATCCAGGCTCGTAAATCGTGACCTTGCCTTTGGTCAACTTGGCAATTTTTGGCTCGTCGATATCCAGGCCGATCACCTGATGGCCTAATTCGCTAAATAAAGCGGCGGAGACCAAACCAACATACCCAGTACCTAAAATAGCGATTTTCATGACTTAAATATATCAGATACAGACAAGTTTTTCAGGAGAATTTCAAACCAGGGGGCTAATTGGCCGGAAAAAGTTTTAATTTGGTCAAGGGATAAATATTGCCAAGCTTTAATTTCATTCGGATCCGGTTTTGGCTGGTTATCATTAAAACCGATAAAAACCTGGTCAATTTCTTTTTCCGAACCGGTTTTACCGTATGAAGCAGAATAGGAAAATTTTAATAATGGGGTTAATTTGACAGTTAAACCAAATTCTTCCCGCAGGCGGCGGCTGGCGGCTTCAAGATAAGTTTCATAGGGCCGGACATCAGTGCAAACCGTGTTGGCCCAATATAAAGGGAAAAGCATTTTTTGGGCCGAGCGTTGTTGGAGTAATAATTCTTTTTTCGAGTTAAAAATTTGAACGGAAATCGCCCGATGCAGCTTTGCTTTACCCAAGTGAGCTTTGATTTTAGTTTCAATTCCCAAAATGCGATCGTCTTTATCGACTAAAATCACGTTATTATTT
>ERZ1292623.2088-Hain-H51-01um-R1-2088-length-18376-cov-3_pt1 | contig 18376 bp, 26 predicted proteins | sample MGYA00564398_ERZ1292623 | MGnify/ENA primary metagenome ERZ1292623 (study PRJEB36523, sample SAMEA6512633) | groundwater metagenome | collected 2019-01-07 | study: AquaDiva: Metagenomics assemblies of 32 groundwater samples | reverse complement strand
GGACAAAGATGGTAAGAAATATGTTGTAGTTACTGCGAGCAACCAGTATTCAAGGAGAGAGAGGACATGATTGACATTCAGAGAAGAAAGGAAATGATTAGAGATAAACGAGGAGTTATTGATATTCAAGGAGGGAAAGACATGAGTAAAGATAAACGAGGAGTTATTAATACTCAGAGAGGGAAAGATATAATTAAAGATAAACGAGGAGTCATCGCCAAGGCATTATCCACTTTGCCAGTATTTTTAATTATAGTTTTTATAATTGCTTTATTTTTGGTTCTTACTTCTTTCACAACTTTGTTTGCAAAACCTACTATTCCTTCTAAAATTTCTTCTATAGAAAGTGAAAATATACTGCTTAAAGAGATAAAATTGGATATTGATGGAAGAGGAAAGAAAATTTTAGTTTTTGATGCTTTAATAATGGATAGAGAAATCAAAATTGAAAAGGAGAAAATTGAAATGGCTCTAGGGGATTTACTCATGGAGGAAAAAAAGGAAGGGCATTGTATTGCAATTGCACAGGGAGGGAAAAATTCCGCAGGACAGACTGGAGGGGCAGCCATTGATGATTTCTTAATAGAATTTGAAGGTGGAGAAATATCTTCTGGAAATATTGGATACAATCCTTTGAGGCTAAGATTATATGAACAGAAAGGATTGCTAAGAGAAATATCTTTTAAGAATATAAATGAGGAAGAAAGAATTTACTTACAATATTATTATGGAAGGTGTTTAGAATGAAAATGAACAGGAAGGGAGATTTGCCGACTTTTATGATGTTTTTGGTGGCGTTTGTTTTGGTGACTAGTGCATTATTTTCCTTTGTAAGTTTTAAGGACAGTTTTATGGAAAATGGTCAAGAAAGAGATGAAATTCTAAATGAAATGTCTTTTTACGAGGAATATATTATCAAAGATATAGAAATAATATCCCGAAAAGTTATTGAACGCGGAGGAATTATTGAAGAGTCTAAACTTAAGGAGGAATTTATAAAAGAGTTTAGTCGCAGAAATTATGAAATCGCAGGCTTAGAAAACTATTACGGTAAACTCTTGAGAGGAGAATTTGAATTTAGTAGGGATGAAACCAAATACTCTTTTGAAATACATGATTTTAAGATAAAGATAGAAAGAGGAGCAAATTCTATAGAAAGAAAGATGGATTTGGCGATAGAATTTGATTATAGTGGGGATGTATTGAATAGTTAGTCTTATGTCAGAAAAATAATATTAGCAAATTACAATAGATTTAAATATATTCTAAGCTTTTTAGAGTATATGGTGGAATATAAGAGGTCAAAGAGGGCATATTTTTTTCTTATCTTCATAGCCATTATAGGGGCAGTGTTTATTTTATCATATTTTACAAGCTTTTCATTGCCTGAAATTTTGTATCTTGTTTCTGGAGTCTCACTAGTTGCTGGACTTGGCTATGAGATGGCAGGAATACCAGGAATGGTATTGGGTCTTGGCTTACTGCTTGCAATATGGATAACAATCTTTTCAGTTATAAAACGTTACTGGATAAATGCCCCTAGAAAGTGATTAGCCAACCATAGGATGGCTGTGAGAAATGCGAAGGGCAAAACTATTCCAACTAGATCTTAGTGTTCAAAGAATCTTTCCTTTTTTATGTACGGTTGGTAGATATCATTGAGTTTGTGGATTAACTACAATAGTTAGAAACATTTATAAATTAAATTGATTTGGGTAGAATATGAATGAAAAGAGAGGGCAGGAGTTGTCTATAGGAACTTTGATTTTAATAGTATTAGGAATTATAGTTCTTGTACTTCTTGTTTTGGGATTTTCAATTGGATGGGATAATTTATTTTCTAAATTCAGAATCACTTCTGGAAGTGATTTGAGTGCAATGGTGGCTTCATGTAAAGTTGCGGTTGCTACGGATTCAACTATTGATTTTTGTCAAAAGAAGAAGGTTAGAGTAGACGGTAAGCCTGAAGAAATAAATTGTTTGGATGATAGAGTTTTGCGTGAATTGGGCGGTTCGAAGTTAACTTGTCCGGCTTAGTTTTTTAGATAGAAATTTAAAGTATGAATTATTGGATTAAATATGGATTATGCAATGCCAAGTAAGCGGAAGAGTAAAGGAGATAAGAGGGCTAAAGGGAGATATATGAAATATAAGAGAGGCGGGAAGTATAGAAGTGCGAATGTTTCCTCTACTAATGAAGGGAAGAAACTTTAATATAATTATTATTTTAGGTGCAAATAGTTGAAATGGATGTTTCTATTTTACAGCATGTTAATGTTTTTGATATTGATAGAAAAGTTTGGGCAAAAATTGAGGAAGATGATCTTCTTGAAAAATTAATTTTTAAGAAATTCATCTAAGAGGTCTATTGTATAGATTAGTATTAGGGGACCGATTACAAAGCCGAATATGCCGAATAGGGGAATTCCACCTAATACTCCTAGAAGCATAATGAGAGGATGTATTTTTGACTTTTCACCAAGGAATTTTATCTTTATTATTCCATCTATAAAGATGCTAATTATTAAACCAGTTATTAAGACTCCTAGTGCTGTAAATGAATTTTGGGTGAGGAAATAATATAATGCTGAAGGTATCCAGACTGCAGCAGGACCGAGACCTGGAATAAAAGCAAAGAAGAATATTATTATAGCTAATAGAAGAAAAGGTTTAACGCCACTAAGATAGAAACCTAATGCTGCGACTACAAATTCTATAAACCCTATGAGTATGGTTCCATGTACTATGGAGTTTGTCGCAGTAGAAACTTCTTTTATAAATTTTGATTTGTCTTTAAATGGTAGATATTCTTTTAATTTCTCTTTAAGTAAATCCCAACTTATCAGTATATAGAATATAGCAAATGCAGAAACTAAGATAGATAGTGCAACTGTAGGAATCGCTAGTGCGGAAACTTTTAGGAGAGAAATTATCAGTTCTACTGCTCTTTGGGAAAGAGATGAAAAGTCAATAGGTAAATTTTCTATAAATGGGAGAGAGGAGATATCAGCCAAAGTAGACTTTATGAAAGAAGCGTTTAGAGAATTATTGGCTTGTGAAACTATACCTCCAATAATTATGGCAATAGGAATTATAATTAGCAGAGTTATGAATATTACGCATATAAGTGCTGAAATTTTCTTTCCTACAAAAGAAGAGAGGTAATTATGTAGAGGTTTAATAAGATAAGCTAGTATGAATGAAGATAGCAAGGCTATAAGAAAGGGCTTAAGAATAAAGTAGGAAATAAGGAGAAGGATAGCTAATACTCCCCAGAAGAGATATTTGTTTATTTCTTCTTGGTGCATATTTAACAGTGCAGGCGAAAGTTAATAAATGTTGACAGTTTTATTAGGAAATGGAGGAATATTATTTTCTTTTTGCACTGGCTTTTATATGGACTGCTATTGCAGTATTTGTTGATTTAAAGAAGAGAGAGGTGCCTAACTGGCTTAACTTTTCTTTAATTGCTTTTGCACTTGCTTATAGGGCGTTTTATTCTATACATGTAAATGATTATTCATTCTTCTTTTTTGGAGCTGTAGGATTTTGTGTGTTTTTTGCTTTAGCTTATGGTTTTTACTATGCTCGTGCATTTGCTGGAGGAGATGCTAAATTATTAATGGGATTTGGAGTGATTTTACCTTACAGCAATTTTAGTGATTTATTTTATTATGGATTAGTGTTTCTTTTTGGATTGTTCTTTTTGGGAGTAATATATAGTCTGATTTATAGCGTTTTTATTGTATTAAAGAGGAAAGAGAAATTTATTAAAGAGTTTAGTGGAAACTTAAAAAGAAATTACAAACTGGCTGGAATTTTCCTAGCTTTAACAGTTTTAGCAGATTTATTATTTAGCAGGGGAGTGATTTCTATGTTTTATTTGTCTATAGCATTACTTTATTTTTATGTAAAATCTTTAGATAAGTGTATGATTGTTAAATTACCTGCTAGTAAATTAAGTGAGGGAGATTGGCTGGATAAAGAGGTAAGGGTAGGTAATAAGATGATTGGAAGAAGTGTTCACGGGTTAAGCATAAAAGATATTGCTATACTCAAGAAAAATGACAAAGAAGTGTATATTAAAGAAGGAATACCATTTACTCCCGCATTTTTACTCTCTTTAATTATGGTATTCTTCTTTTTAATTTTAGAGGTTGATGTTCTTCGTTTATTTTCTTTTCTTGGATAATTAACTGAGGTTTTTTATCTATTTTTTCAATATTTATAGAGGTTTTTAATTTTTCCAGATCTTCTATTGAAATGTCTTCTCTTTTTGATTTTAGATTTACCTCTTTTTCATAAATCGGAATAACATTTATTATCATTTCTCCAAATATCTTTTCAGGAATTATGGATGTGGATTTTGCTCCTAAAGAATGTATTAATTTCTTTGATAATTCTTCAGATAATTTATGGGCTTCTTTGGGTATTGACTCTTCATCTTCTACAGAAATTTTTGGAATTATTATTGAGTGTCCTTTTGAGAGGGATTTTGTTGATAATACTGCTAAGGCTTTAGAATTTTCTGATATTTTAACTGAAGGTATTTCTGAATTAACAATCATTCTAAAAACGTTCTTTTGATTTCTGGACTGTTGTTCTTCAAGCATAGCTTCCAAAGATTCTGGAGAAAGAGATTCTATTTGTTCTTCTGCTTCTTTTCTTCTCTGAGGGGGAAGGTCTTTTATTTGAGATAAAAGTTGTATTTTTAATTCTTTTATTTGGGAAGGTGTTAATGCCATATATTTTTCAGGAGAAAAAGGTTTATATAAACTTTGATTGTTAATTTTTGAATGGTAAGCGATAGTGAGTATGTGGGTAGTATTTTAGAGAAATATTCTATTGGAAAGGATGCTGCTGATAGAGTTAGAGCTCATTATGACTTTTTAAAAGAAAGTTCGGAGGAGAATAAGGATTATAGAAGGGAATTTGAAGAAGACGTAGCTGTAGGTTTGGCTTATGATTTTGGACTTATGGCACACTTAGATGAAGTTTCTAGTCAGAGAAGGAAGGTTTTAGTGGATGAGGCTTTAGCAAAGAATCCAATTGCTGAAATTCATGAATCTAGAAGTGCATTACATCCAAGAAACAGAGATTTCCATAGAGGACACTGGAAGTGTTACTACGGTAATAAATAGATTTTATCCGAATGCTCGTCTATAATCTTCTATTTTGGCTGAAGAGACATGCTTTATACTTCCTAGAGAATTGTCTATAATGTCTGTGTTTTTTTCTTCAGGCCAGGCGAATTTTATTTTTATTGATTTTAGACCGAAGGCTATAGGCTCTTGAACGAATGAGATGTTTTTTGCTCCGTGTTCCTCTAATGCTTTTCTAGCTTCTGTTTCTATATGGTTTAAATCTGCCTGAGGTGAATCTGGAAGGATTTTTACTATTACTGCTACAATTCCCATTGTTTTTCTTGGAATGGATGGTTTTTAAGCTTGTTGTTTTTGATAAGGAAGAATTTGACAATAATGCTTTTAAAGGAAGATTATTATTAAAAAAGATGGGTGATAATTATCAACAACTTATTTCGAGGATTTCTGAATCTAGCGGAGTGAATGTAGAGGAAATAGAGAGGAAAATTGAAGCAAAAAGAGCGAAACTTTCTGGACTTGTAAGCAAAGAAGGAGCTGCACAAATAGTTGCTGCTGAACTTGGAATTAATTTTGATCAGGAGAGATTAAAGATTAAGGAACTCGTAGCGGGAATGAGAAAAGTCAATTTTATAGGAAAAATAATAGAACTTTTTGCGGTGAATGAATACAGTAAGAATGGAAAAAGTGGAAAGGTTTGTAGTCTTAGAATGGCGGATGATAGTTCTAATATACGAGTAGTTTTGTGGGACAATCATCATATATCTTTGGTAGAAGAAGGAAAAATAAAGTCGGGAGATATAATAGAGGTTTCAAATGGAAGTATGAGAAATGGAGAGGTTCATTTGAGTAGTTTTTCAGATTTGAAGAAAAGTAAAGAGGAAATAAAAAATGTTATTGAAGGCAAAGTTTTTAGCAGTAGAAAATTGAAGGATGTTAAGCCTGGAGAGAGCTTTAGTACCAGAGCAGTTATAGTACAGATATTTGATCCGAGGTATTTTGATGCTTGTTCTGAGTGTGGAAAAAAAGTAGTTGAAGGGAAGTGCACTAATCATGGGGAGACAAAGAGTATAAAGAAAGCTATTTTGAGTATAGTTTTGGATGATGGGAGTGAGACTATAAGGAGTGTTTTATTTGGAGAGCAAATAAAAAAACTTGGATTATATGACCAGATATTTTCTGCTGACTTGTTTTCTGCTAAAAAAATTGAGATGCTTGGAGAGGAGAAACTTTTTAGTGGAACTATGAAAAATAATGCTGTTTTTAATACAAATGAACTTAGTATCGATGATATATCTGAACTTGATCCACAATTATTAATTAAAGAGTTAGAGAGCAAATAAAAATTATTTTAGTACATATTAGTTTAAAAACGTTTAATTTGTTAAAGTTTTATGAAAAAGAATATTTACAATAAAATCCCTATATTGCCATTGTTTAGGAAAAATTCTTATATTATTCCAGAAACTTACAGTCTAAAATATGATGAATTAGGAATAAATAGAGCAGAGGAAAAAAGAGTTTTATTTCATCTAACTCAATTTGGAGGTTTTAGAATGCGCAAAATTCCTAGAAAATTTGCTAGTACTCAATTTATAGATGAATGGTGTGTTGTAAAAAAAGCTGGCAAAGGATATAGTTTCAAATCGAATACTAACTTTATGGAAAGACTGGGAGACATTGAACTAAGACCTCTTGAGAAAATATGGCATAATAAATGTGTGAATGAAAGTAGTATGGTTGAATGTGGTTATGAATCTGAAGAAATTAATAAAATCAAAAAATTTTTAGGAGAATTGAATAAATTTTATTCTTCAATAAGAGTGGAACTTAAAATGCCTCAATCAGGAATAGCGGTGAAGGACAGAATTCAATTAGCTAACTTTCATAGCGTGCCTTTTTTAGTAGCTAAACCTTTGGCAGGAGGTAGATTTTTTCATCCTGAAACTTCTTATCAAAGAATTAATTCTGTTTTAAGGCCAATGTTAACTATCAATGGGGCTTATACAGCAGAAATAGATATTTCTGCAGCTACCTTACAATTCTTAAATATCGCATTAGAGAATAAAGGAAATGGATCAATAGCAGATATATTAGATAGATCAGATCCTTACAATTATTTTTCATCTGAACTTAATTCTAGTTGTAATTTAAATAGAGAGGGATGGCATGAAGTTGATAGAGATACATTAAAAAGTTTAATTTATACTTTAATATATAGCCCTGGAGAAAGCAGAGGAAGAAATTTAAATTATAAGCTTAGAAACATCGGTCACTCTGCAAGGTATATGGACTTTGTGGAAATTTTTCCAGAGTTTTTTGAAGCACTTGATAGTTTAAGAGAGAGTGAGTTTCCTGTGCATATGCTAATAAACAGAGAAGAAAGTACATATGCTAGAAGTGTTCTTGAAAAAGGTTGTTTAGTTAAAGGTTTTCCTATTCTACCCCTTCATGATTCTTTTATTGTTCAACATGAAACTGTTGGAGATTTAGAAAATATTATGGATGAGAGTTCTAGAGAATTGTATGGAAGGCAATTAAGATACAAGCGAAAATTTTGATAAGGTTTGTAATGAAAGTGCTAAAAAACGCGATATTTTTATAAAGCAAGACTTTTATAGAATTTCATGACAAAAAAAGAAGGCAAAGAAGAGGAAGAGGATAAGCCGAGCGAGGGCGAGGCAAAGATAACAGATGTACCTGGAATAGGTCCGGGGATTGCTGCTAAACTAGAGGCAGCAGGAGTTTATGATTTAATGGGCTTAGCTGTAATGAGTCCTAGTTCTTTAAGTGATATGGCTGGTGTTGGAGAGGCTGTCGCCAGAAAAGCAATACAGGCTGCGAGAGGAATGATGAAACTGGGTTTCATGGATGGAACTGAATTTGCTAAAAAAAGAGAGGATGTTGGGTATATTTCTACAGGAAGTGTTAATTTGAATAATTTACTAGGAGGAAAGGGTGTTGAGACTAAATCAATGACTGAAATATATGGAGGTTTTGGAAGCGGAAAAACTCAATGTGCTTTAACTTTGTCGGTAAACGCTCAATTGCCTAAGGAAAGTGGAGGAGTTAATGGAAAATCAGTTTATATTGATACAGAAGGGACTTTTAGACCTGAAAGAATAAAACAGATAGCTGAAGGGATAGGAGCTAACCCTGAAAAAGTACTCAAAAATATTTTAGTGGCTAGAGCATTTAATTCAGATCACCAGATATTATTAATTGATAAAATTAAGGAAATGATAAAAGAAGGAGAGCCCATTAAATTAATTGTTATTGATTCATTGACTGCTCACTTTCGAGCTGAATTTGCTGGAAGAGGACAACTAGCAGATAGACAGCAAAAGTTGAATAGATATTTACACGATTTAATGAGACTTGCTGAACAACATAACTTAGCGATATTAGTAACTAATCAAGTTATGGCTAACCCTGGAATGATGTTTGGAGATCCCACTACTCCCGTCGGGGGGCATATCGTGGGACATATGTGTCTTACTGGAGACTCTTTAATTCAATTGGCTGATGGAAGTATTATTGAAATTAGAGATATGAAACAAGAAAATGTTTTGTCTGGAAATTTGGAGAAAGCAAAATTTGAAAATTCTAATTCTGAAAATCTTTTTATCAATCCGAATGTCGATAAAATATATAATATAAAAACGAATTGTCAGATAAATTGCTCTGGTCTTCATAGATTTTTCAGTATAAATAATTTTGATATAATTGAAAAAGAAGCTAGAAATCTTAATGCTGGAGAATTTGTGGCTCAAGCTGGAAAAATTGATATTGAAGGAGAGGAGAGAAGACTTCCTCAATTTAAGCTTAGGAAGGTAGGAAAACTTGCCAAGGAAAGTGCAAAAGTATTGACTGAAAAATTAATTAATGAAAAAATTACTCGAAAGGAGATATGCAAGCAAATAGGAATAACTCCAAGACAATTTAGGAGAGTGGTAAATCAAGAATACCCAACTTCCTGGGATGTTTTGAATAATCTTCAAAACTATTATGGAGGAGAACAGGTTTTAGAGATGGTTGCAGTTGTCAATAATAAACATAGGGATTTAGTAATTCCTGAATTTTTGGATTATAGACTAGGACAAATATTAGGATATTTTTGGGGTGATGGAAATTTTGAAGAGAGAGGATTAAGGTTTAGAGATGCTAGAATTGAAGTTTTAGAGGTTTATAGTAACTTGTTTAAGGAAACATTTAATGTAGAAGGAAAAATAACTAAGATGAGCAATAAAAATTGTTATACTCTCAATATAAACTCTAAAGAACTGAGAGATTTATTTGAATGCATATTTCCAGATATTTTAAGTGAGATCGGAAAGTCTAAGGTAAATGTTGTTAGAGGTTTTATCAAAGGATTTTTTGATGCAGAGGGACATATAGATAAGAAAAGACCTTATATAAAAGTAGTTCAAAAAAATGAGAAAGTTTTAAGATATTTACAGCTGTTCTTGTTGAGACTGGGAATTAGGTCTACTATTAAATTTAATGTGGCAGGTAAGGAAGTTAATGTTCTGAGAATTATTGATAAAGATGTTAGAGATTATCTACAAATAGGTTTTAGTGCATCTGATAAACAAAAAACTTTAATTGAAAGAATTGAGAAACATGGCGAGAGTTACAGTTATCAATTAATGCCTGTAAGGAGAAATGAACTGAAGATGTTGTTCGAGCAATGTAACTTAGGATACTCTAAACTAATAAGACCTCGATCTAAAGAGTATAAATGGGTAAGTAGAAAAGAACTCGAGACATCATTTAAGGCATTAATGAATGTTCAAATAAAAGATAGACAAATAAAACAAAAAGTAGATTTTATTGGAAAGTTACTTGATGGAGATATTATTTTTGAAAAAATTAGAGAGATAACTACTAAGGATAATAATGGGCAAACTTTATATGACTTTTCTGTTCCTAAAAATCAGAATTATGTGGCTAACGGATTTGTTGTTCATAACTCAACATATCGAATATATTTAAGAAGAGGAAAACAGGGAAGTCGAGTTGCTAAACTAATTGACTCTCCTAATTTGCCTGATAACGAGGCTCAATTTTATGTAACAATTGCAGGTGTTAGAGATGAAGCTGCAGATGAATAATTTAATGCACCATAACCCTTAAATTATACATTCTCTTTAAATAAATATGAATTTTAACAAAAGTTATCCAAAGATATTATTAGTGACTTATATTTTAGTTTGGATATGGGCAGCTATAGAACCTAACTATAGAAGTGTGTGGGTAGATGAAAACATCATGCCTGTTATTTTTGTTGGAATATTAATATTAACTTATAGGAAATTTAGATTTTCTAATTTAAGTTATAGTTTAATTTTTATATTTTTGGTTTTGCATGCAATAGGAGGACATTATAGTTATACGGAAGTTCCATTATTCGATTATCTGAAGGAATTATATGGATTAAGTAGAAATCATTATGATAGGCTAGTGCATTTTCTTTTCGGAGTACTAATGTTTTATCCTCTTTACGAATTCTTAAACAGGATATTTTTAGTTCCTAAAGGATGGAGAGGGTTAGTAGTTGCATTTTTCGTTGTTTCTGCCTTGAAAGGTATTTTTGAGGCAATTGAATATGGATATACTGCTATTAGAAATGATGGATTGACAGTTAGCAATTATTTAGGAGAACAGGGAGATGCACAGGACGCTGTTAAAGATATAGGACTCGGAATTTTAGGTGGGGCACTTAGCAGTATAATTACAGGTATAGGAAGGAAAATTAAAAAGGTTTAAATTTAGTGTTTTTTTACTTGAATAGATGGAAATTATTAATAAGGATTTGATTAAGGAAGAAAATAGAGAGAAATTAAAAGAAAGGTATACAAATGGAATGCCTTACAAACATTTAGTTATTGATAATTTCTTGAATGAAGAGGAAGCGAGGAAGATTTTTGATGCTTTGAAAGAAGAAAAATTTGAATACAAGGAAAGTGATTTGTTTTCTTTGAATCAAACGGATGATTTAATGCATACTAAAAATAACACATTAAAGAAATTTTATGAGTTTTTTAGTTCTAAAGAATTTGAGGAATGGGTAGAGAAAATAAGTGGAATAAAATTAAAAATAGGGAAAATTGATATGGCTGGCAGTTTATATAAAAATGGAGATTACCTTTTGTGTCATGATGATAAACTAGAAGGAAGAAAAATAGCTTATGTTTATTATTTGAGTAGAGATTTTAAGAAGGAGGATGGAGGAACATTTGTTTTATTTGATTCTGAAAACGGGATGCCCTGGATAGCTAGAGAGAAACACATACCTATATGGAATTCTTTATTGATTTTTGAAGTAGGTGATAAAAGTTTTCACGAGGTTGAAGAAGTATTAAGTGATAAAAAGAGATATGCTATAGGTGGATGGTTACATTAAAATGGATTTTAGAAAATTCTTAAATGGGATGTATATCAATGAAGAGGTAGTGATGCAGATGAAGGAGAGTTATTCTCAAAATAGAATGATAAAACTAGAGAGTTTTTTGAAACCTGAGGGTTACAAAGAATTATTTAATCTTATTAAGGATATAAAAGGGGAAAAGGTTAAAATTGCAGATAGATATTCTTATGAAGAATTGGGAGATTTAAGCGGGGTTGGAAAATTTTTTAATTCCAGGGATTTTTCTGAATTTATTTCAAAGATAAGTGGGGAGGTAATCAATGGAGTTAATGTGAATATTTTGGGTTTTAAACATAGAGATTATACGTTACTTCATGATTCAGAGGACGATCGAGAGGGAATGGAATTTATGTTTGTTTTTGCAGATAAATGGAAAAAAGAATGGGGAGGATATATGACTTATACAGATAATGAGGCAAAAAGTTATATTTTTGAGCCAGAGGGAAATTGTTTTATTTTGATAGATAAAAATGGAATGGGGAGTTTTGTTAAATATATTAATAATTTGGCTAAGGATGAGAGGTTTATATTGGTTTGGGGAAAAACGCAGTGTTTTTAATACCTACTTTTATTGAATTTTAATGGAATTTGAAATTATGAATGGAAGATATGTACCTAAAGCTCCTAAGTTTGGAGGTTATGCAGATAGTCCAGGATGGTGTGCATTATATGCTAGATTAGCTTCCAATTATATTATTTTAGGATATGAAGAAGATAAGGAAAATAAATTGTGGAAGCCTGGGAATGTCTGGAATTTTCACGAAGTGAATAATGTTTTTTGGGATACAAGAACTAAAGGCGAATTGGATTACACATTATTGGAAAAAGGAGATATTATAGGCGTAAAAATTGATCATAATCATTATCAAGATAGATTAAGTGAGAGATACAAGTTTGATTTTAATCATATGGCTACCTATTCAGGAAATTATATTTATAATGGTAAATTAGAGCCATGGATATTTCATAATCTTGAAGGAGAGATAAAATCTCAAAGTTTGATCTCTTTTTTATGTATAACTGGAAGTGAAGTTGTGCAGGTTTTCAAACCTGACAAAACAGGGTTTTCTGGAGAGAAGGCATAGTATTAAAAAGGGTAGAAAATTTGCTATTATATCAAGATGAAAAGTTTTAAAGAACTTGGACTGAGCCAGGACTTTTTGAAAGTTTTGGAAGAGATTCATTTTAAAGAACCAAGTGAAATACAGGAAAGAGTAATTCCTTTAGCTTTAGCTGGAAAAGATGTTATTGGAGAGAGTGCAACTGGAAGTGGAAAGACACTTGCTTTTGGAGCGCCAATAATTGAAAAGATAAAACATGGAGAGGGTTTAAGGGCATTAGTTCTTGCTCCTACAAGAGAACTTGCTGAACAAGTTGCTAAGTCAATAAAAGTATTTGCAAGGCATCATAATTTAAGGATAGTTTCAGTTTATGGAGGAGTTTCAATAAATCCTCAAATTCATGATTTAGGAAGGGCGGATGTTGCTGTTGGAACCCCTGGAAGAATACTTGATCATATAGAAAGAAGAACTATTAATTTGTCTAAAATTGATTTTTTGGTTTTGGATGAAGCAGATAGAATGCTTGATATGGGTTTTTACAAAGATGTTACTAAAATAGTTCAAAGCTGTCCAAAGAAAAGACAGACTTTATTGTTTTCTGCTACTATTTCTTCTGATATACGTGAAATTGCTAGAGCTTATATGAATCACCCTACTGAAGTTGCTGTTGAGTCTTATGTAGATTCTTCTAAACTGGAACAAGTTTTTTATGAAGTTTCTTCTAAAGAGAAATTTTCTCTTTTGGTTCATTTGCTTGGAGAGGAAAACTCTAAATTAGTAATGGTATTTTGTAATACGAAAAGAAATGCTAGATTTATAGGAAATAACTTAAGAAGGTACGGTTTAGATGCAATGGCTTTACATGGAGATTTGAGCCAGGCTAAAAGAAACCAGATTATAGAACATTTTCATAAAAGTGAGAAATTTATTTTAGTTTGTACTGATGTTGCTGCTAGAGGACTTGACATAAAGAATGTTTCTCATGTTTACAATTATGACTCTCCTAAAACGAGTACTGATTATATCCACAGAGTAGGAAGAACGGCAAGAGCGGGAAAAGAAGGAAAGGCAATTACAATATTATCTGAGAGAGATTTTACTAATTTTAGAAAAGTTTTAATGGATCCATCTTTAAAAGTTCAAAAGATAACTGTTCCTGAATTCAAGAAGATAATGGTAAATATGTCTGGAGGAGATGATGAAGGCGAAAGTAGAGGTAGATATGGAGGACGTGGACGTGGATATGGCGGCTCTAGAGGTTACAGTGGAGGACGCAGTGGCGGAAGAGGTTACGAGCGAAGCGGAAGAAACTTTGGAAGAGGAAGAGATAGAGGAAACAGTGAAGACAGATATGGAGACAGAAATAATTCAAGAAGAGGATATGGTGCACATAGGTCTAGCAGAAGAAGATTTTAGATTAATCTATAATTAAACTAATTTAATAAATTCATATTTCATTTTTTCAAAAGTTTCTTTATCCACTCTTCCAACTTTTTTCTTAACAATCTCTTTGTTTATTGTAAACAACTTATCAATCTTAATTCTACTTGGCTTAGGAATTTTTCCTTCAATTAAATTTTTATTTTCTATTAAGACAGAATAATTTGAATTCTTAATGTTTGAAGTAATTCCGCAAGTTATTATATCCTCTGTCTTTTCATTATCCATATTTTTTGATAGAACAAGGACAGGTCTTTGTTTAATAGCACTTAGATCTGAAAAAGGAAAAGGAACAATAACAATCTCACCTTGTCTATACATTATCCCAAACCTCATCTTCTTTATTATCCCAAAGCTTTTTTGCAACTTTTTCAGAATGCTTTAATAAGTAACCGAAATCTTCTTTCTTAACTTTCTTTATTACAATAGCATCCTCGTTTCTTGTAATAAACAATTCATCTCCTTGTCTAATTTTTAACGAATCCCTTATTCCCACAGGTAAGGAAATCTGACCCTTATGAGTTACTTTAATTATTTTAGTTTCCATGATAAAGTAAGAATTTCCTTACTTATAAATTTTTCTTTTTTTAGGTATTATAATATATTGTAGGTAAAGGTCTTTCAATATATTTATAAATAAAAATGAGATATTATTCTTGTGATGAGGCAAAAAGAAAAGGTTTACGCTATAATATTTGCTAGTGTTTATCCAATGTATATTCAAAAGGCAGAAAGAAAGGGACGAACAAAAGGAGAGGTTGATGAAGTTATTTTTTGGCTAACTGGTTATGATAAGAAAGGTTTACAGGGGCAACTGAATAAAAAAAGTGATCTTGAAACCTTTTTTAAAGAAGCACCTAAAATTAATCCCAACGCTTCATTAATAAAAGGAGTAATTTGCGGGTATCGCATAGAGGATATTAAAGATAAACTTATGAGAAATATTCGTTATCTTGATAAATTAATTGATGAATTGGCACAGGGAAGAAAAATGGATAAGATATTGAGGAAGAAAGAGGAATAGTTGGTGATTGATTTGATCAATAACAATAGTTAAAAATGAGTGCAGAGTAATAGAACTATGTTTGGAAAAAACAAATATGTGAATTTTGTTTCAGATAAAGATTTTTTGAAGTGTGTAGAACATGTTTGTAAAGGATATGCCGAAGCAAGAGAGAATTTATCTATCGATGATTTAAGAAGCAACGGATTAGATCCATTTAAGACTATATTCGATTTGATAAACAAAAGATTAAACTTTGATACTTGGTTAAAAAATGAAGAAATGAGGCAGGCGGATAAGACTCTAAATAACAGAATTGGAGAGTTTCATCAAAAATTATTAGGTAATGTTAAGGGATGGATGGACTTAGGAACTGGAGATGATTCCAAAGTTGACTTGATGAAAGAAGATAAGTCCATATTTATAGAATTGAAAAATAAATTCAATACTGTAAATTCTGATTCGTTAGATAAAGTTAGAGATAAATTGGAAAAAGCAATTCAACAGAATAGAACAGCTAAAGCATACTGGGCGTTTATAATTTCAAAAAATAATTCCTCTGGCGACAAGGTTTGGATTAAAAAAGGAAGGAAAGCGAGTGATAGAATAAGAGTTATTTATGGTTCTAAGGTCTATGAATTAGTTACTAGAGATAAAGATGCTTTGAAAAAAACCTGGTTAGCTCTTCCAAGAGCGATAAACGATTACTTTAGGGGAAAATCAGTGATGATTCTTGAAGAGGATATGAAAAAGCTTGTAGGTTTGTTTGGATTGGCTCTTCAATAATATCTTCATTTGTGTTTGATAAGGCTTTGATTATTTGTTTTCCAATTTCTTCTGCAAGTTTTACTGGAACAGCATTACCTATTTGTTTATATTGGGAAGATACGCTCCCAGTAAATTCCCAATCATCTGGAAAGGTTTGTATTCTTGCATATTCTCTAATTGTAAAGGGTCTTGTTTCTTCTGGGTGGCATCTTTCAGTTTGCTTTTGAGAAGGAGAAGTAGTTAATGTTAGACAGGGTTCGTTCCAAGAAATACGTCTCGCCATTCCTCTCTTTCCTCCACCACTAAAAAAACTCTTACCCATAAATTCTTTTTGAATACCCTTTGGTAAATTTACCCAGCTACCTCCAGGAGGAACCAAGTCTAAAACTTTTTTTCTTTTAAGAGAATATTGCATTCCTTCGGACTTAGGAACTCCTTGTAAAGCTTCTCTTAAGTTTATTATTTTGTCGTGATCTTTTGGAAATTGAAAATTGATTCCCTTTTTAGTCCCAACGATTAAAATTCTCTGCCTTTTTTGAGGAACTGAAAAATTAACTGCATTAAGAATTTTATATTGAACATCATAGCTGTCTAAATCTTCTCTCAATATTCTTAACATTGTTTGCAAGGTTCTTCCCTTATCATGTGAAACCAATCCAGCGACATTTTCCGCTATAAATATTTTAGGTTGAATTTCCTTAACTGCTCTAGCAAACTCAAAAAAAAGAGTACCTCTTGTATCTTCAAACCCTAATCTTTTTCCAGCGTGACTAAAAGACTGACAAGGAAAGCCGCCAGTTAAAACGTCTGCTTGTATCTCTTTAAAGTCAACATCTTTTATATCTTTATGTGTAATATCCCAATTAGGTCTGTTTTTTCTCAAAGTAGCTACACAATTTTTATCAATTTCATTAAGAAAAACGTTCTTTAATCCTGCTTTTTCTAAGCCTAGAGCTAGTCCACCAGCTCCAGCAAATAGTTCTACAACAGTAAATTTATCTTCTCTTTTTGACATAATTTATTTAAGAGGCACTAGTTTAAATATTTTTGGTCCGAGGGGTGTAACTTTGGAGAGGTTTAGTTTTAAAGTCTCCTACGAGATAATTAACTTTAGGTTAATGTTCTCCCGCTAAAATCAGAGAATCTTCTTGATTTCTTTTATAAAAATTTCTGCATCTTTCAATGATAGTTCTGCGTCTTTCTTTTCTGGCTTATATTCTAAGCCATACATTGCTTCGTGTCTTTCAATTCGATGAATCTCCAAAAAGTTTAATACTGGAATTGGAATTTTATCGGAATATTTCTCTTTTAAATAAACAGAGATTGCATAATGGCTTTTTTCTTGTACTCCATCTTTATATAATAATGCTCTTGCTGCATGAAACATCGACATATAAGACTCTAGAATAACAAAATCAAAGATATTAATTTTTAGTGTTTCTTTCGCCCTTAGGATTCTGCTTTCAGCTATTTCTAAGGATTTTTTTGATTTGTCTTTATCGGGTTTGATTTTTCTTAATAACCTAAATTTAAAACAATCTTCAGTATTTCTTATTTCCATTTTGTTAAAGGCAGTTCGCCATATAAAGGCAGACCATAACTTATTATTTCATAATAAAATGGATGATCTTCTTTAGCTTTATCGTTCCATTCACTCCAGCTAAAAAAATGAAGAGTCACATCTTTATCTAATTTATCTTCAAATTCTTTCAGACTCAAATGTTTTTGTTTTCCTATAATAAGGATATCTATATCGCTTTCATTAGTATCTTCTCCCTTGGCAAGTGAACCAAACAAGATAATCGATGTCAAATTCGCCAGATTATTTTTTAAAAAGTCAATTAACCCAGATTTCAATAATTGCCCCATATTGTACGCAATCTTCATGTGTTTATAGAACAAATTTTTTACATTAGCCTTTAGATATCTTAAATTTGCTTTTCTTTCTTCTAAGATTAAGTTCTCTTTTACCAATATATCTGCATACTTCTTTGTTGCAAAAGGGCTTATTTTTAGTTTTCTTGCCAACTCTCTAATATAGACCTCTTTATACGGATTGACCAAAAAAAATTCTACAAACTTGATGAATTTTAATTCTTGCATAAAAATGTTATTGTTTTTTATCCTTATAAATATATTGTTTTTATATAAAAACAATTGTTTTTACTTTTAACATAATATTAACCTTAGGTAACACGCCCCCACGAGATAATTAACCTTAGGTTAACAATCTCACGAACAATTGACATTTTGTTGAAGATGAGATTTTTCCATCAAAAAAGTTAGGGTTTAAAAATTGTCAAAGTTAATCTTTGCAAAAATGGGCAGTTAAGTGCTCCCTGAATATGGCAACTTTTAAAAGTAAGGTAACCTTGTGCTTAGTATGAGTAAACAACAAACACTTCCACTTCATGATATTAATCAAATTCCAAGTGATGGTTATATTGTCTTTCCTTTGTCTATGAGCAGATTATCTAATGCTCAAAATGCTGAACATTGTTACAAAGCTCTTGAGTTATTTGAAGAAAAAATAAAGATGATTGGTTTAGATGTTATCTTTCTTTACACTAAT
>ERZ1292623.2087-Hain-H51-01um-R1-2087-length-18379-cov-7_pt1 | contig 18379 bp, 15 predicted proteins | sample MGYA00564398_ERZ1292623 | MGnify/ENA primary metagenome ERZ1292623 (study PRJEB36523, sample SAMEA6512633) | groundwater metagenome | collected 2019-01-07 | study: AquaDiva: Metagenomics assemblies of 32 groundwater samples | reverse complement strand
CACCACGGAATAAAAAGGGGTGCAAGGAGCACACAAACTGCTTTGTGTGCGCGAGGGAATCGAAAGCCGCAGCGATATACGAGTTTGCCCAAAGGGCAAGGCGAGTATCGCGAGGCGGGGTCGCGAGAAATTTCCGTCAGGAAATTTACTTGTGACCGATTCCCTCCCGCGGCACTAAGATTTCTTTTCAAAGTTCGAGATGCTTTCTGCGGTTTTCTGGTAGAGGCCGAGGGAGCTGGAGTCGAGAGTGATACTATCGATTCCTGATTCCACAAGAAACCTTGTGAAATCCATGAGATATGAAGGCGCCTGACCACAGATGCCAACCTTAATGCCTTTTGCGTGCGCAACATCAATGACATGCTTTATTGCGCGCCTCACTCCTTCGTGATCTTCATTTACCATATGAGCAAGTTCTCCGGAATCGCGATCAACGCCATATACCAATTGAGTCAAATCATTGCTCCCGATGCTGAATCCATCAAAGAGTTCCGCAAATTGATCTGCTAAAAACACATTCGAGGGTATTTCGATCATCACATACACTCGCAATCCGTTGGTTCCTCGTTTCAATCCGCACTGCTCCATAAGTTTCAATACCCTCTTTCCTTCTTCAGGCGTACGGCAAAATGGAATCATGGGAATAATATTCTTGAAGCCAAACACTTCTCTGGCTTTTTTAACCGCAGCGCATTCAAGCTCAAAAGCAGGAAGATAGCTTGGGTGGAGATATCGAGCAGCCCCTCGGAGTCCCATCATGGGATTGCTTTCTTGGCGCGGTTCAAATTCCTTGCCGCCGATCAGATCCGCGTATTCGTTTGACTTAAAGTCCGAGAATCGCACAATCACTGGTTTTGGATAAAATGTTGCTGCGATCTTTCCCCATGATTGAGCAAGTCTATCGACGAAGTACTGGCGCTTGTCTCGATAGGATGCGCTGCACTCATCAATCGCTTTTTTTACCAATCGAGGAAGTTTGGGATATTTGAGCCACGCCATCGGATGAATATTCCGCAAAGTTTCGGTAATGATGAATTCGGTGCGAGCCAATCCTACTCCATCGTTTGGAATCGCATGTTTTGCGAATACGCCGCTCGGCCGATTTACAAAGAGCATGAGATGAAGTTTTGGTTTGGAAAATTGTTTCAAAGAAATTCGTTCTCTGCGAAACGCCGCAATTCCTTTGTATATAAAGCCCGCGTCCCCCCGGGAACAATCAATAGTGACGAGCTGACCTTCTTTCAGAATTTTTGTTGCACGCAAAGTACCTACCACGCAAGGAATACCGGCCTCCCCTGCAACAATTGCTGCATGGCACTTACGACCTCCTTCATCGGTAATGATCGCAGCAGCTTTGCGCATCGCAGGCTCCCAAGAAGGAACGGTCATGCGCGTAACAAGCACTTCCCCTTCTTTGAACGTGCTGATATCTTTAAAATTTTCTATAATTCGCACTTTTCCGTGCACGATTTTGTCGCCCACGCTCACTCCTTCCAGAAGTTTTGTAAGTTTCTTTTTTGTGTCAATCGCATATTCGACAATCTTCATCTCTTGCTTTTTTATCCCGGTGACAGGCCGCGCCTGAACAATAAACATTTCACCCGATATTCCATCTCTCGCCCATTCAATATCCATGGGCTTTTTGTAGTGATCCTCAATGGCAATCGCGGCGCGAGCAATCTCGAGAACTTCGTCTTCTGTCAATACGGGCTTCCATTGCTCTTCGGAAGACACTGGAGCAATGGTCGTCGGATCTCTCTGCCAAGAAGAATAGATCATTTTTCGCTCCTTTCTCACAAGAGAAGTTTCGATCACTGCTCTATATCCCTCTTTGAGCAGCGTCTTTGAAACAATGTATTCATCGAGATTCACCTTTCCTCCGACATTCAATTCTCCAAGACCGAATCCCGCGTTGACGATTACCACATCAAGAAAACCTGTGTTCGTATCAATGGTAAAAGCTACCCCAGAAGAACCTTTATCCGATCGAACCATTTTTTGAACTCCAACTCCCACCAATGCGTTCAGGTGATCGTACCCTAGTCTTTCTCGATAGTCGATCGCTCGCGGAGTAAAGTTTGATGCAAAACAACGATGTGTTGCTTTGATCACCTCTTCTCCTCCCCTGATATGCAAAAAGGTTTCAAGCTGGCCCGCAAACGAGGCCTTGTCCAGATCTTCTGCGTTCGCAGAGGACCGAACTGCAACATCCAAAAGAGCCCCTTCTTGTTTTTTGTGAGATTTTCCATTCAAGGCTCCATATGCTTCACCAATCGCTTCGCATAAATCCTTTGGGAACGGATGAGCTAAAATCAAACGTCTCGCCGCATTGGCAATTTGATCAAGATTGGAAAAATCTTTTTTGAGGGTCCTTAAAATTTGACCGAGGCGTTTTTCAATTCCTCCTTGAGACAAAAAATATCTATAGGCAGAGGTGGTTATCGCAAACCCATTGGGCACCTTCACTCCAAGGTGCGCTAAAGCGTTGTACATTTCACCGAGTGAGGCATTCTTTCCGCCCACGAGCTCCACATCTTTCTTCCCTACTTCCCGGAACCAAAGAGTAAAGCGTTCGCTTCTTTTTTCCTCTGTTCTCATGGGTGTACTATAGCTCATTGTCCGAAAGCCAACAATGAATCTTCCCAGAGAGGAAATTTGATGATATGATAAAAAAATTAAAGTCGCGGGTGTAGTACAACGGCCAGTACACGACCTTGCCAAGGTTGAGAAGGGGGTTCGATTCCCCTCACCCGCTCAAAGATTTCGCTCGAACTCACTTCATAAATGAAATGAAAACTTCTACTTAATACTTTATACGTATGTATGATTTATTAAGTAAAACTATAGGATAGGAAGAGTAGTGAGGAAGTATTACCTCTGTATCTCATTTCTCCGTAACTCAACTGCTAGCGGTTGAACAGTGTCTTTGTTTATATTACAATCGAGGAATTCACCTCTTATGTATGATGCAGAAAATCCCTCTTGGACTCACGTTTGACGATGTGCTGCTTATTCCACAGAAGTCAGACATTCTCCCGTCTGAAGTTGATTTGATCACGCGCCTCACGAGACGCATCAAGGTTAGAGTGCCGCTCCTTTCGGCTGCCATGGATACGGTTAGTGAAACTGCTATGGCTATCGCTTTGGCGAGACAGGGAGGTATTGGCGTGTTACATCGCAACTGCACTATTGAGCAAGAATTCAACATGGTAAAAGAGGTGAAGGGACGTGAGAAAAATTTGATGGTGGGGGCCGCGGTTGGCCCTCATGATATTGAGAGAGCAAAAGCATTGGATCTTGCCAGCGCAGACGTAATCGTCATTGATTGCGCTCATGCGCATAAGTCCCAAGTTATTTCAGACGCAAAAAAAATCAAAAGGGCAATCAAGGCACAGCTTATAGTGGGCAATATCGCAACTGCAAAAGCCGCAAGAGCATTTTTGCCTATCGCAGATGCGCTCAAGGTAGGCATTGGGCCAGGATCTATCTGCACCACAAGAGTTGTTGCAGGAGTGGGGGTTCCCCAGCTTCGTGCAATCATGGATGTGGCAAAAATTGCCAAAAAAGCTGGGGTTCCGGTGATCGCAGATGGTGGCATCCGATATTCGGGAGATATCGTAAAAGCGCTTGCAGCCGGTGCGGATACGGTGATGATTGGCTCTTTGTTTGCCGGTACCGACGAGACGCCAGGAGCTCTCATCACACTTGAAGGAAAGAAATACAAAGCATATCGAGGCATGGGATCTTTGGGAGCGATGAATGCCGGACAAAGCGCTGATCGCTATGGCCAAAAGGGATCTCGCAAGTACGTGCCCGAAGGCGTAGAAGCGTTGGTAGCTTTTAAGGGACCCTTGAATGAGGTGATATTCCAGCTGCTTGGGGGCGTGAAAGCTGGCATGGGCTATGTGGGAGCAAAGACCATTGGACAGCTCCAGCGAAAAGCAAAATTCATGCAAATAACCGACGCGGGAAGAAAAGAAAGCCATCCCCATTCTGTATTGATCTCAAGGAAAGCGCCAAATTACGAGCAGATTTAATCCAACACCTCTATGGATTCTCGATCTCTTCATATCCACCACCATCATAAAGAAGTGCCACTCGCCGAGTTGCACACGCACCTTGGAGGCGCGGTTGACGCCGCGATCCTATGGACTATTGCGCACGAGCAAGGCATTCGGCTTCCAACAAAAGATTACTGGGAATTCGAAAAAATGGTCACGGTGAATACCCATGGTGGGCTTCATGGAGTACGACAACTCGATCAGGAAAAATATCATTGGACCGAGCTCATTCAATCTTCTCCTCTGGCCATGGAGTCTGCGGTGCATGGAACAATCGGAGGCGCATACCGCGCAAATCATATTGTCTTGCACGAGATTCGCTACAATCCCATGAAACGAAATCGCGGAGGCGAGCAAGATCTTGATCACATCATTATGGCAACCATACGCGGTATGGAAAGAGCATTTTTAGAATACGAAGAAGTGAGGGCTGGAATTATTTTATGTTTAGATCGAACCTTCCCTTTTCGCCTCAATGAAATTATTTACCAAAAGGCGCTCAAGTACCAAAAACGAGGAATTATAGGCATTGATCTTGCCGGACCCCCTCGGAAAGAATTTCACATGAAAGACTATGTCGATCTCTTCAGAGAGGCAAAACAACGAGGGTTTGGTATCACCATGCACACGGGTGAAGAAGGCGCCCTCCAAGAAATGCGCCTCGTCATTGAGAAAATCGAGCCCCAGCGCATCGGCCATGGAATCCTTGCCTCCAGAGACAGAAAACTTATGAGGCAATTGCTCGAAAAACATATTGTTCTCGAACTCTGCCCTACCTCGAATCTCAACATCGGAATCGTCAAGAATCTTCGAGAAATGAAAAGAATCTATCGCACTCTCTATGAAGCGGGCGTGCTCTTAACCATCAATACCGATGGACCAGAAATGCACGGCACAAACCTCTGGAAAGAAATTAACTTTCTTTGCGATCATGATATTTTTTCTCGGAAGGAACTTGATGAAATGATCCAAAATGCTTTCCATGCCACATTCATCTCCCAATCTTAAAAACGATGTGTTCGTTCTCGATTTTGGCTCGCAATACTCTCCATTGATTGCTCGCCGAATCCGCAGCTTTGGGGTGACTGTTTTACTTGTGCCTTATACATACCCCCTAACCCGCATGAGACATGCAAAGGGGATTATCCTCTCGGGGGGGCCCGATTCGGTGTATGAAAAGGGGGCGGCTCGCGTGGGACACGAGCTTTTTTCTATGGGTGTGCCTATCTTGGGTATCTGCTATGGCATGCAGCTTATGGCGTACCTTTTGAAAGGAAAGGTTGTGCGTTCAAAAAAGCGAGAATATGGACCCGCTCTCTTGACAATCCACCGAGAGAACCCTCTTTTCTACGGAATTCCCAAACAATTTTCAGTGTGGATGTCGCACGGCGATCGCGTAGAAGAACTTCCTCAAGGATTTCAAGAAATCGGATCCACCCCAAATTCTCCAGTTGCCGCTATGGAAAACTCCAAAGACAGACTTTTGGGCATCCAGTTTCACCCCGAAGTCGAACATACGCACCACGGTGGAGAGATCCTCAAAAACTTTGTTTTTCGTATTTGCGAATGCAAACCGACTGTAAGGATTAGGGATTTTATTCAGGCAAAAATTGATGAGATTCGCACAACAGTTGGTAAGGAACACGTCATTTGCGCAACCTCCGGTGGTGTTGACTCTTCGGCTGTGGCTGCTCTGATGAGGAGAGCAGTTGGAAAACAGTTGAGCTGCATTTTTGTGAATTCTGGAACGCTTCGGAAGGGAGAACCATCCCAAGTACTTCATCTTTTGCGTTCTCGCCTCAAGCTACGAGTGCGCTCTATCAATGCAGAACAAAGATTTCTCCGCGCGCTCAAAGGAGTAACATACGGGGAGCAGAAGAGAAAAATTATCGGGAGAGAGTTTATTTACGCATTCAAAAAGGCGGCTGCCTCTCTTTCTCCGCGACCAATCTATCTTGCCCAGGGTACCATTCATTCTGATGTCATAGAATCTGCAGGAACAAAAACCGGCAAGAAAACACATATCATCAAAACGCACCATAACGTAGGGGGCCTGCCCAACAAACTGAAGTGGAAGCTTATCGAACCCCTTCGCGATCTTTTCAAGGATGAGGTACGCGCACTAGGAAAAGAGCTTGGCTTGCCAGAAGAACTTCTTTGGCGTCAGCCATTTCCTGGGCCAGGATTAGCAATTCGAGCTGTTGGAGAAGTTACGAAACAGAAGCTCGAGATCTTGCGCAATGCTGACTTCATTGTGAGACAAGAAATAGAAAAAAAGGGGCTGGCTCGAAACTTCTATCAATACTTTGCTATTCTCCTGAATGATAAAACTGTTGGCGTGAGAGGGGACCAGCGAGCTTATGCCTATCCTCTTGTGGTGAAAGTAGTTGTGAGCTCTGATATTATGACGTCTGACTGGGCGCGCCTCTCTCATGACTTTCTTGCACATCTCTCCTGGCGGATCACCAATGAGGTACCTCAAATCACGCGCGTGCTATACGATATTACCTCCAAACCCCCTGCCACGACGGAATGGGAGTAACAAATTCGGAAACACGAGAATGCTCTCGTATAATCCAAAAAACAACCCCGTATAAAAGAGATCTCCCAGGATTGTGTTGCGAAAGAAAGGAAGAGCCATGGCGTATGATGTAAGGAGCCCTGCGGGAGTCAAAGGGTACATCCCAGAAAAGGCCCAGACGGCAAAGTTGGTGGTAAGATAGAAAAGAAGTGCTCCGCCGAGGCTTCCGAGAATGACGGTGCAGAGATTTCTCTTTCTTGCCACAAGAAAACCAATCAATCCGGTCGCAAGAAAGCTCATATAAACAACTGCCATTATTTTCCAATCGTACAAACCCAAAAACATATCAGATACTACCATCACGACCAATGGGATAAGTAAGTACCACCTGGAGACCTTGACAGCGTAGACGCCAACAAAAAACGAAAGCGCTCCAATGGAAACGAAGTTGGGAGGATGGGGGAGAAAGCGCGTGGCAATGCTCAATCCCATTCCCAGAAACAGAAACATGAAAAGAAAACGGGTATTCATGTTGGGTTGTTTGTTAAAACTCCACCCCCTTGAGCGCAAGCTCTCCCATTTCATAGGGATGTTTGATCTCTCGCATTTCGGTTGCCAAATCTGCTCTTCCAATAAACGATTTTGGCGCATTTCTGCCGGTCAATATCACAAATTTATGCATTGGAAGACCGTCAAGCGCGTCAAGCACATTTTTTGCCCCAATGAGTTTAAGACTTACTGCCACATTCACTTCATCTAATACGACAAGGTCCCACGCCGAAGACCTAATCGCTTTCTTTGCAAGCTCCAGCGTTTTTTCAGCAGCTTTCTTATGCACCTCAAAAGGAAGTTTGTCTCCCCATATTCCCACAAACCCTTTCCCGCCCTTCACGATCTCAAACCTGCCCTTGAGCGTAGGAAACTTTTTGAGAAATTTGTCTTCCCCTGAAATCCAAGGACCCTTGATGAACTGGAACATAATGGCATTGCGATCCTGGCCTACCACACGAATCATCTGGCCGAGAACAGCAGTCGTTTTCCCCTTCCCGTTGCCGGTAAAAACAATAACCATGTTTAAGAGCATCTATTAAACCCGCACGCTTTGCAATTGATGCATCCTTCTGCCATTATCAAGGGAGATCCACACTCCGGGCACCCTGGCATAAATCCAAAATCTGCGATTGAAGTACCCTGTTCTTTCGCAAAGGGCAACACCTCTTGATTTTCTGGCCGATTGATAAGGTCTTGGATTTCTTTTGTGCTCGTAACGTGTTCTTCCAGAATACGTCCGATCGCATCAGGAAGAGAAAGAACTGTACCTTTCTCGGTGAACACAGGCATAGGACCACGAATGCCCCTTAAGTCTTTGATCACCTCATCGGCTCGAATACTCGATCTCAAAGCCAAAGAAATCAATCTGCAGATTGCTTCTGACTGCTCCTGGAAAAACCCTCCCGATTTTCCAATGGTCGCGAACACCTCAAAGGGCTTCCCCTGTTCGTCATCATTCACGGTAACATAGAGCTTCCCATAGCCCGTCTTGATTCGATAGGTTTTTCCGCTCATCACTTCTGGTCTTTTGCGCGGAATCACTCCTTGAGACATTCCCTCTCTTTTTGCTGATAGAGCCTCGGTTGGAGCAACAATATTTTCTCCAGTGCCGATATTCAAAATCTGAATTACTCTGCTTCCTTCTCGATACGCCGTGCAAGACTTACACCCTAATTTCCATCCCGCGATAAAGCTTTCTCCTATCTCTTCTTTGGTAGCCGAATTCGGAAAGTTGATCGTCTTTGAAATAGAGTTATCCACGTGCTTTTGGAAAGCAGCCTGCATGTGCATATGACTTCTCCCTGCAATATCCATGGCAACGACAAAGGTGTCGCGGATTTCTCTTGGCAACGTTGTAATTCCTTGAATGCTCCCTTTCTCAATGACGACATCCATCACTTCCTTCTGTTCCTTCTCGCTTAGCCCGAGCCCACCTAACGCCTTCTGAAAATGCTGATTAAAATAGCGATATTGATGCCCATCTTTATCCTGCTTGATGTACGAGAGCGCGAAGTTTGGCTCAACTCCAGAAGAACAATCAAACATCATAGAAATAGAACCAGTGGGAGCAACAGTGGTCAAAGCAGCGTTTCTCATCTTCTTTCCCATACCCAACTCTTGAGCTCGAGAGTGAGGAGCATCTTTCTTGGCAAAAACACTCTTTTCATAGTTAGGAAACACTCCTTTTTCCTCTCCTAACTCTTGGGACATTTGATAGGCCTCCTCATTGATAAAACCCATCGCTCTCTCTGTGGTTGCGAATCCTTCTTCCGAATCGTAGCGAATTCCGAGCTGATAGAGCATGTCTGCAAATCCCATGATCCCCAGACCAATTCTCCGATTTTTTCTTGCGAGTTCGGTAACTTGAGGGACGGGGAAATCGAAGAGATCAATCACATTATCCATGAGCCGCACGGCAGTCCTTGTCACAAACCGCAGCCTTTCCCAATCAATGTTTTTATCTTTCACGAATGCGGCAAGATTGATAGATCCTAAATTGCAGTTATCGTAGGGATGGAGAAATTGTTCTCCGCATGGATTCGAAGAAGCAATCGGACCTAAATCAGGAAGAGGATTTGAACGATTGATTGTGTCAATAAATGCAATACCCGGTTCTCCATTTTGCCACGCACCCTCAATGATTTCGTCGAAAAGCTGCTTTACGGTAATATCTACTTCTTCTGCGCCGTACACAGCTCCATTGGGATGTCGAAGCACTTTTCTTGGCTTGTATTTCTTCCCTTGAAACGTGCAGTACCACGGGGTGTCTGGTTTATTTTCCAGCAACTCCATAAATTCATCAGTTACAGTGACCGAGACATTAAAATTTCGAATCTCTCCTTCCATCTCTTTGCAATGAATAAAATCGAGTACGTCGGGATGGTCCACTCTCATCATACTCATGTTTGCACCGTGACGGGACTGTTGTTTAATCGTGCCAAAGGCTTTGTCATAGACAGTCAGAAAGGTGACAGGGCCCGACGCCCTCCCTCTTGATTTTTTGGTAGGAAAATCTGCTGGTCTCATCTCCGAGAGATCGAAACCAAGTCCACATCCTGCCTGCTGGAGAAGGGAAGCATCCTTCAGCGTTTGGAAGATGCTTTCCATGGAATCGTGGATGGGGAGCACCACACAATTTGCAATAAGAGGAGTAACGCCTCCAGTATTTGTAAGCGTACGGCCAGCTGGCGTATATTCCTTGTTTGCCATGATTTCAAAGAAGTCTCTCGCCACCTGCTCTACAAACTTCTCATCATGGCCGTAGTTTCGTTCTCCGTCAGCTAAAGCAGCTGCCACTCTTGCAAACATATCAGCCGGAGTCTCCTGACTGCCGTCGTCAGAGGTCAAAAGATAGCGCTTCTTCATCATTGTGAACGCATTTTCCGAGAACCGACCATTGGTCAGCGTCTTCTCTTTTACAGAAGGTGTAATCATAATGACACAGCTTTATAAGATAGTTTTAATGCAAAGGGAGAGTTCGACGGAAATTCACCCTACAAAAAGAATAATTGTTATTCTCAAATCTCCAAACACTCATGCTTGCGGCTGATCTTCCTCTTTAAGTTTTTGGATCTCTCTCTCAAATGCTTTTGGACTTCGGAAATTCCGATACACGGAAGCAAACCGAAGGTAAGCTACTTTGTCTGCGTCTTTCAGATAAGAGAGCACAATGTCGCCAATCTCTGCGGAAGACATAAAATCTTTATCTCGGTTAAAAATCTCGTTTTCGATACTCGAAACTAACTTTTGTATCTCTTGTTCAGTAAAAGGTCTTTTTTCAAGGGCTTTTCGAATCCCCAACTCCAACTTACGACGATAATAAGGTTCTCTTGACCCATCTCGCTTTAATACCTCAAAGCCTAAAAGCTCAAGACGCTCATACGTGGTTAAACGCCGGCCACATCCCGAGCACAATCTCCTTCTTTTCACTGCCTTTCCGTGATCTGCAGCTCTTGAATTCGTCACCTTTGTCGCACCATGGCAAATGGGGCATTTCATGAGAAATAGTCAATAAATTGTATACTAGTTTATACCTACTATACAAATATCAATTTTACGTGCATCTCAAATTTTATCATCCCTACCATCAGTGTCAAATGAGCCTTTCTGTGGATAAATTTCGGCTTCCCATACCACCTCTTGACTTTCTTTTGAGGATAGGATATACTACGGATAATCTCCTTATAAGGGGATTTTTATATGAAAAACACTATATTCACAATCACGGCACTGACGTTCTTTCTTCCGATTCTGGGGGTCGTGCCTATCTTGGAGGCAAAAGAAGAAGGAAAAAGAGAAAGAATCCTTACGGAAGCCTCAAATGTTTCAGCTCCGATTGTATCTACGCAAGGCAATTCTCTTCTTCCCCTCTCCTCCCATAACGCCCCGGCAAGAGTAGTAGGCAAGCTTCATGTGATCGTTACTGCTTACTCTTCTACCCCAGAACAGACGGATAACACCCCTTTTATTACCGCTTCAGGCAAACACGTGAGAAACGGGATTGTAGCCACCAATCTCCTTCCCTTGGGCACAAAAATCAAAATCCCAACCCTGTACGAAGATCGCGTCTTTGTGGTGGAAGATCGAATGCATCCTCGAAATTCCCAGAATGTGGATATTTGGTTTCCAACCTATTGGGACGCAAAGACTTTCGGAGTAAAATATACTCACATTGAGATCCTCGGTGGGTAGGACAGAGCTTCTCAAGGAAGAAACAAGATAGGACAACACAAGTGCGGCACACAAAAACTCGCCTTCTTTGAGACGAGTTTTTGTTTTCGCTTCTCGCGCTTTTTGATACTCAATACTAGTAGTCTCTTGTGCGATTGCGCTCGAAGCTCTTTGGACGGCCAAAACCCCTGCCCTTTTGACTCCAATCATCATTGGTTCTTTTTTGGGGGAGTGCCTCATTGACTCGAAGCGTTCTTCCATCTACTTCTGCTCCATTGAGCTTCTCAATAGCTGCCTGTGCTTCCTCATCCGTGGACATCTCCACAAAACCAAACCCTCGAGATCTCCCGGAAATTCGATCCATAACAATCGTTGCTGACTCTACTGTTCCCGCTTGAGAGAACGTATTTCGTAAAGTCTCTTCTGTTGTATCGTAAGAAAGACCGCCAACGTAAAGTCTTTTTGCCATGTGTGCGTTGGATTATATGATCTTATTCACCGTTGTAGGACGACCTCTTTCTAACTAACCCCTCGCCGCTTTTTGCGAATTTTCTCTCAAGCCATGAGGTGTCTTTGACTATCAATCAAATATCCCCGTGGTATTCGTAAAAAAGTGGTGAGGGGTTTCAGAAAACCTACACACTTTTATGTATATACGATATGGAATAAAAGTCAACTGTCAGAACGCATAGCAAAGAGGCTTGTTCATTCTTTGCATTTCTGGCAGAGCCGAGCTTCCGGAGAAACCTTGAGGCGTTCGGGACCAATCGTTTCCCCGCATTTCTCACAGATTCCATAGGTGCCTTTTTCTATTTTCTGCAAAGCCTCCTGTACATCTTTGAGTTGAGTCTCCAGATTAAATTCAATGGGCAGGCACGTCGAGTATTCTTCTACTTCGTCGGCCGCTTCTTCGAGATTGCCTTGAGGGGTTCGCGGGTATCGAGAGTCCCAATCACCTTTTACTTGAGGATCTTTAGTCGCAAATGCGCTTAATTCAGTCTCAAGCTGTTTCTTCTTCTGCTCAAGGTCATTGGTAAGTTCTGCTAAAAGTTTTGGATCAGGTGAATTGTTCATTGGCTAAACTTATTTATTATCTATGGTCAGTGCGACGTAGCTTTCTGATGGCGCAAAAAACTGCTCTTTTAACGAAAGAAGTCTCGCAACAGAACCTTCAACCATGCCTCTTAACTCGGAATTTTTCTGGATTTCCTTTAAAAGTATCTCTTGAGCCTTTTGAGCCTCTTTTGCTTGGGAGAAAAGAAGCATATTCACCCCTGCCTCTAAAGGAGAAAGAACAATGTCCTTTCTCGAATAGTTTTTCAAGAGCGCGGGTTGCGAGAGATCATCTGAAAGGAGAATGCCCTCAAAGCCAAGTTCAGAACGAATCAATGCAATTCCCTCCTCGGAAAAAGAGAAGGGCTTTCCGGGATGCAAGAGAGGATAAATGACGTTGGAGAGAAGAAGGAATTCCGGGTAGGCCGAGAGTGCCACCCTGAAGGGATCAAGATCTGGTAATTCGGCTACCACTGCCAGTTTCTTTTCCGGATCAAAAGCAATACTCCCGTATCCTGGAAAATGCTTCACCGCAGAAAGAATACCGGCGTCTTTCTGACCAGCCACGACGTATCTGGCAAGATACCCTGCCCTTGGGTGCTCCTTCTGGAATGTACGCGCAAATACAAAGTCTGAAGATTGAGCACTATCGAGTACTGGAGCAAGGTTGAGATTAATCCCAAGCTCCTTGAGCTCTTGTCCGCGTTCTTTCCCAATTTGATAAGCCTGTCCATCGGTCGCAATAAAGGCTTGGGGTGTTCTCTCTTGGCCAAATTGAACCCTTGAAATACTTCCTCCTTCTTGATCAACTGCTATGAAAAGGGGGCTAGAGGAATGCCAAAGAGAGGCAGTTTGAAGCTCTTCAATGAGCAAACGCAGTTGTGGGGCATCTTTGATATTGTGAGACAAAAGCAATACGCCTCCCGGTAAAAGACGCTCAATGAGTTGTTCGACGTCTGGAGTAAGAGTTGTTCCCTCAAAACCGATGAGAAAAAGCTGGCCAATCTTCTGCCGGAGCATTTTTTCTTCAGGCGTCTCTATCTGGAGATTGAAACTTGGAGCAACAAACCTATCAATTGCCGCCTTTGCCGCTTCAAAAGATGAGGCAAAAATGAGATGGTCTCCAACTACGGCATACACAATACCGATATCTTGCAGAGAGAACGTTTGAAAATAAATGTCAACATTTTTATAAGGTTTAGACCGAAAAGAATGGGTGTACCAGGTTCCTGTGGTGCCCCAGAGAGGAGACAGCGAAACAAGATCTTGTTCCAGACTCGCTTCCCAGGACTTGAACATCTCTTGAACTGCTTTTGCGTCTTTTATTTGCACCACAACTCCCGGACGATTCTTCCCCGCGTACGAGTAAAAGAAAAAGAGTGATTCTTCTTTGAATTGAGAAGAAATCGAGGAAGGAATAGATACCCCAAAAAGTTCCAAAATGCTGACTCCTTCATGGGCGTATAATTCTGGTTTTTTTCGTAAGACAATCTCGGTGAATCCTTGGAATTCCCGAGGAAAAGATCGTGAAAGAAATCGCGGAATCTCCTCTCTGTTCGTAAAGTGAATGACCGTCTTATGCGCAGGATCAATAAGATTTTGAAGCTGTGATGGGAGAATTGGTAGAGGAGGGGGTTGAGGAGGTTCTGGGCTTAGAGGAGGCTCAACAGCAGGGGGTTGGATAGGAGATCCTGTTGGGGTTTCCCCAGGAGTTTGCTGGGCCACAGGAGCAGGGGAGGGAACTTCAGATTTTTGAAAGAAATACCAATATCCAAAAAGCGCGACATTGAAGGCGATAAATCCCAATAGAACAACAATAAGAAATCGGATAGCGATTTTTTGGAATGCCGAGGGAGGGGAAGGAAGATTTTGAAAAGGCGATTCCTCACTCGAAGGCAGAATAGACTCTCTGATTTTTTGGAAGACCTTTTGTTGTTCTTCCTCGCCTCTTCTTTTTCTTTCAAGAGCCATCTCTCTGATTTTCTGAACAGTTTCTTTTTCTCTTGCCGTCTCCTTTTCAGATTCCAGTTGAGCAATCTTCCTTTGTTCTTTCCTTGCCTCTTCTTCTCGCAACTGCGCAAGATCCTTTGCCATGGTGTGGACTTCTTCTCGCTTTAAGTATTCAGCCTTTTCTTGGGGCGAGTGCTCGTGTTGCTGGCGTTCTTTCGAAATCACGCCCGAGTCTGGTGCTTCAACACGCGATGGCTGGGGCCCTGGAGATTGAGATGACGAGGGGGCTCGAGAGGATTCTTCAAAAGCCTTGCTTTCTTTCACTTGGGCTTCTGGCGCCGGAACGTGCTCTTGAGTCTGGGGAAGTTTCTCTGGAGGAGGATAGGAACTTTGTGGTTGTGGTTCTACCATAGAAGTATTTTCTCATGCTTTCTGAACCTTAGCAACTTGAGTTGGTTGCTTTGCTTCCTTGAGAGAAAGGTTGATCCTCCCTTGTTCATCGATTCCAATCACCTTCACTGAAATAACATCGCCGACCTTAACGACATCCTGTACTCTTTGCACTCGAAAGGAAGCGAGCTGCGAAATATGAACGAGCCCTTCCTGTCCCCCTCCAATATCCACAAATGCTCCAAAGTCCATGATTCTCTTTACCTTTCCCGAGTAGATCTCTCCTACTTGCACTTCTCGGGTAAGCTCTTTGATAATAGAGATTGCTTTCTGCCCGCGCTCTTCCGTTGTCGCGGTCACAAATACTTGCCCTGATTCTTCAATGTCAATTTCTACGCCACATTCCTCAATGATCTTATTGATGGTCTTGCCTCCAGTTCCGATCAACAACCCAATTTTCTCCGGATTGATCTGCAAGAGAAATATACGAGGAGCCCACGAAGAAAGTTGTGCCCGCGGTTCGGGGAGTACCTTCTTTAAAATCTCATCGATGAGCAAACCTCGAGCCTTCTTTGCCTCTCGGAGCGCTTCTCTGAAGATTTGTTCGGTGATTCCTTCGATTTTTACATCCAGTTGGATTGCGGTAATTCCTTGTTTCGTGCCTGCTACCTTAAAATCCATGTCGCCGTGATGATCTTCGGGGCCTTGGATATCAGTGAGCAGTTTGTAATTCCCCGACTGGCCGCACATTAAGCCAATGGAAATGCCTGCAACCGGCTCTTTAATCGGCACCCCCGCGTCCATAAGAGCAAGCGAAGAAGAACACACGGAAGCCATAGAGGTAGATCCATTGGAAGAAAGAACTTCAGTGACAATTCGGATGGTATAAGGAAATTCATCTGACGTGGGAATCACGGCAAGAAGCGCTTTTTCTGCCAAAATCCCATGACCTATTTCTCTCCTCCCTGGACCTCGAAGCTGCTTTACTTCTCCTGGGGCGTAGGGAGGAAAGTTATAGTGGTGCATAAAGCGTTTTTTACCAATGAACTCCATTCCCTCTAAAAGTCGCTGATCGCCTGGGGCGCCGAGCGTAAGAATAGAAAGGGTTCTTGTCTGGCCTCGCTCGAACAATCCTGAACCATGAGTTCTCGGAAGAACTCCTGCTTGAGCTCTCATTGATCTAATCTCACCGAGTTTACGGTCATCTACCCTTTGTTCTTTCTCTAAAGCTGCCTTATGAACAAGGCGGTCAATTTCTTCTTCAAAAATATCTCTTCCGAGGTTGATCTTTTCGGCGCCATGGGACATGTCTTCCATAAAGGCTTCTAATTGGAGCTTGAGATTATTCGTCGCAATCATTCTCTCTTGCTTTTCCCCCTGGAACAAAGCTTTTTGGAGTTTATCGCCGAGCCATTTTTTTATTTCTTTTTGGAGTTCTTCTCTTGCCGAGAAATCTTCTTTCCAAGAGATTTTCTCTCGCCCCATTTCTTTGATGATCTCGGATTGAAAATCGATCAGCTCGAGAAGAAAGGGTTTGGCAAAACTCAATGCCTGCTCATATCCATCCTCTGGAACGCTTTCACTTTCAGCCTCAATCATATTGACGAGGATGTCATTGCCGCTTTTGACTCCGGCAACGATAAAGTCCATGTCGCTTTGAGATCTTTCTTCATACGTAGGATTGAGTACGTATCTTCCCTGTATTCTTCCCACGCGCACAACCCCCAATGGCCCTTGCCATGGGATCTCCGAAAGAGAAAGCGCAAGAGAAGCAGCTAACAACCCGGGCACATCAGGATCATTTTCAGCATCCCACGAGAGGCATGTGATGATAACCTGCACTTCCCGTTTGAAGTTCTTGGGAAAGAGGGGACGGATTGCTCGATCGATGAGTCTCGCTGTAATAATTGCCTCATCAGATGGCTTTCCTTCTCTCCTCACAAAGCGAGATCCAAGAATCTTCCCTGCTGCATAAAATTTCTCTTCATAATCTACGGTCAAAGGAAAAAATCCTTGATTCAGGATTTCTGATGGTGACATTACGCAGGTCACAAGACTGACCGTATCTCCCGCTTGGACAAGCACATTTCCATTTGCTTGCTCTGCCCAATTCGTAAGTATAAATGAGATTTTTTTATCTCCAATCGATTTCGTGAACGTTGGATGTTCCATGGTGTACTAGTGAACAATTCGCAGGGGCCATCTGGATTTTCGCAACAAGTATCTTTCCGCTGACTCTTCCAGATCAATAAATTCATCTGCGGCTTCCCTTAATTTCGAAGAAGTTGATTTTCCAAAAGCCATTACTTCAACCCTTTTCCCTTGGTTTTGCAAATACTCCACGAGGGGCACGTAGTCTCCATCTCCTGATGCCAAGACCACCGTGTCCACGCTCTGGGAGGTTTTGATCGCATCCACCGCAATTCCCACATCCCAGTCTGCTTTTTTGAGGCCTCCGAAGTATTCCTGAAGATCTTTTATTCTTGTTTCAATCCCCAGACTTGTAAGCGCTTCAAAAAAAGGTTTTTCTTCGCCTGTTTTCGTGCGCACCACGTATGCAAACGCGCGAATGAGCCTTCTTCCCGCAATCGCAGTTTTTAAGATTTCTCGGAAGTTTACGCGAGCTTCATAAATGTTCTTGGCAGAGTGATAAAGATTCTGTACATCAATGAAGACTGACACTCGCTGATCTTTGCTTTTGAGAATCATTTTATTTCTTTAACCCCATCTTTTTTACCAAGCTCTTATACCTTTTCTCGTCTTCCCGTTTAAGGTATTGGAGGAGCGTTCTGCGCTTGGCAACCATTCGTAAAAGTCCTCTTTTGGAGTGAGAATCCTTCGCATGCTTTTTGAGATGCAAAAGCAGTCTTCTAATCTCTTCCGTGAGAAGCACAATCTGCACCTCTGGAGATCCCGTATCAGAAGAGTGGACTTTGTACTGTTCGATGACTTTAACCTTTTCTTTTTGAGTAAGCATAGTCTTATACTACCAAAAACAAAAAAAAGTTCAAGCGGTGTTCTGAATTGTGCAATTATACGATCAAAACGGAAATTTTTGCGAGGCGAATTTAAATGCCGCAGCCCGCCCCGTCTTGCTGTCGCGGCACAAGTCCGAGCCGTTTTATTTCCGCATCAACATTTTCATACCAGCCGCTAATGCTGGAATACTTTTCCCCCATAACGAGTTTTGGATCAACTTTATCCCAATCAAGGTTTTCAATGGCCTTAAAATAAAGCGCTGTCTGAATGTAGTTATGCGGAAACCAAAACGAATTGAATGCGACTGCTTCACGATACAGTTCGTCCTCGGTAAGTCCTTGTGCCGCACCGAGTTGAACTAGGCCAAGCAAGGCGGAACCATGGTTGCAATCCTGATAGAACGTTGAGTTGTTGCAACACGGCCGGTAGGCGTTTTGCGCGATTTTTGTAACTAACGCCTCTTGCTCCGGTGTCAGCTCAACGATTTTGAATTTGTTGAAGTACGCGCCGCCGTTTTCCTCCCTGCCCAAATTCCAGCCGCCGGTGGAAGCGAAATTGAACAGCGATTTGCCGTTAATCGGACTCGTCTTGTTTGACTCCATGTAGTTGGCAAGGCCGAGCGGCCACAAGAGATTTACGTAGTAGTTGGCGTTCTCTCGCGTAAGAAGAATCGGCTTTGATGTTGATTTATCAAGTACATCTC
>ERZ1292623.2084-Hain-H51-01um-R1-2084-length-18381-cov-39_pt1 | contig 18381 bp, 18 predicted proteins | sample MGYA00564398_ERZ1292623 | MGnify/ENA primary metagenome ERZ1292623 (study PRJEB36523, sample SAMEA6512633) | groundwater metagenome | collected 2019-01-07 | study: AquaDiva: Metagenomics assemblies of 32 groundwater samples | reverse complement strand
AGCGTCTGGCGCTCAACAACAACATGATGGTCGACCTGCTCGGCCAGCTGGAGCATTCCTACAAGACCCGCCTCGGTTACTGGAAGGGCGGCACTGTGTCGGTGTTCGGATACGGCGGCGGCATCATTCCGCGCTTCACCGAGCTCATGGGCAAGGACGGCAAGGCCATGTTCCCGGAGTCGAAGGAATTCCACACGCTGCGCGTGCAACCGCCGGCCGGCAACCACTACACCACCAAGATGCTGCGTCAGCTGTCCGAATCCTGGAACAAGTGGGGCTCGGGCCTCATCGCCTTCCACGGCCAGACCGGCAACATCATGTTCATCGGCACCACCTCCGAGAACACCCAGCACTTCTTCGATGAGATCAACGAATACGGTTGGGACCTCGGCGGCGCCGGCCCGTGCGTGCGCACCGGCATGAGCTGCGTGGGCGCGGCCCGTTGCGAGCAGTCCTGCGCCAACGAGCAGAAGATTCACCGCCTGCTGGTCAACGACTTCCTCGACGACATGCACCGCCCCGCCCTGCCGTACAAGTTCAAGTTCAAGGTCTCGGGCTGCCCGAACGACTGCATGAACTCGATCCAGCGCGCCGACTTCTCCGTCATCGGCACCTGGCGCGACGACATGAAGGTCGACCAGAAGGAAGTGAAGGCGTTCGTGAAGTCCAAGGGCCGCAAATACGTGATCGACAACGTCGTCACCCGCTGCCCGACCAAGGCCCTGTCGCTGAACGACGACGACAGCCTGGCCGTCGACAACCGCAACTGCGTGCGCTGCATGCACTGCATCAATGTCATGACCAAGGCACTCAAGCCCGGCGACGACAAGGGCGTCACCATCCTGGTCGGCGGCAAGCGCACGCTCAAGATCGGCGACACCTTCGGCACCGTGGTGGTCCCGTTCATGAAGCTTGAAAAAGACGAGGACTACGACAAGCTCCGCGAGATGGCCCACACCATCATCGACTTCTGGGCGGAGAACGGCCTGGAGCACGAGCGTTGCGGCGAGATGATCGAGCGCATCGGTCTGACCAATTTCCTGGAAGGTATCGGTATCGAGATCGACCCGAACATGATCACGCACCCGCGCACCGGCTCTTACTTCCGCTCCGACGATTGGGATGCCGAAGCCGAGAAATGGAACCAGCGCAAGCAGCAGGCCGCTGGCTAAACCGGCCGCGCCCTGGCGATACGTCACGACCGTAACGATTTGAACTGGAGATAAGCATGGCCCAGCCACAGAAAATGCGTACCCCGATCGAGTCCGGCTGCCCGGACCCGTTCCAGTACATGCACCCGTTGATGATCAGAAATTTCGGCAACTGGGCGTATCACGACCGGCCGCGTCCGGGCGTCCTGCGCCACGTCGCCAAGTCGGGCGAGGAGATCTGGACCGTGCGCGTCGGCACCCAGCGCCAACTCGGCCCCTACGAGATCAACCTGCTGTGCGACATCGTCGACAAGTATGGCGAAGGCTACGTGCACTTCACCATCCGCTCCAATCTGGAAGTCATGGTGTCCAGGAAAGACAAGGTCGATCCGCTGATCAAGGCCTTCGAAGACGCCGGCTACCCGGTCGGTGGCACCGGCAACTCGGTGACCATGATCTCGCACACCCAGGGCTGGCTGCATTGCGACATCCCCGGCACCGACGCCGCGGGCGTGGTGAAGTCGCTGATGGACGATCTCCATGAAGAGTTCATCAAAGAAGACATGCCGAACCGCGTGCACATCACCACCTCCTGCTGCCAGATCAACTGCGGCGGCCAGGGCGACATCGCCATCAACATCCAGCACACCAAGCCGCCCAAGATCAATCACGACCTCGTGGCCAACGTCTGCGAACGTCCGTCGGTCGTGGCACGCTGCCCGGTCGCGGCCATCCGTCCGGCCATGGTCAACGGCAAGCCATCGCTGGAAGTCGACGAGAAGAAGTGCATCTGCTGCGGCGCCTGCTTCCCGCCCTGCCCGCCGATGCAGATCAACGATCCGGAGCATTCCAAGCTCGCCATCTGGGTGGGCGGCAAAAACTCCAACGCCCGTTCCAAGCCGATGTTCCACAAGCTCGTGGCCGCCGGCATCCCGAACAACCCGCCGCGCTGGCCCGAGGCCGCCGCGGTCGTCAAAAAAATCCTGGGCGTCTACAAGAAAGACGCCAAGGACTGGGAGCGCGTGGGCGACTGGGTGGAGCGTATCGGCTGGCCGCGCTTTTTCGAACTGACCGAACTGCCGTTCACCAAGTTTCACGTCGACAACTGGCGCGGTGCACGCGCCACGTTGAACGCCTCGGCGCATATCCGCTTCTGAAGCGGGTGCGACCGGGCGGACGGCATTATTGAAGAAGGTTTTTCAAGGGGAGATGCAGTAATGAAGCTGGCTGTTCTGGTTAATGAGGGGCCCTATACCCATCAGGCCTCGGACTCCGCCTACCTTTTTACCAAGGCGGCGCTGGAGAAGGGTCATGAAATCTTTCGTGTCTTCTTCTATCACGACGGCGTCTACAACGGCACGCGCCTGATGGTGCCGCCGCAGGACGACCGTCACATCCAGAAGCGCTGGTCGGAACTGGCTGAGAAGCACAAGCTCGACCTCGTCGTCTGCATCGCCGCCGCCCAGCGCCGCGGCATGCTCGACGAGAACGAGGCCAAGCGTCAGGGCAAAGACGCGAACAACATCGCGCCGGGCTTCCGCATCTCGGGGCTCGGCCAGCTGATCGAGGCCGGCATCCAGGCGGAACGCCTGGTGGCCTTCGGCGACTGAGCGGGAGCGAAACATGTCCGAAGAAATGCAAGGCGGTATCATCAAGAAATTCCTGTACGTCAACCGCAGGGCGCCGTACGGAACCATCTATGCCCTCGAATCGCTGGAGGTCGTACTGATCTCGGCGGCCTTCGAGCAGGATGTCTCGCTCGCGTTCATCGACGACGGCGTCTACGAAATCGTCAAGGGTCAGGACACCAAGGGCAGCGAAATGAAAAATTTCTCACCGACCTACCGCGCGCTTGAAGGTTACGACATCGAGAAGCTGTACGTCGAGAAGGAATCACTCGCCGAGCGTGGCCTGACCGAGGCCGATCTGCTGGTCCCGGTGAAGGTCCTGTCGCGCGGCGAGATGGCCGATCTCATGGAAAGCAATGACGTAGTACTGAGCTTCTGAGAGGGAAACATGAGCCTGCTGCACACCATCAACAAGTCCCCGTTCGAGCGCAACTCGTTCGACAGCTGTGTCGCCCATGCCAAGAAAGGCAGCAGCATCCTGCTGATCGAGGACGGCGTCTACGCCGCCACCCAGGGCACGGCGGCCGCCAAGAAGCTCGAAGGCATCATGAAAGATGTGAAGGTCTACGCTCTCCAGCCGGACGTGAACACGCGCGGCTTGCAGAGCAAGATGCTGGATGGCGTCAATCTCGTCGACTACGGCGGGTTCGTTGACCTCGTCACCCAGCACAACGCTGTACAAGCCTGGCTGTAACCGGATTTCCAACTTATCAGTCACTGCATCAGGAGAAAACACCATGGCAACAATTAATGTCGCTGGCAAGGATATCGAGGTCGATGAGGAAGGTTATCTCGTCAATCGTGCCGACTGGAACGAAGAAGTGGCCAAGATCATGGCCAAGGGCGACAACTGCGACCTGACCGACAGCCACTGGGAAGTGATCAACTTCCTGCGCGAGTACTACGAGGAATACCAGATTGCCCCGGCCGTGCGCGTGTTGACCAAGGCGATCGGCAAGAAACTCGGTGCCGACAAGGGCAACTCGAAGTACCTGTACGAGCTGTTCCCGTACGGCCCGGCCAAGCAGGCGTGCAAATACGCCGGTCTGCCGAAGCCGACCGGCTGCGTCTGATCGTTTAACCGACAGTTCGATCCGGCGGGCGCATCGGCGTCCGCCGGTTCAACGCACATCGGAGCGCCAGAATGACGACGGTGACCGTGATCTATACGGCCCTGTTCTACGCGGCCATGCTGCTGTTCGTGCTGGGTGTCGGTCGCAAGATCCTCATCTACGCGCGCACGCCGCAACCGCTCAAGATTCCGATCACTCCGGCGCCGACCACCAAGGTTGGCGTGTGGGTGCGGATGGCGCGCGAGGTCGTGTTGTTCGAAAGTCTGTTCAAGGCCACCAAGTGGACCTGGCTGTTCGGCTGGATCTTTCACCTGTCGCTGTTGCTGGCCTTCTTCCGCCACCTGCGTTACGCGCTGTCGCCCGAGTCATTCCTGTGGCCGCTGGTGAACCTGGAACTGGTCCAGACCGCCGGCAAGTACGGCGGCTACGCCATGCTGATCGGTCTGCTCGGCCTGCTGGCGCGAAGGATCTTCGTTGACCGGGTGCGTTACATCTCCAGCCCGTCGGACTTTCTGATGCTGATCCTGCTGATGGCCATTGCCGGCAGCGGCCTGATGATGACCTTCATCTCGCACACCGACATCGTGGCCCTCAAGGCCTTCACCCTCGGCCTGTTCTACTTCGATCCGCAGCCGCTGCCCGCCAGCCTGTTTCTGCTGGTCCATCTCGGATTGGTGGCGCTGCTGCTGATCATCTTCCCGTTCTCCAAGCTGCTGCACGCCCCGGGCCTGTTCTTCAGCCCGACGCGCAACCAGGTCGACAACCCGCGCGAACAGCGCTGGACCCGCGGCTGGACGGCGGAAAACACCGACACCCCGAAACCGGGCTGAACCATGGCGAACTTCGAAACACCGCCGCTCACGGAATTCATGGAGGTTCCCCCCGTCATCCCGGGGACCATGGAACACTCCAGCCCGTACATCGCCAAGCCCGAGATCCAGGCCCCGCTCGCCTATCCGGGCCAGCTGGTCGAGAACTGGGAGCAGAAGGCGGTCTTCAAACTCGGCGAGCTGGTCAAGAGCAACCGCGCCCTGCAGGTGTTTCTCGACACCTGCGTGAAGTGCGGCGCCTGCACCGACAAGTGTCATTATTATCTCGGCACCTCCGATCCGAAGAACATGCCGGTCGCCCGCCAGGATCTGCTGCGCTCGGTCTATCGCCGCTACTACACCCTCGCCGGCAAACTGTTCCCGAAACTGGTCGGCGCGCGCGACATGACCAAGAGCGTGCTCGATGAATGGTACAGCTACTTTCACCAGTGCTCGCAGTGCCGGCGCTGTTCGGTCTACTGTCCGTACGGCATCGATACCGCCGAGGTGTCGATGGCGGCGCGCGAGATCATGGACTCGGTCGGCCAGGGCCAGAAGTACTGCAACGAAATCATCGGCAAGGTCTTCAAGATCGGCAACAACCTCGGCCTGCCGGAACCGGCGCTGGTCAACACCCTGGAAGGCCTGGAAGAAGACGTCAAGGAAGCCACCGGCGTCGACGTGAAATTCCCGGTCGACGTGAAAGGCGCCGACGTGCTCCTGATCACGCCGTCGGCGGACTTCTTCGCCGAGCCGCACATCGACGGCCTGATCGGCTACGCCAAGGTCTTTCACCAGGCCGGCATCAGCTGGACGTTGTCCTCCTACGCCTCCGAGGCCGCCAACTTCTCTATGTTCATTGGCAGCCGCCACAACCTGAAGAAACAGGCCATGCGCATCCGCGAGGCGGCGCTGGAGCTGGGCGTCAAACGCATCGTCGTCGGCGAATGCGGCCACGCCTGGCGGGTCGCCTACAGCTTCTGGAACACGCTGGTCGGTCCGTTCGATTTCCTCGACCGCAATTACCCGGTGCCGCAGCATATCTGCGAATTCACCTACGACCTGATCCAGAAGGACGCGCTGCGCTTCGACAAGGAAGCCAACGACGACAAGGTGGTCACCTTCCACGACTCGTGCAACGTGGCGCGCGCCTCGCGCATGGGCAGCATGCCGGGCGGCCAGTTCGTCATCCCGCGTGCCGTGATCAAGGCCAGCGTCAACAAGTTCGTGGACATGGCGCCGGACACCATCGGCGAAGCCACCTTCTGCTGCGGCGGCGGCGGCGGGCTGCTCACCGACGATCTCCTGGAGCTGCGCGTCAAGGGTTCGCTGCCGCGCATGCAGGCCTTGAAGCAGGTCGTGGATGAGCACGGCGTCACGCACGTCGCCGCCATCTGCGCGATCTGCAAGGCACAGTTCAGCAAGATACTTCCGTATTACAAGTTCCCGATGGACATGATCCAGAGCGTCCACGGGCTCGTAAGCAATGCGATCCGGCTCGACCGGAAAGAAATCTGACACCTAAATTTATTTCGGCAACGCAGATATTGGAGCACGCGATCATGGCAACTCCCGCTGACAAGGCAAAAGATCCCGGCAAGGGCCACACCTGGCGCCGCTACAAGGACGGCGACCACGAGTGGGGCCGGATGAACGACCTAATCTTCACCGCCGACGAAACGGACAAGTGCCCGACCTACGTGCACAAGTCCCCGCCCTGTCAGGCGAGCTGTCCGTCGGGTGAGGACATCCGCGGCTGGCTGAACATCGTGCGCGGCATCGAAAAGCCGCCCAAGGACGTGAAGTGGCAGGAATACGCCTTCCAGCGCTCGACCGACGCCAATCCGTTCCCGTCGATGATGGGGCGCGTGTGCCCGGCGCCTTGCCAGACCGGTTGCAACCGCAACGTCGTGGAAGACTACGTCGGCATCAACGCGGTCGAACAGTTCATCGGCGACTACGCGCTCGCCAATAATTTTAAGTTCCAGTCCGGTCCGGAAACCGGCAAGAAGGTCGCCATCATCGGCGGCGGTCCGGCCGGTCTGGCCGCCGCCTATCAGCTGCGCCGCAAGGGCCATGCCGTGACCCTGTTCGACGATCACGACGAACTCGGCGGCATGGCCAAGTACGGCGTGCCGGGCTACCGTTTGCCGCGTGAATCGCTGAACGGAGAAATGGATCGTATCGTCAACATGGGCGTCGAGGTGAAGCTCAAGACGCGCGTCGGCAAAGACGTGGCGCTGAAGGACATTGAATCCAGACACGACGCGGTGCTGCTGGCCATCGGCTGCAAGGCCGGTCGCATGTTGCCGGTCGAAGGCGGCAACGCCTCCAACTGCATCAGCGGCGTGGCCTTCCTCGAGGCCTTCAACCAGGGTCGCCTCAAGGCCGTGTCCGGCCGCGTGGTGGTCATCGGCGGCGGCGACACCTCGATCGACGTCGCGTCAGTCGCGCGCCGTCTCGGTTACATCAAGGACATGAAGGAAACGGAACGTCCCGAGTACATCGTGCTCGGTCAGACCGCGCACGACGTGGCCGTAACCGCGAAGAAAGAAGGCGCCGAGGTCCTATTGATCTCGCGTCAGCCGGTGGAAAAGATGAACGCCGCCAAGCACGAGATCGACGACGCGCAGCGCGAAGGCATCACCATTCAGGGTGCACTCTCACCGACCAAGGTCATTCTCGATGACCAGGGTCGCGCCAAGGCACTGCGCGTGGTGAAGCTCGACTACGCGAGCGGCAAGCCGGTTGAGATACCGGGGAGCGAGATGGATCTGGAGGCCGATCTGATTGTTTCCGCCATCGGCCAGGCCGGCGACTTCGAGGGCCTCGATGGTTTCGACAACGGCAAGGGCCTGATCAACGCCGACAAGTTCTACCAGGTGCCGGGCAAGCAGGGCTTCTTCGTGTGCGGTGACATCATTCGCCCGCACCTGCTCACGACCGTGATCGGGCAGGCCTCGATCGCCGCCGACAGCATCGATCACTTCCTGAACAAGCAGGAGCCGAGCAAGCGTCCCAAGGTGGACGTGCACCACTTCAACCTGCTCGACAAGCTCAAGGAAGTCGGTCTGAACCCGATGGAGTTCAAGGCCTCGGACTACAAACCGACTCCGGCTGAAGGCCCGCGCCCGATCGACCAGGGGCTGCGCGGCACCGACGGGCAGGGCAAGGCGGTCGGCGGCTATGCCATCCATAACTATGAAGACCGGGGTGATGCCGAGATCAGCAAATCGGACGAGCTGTACCTCGGTCACTTCCCGTTCGTCGAACGTCACAAGCGTGTCGAGAAGGTACCCAGCGCCAGCGAGGTGCTGGGCCATTTCGAGGAGCGCATGATCGGCCTGGACGAAAAACAGACCGTCGACGAAGCCAAACGCTGCATGAGCTGCGGCATGTGCTTCGAGTGCGACAACTGCGTCATCTACTGCCCGCAGATCGCGGTCAAGCGCACGCCCAAGGCCGAGTCCACCATGGGCCGTTACGTCTACACCGATTACGATCTGTGCATCGGTTGCCACATCTGCGCCGACGTCTGCCCGACCGGCTACATCAAGATGGGCATGGGCGATCACTGAACGGCCGTGGAAAGTGATAAGTTAAAAGCGAAAGGTGAGATGAAGCGATTCACTGTTGGCGTATTCGCGGGTCTGTTCGCCCTGTCGGTGGCCTATGCGGCCGAGCCGGCGAAGACGACGCGCGTGCCGGCGCCATCCATCCAGATCAACAAGGACCGGGGCGAACAGTGCGTGGAACCAACCGAGGAAATGCGGCGCAACCACATGAATTACATCCTGCACCAGCGGGATGAAACCATGCACCGCGGCATTCGCACCACGAAGCACAGCCTCAAGAATTGCATCAACTGCCATGCCAATCCAAAGACCGGCAGCGTGCTCGGCAAGGATGGCTTCTGCGCCTCCTGCCACCACTACGCCGCCGTGAAGATCGACTGCTTCGAATGTCACACGGATCGCGCCGAAAAGAAGGCAGCCATCCCCGCGGGACGTCCGCGACAGGCGTTGGCTCCCGTCATTCGCACCGCGCTCGGACAGCCACGCCAGAGGCATCAGCCATGACCATCAACCGTCGCGGATTTCTCGGCATCTCCGGTGCGGCGATCGCCGTCTCGGCCGTTGCGCCCGGCCTGCGCCTGATTGAACTGGCCGAGGGGCGCGCACCGGATCAGGCCGTCACCCCGAAACAGCGCTGGGGCCTGCTGATCGACGCGGCCAAGTGCGCCGACGGCTGCACCGCCTGCATCGACGCCTGCCACGAGGAAAACGGCGTCACCGGAAACAACCGGCCGGCCACCGATCCGCAGTGGATCCGCAAGGTCACCGTCGAGGACAACACCACCGGCTTCCGCCAGTCATTCCCGGTCATGTGCCAACACTGCGAGCATCCGCCGTGCGTAGACGTCTGCCCCACCGGCGCCTCGTTCAAGCGCGCCGACGGCATCGTGCTGGTCGACAAGCACACCTGCATCGGCTGTCGCTATTGCATGATGGCCTGCCCGTACAAGGCGCGTTCGTTCATCCACGAAGTGACCACCGGGCAGAAGACCCACGCGCCGCGCGGCAAGGGCACGGTGGAATCCTGCACGCTGTGCGTGCACAAGGTCGATCGCGGCGACAACACCACCGCCTGCGCCGTGGCCTGCAAGAAAGAGGGCCACGAGGCGATCCTGTTCGGCGATCTCAACGATCCGGGCAGCGAAATTCGCAAGCGCTTGAAGCAAAAACCATCGACGCAGTTGCGTCCCGACCTCAAACTCAATACCGGCGTCCGTTACCAGGGCGTCTGATCGGCGAACGCGGAATCGATCACCATGGCCAACATTCACTATCGTCCGTTCGAAGGCTGCACCACCGGGTTCTACGGGGTGCTGGCCGTGCTCGCCGGCGTCCTGCTGGCCGCGCTCGGCGCCGCCTGGTACATGGAACACAACGGCCACTGGGTCACCGGCATGACCAACCAGGTCATCTGGGGCACGCCGCACGTGTTCGCCGTGTTCCTGATCGTGGCCGCCTCCGGCGCGCTTAACGTGGCTTCCATCTCGTCCGTATTCGGTCGCGCGCTCTACAAGCCACTGTCACGCCTGTCCGGCCTGCTGGCCGTCGCCCTGCTCGCCGGCGGCCTGATGGTGCTGGTGCTCGACTTGGGTCGACCGGATCGCCTGATCGTGGCCATGACCTATTACAACTTCAAGTCTATCTTTGCCTGGAACATCTTCCTTTATGTGGGCTTCTTCGCCGTCGTCATCGTCTACCTGTGGGTGATGATGGAACGACGCATGAATATCTACTCCAAATCGGCCGGCACCTTTGCCTTTATCTGGCGCCTGATCCTCACCACCGGTACCGGTTCGATCTTCGGCTTCCTGGTGGCGCGCGATGCCTATAACAGCGCCCTGCTGGCGCCCATGTTCATTGTGTTCTCATTCGCCTACGGGCTGGCCATCTACCTGCTGGTGCTGATGGCGGCCATGAAGGGCGCCAGTCGCGACCTCGGTGACGTGGTGTTCACCCGCCTGCGCCGCCTGCTGGGCGTGTTCATCGCCGGCTCGTTTTATTTCGTGCTGGTCTATCACCTGACCAATCTCTACATCACCCAGCGTCACGGCATCGAGGCGTTCGTGTTGCTGGACGGCGGCATCTACACCAAGATGTTCTGGATCGGCCAGATGCTGCTGGGCAGTCTGATTCCGATGGTGATCTGCTTCCACTCCGGTCTGGGCAAATCGCGCTCACTGGTGGCCCTCGCCTGCCTGCTGGTCGTGATCGGCGGTCTCGCGCAGATGTACGTGACCATCATCGGCGGCCAGGCCTTCCCGATGCAGTTGCTGCCGGACAAGACGCTGGTGTCGAGCGGCTTCTTCGACGGCGTCGTGGCCGGCTACCGCCCGAGCCTGCCCGAGATCCTGCTGGGGGTTGGCGGTGTGGCCATCGCCCTGCTGCTCACGGCCGTTGCTGTCCGTGCCCTGCCGTTCCTGCCGGAATCGCTGTCGGACACGGTCGCCGATCCTCACCATAAGACTACTTAATATTCCTTGCCGCAAAGGCGCAAAGTACGCAAAGAAAACTACTAGAAGGAATGGTTTTCTGAAAGCATCTGTTACTTTGCGTTCTTTGCGTCTTTGCGGCGGAAGTTCGTACTTGATCGTATGAACAGACTGCTCATCTCCGCCGCCCACAAGTCCTCTGGCAAGACCACGGTCTCGATCGGGCTGTGTGCCGCGCTGCGAAATCGCGGCCTTGCCGTTCAGCCCTTCAAGAAAGGACCCGACTACATCGATCCGATGTGGCTGGCGCTGGCGGCGGGACGTGACTGCCATAACCTCGATTTCTACCTGATGCCGCGCGAGGAAATTCTCGCCACCTTCACGCAACGTGCCCACGGCGCGGACATTGCCATCATCGAGGGCAACAAAGGCCTTTACGACGGGCTGGATCTCGATGGCAGCAATTCCAATGCCGCGCTGGCGAAGCTGCTCGACACGCCGGTGGTGCTGGTCATCGATGCCCGCGGCATGACCCGCGGAATCGCCCCGCTGATCCTCGGCTATCAGGCCTTCGATCGCCAGGTACGCATTGCCGGGGTCATCCTCAACCGTCTGGGTGGATCGCGCCACGAATCCAAGCTGCGCGCCGTCATCGAACACTACACGGACGTCCCGGTCCTCGGCGCCGTTCACAACGATCCGCAATTGGAAATCGTCGAACGCCATTTGGGCTTGATGCCCAGCAACGAGAGCAGCGAGGCGAAAAACCGCATTGCCGCTATTGCGGAACGAATCGCCGCACAAGTCGATCTGGAACGCCTGCAGACGATCGCGGCCACGGCTCCGGTTCTGGCGCTCGACGGCCCTCATCAATCTGCCCTCACCCCTCTCCCGCGGGGAGAGGGGACCAAAGTACGACTGGCCGTGGCACGTGATGAAGCCTTCGGTTTCTATTACCCCGGCGACCTCGAAGCCCTGCAATCCGCCGGCGCCGAGCTGGTCCCGTTCAGCACCCTGCACGACACCGGGCTTCCGCCGTGCGATGGACTCTTCATCGGCGGTGGTTTTCCGGAAATGCATCTTGAAGCCCTGGAGGCCAATGCCAGCCTGCGCCAGGACATCCGCACCGCCATCGACGGCGGCCTGCCGACCTACGTCGAATGCGGCGGATTGATGTACCTCACCCGCGCCATCCGCTGGCAGGATCGACGCGCGGAAATGGCGGGGGTTATCCCGGCCGAGACGATCATGGAAAAACGTCCGCAAGGCCGAGGTTACGTGCGCCTGCGCGAGACCGGACACGGTCCGTGGCCGCTCACCGCGCCCGGCGGCGAGCCGGCCGAAATTCCTGCCCATGAGTTCCACTACTCGCGCATCGAGGGTCTGCCCGCGGGGCAACGATGGGCCTACGAGGTCCTGCGCGGTACCGGCTGCGACGGCCGGCACGACGGTCTGATCTACAAAAACCTCCTGGCCTGCTATTGCCACCAACGCGATCTGGCCGGCAATCACTGGGCACATCGCTTCGTCGCCTTTGTCCGCGCTCGAATGTCCCATCGACAGACCCGGTGATGCCCTTTGAGCCCGAATTCCGGCTGGTATACTGAGCAACGAGGAATAACCCCATGATTCGCATTACTCCCACGGCCGCCGCCCAGGTGCGAGCCGTCGCTGAACAGAGCAATTCGCCGAACCTGCCGCTGCGCATCGCCATCGCGCTCGAAGACGACGGCAGCTTCCAGTACGGCCTGGGTTTCGACGAGAAGAAGGACGGCGATGTTTTGCTCACCTCCGAGGGCGTCGACGTCATCGTTGCCAACAGCTGCACCGAGGCACTGATGGGCGCCGTACTGGATTACGTCGAACTTAACCCCGGCGAGTTCCGATTCATCTTCACCAATCCCAACGATCCGGCACACGGTGCCAGCGGCGCCAAACCCGCCCCCTGACGACACCAATGGCCCGGAACTGACCGACGTCAGACAGGCATCTGCTATCATGGGTCGTGCCCATCGGACATTAACCCATGCCTGAAGCACCCTCCACGCCCACTCGCCAGACATCCGTCAACGCCTCGACGCACGACACACAGGCGGCGCCGGCGGGCGAGAACCGGCGCGCCTATCGCCTGCTCTGGAATACGATTGGCGGGCCGATGGTGGTGCTGGCCATCCTCCTGTTCGGCATTCTGCTGGTGGCCTGGCTGGCGCACCGGTTTCCGGACCACGAAGGACGCCTGTTCTGGACCCAGCTGCTACTGGTGAGCCTGTCCGTCGCCGTGCTGGGCATGGCCTTGCGGCGCGCGGCGCGCAAGCTCGGTACCCCGCTGGCGCATCTGCGAACCTGGGCGCACGACATGCGCCAGGGCACCTTCTCGGCCAGAATGCCGGAACGCGGCAGCGATGAAGTGGCCGACCTGGCGCGCGACATCAATCGTTTCGCCGAATGGCTGCATGCCATGACCATTACCATGGACGCCCAGGTGCGCTCACAGACGGAGCGCCTGGCCCGCAAGACCCGCTCGCTCGACGTTTTGCACGACGTCGCCCAGAGCCTCAACCAGCCCGGTGGGCTGGCGCGCCAGATGGAAGGCCTGATGGATACCTTCGTCGAACTGTTCGATGCGCGCGCCGCCGTCGTCTCGCTGCTGGCCGATGAAGTCAGTGCGCCGCTCAAGGTCATCCGCGGACGTGATAGCGATTTCGTCAACACCCGGCTGATGGAAGTGCGCTGTGCGCACTGCGGCTGGGAGGCCACCACCGGTCTGCTGCACATCCAGCACGGGCCGGAACTGACCTGCGCCAAGGAGTCGCCCACGCTGACGATTGACGATCGCTACCGTGAGCTCATTGTCATTCCGGTTCGCTACCAGGAAAACACCATGGGCGTCTATGGCTTGCTGCTCGATCGACCGGTCTACGCACTGGGCGAAGACGCCGTCGACCTGCTCATCAGTATCGGCCGTCACCTCGGTCTGGCCGTCGAGAAGGCCTGGTTGGATCTCGACGCCCGCCGGCTGGCGATCATGGAAGAACGCCAGATGATGGGCAACGAACTGCACGATTCACTGGCGCAGGCATTGGTCGGGATGCGTCTGCAAATCAAGATGCTGGGCGAATCCCTGCACCGCCAGGACATGCGTGCCGCCCAAAACGAGACTCGCGACCTGCGCAACGCCATGGAGGAAGCCCATGCCAGCCTGCGCGAACTGCTGGCCAATTACCGTCTCAAGATGGATGACCGCGGGCTGGTGCAGGCGATCAAGGATCTGGTCGAACGTTTCCGCCAGGAAACCGGCATCTCCGTCTACTTTCACAATGCATTGGCGGCACCCAACCTGACGCCGGCGCAGGAAATCCAGGTGTTTCACATCGTCCAGGAGGCGCTCACCAACATCCGTAAACACAGCCACGCGCTCAACGTCCGCATTCTGCTGGATCAGAATCGTCACGGCCAATACAGCGTACTGATCGAGGACGATGGCGAGGGGATGGCTGAACCCGGCGAAGGACTGCCCGGCGAACACATCGGCCTGTCGATCATGCGCGAGCGCGCCGAACGTCTCACGGGCGAACTCACCATCGAGAGCGAAGCCGGCGAAGGCACGCGCGTACAGCTTGTCTTCCCCGTATCACCGGCCGGCCGGTTGCGAGCCGTCAGCTCATGACCATGCGCGTCCTGCTGATCGACGATCACGCCCTGGTGCGCAAGGGCATGGAGGAATTACTGCGTTCGCGCGGTGTCGATGTCGTGGCCAGCGCCGGATCGGGCGAGGATGGCATCAAGGCGGCCCAGGAACTGAAGCCGGATATCATTCTGCTCGACATCAAGATGCCGGGCATGACCGGCATCGAGACGCTGCGCCGGATGCGAGAGTTGGGCATCGCCACTCCGGTATTGATGCTGACCATGAGCCGGGAGGATGCCGACCTGCATGGCGCGCTCAAGGGTGGCGCCCAGGGTTATCTGCTCAAGGACATGGAGCCGGAAGAACTGGTGCCGGCCCTCAAGGTGGCCATCTCCGGCGGCAACGTGGTCGCCAAGGAAATGGCCGACACCCTGGCGCGGCTGGTGCAGGGCAAAGCCAGGCTCAACGAACCGGCCCGTCAGCCCGCGCCGATTGCCGACCTGACACCACGCGAGACTGAAATACTAAGCCACCTCGCGGAGGGTCAATCCAACAAGATGATCGCTCGCGAGCTGAACATCACCGACGGCACCGTCAAACTGCACGTCAAATCAATCCTGCGCAAGCTGGGCATGCGCTCACGCGTTGAGGCCGCCGTGTTCGCCGTCGAGAACGGATTTGGAAGGAAAAGAAACGCGACGATCTGAGCAACGATCAGCGCGGCACCGGCACAAACCACTTCAGCTTGTCGCGCAATTTCACCACCTCGCCGACGATAATCAGCGTCGGCGGTTTGATATCTTCCCGCTGGACAATACCCGGCAAGGTTTCCAGGGTGCCGGTCAGCACGCGGTGCTGCGGCGTGGTGCCCTGCTGAACCAGCGCCACCGGCGTCGCGGCCGGCAGACCGTGGCTGACGAGTTCGCGACAGATCGCACTCAGCCCGAGCAGGCCCATGTAGAAAACGATTGTTTGCCCGGGTTGCGCCAATGCCTTCCAGTTCAGGTTGACCGTTCCGTCCTTGAGGTGGCCGGTGACCAGGATGACCGACTGCGCATAGTCGCGGTGCGTCAGCGGAATGCCGGAGTAAGCCGCGCAGCCCGCCGCCGCGGTGATGCCGGGGACAACCTGGAACGGCACGCCCTCCGCCGCCAGGGTTTCGATCTCCTCGCCGCCGCGTCCGAAGATGAACGGATCGCCACCCTTGAGACGCACCACCCGCTTGCCCTCTTTCGCCAGTCGCACCAGCAGGTGATTGATGTCTTCCTGCGGAATGGAGTGCTTGTCGCGTTCCTTGCCGGCGTAGATCCGCTCGGCGTCGCGCCGAACGAGATCGAGTACCTGCGGTGATACCAGCCGGTCGTATACAACCACGTCCGCCTGCTGCATGAGCCGCAATGCGCGGAAGGTCAGCAGGTCTGGATCACCCGGCCCACCTCCGACGAGATAGACAACGCCGACCGGTTTGGCCGCACCATCAGCCTCGTTGAGTCGCTTCTCGATGGCCTCGTGGGCGAGCTCGTCCTGTCCGGCCATCACCATCTCGGCGATAGGCCCCTGCAGGATTTCTTCCCAGAACTCACGCCGCTTCGGCGGGCTCTTGAACTTGGCCTTGACCTTGTCACGGAACTCCTCGACCAGCTTCGCCAGCCGTCCATAGGCGGCCGGGATCAGCGACTCCAGACGGGCGCGGATCATTCGCGCCAGCACCGGCGAGCGCCCGCCGCTGGACACCGCCGCCACAACCGGGGAGCGGTCGATGATCGAGGGCATGATGAAAGTGCAGAGCGCCGGCTGGTCGACCACGTTGACCGGGATACGACGAGCCACCGCGGCCTCATGGACAGCCTTGTTCACCTTCCCATCGTCGGTGGCCGCAATCGCGAGCACACAGTTATCGAGCACCTCGGGTTTGAAGTGATTCGGACGATGGGTAATGCGGCCGGCATCGCGCAACGCGGCCAGGCTTGGGCCCAGGTTCGGGTCGTACACAGTGACCTTCGCACCAGCCTCAAGCAGGAGGGACACCTTGCGCGCGCCCACCTCGCCGCCGCCGATGACGACGCAGGGACGATCACGCAGGTTCAGGAAGACAGGCAGGAAATCCATGTTTTCTTATTATATTCGGTAAGTTACGAATTACTTCGAGAATCTGCCCAACCCGTATTTATGGGTCGGAGGGACCGGACTGTGGCCGAAAAAGCCCTAAGGCGACATATCCCGCTGGGAATAGCAGTCTGCGATCAATTTCAGCGATAGGTGTGGCAGCTTGGGATGAGGCTGAGCCAAGCAGATGGCCGCTAACGCCGCGCTTCAGCGGCGGGCCGAGCGCGCAGCGCGAGGACCGTCAGCTGGAAGCGCTGGTTAGAGCGCCTTTTGCAAGTGTGCATACAACTCCCCCACCGTTCCGTGATTATTTGGCCCACGGTCCTTGATATAGCGAACGATACCTTCGTATTGACCCCACGAGCCAAAGTCGTACGTTGTGGCACAGGTCGAACGTGGAACCGGCGGGCAGAGACAGCGTGAGATGTAGCTGAGTATTGCTGAGCCCTGCAGGAACCACGCTTGGTTATTGCGTCTCGTATCGCGCTCAGGAGAACAAAGAAGGCCACGAACTCTCGTTTGTCTTGGGCCAGAAACGCTTGGAATTATTGGCTTTGGTGGATTTGAAGGCGATAGCGCGGCCTGAACTTGTGACGCCAATCCCTGGATTTCACCTTCATTATATATACCGGCCCACCGTAGCACGCAGGCGACGCGATCAGGCGATGCAAGTAAAGCCTGATTGAATTGAAGTTGTTGTCCTCTACTCTTGACCTCGCAGATGGCGAGATCAATGACTTGGTCTGATGTTTCAAGCACTACGTCGGGGTCAACTTGGCGCTCCGGCTCTTTGTTGTATGGGAAGCGCACAGCCAACAAATCAACCTCCGTGGCATTTTGGCCGTGGATCGGCGAATGCACAATGAAGCCGGTGACAAAGAACCCGTTGAGACGAAGATAAAGGGCGAGCAGTTCCTCCTGCGCTCGGGATTTCCACTTTGTGTCCATGATTGGCGCTCTAACGACAAAGCTCAGACGTCGGCTGGAGCGCCTTGTTAAGCGCCAACTTTGATTGCCTGAATGATTGCATTCGCAAGATTCCGATGTTCTTCGGTTGATTCATGGAAATGAATCTCGGTCTGGTATTTTGGCCACTGGTTGTTGGTTGAGCGATACGAATAAACAACTTCTGATTCGATACACTCAAGGGCCTCCAACTCTTCCTCTTCTGTAGCATCTTCGAGGCACCAAATGTGGAGAGTTGATTTTGCCAGAGCATTGCGCCAACTGTAGCCCCAATAACCGCCCGTACCATCTGCTTTAAACCCGAGCCGCATACGTGCGCTCATGCCCTGGACGGTTTGACCAATGTAAATGAGATTTCCACCGTCAGAGAAAACGTAAAGCTTTGGTCCGCGCTTCGTAACTGGCGCGACGAAGGTTGTGGCGTTGTTTGGGCCAGAAACAGAGTAACTGTCTTGCCCCTGAACTGATATTTCGTATTTGTACGGCCCTTGAAGTTTCATCGGAGAATCCATTGGCGCTTAACTAGATTTAGGGGTCCCAATTTGCCGCGATAAAAGGGGCGATTGGGACCTATTAAAAACCAAACTTCCAGAAATTCAATATGTTGGTCAAATTTATTGGGCCAAATTTAGCCCCTAACACCATTTCTGCACCAAAATAAGGTTCCAGGAACCTTTTTCTTTTCCCAAGGTTTATTTTACCTTTCCGATGGCCCAAGAAGACGGCGTAGTGCCGCGGCCCTCAGTAAACGTCTCGGGCTGTCCTGCCCGAGACGCCCTCGGTCTCGCGGCGCATTCTGTGCCCCGACCGCCCTGCGGTCCAGGCCAACACCGCCTGGCCCACAATGGCTCTACGCCTCGCGAAGCTCGGCTATCGGGGACTACTCGCCCTCGCTTCGCTCTCCATGGCTCGCAGCGATAGATGACCACATGTGTTCACTTTATTGGGGGAGGTACCGCGCCGGCTCCAAGGGCTTGTTATGCGAAAATTGCTCAATCATAGCCATGGCAATCCCA
>ERZ1292623.2083-Hain-H51-01um-R1-2083-length-18382-cov-16_pt1 | contig 18382 bp, 24 predicted proteins | sample MGYA00564398_ERZ1292623 | MGnify/ENA primary metagenome ERZ1292623 (study PRJEB36523, sample SAMEA6512633) | groundwater metagenome | collected 2019-01-07 | study: AquaDiva: Metagenomics assemblies of 32 groundwater samples | reverse complement strand
AACTATCATCAGATTGAGAAGCTCAAAAATGAGATAATTTCACAGGATTTTTGAGGAGACGATGCCCCAGCGCATCGTCAACGAGAAAATCCGAAGAAATTAGCCATTTTTGAGCTTCCTTTCGGGCAAGCGAATTTTGGAAAGATTCTACGTTTTCGGAGCTCACCGATGCCTCAGGCATCGCTTCGCTCCTCAAGCCTTGAATCTTCCTCAAAATTCGCTTGCTCAATTGATGATAGTTCGAATCCTGCACTCTTTATTTTAAATTCGTATATTAGCGAGTACTCTTTTTTTAAATTCCTAGCGGTCCTAATTTTGAAACTATTTCTTCAACACCTTTTTCTGCTCCTTTTCTATAATTTTCCCACTTTTTATCGTCCCAAACTTCCAATCTATTTGACAATCCGCAAACAACTACAATTTTCTTTAAATCGGCATACTTTTTTAAATAATCTGGAATTAATATCCTGCCTAATTTGTCTAAAGAAATTTCTGTTGCGCTTGCTAATAAATGTCTGGTAAAAGACCTTGCTTCTCCTTGGGAAATTGGTAAACTGCTTAACTTTTGTGACATTATTCCCCATTCTTTTTCGGTATAAACGACTAAACACTTTTCAACCCCTTTTGTAATTATCACCTTATTACCAAGTTCTCCTCTAAATTTCACAGGCAAAGCCAATCTTTTTTTACTGTCAATTGTGTGTTGGTGTTGCCCTATTAACATGCGAACGTAGTGAGCACCCCGCCCTCTAAGCTGTTCTTACAAGACAAGATGAACGAACATTAATAATTGAATGTATTTATTTATTTTATCCATCCTCCAACAGCATAGAGGGCGGGGTTTTCGCTATCGCTCAAGTTTATCCACAGAAATCTTAAGTTTTCCCACATTTATCCACAACAGCCCACTTAACTATATTTATAGCCTACTTTATGGGCTTACGTCAACACTTTTAATAAAATGCTATTTTGTTCGTAAATTTGACAATTCTCCACAGTTTATCCCCCCATCGGTGGAAAACGAGTCTCTAAATTTAAAAATCCGCTCCTAATAATGGAACGGATTTTTTGAGATAGTTTATACAATGTTGCCTTTCATTATATCTTCCCTTATATCTTCGGGTACTGGTATTGGTTCACCCGGCTTAGTGACTCCGGGGTATCTCCATGCACTTATAACTTTCCTTTGATCTTTCACATCTTTATACATTAACCAAATCTCTCCCGGAGCTTTTTTAGCCGTGTAGTGAAATTTTCCTTTTTTATCATCCGCAAAGCTTACGGAGGTCTGACCTCCGTAAGCTTTGCGGGCTGGTAAATTTCTAATAGGATTTGTTTTCATCACGGCTATGGTTCCAGGCACAATCCCATTTTCTTTTCTTTCTGGTCTATAAAGCAAGTTGATAAGCTTGATTTTTGAAAGCCCATACTGCTTCATTTTTATCTGCGAGTGCTGGGTCCAGTGAAGTTTTTTGTGGTCATTTTTCATAGTGGGCGCATCTGGACTCGAACCAGAGACCTCATCAATGTGAATGATGCACTCTAACCAACTGAGCTATGCGCCCCTATCTTTATACTATCAAGTTTACTATTTCAAAACAACAAAAAACAACCACAGAGAATTGTTTTTTACAAGTTACTTAACTTCAACCTTAGCTCCCGCTGCTTCAAATTTCTTTTTGATTTCTTCTGCTTCCTCTTTCTTTATCCCTTCTTTTATCATTTGAGGAGCTAAAGCTGCTGCGTCAACCAAATCCTTAGACTCTTTTAATCCCTTCGCGGTAACATCTCTAACAACTTTAATTACTTCTATTTTTTGAGCTCCAACCTCTTTTAACTCAACATTAAAAGAAGTTTTTTCTTCAGCAGATCCTGCAGCTATAGCTCCCCCCGGAGCTGACACAGCAACTGGGACTGCTGCTGAAACGCCAAATTTGTTTTCTAGTACTTTTACTAATTCTGCCAATTCTACAATTGACATTTTTTCTACTCCCTCAACTAAATTTTTAAACTTGGTTGGCACCTCTACTTCTGTTTTTTCAGGATTATCCACTTTTGTTTCTTCAGTCATACTTTTTAAATTTACAATTTACAAAATTTGGAATTTAGAATTTGGAATTTGTTTGTATATTGTGTATTGTATATTGTTTATTTTATTGACCTTTTTTGCTTATTTTGTCTAATACTCTTACAAAACTTGTAATTGAGCTTTGAAGTGAACCAACCAATCGACCCAATAATTCATTTCTTGTTGGTATATTTGCCAACTCCAATACTCTTTCTCTATCAATAAATCTTTTTTCAAAAATTCCTCCTAAAATCTTGAAATTTTCATTTGTCTTTGCAAACTGGTTTGATATCCTGGCTGGAGCTATCTCATCTTCAATACCAAATACCAATGCCAATTGCCCCGGAACGCTCTTTTTTATATTATTCCAGAAAGAAATTCCCGATTGCCCAAAAGCGATTCTAATTAAAGTTTTCTTTCCTATTTTCAAAATACATCCAGCTTCCTTTAGTTTTTTCCTTAAATCAAATAAGTTCTTAGAAGCAACTTTAGAAAAATCAGCAAAGATCACTGATTTTTGCTTTGAAATACTTTCCTTTAAATCCTTTAAATTACTTTGTTTTTTTTCTTTTGTTAGTGCCACGATTGTTAGAATTTAGAATCTAGGAATTAGAATCTAGAATACGAAACTTCACAATTCTATTTTCCACTTACTATTTTCTATTTTCTTTTAAAAGAAAAGTCCGTACAGACGGACCCGCCAGCAATGCTTCGCATAGCGATGCGGGCTGGCAAAAATACCATAAAAGATATTATTTGCCTCGATGGGGTTTATGCCTAAGCTACCCATTGTCTGCGGCTTGTTATTTAATTATGCTTGAATCTTAATCTATATATTAAGATATGTCAACCCCTAGATCATTTAAAATATTTTCTCTGGGCCTCAATGTGCTCTTCTAAGGTTTTGCTAAAAATTATCGTTCCATTACCATCAGCTGATAAATAATACCAATAATCTGTTTCTTCTGGGTAAATTGCAGCTAAAATGCTATCCATGCCCGGGTTTGAGATGGGACCTTGTGGAAGTCCATAGTATTTGTAAGTGTTATAAGGAGAATCTATCTTCGTATCATTTATTGCGGCTTTCTCATCATTTTTACCAGTAATATAGTTTACTGTTGCATCAACTTGTAGGGGTATGCCTTCTTTTATTCTTTTCCATAATATGCCAGAAATAATTTTCTTGTCCTCCATGGATTTAACTTCTTTTTCAAGCATTGAGGCCATTGTTATTATTTTAAATATGGATTTTTGCTGTTTTTCAATTTCCTGCTTCAGGTCGGATGTAATCTTTTTATCAAAGTTTGATAGTGCAGCTTTTAAAAGTTCTTCAGGAACAGATTTTTCTAAAACGTAATATGTGTCTGGAAAAATATATCCCTCAAGTCCTAAATTTTTAGGCTTCTCTTTTAAGAATAAAAAATCATTAGAAAAATCAACTTTTGTTACTAGGATAAAGTTTTCTTTAGAATATATTTTCCTGTTAGCAAGATTTTTTGCAATATCTTCTATGTTCCACCCTTCAACAATTGTTATTTTTTCTTTTACAATGTCTCCCGTAGCAAACTTTTTAACAATTTGCGCAATAGACATTGATTGCGATAATTGGTAGTTTCCTGCCTGAAGTCTTGAATAATTAAGAGAGATTATGGCATAAAGATTAAAAAATAAAGCATTGTGTATTATCTCCTGCTTTGCCAAATCCCCTGAAACATTATTAAAGCTGCTTCCCTTCTCTAATGAGTAATAAATATACTTGCTATTTGAAAAAGATTTTGGCACATAAACTTCAAACAAAAAAACAGCCGCGCAAATAATGACAATCGCTATTAATATTTTTCTATTTTTAAATATTATTTCCATTAAAAATTCATTTATTATACTTGCCCAACGCTCTATAAATACTTATAGTAAATACCTATATTTTGTAATCCTGCATTTACTTCCATACTTCAAAGTATGGGAGTTAGTGTTATTATGACAAGCCATGAGCTTTTTTAACTTCCTCCTCAATTCTCTTATATAAATTAGGCTTCTCGCGAATAACTTCTAGAGCATTTATAATTTTTTCTCTATCTTTTACCCTTTTATTTTTAACAATGTCCTTAATGAGTAACTCTGGCCAAAACATGATTGGGTAGCGTCTCATTAAACGATCTATTTCACCTTTTGGATTTACATTGTTTATAGGTTTAACATTCTTTTTCTCTTTTAATCTTTTAACTATTAATCTATATCCATCTCCTGTAAATTTTAACCATTCACTTATTCTAGCAATAGTTCCTTCCCCTACTTTCAGCTGTTCCCCAATTTGCTTATATTTCCAGCCTTTTAAAAGTAAATCAGCAATTTTCATTCTCTTTGCCAACATCTCTGCTTCTTGTGGAGATAGAAGATCCTTCAAAAATTGAGCGGCTTCTTTTGAATCTTTAATTGAGGAAACAGCATTACAAAAATCGATTAATAACTCTTCTTGCTCTTGTTTTGATAATTTTGACTTATAATAAAATTTTGCCATTTTATTTTATAATTCTATCTTCAATTAACACATTTAACACATTATAACATTATACAACATACTAGCACTCACTTCCATACTTCAAAGTATGGAAGTGAGTGCTAGCTTAAGGATAAATTAACTTCAATTATTAATAATCATTCCTCCTTTATTGTTTACTGATGAGTGGCACAAAAGCAAATCCAGGATACTCTATTGATTCAAAGTCGTTTTCGTCTTTTTTTACAAAAAGCCATACTGATGACTCAATTGGGCAGACAATTCTTCCGCCAACTTTCAATTGTTCTTTCCAGGCAACGGGCAATTTTTCACCAGCAGCTGATGCTAAAATTTTATCATACGGAGAATCTTCTTTGTACCCCTTTGAACCGTCCCCTAAAACATATCTTACAATTCCCTTTTTTAAAAAATTATATCTTGAAATATTTTTTTCTCCAAATTCCTTTAATTCAGGGATAATTTCTATTGAAACAACTTTGCCTTCATCCCTCACTATTTGGGCCAACAAAGCCGTGGTCCAGCCAGAACCAGAACCCACATCTAAAATTTCATCTCCTCTTTTTGGCTGCAAAAGTTCCAACATAAACGCAACCGTCAAAGGTTGCGATATTGTTTGTCCCTGGCCAATCGGCAAAGCTTCATTCAATTCTGCCAATTTTTTCATATCTTCGGGCATACCCACTTCGCCAAGGCTTCTAGGGTCAAGAAAATCTTCCCTTTTTATTTTTCTAAAAGCTTCAATAATATTATCTGTTTTCAACCAGCCATCTTTTATTAAACCATCTATTAATGACATATTTGCATTGCAGGGGCGCTGAGAATCGAACTCAGACCAAGGGTTTTGGAGACCCTTATGATACCATTTCACCACGCCCCCATAAGTGGACACTATCACATTTTTCATCCAAAAAAAAGGTCCTGAGCGGTTTCCCACCAGGACCCTGCGTGTTTTCACGCTTGGATTTTACTAGTCTCCCGGATCCAGCCTCTCCAACTCTTTGATCTCACTCATTGTGAAACCGTAGTGGATAGTCAGCCGGGTCTTAATCTTATTGAGACCATTGGCTTCTTGCTTGAGGTTCTCAACCTCCCAATCAGACCGATCCTTTTCCATCTTCTTGATGGTTTCAGCGTCAGACTGATCAAGCATCCCAGATACGAACTGAGACTCCCCGATCTGAGATCGGTTATGACGTCGGTCCTTAAAGTACTTGACGTCGGTCTTGTAGTCTCGGTATGCCCGGGACCGAAGCTTGGCAAGGAGACTTCTCTCCTTTTCCTGACGCTGCTCCTCCTTTATGGAGGCAAGTTTGCTCGACGTGTCGGCGACCTGCCATTCCTTGTAGAGTTTCTTGGCTTCCTGCTGAATCTCCTCGGGCGACTTCTTGATCTTGTTGAGTTCTGCCAGAACGAGTCCAAGCTCATTACTGGAAGAACCCTTAAGATCTTTGATCGCCGCCATCAAGGTGCCAACGTCAGCCGGCTTGACTCCGAGCTTTACAAGTTCAGCCGCCAAGGCCGGTACAATGTCTGAAGGCTTAAGACCAAATTTCTTGAACGCGGTCTCAACCGCTGAGTTGAGGTCTTTTATGAGATTCTTGCTAGTCGCCGGCTTCTCGTCTGGCGGCTTGGCGATCGGGCTTTGGAGCTTGATTTGTTCCTTGAGGTCGGCATTCTCATTCTTGACCTCGCTGAAGGACTTCAAGCCAAACCACCCAATAACAATCAACACCGCTGCCGTAAACAACATCTGATTCTGACTCATCATTCTTCTCCTGGTTTGAGTTAAGGGGCACGCCACCTTCGACTACAAGTTGAAAGTGGTACGGACGAACTGGACGAGGTCGAAGTTTGTTCCCGGGCTGAAGTAGCCGGCCAGGTAGCTAACAATGAGAACGACCAGCGTCCAAAAGGAAACTAAGTCGGATTTCTTGGCACGTTGGCCCAAGAACGACTCATTGATAAGACTGATGAGTCCCCTCTGCTGAGCCTCGGCCCCATCGACACGCTTCTCATCTTTCGCCGCCTTCTCTTGCAGAATCCGATTCTTTTCATTCTCGGCGACAGCCGCTACGACGGTGGCCTTGATTTCGTCGTCAGTCATGGAAAGATCTCCTTCCAATAATTACCACTTCTATGGTTTGGGAACACCCCATTCCATTTCGTTGGCTGTTAGTTGTACCCATAAGTTCACAAGTATGTACTTATGGGTACAACTAAACATGTAAAATCCATTAAAATATAAACTATGATATTGCCATATTATCATATTAGTTAATTATTGTCAATAAAGGCCCCGAAATCCTTTCGGGGCCTGTTCTGGAGAAGATTTCCTATCTTCCCCAAATTCTCTGGATTTCTCTAATCGCCCCGGCAGCTTTGAGTCTCGCAAGGCCGGTACGAATCTCTATCCTCAGAAATTGCTCGTACCGAGGCTGGTTCTTTGTGATGAAATGAACCAGGGCCTTTTCCTTGTTTTTTTGAAAAAGACTTTTTAAATCTTTCTCATCAAAAGCGAACGCTCGCATAGAAAATCCTTTTCCTGTATCAATCTTTCTTGCAAACTCCTGTTTTCTGTAATTGAGTATGGCCTCGATGGCATTCTCAATCTCTGGAGTAAACTTGGGCTTAATACCCCAGAATCCTTTCTCTTCATTCTCTTTTGAGAGGTAGTCCCCGCTCTTCTTCTCGGTGGTCACCGGAACAGGAAAAGGTGGTGCGGGTTTGTATTGCCCAGGAAACCCGTGCGACATGATCGGAGACTTGAGCGAGGAGGGAACGGGGGGCGTAGTGTACTGCGCCTCCATGTTCTGCGAAAACAGAAGGGTCACCAACGCGGTGAGAATCAGCTTCTTCATGACATGCTCCTTTTGGGCGAAAACCAAAAACCAATTGGTAAGGGTGAAGAAACATATCCTCACCGTGCTGGCTTTAGATTATCACATAAGGCTTGCATTGTCAATAGTTCACTCAAAAAGAGGGCAGAAGCCCTCTTTTTGAAAGTGTTGTTTAACTTTAGTTAAAAGTTTTTCAAATCTTGGTCTAAGGTGTTCATTTCTTTATTTATAGAGGAATCATCTGGTATTTGGTTTAAATCACCTTGAATGTTCGTGGTTGTATCTATAGCATTGCTTGCGCCTTGCTGGGGCTGTCTAATAAATATATAAGAAAGATACCAGACCACTAAAACAATAACTAAGGTAATGATAATTATAACTAACGTTTTTTTAGTGCTCATAATTACTAGCGAAGAAGGAATGCAAAATGCGAGATAAGTGAGCATTTTTCATTCCGACTGAGCCAAGTTAATTATATAAGTGACAACGTCATTTCTACAATAAGTTATTGATTATTATTTGCTTCTGGTTCCTCGTCGACTTTTGGAACTTCTGACAAAGCCTTAAAGGCATTTTTTACAGACAACCTGGCATCTTTAATTGCACCATCGCGAAGTGCTTTGAGGTCACTAAATAATTGATTTCTCAATATCTTAAATTGATCTTTTAGCTTACTTATTAAACTATTCTGACTAGCCACCGTTGATGATGCGTCAGTAATTGCCGTTGTGTCAACTACATATGTTTTATTCGCTTGGGCCTCAACTGCCGATCTCGCAGCCTCTATTTTCTGTCCTGCCTCATATATAGCAAATTTTGCCTGAGAAACATCTTGGCTGTTCGCCGATGCTTTTTCTACTCTTGACTCTATTTTTTGCATTACTTCATCAAGCTTATCCAGCACGTTTGCAAAATGGTTAGTCCAAACATCATTTATGCGCTCAAATTGACTCTCTATTTTATCAGCTGCTTCTTTTTTTCTTTGGTCGCTAATTTGATTTATTTTTTGTCGTGCTTTTTCTCTTGATTCTTCTGCTCTTTTCTTTGTTTGCAGACGCAGTTGATCCATTCGCTCTTTTGCCGCTTCTGCTTTCTCTCTAGCCGCTTGTCTTAGTTCATCTAACCTTGAAGTTTTAGCATACACAAAGCCGCCAGATAATAAAGCTCCAGCAATACCTGCAACTAAAATATATTTGCTTATGTTTTTATGCATATAACTTTGAAAATTAATTTTCAGTTTTAAGTTAATCGACCTTTCAAAATTACAATTCTTAACTAATTATATTTTATTATAAAAAATGTTGTCAATATACAAACTAAAAACCGGGTATTAAACCTGGGTTTTAGGATAAATTACCTCCTCAAACCGCATCAGGGTCATATAGTCATTTACGACCTTCTTTGTGCAAAGAGAGTTTCAAAATAGCAAAAATTTTATTGCCTTCATTGATAAATATCTTTACGGTGTTTAACGCGAAGTAGCTGGATAGTTTGATGATCAAGAAATTGAAAAATCACTCGCTAGTCACGAGTAATTCTAAAAGAAAGAAAACCTGCCAGTTTGCCATTTAGCCGTTTGGTATGAAGAGAAGGATGAAATGGATTTTTCTGGACTAGTTCAATCAGTTCAGTTAATTTTTCTTGTTGTGATTGAGGAATCTTTCTAGACGATTTAAAGAAATCGGAGTGATAAACAATGCGCATTATTTTCGGCGAAGTTCTTTTAAGAAAGATTTTGAATCAGTAAAGAAATGAGTTGGTTTTTCTTTGGCCGCTTTCAAAATTTCCCTTACAAACTCTTTTTTATAATCTCCTTCGGCATCTCTCAAATTTTTCAGAATAGGTAAAACAAATTCTTCTAAGAGCTCTTGTTTAATTTCTTTCTTAATTCTTTGGTAGGTTTGATTGGTCATATATTTTTGTTTACCTTATTATTTCAAATTTATTATTCACTGTCAAATTTTAGAAAAAATAAAAAGCCCCTCCTACACATAAAGTTACGGAAGGGCACGTCCGCCTACGCTAAAGCTTCGGCAGGATAAACCTGCGACACCTGCTCTGAGTGAAGTCGAAGGACTTGCCTCGTTGAGGCGGGCCTGCCCGCAGTGCTACAAGCGTTGCAGGCGGGAGTCAATCGCAGGGCATTGAAAATTTGGGTGTTACACTTTGCTATGTGCCGGTTTATAGCAAGGTAACCCATTCACCGTTTCAACAGCGAAATCTCCAAACAGATTGGGATACCTTTTGAGTAGGATTTCTCCTACTTTTCCGAAAACCACTCTGATTTCCTCCTCTGCGCTGGGGTCAGTTCGCATTTCCAACACCCAACGCAGAGTACGGGGATTTGCTGACCAACCGATGGTAGTAGCAAGTCCAATTGGGGCAATTCTTCGCATTGCAGAAGTAGTGATTTTCTTCAACGAGAAGGGCACGTTTTCGTCATCCAGTTTGAAGTGCTGGGCGAGTTGAAGCTGAAGTTCCTCCAATTGTTCAAATGTCTTGACGAAGATTTCCACCGCTTTTTTATCTTCACAGATAACAGTGGGCAACCACTGCCCTAGGTCATCCAAGCGAACGAATCGCAGGCTTTCCTGTGAGATTGCCACTCCTGTGCGATGACGAACCAGTTCGTGTGTGAAAACACGAGATACATCAGCGAAGATGAAGTTCATCACGGGGTGTTCAATCACCGAACCGTGTTTGACCTTGAGGACATTAGCAAGATAGACATCATTGCCTTCTCGCACCTTTGTTACGTTGGGATTAAGCCCTGGTTTGAAACTGCGGTAGCACAAACGACCCATCACTTCAACAATTCGTTCAGAATCGCTTGTTGCATCAGTTTTCCATTCAGACACACCAAGATAATCAAGGTATGCCTGAAGTCCGTCTTCCACAACTCTTGTTTCTCCTACGAGAAACACTTTCGGTTCAACGGAGTGCATTAGAATCCCCTTTCTTGTTTGGGTTTTACTTTAGTTGAGAACTAGGGTAAATACTATCAGATATCTAATCAAAAATCAATGAAATATAACAAAAAGAGGTATTCAAACCTCCGTTTTACTTATCTACTCACTACCCACCAATTCTATGCCTTTCTGGAACCCTCTTTATGCGAGGTGTGTTTCAGAATCACGGGTAAAATATAATCACTTAAAAGCCAGTAAATCTTTCAGTTCTTTTACTTCTACCTCCAGTTTTTCTATCCTGTCTCCATAATCAGCGAGAATTATCTTTTCAATCTTATCAAATCTTTTATCCATTTTTGTTTCCAAAGACTTTAGCTCTGATTTAGTAGCCGTTTCATTAAAACCTTTTTGAACCATCACAGCTAAATCATTAATTGTTACATTTTTCTTTTTCATATGGTTTTATTATAGCCCTCTACTATGTTGTGTCAAATTTATACTCTAAACAAAAAACCCTGCGACACCTGCCCGCATTGTTATGCAAAGCGTTGCAGGCGGAACTTGCCTCGTTAAAGGCGGGCCTGCCCGCAGTGCTACAAGCGTTGCAGGCGGGAGTCAATCGCAGGGTAAAAAAACCGATGGGCGAACCATGCGGTCTGTGTGGTTTATGCCTTTCTGGAACCTTCCTTGTGCAAGGTGTGTTTTTTGCAGTGTTTGCAGAATTTTGAAAGCTCTAATTTAGTTTCAGCAACTGCCTTTGATTTTTTAGTGAAATAATTGATATTCTTGCAAACTGTGCACTGCATCTTTAAAAACGGTTTTTTTGTAGCCATTGTTTTGGAATTTGGAATTTAGTAGCTTGTAGCTTGAATAGAATTTTGAATACTGCTTGGCCCGTAGGACATCCCGAAAGCTGATTCTGGATTCTTTATCCTATTCTAACTTCTAGATACAAGATTCTATATTCTATTAATTTTGAGCCAAAGGGCGGAGTTGAACCGCCGACCTTGCGCTTACCATGCGCATGCTCTAACCGTCTGAGCTACTTTGGCAAATGTGGGCGCGGTAGGACTTGCACCTACGAAGGTTAGAAACCGTTTGATTTACAGTCAAATGCCTTTGCTGCTCAGCCACGCGCCCTCTTTCATGCATTAATTTTTACCACAAAAATTGCTTTTACTCAATAGTTTTGCCGTGCTTTTTTTTCCATTCTTTAATTTTTTCGTGATTTCCGGATAACAGAACTTTTGGCACCCGCCAAATTTCCGCCTTGCGAAATTTAAGCGGACGAGCTTTCCAATCTTTAACATATTTACCCACATTAAACACTTCGGGGCGGGTGTACTGCACGTACTCAATAAATCCTCCGCTCTTGGTAATTCTTTCTTTTAGCAAAGCTTCCTTTCCTAAAACTCCGGGCACTAATCTTGAAATCGCTTCTATAGCTACCATTGCTGGCAGTTCACCGCCCATTAAGTCGTAGTCTCCAATGGAAACTTCCATGTCTGCAATATTTTTTGCCACTCTTTCATCAACCCCTTCGTATCTGCCACAGATAAAAATAACTTGGCCTTGCTTTGAAAGCTGGTGGGCCAGTTTTTGATTAAACTTCTTGCCTCTTGGTGTAAACAAAACCACCTTAGTTTTTTTTAATTTTTGATTTTTAATTTTTGATTTTAAAAATTGAACCGATTTATAAATCGGTTCAATTTTAAGAACCATTCCCAATCCTCCGCCAAACGGCCTGTCGTCAACTGTTTTGTGCGCATCATTAGTCCATTTTCTTAAATTATGGACGTTGATCTTAATCAGATTCTTTTTTTGGGCGCGGGCAATTAATGTTTCCTTTAAATAAGAATCGAAAATTTTTGGAAAAATTGTAATGATATCAAACTTAATCATAATAAATTATCAGCGAATCTACGAATCAAACCCGAATTCGCGAATTCGTAAATTCGTAATATATTCGTTCATTCGTTGATTATTTTAAACGAAAACGGCACTACCTGCATGATAGCACCGCCTCCGCTGACCTGTAAACGGTCAAATATTACAAAGAAATGTTTTCAATGTCTGACATTTCCTTCTTTTCAGCTCTAGGAGCTCTTCCGCCTTCTGGTTCCTCAATCTTAAGGTTTACCCTGGCGTGATTCTTCAATCCGACAATTCGGACTAAGTTTCTGATTGCCTTAGCTGTTGATCCTTCTCTTCCAATGATTTGACCCATGTCTGCTGGGTTTACTTTCAATGAAAGCAATACTCCCATTTCGTCAACTTTTCTTTCTACTTTGACTTCCTTGGGATTATCAACCAATGCTTTGACAATGAATTCAAGAAACTCTACATCATTATCTTTTGCCATTCTTTACTAGGGTTTAGGATTTAGGGTTTAGGGTTTAGATACAACCATACCCTACACGCTATACGCTCTACCCCTCGTTTCTATTCTGCAGTTCGACCATTCTGCAACTTGTTTTTTTATTCTACTGATTTAAAAAAGTATGTCAAATTTTCAAAAAACTTTTTTATCTTTTACCCTTCTTTCAAATCACTATATTATGAATTTAGAATTACAAATTATGAATTTCGAATTTTGAATAAATTCGGTAAAATCTCACTTAATGATTTGAAAGAAGAGAGCGAAGCGTGACAAGTTTGTCACGCTTCGTCATGTAGTTAGCTGACGTACCGGCAGCGCCGACCCGTCAAACTGACAAAGCGGGGGTGTTGGGGAATCTTAACCTCAATGGGCAGCTGGGTGGCGAAAATGACCACCCTCCGCCGAATTGGAGGATCCTTGACCTCCTCCACCTTGGGCCTCGGTGGCCGAATCGGCTGTGGCTGAATCGGCGTCGCCTCGTCATTGTTCTCGCGCCACTTTTCAAAAAACCTTATCGAATCCATGGCTCTCCCTTTCTGCAATCTAGCAGATTAGCCATGCGCGTCTTGTTGCCTGCGCCCACCGCGCAGAGATAGGGCCGACGCTTCCCTTCACAAAGGTCATAAAATAATTTACAAACTTTGTGAAAGGAATGATGCGTCGAAGTTCAGTTCGACGCATCATCTTTTCTGGTTATTATATCCCTTCTTTCAGCTAGTCAACCATCGCTACAGCGAGGCGCCCCAGAAGGACCTTACTGACGAGCTGAAAGAAAGGGGGTTCAGGTAATCTTAGAACCCCTTAACCAAGTATTTTCGCTTTCGGTAAGCCGAGTGCGCACGCGCTTGGGTTGCTTCGCGTGTCCCCTATCGCCGATCCATATTGGACTTGGGGAGGAAATTAAACAATTTTCCCTTCTTTCAAATCATCCTTCATCCCGGTTTTATCGTGCAATCCTAATGACGACGTCATTAGGACAATATTCACAATTTCACGAAGACAAACGGTGATCTGAAAGAAAGGTGGGAAATCAAGATTTAATCTATCTTTACATCATATTTCCCTATGATTTTCAAACAACTTTCCTTATTCATCCTACGCTTACACTATATCACACTGCAAGACACCTTGTCAAGCTTATTAGACACTTTTACTAATATCCCTCAAAAAGCCCCTCTTAGGGGCTTTCCAATTATAATCTACTATGCCTTTGGGGTTTCTGTTTTTTCAGCTGGCTTCTCTTCTGTCTTTGGTGCTTCTACTGCTGCTTTTCTCTTTGGTTTCTTATCCTCCACAACCTGGGTGTCAGAGGATAGTGCCTCTGCTGCAGCAGTTGGGGCTTCAACTGGAGCTGCGGGAGTTGCTTCTATCGCTGGTTTCTCTGCCACAACCTTAGTTTCTGGTGAAGTTTCTTTTGCAGCTTCCGGGGTTACCGTCTTAGGTGTTTCGGCTGCTTTAGCTGTGTTTGACCCGCCTGCATCAGCTGTGCTGGAAGCACTGCGGGCAGGTTTTTTAAACTTGTTTATTTTAGGAGCATTAATAACCTTTTCTGAAACCAATAAGTTATGCATTGTTACTGATGGTTGTGCGCCTTTTGAAATCCAATACAAAACTCTTTCTTTTTTAAGAGATTTTCTTTTAGTTAAGGGATCAACGTAACCCAAAACTTCCACCGCTCTACCACCTTTAGCAGATCTTCTTTTATCCACCACCACTACTCTAAAAAACGGCTGATTCTTTTTCCCTTTGCGAGTTAAACGAATAACTAACATAATATAACAATAAATATCAATTAATATCGCGGAGTTAATCTCAACAAGTATCAGATATTCATAGATACTTTTAGATATTCTTGGATATTAATCGTTAATTCCAATTCTTTTTTAATAATGCGTCTTTGGCTGCTTTGTCTTCTGCCTCTTGTTTTGATGACCCTTCGCCTTCCGCCACTAATTCGTCTTCTAGATACACCCCGACAGTAAATTTCTTCTTATGGTCGGGCCCCCATTCTTTAATCACTTTATATGCGGGGGTAATGCTAACTTTATCCTGTGCTTGTTCTTGAAAATGCGATTTAGCATCTTGATAAAGCTTCTTTTCAATAATTTCAGGCAATTTTTGCAATAGATACTTTTTTATAAACTTTTCTGATTCTCCGTATCCCAGGTCAATATATAACGAGCCCACAAACGCTTCAAATGTATTTGCTAAAATGTACTGCCTTGCTTTGCCCAATTCTTTTGCCTCTCCTTTTGACAAAAGCAAAAAGTTATTAAAGCCGAGCTCTTCGGAAAGTTTTGACAACATCTTGGCATTTACTAGAGCTGCTCTCCAGTTGGTTAACTCCCCTTCTGCTTTTTCTGGGTATTTGTTGTAAAGGTATTCTGTCACCACAAGCTCTAAAACCGCATCTCCTAAAAATTCTAATCTTTCGTTTTGCTCCAATCCCAATTCTGGGTTTTCATTTAAATAAGATCTATGGACAAAAGCTTGGATTAACAAATTTTTATCTTTAAACTTCAATCCTAACTTTTTCTCCAATAAATTGAGTTCTTTCATTACCTAATAAAACTTGAAACCTGCCTGCCCGCCATAGCTCCTGCCTGTGCGTATCCGCACGCAGACAGGTTGGCGCAGGCGGGAAACTTGAAACACTTTTTACGAATTATCTTTTTCGTTATGTTTCACGTTTTACGTTTCATGCTTCAGGATTTAATTGTTTATACACTGTACCCAAAACTCCGTTTATAAATTTACCCGAAATTCGGCCTGAAAAAGTTTTTGCCAATTCAATTGCCTCATTTATGGCAACTTTTGGAGGAACCTCATTTTTATTGGCATATAATAGTTCATAAAGTCCTAATCTTAAAACATTCCTGTCAACCATTGGTATTTGTGAAATGGGCCACTCCGGAGCCGCTTTTTCAATTATCTTATCAAGGTCTTTAATATGTTTTTTTACACCTTGCGCCAGCTGCCTGACAAACTCTAAATCTTCTAGCCCCGGTCCAAAATCTCTTATATTTCTGTCAACAATAAGCTCTAGGGCATCATCTTTTTTACCATAAAAATCCCATTCATATAAGCTTTGCATTACTATTGAACGTGATAAGTGCCGGCTAGCCATGTTGTAATTGTTGTAATTGTTCTATCGCTCGCCTGCGGGCTCGCTTGTTCTAGTTGCTATTTTACAATTCCAACAATTAGAACAGTTAGAACATTAGAACTACTTCTTTGATAATTCTTCCATACTCAATGATGACTCTTTTTTCTGCTCTTTTTCTACCTTTGCTATTTCTCTTTCTTTTTGTTTTTTCTCCTTCTTTGTTAATTTTCCCAAAATATTTACAACTTCTCTTCCTTTATAGTATCCGCAATGAGGACAAACAGTATGCGGCCTAACGGGTTTTCCGCATTTTTTACATGTTATCAAAACCGCAGGAGCTATAAAAATATGCATCCTACGCTGGCCAGCTGACGAACTTGTTCTACGATGTTTTGGTACAGCCACAAAATAAAATCAAAAATCAAAATGCAAAAATCAAAATTTTGGTATGCGCCGAAGGCGCAATAATTTTTAATTTTTAATCCGTATTTTTAATATTTGATATTTAATTTTTAATTTTTCTAATCTTATCACGTATTTCCCATTTTTGCAAGTGCATATACTGGGAAAAAGCTTTTGCGATGTATTTTGCAGGGTCCAAAATTTTGGAGATTTTCAATGTGTATTTTTGTGCCATACCCTTTGTGCTTATCAAAGCCATAACCAGGATACTTTTTATGCATTTTAATCATAATCCTGTCTCTGGTAACTTTGGCTATAATACCAGCTGCCACACAAGAAAAAACCCTTTCGTCTGCTGCCACAATCGACCTTTGCGGAATTTTTGACTTAATTTTAAAGTTGCCATCTAACAGCAAAAAACAACCTCTGTCAAAAAGTTCGCGCGCGCGAGTTTTTTGACAGAGGTTATCTACTGCTTTTTGCATCGCTAACTTTGTAGCCTCTAAAATATTTATTTTATCTATCACCCTCTCAGAAGCCGCACCAACCCCCCATTCTATATTTTTATGGCTCGTTAATTCTTTATAAAAAAATTCTCGTTGTCCTTCGTTTAATTTTTTTGAGTCTTTAACTTTAAATCTTAAATCATAAATCCTAAATCTTAAATTAACACAAACTGCCGCAGCGGTTACTGGGCCGGCAAGTGGTCCTCGACCGCTTTCGTCTAATCCTACAACAAAATCAAATCCTTGCTTCCACAATTTTTTTTCCTCTTTAAGACTTGGATGCATTAGGATATTTTATCAAAAATTTTCGCAATAAAAAAGCCTTGCTAAAAATAGCAGGGCTTTGGTTTTCAGTTTCTCATGACAATCCATTGTGCATCAACTCTTCGTAATTCTTGGAAAAGTTCTTTATTAAACCTTTCAATATTGAAGCATTCAAGGTCTCCCACGAAGGGAGAATTTCTCGTTTCCAAGCAATACTCAACGAGAGCCAGATGTTCCACGTATCCTACAAAAGCACTCTCGAAATTCTCTATTTTAATTCTTGCGATTTCGGTTTCGCGATACTTCTTGAATTGTTGAGTTGTTTCAAGTTTTAGATAATCCTTAAATTGATTAGTTGTTTGGTACTTCAATTTAGAAATTGGAGGCATTATTTTGCTCCTTTCAAAAAAGAAACATACAAAGAACACTCTTAGAGCGCAGGATTCGAACTATCATCAGATTGAGATAGTTCGAATCCTGCACTCTTTATTTAATATATTACATATAATTAAATAGTCAACGTTATTTAAAATTTTAAAAGAAAAAAGAGCAAGTTTCAAAACTTGCTCTGTTCATCTGCAAAGAAGAGTCATCTCTCTGGTCTGCAGACATGGGGCATAACTCTGTATATGCCTGAGTTTGGTTCACTGATGCCCGAATCACTCCCGCAATTTGGGCAAATTCTTTTTTCTTCTGTTGGACGACCTTGTTTTTTGCCAGGACGAGAGTAGCGATATTGTGCCACCCAAGCAGAAACAATAAAAACTAACAACAAAACAAGGCTAGCCAGACAAAAGTATATTACAAACATGAAACACCTCCTTTTACTCAATGCCTAGTATCAGTCTGATTTTAGCAATAAGGTCTCCCGGAGAATCAATTTTGTGGCTACATCCAGCCCGAATCAAATCCTCATTATAAAGGAAGTTACTAGAAGCAGCGAGTATCGGCCCTTCATAGGTCTTACGCATTTCCTTAACTAGTGGGATTGAATCAAGCTCGTGATTATTATCTACAGAGCCATCCATGACAATAAGATCAACATCTTGATTCTGGTCGTAGAGATCTTTGCCCTCTTTAAGGCTGGTTGCCTGTATTGCAGCAAAGCTTAACAATTCACCAAAAGTTCTAACAATCGACTGAATCTTTTCATTGTCATTTACGACTAATACCTTTTTCATGGATCTTCTCCTAAAAAGAAAAATTTAAAGAACATTTTTGACCTATTAACTTTATACAACTTTTACAATACCATGTCAACACTTGTTTTGATTTTTACTAAAATATAAAATTAAACAAAAAAGACACTAATCTACAGATTTAATGCTAATTTACAAATTAGAGTGCAGGATTCGAACTATCATCAGATTGAGAATCTCAAAAATGAGATAA
>ERZ1292623.752-Hain-H51-01um-R1-752-length-33193-cov-6_pt1 | contig 18384 bp, 16 predicted proteins | sample MGYA00564398_ERZ1292623 | MGnify/ENA primary metagenome ERZ1292623 (study PRJEB36523, sample SAMEA6512633) | groundwater metagenome | collected 2019-01-07 | study: AquaDiva: Metagenomics assemblies of 32 groundwater samples | reverse complement strand
GCATTACTTTCAATCTACTCAATTTGGAAAGTATACAATGAGAAAAAATATAATTGGTTGTTAGTAACTGCGATATCTTTTGCATTTGTTTTACAATCTCATTACCTTGGTGTTTTGATATTACCAGTTCTATTAATTTACTGGTTTTTATCTAAAGTTCCTAAAAAAAATACTTTAATATCTATATCGATATTTTTATTTTTAATGAGCCCACTACTTATTTTTGATATTCGTCATGACTGGATGAACTCAAAAGCTCTTTATAAATTTATAACTGTTAGAGAGGAAGTGGTCTCGATTAATCCTTTAAATTCAATATCTAGAGTTTATCCACTCCTGATGCAGGTAAACAGTAGTATGTTAGCTGCCAAAACAGAACCGTTAGGGCAAATTGCATCGATATCCATAATATTGTTTTTGGTCTTAATTCCGTTTAGAAACAAAAAGATGTTAATTCTATGGTTTGCCTCGGGAATTATTGGATTAAGTTTGTACAAACAAAATATATACGATCACTATTTTGGTTTTCTTTTTCCTGTTCCATTTTTATTGATTGGAGTAATTTTGCAAAAAATTTATGAATCCAAATATCGGATATTTAGCATTTTATTTTTTAGCATTTTAGTTTTTGTTAATCTGTTAAATAATCCATTTAGAAATTATCCAAATAATCAGTTACAGAGAGCTAAAAATGTTTCATCAAAAGTTTTAGAAATAGCAGGAAGTAAACCATTTAATCTTGCAGTATTAGCTGAAAGAAATTATGAAGATGGATATAGGTATTTTATGGAAGTAGCAAATGCACAAGTCATGCATGCTGATAGATGGGATCAAAAAACAATAGTAGATACATTAATGGTTATTTGTGAAATGTCAGAAGATAAATGTGATCCAACCCATTCACCAAAAGCAGAGGTTGCCAATTTTGGCTGGAGCAAAATTGAAGATAAGTGGATAGTAGACGGTGTTATAATATACAAACTCGGACATAATTATCCAATAACTAAATAAAATTATGAATTACCCAGAATCACAATTAATTTTAGAAGAAATCAAAAAAGCAAATAAAGTCCTCCTAAATTGTCATCGCAGTCCTGATTCTGATTCGATCGGAAGCACTTTAGCAATGAGAGAAGTTCTTATAGATTTAGGCAAGGAAGTTGAGATCATCTGCCCTAGTGATGAATTGCCAAAAAACTTATCATATCTGCATGGATTTGAATTTATTAAGACAAGTGTTGATTTTAATAAATTTAATTATTCAGATTTTGATTTATTTTTAACTTTAGATTCATCTAGTTGGGATCAGGTCACTGGTTTTAAAGATTTTGTGGCACCAAAGCTAAAAATAATTACCATAGACCACCATGTTTCTAATCCTAAGTACGGTGAAATAAATCTATTGGACGGTAATATAACATCGGTTGGAGAATTACTATTTTGGGTATTTGAAGATTGGAGGGTGGATATTAAAAAAGATGTAGCTGATTGTTTAATGGCCGCAATTATTGGTGACACAGGTGCATTTAGGTATCCTGGTGCAGATGAACGAACACTTCAAGCAGCTAGTGAATTAATGCGGTTAGGTGCAGATAAAGACAAGGCAATTCATGTACTTTACAGAAGTGAACCTTATCAGTTAATAAAGTTTTATGGAGAAGTGTTATCTAGAGTACAAATAGATGAAGAATATAAGTTTGTATGGTCAGCAATTCCCTACGATGTTTATGAAAAATTAGACAAACCTTCTATGGCAAAAGAATCTGCAGCTAGTTTATTTACTCAAGTTGTAGAAGGAACAGATTTCGGATTTATAGCACTTGAACAAGAAAAAAATAAGTTGTCAATTAGTTTTAGATCAAGAACTGGTCTTGATACTTCAAAGATATCGACAGAGTTGGGTGGTGGAGGTCATATTTACGCATCAGGAGCTAGAGTTGACGGGGAATTTAATCAAGCAGTTGAGAAAGTATTGAGTGTATGTAGAAAGTATGCGAATAAAAATTAGTGTTTTTTTAATATTAATATCCGCTTTTTTTTTGAGAACCCTTAATATTAATTCACTTCTTGCTTTTCATTATGATCAAGGGCGTGATGCTTTAGTTATTTGGGATTTAATTCATAATGGTAAATTATTTTTAATTGGACCAACAACAGGATTAGCTGGAGTATTTAGAGGACCATTTTATTACTATCTTATAGCTCCTTTCTATCTAATTGCTGGTGGTAACCCTGTTATTCCCGCCATTTTTTTAATATTACTTTCAGTTGTAGCAATATGGTTAATGTATTATTTAGTATCTAAATTTCAAGATAAACAAAGTGCATTAATTGCAGTTATATTGGCTTCATTTTCATATTATTTAGTAATGGCTAGTAGATGGTTAAGCAATCCCACTCCAATGTTACTTTTATCAATGATTTTAGTTTTAGGAATGTATTTTATACTAAAAAATAAACAATACGGTTGGTATGTGATAGCTGTTGTTACAGGCCTTTCCTTTTTTAGTTTTGGTTCTTCAGGTGAATTGTTTTATGTTCCTGCAATTTTAATTTTTCTAATTCTAAATTGGAAAGATAAACCTAATTTAAAAACATTATTTATATCAATAGTATTATTTTTTGTAACACTTTCCCCACTTTTAGTTTTTGACATTAAACATGATGGAATCTTAAGGCAAGGAATTGCAAAAAATTTTGTTGAAGAAAAAAGTTTTGTATTACCATCAGTCAATTTTTTAAAAGAGAGAACCTTTTTTTATTACGATTCTTTTTCTACTAAATTATTTCATTCAAGAGGAAAAACAGAAGTTGTTTTTTTGTCATTTATCTTTCTAGCATTTATTTTTTACCTACCATCACTATATAAAAATAAATTTACAAGAATTATTTTAATCCTTTTAGGATCCCCATTTGTTGGACTTTATTTTTATCAAGGTAATAATAATAATTTTTATGAATATTATTTGACTGGATATTATATGATTTACATATTTTTAACCAGTCTTATCTTAGGTAAGCTGTGGAAAATAAACCCCCAAAATGATATTCAACTCCGTTATAAATTTATAAATTTACTAGGCAAAACATTTGTCATTGTTTTTCTAATATTATTTCTTCGAAACAATTATTATCCACTCAATTTTAAGTTATTAGATAAATCAAACAGTCCAAACAGCCTTGGGTTTGTTAACCAATTACAAGCCGTTGATTATATCTCGAAAGATTCAAATAGTAGTAAATTTAATGTTGATGTTTATGTACCGCCAGTAATTTCATATTCATATGATTATTTATTTACATGGAAAGGAATAATACAAGAGGAAAAACAGACAAAATTACTATATACTTTATACGAGGCTGACCCACCACATCCTGAACGGCTTGAAGCATGGCTTGCAAGACAGAAAGGAATTGGAGCTATCATTGAAGAAGAAAAGTTTGGTGCGATAACTGTACAAAGAAGGGAAAGAATCTAAATGAAATTCAATTAACATTATGATATACAAGCTACGCTTATGAAAATCTCAATAGTAATACCATCATTTAATGAAGAGAATAATATAAGAACAGGTGCTCTTTCTGGAATGGTTGATTATCTGAATGAACAAAAATATTCTTGGGAGATATTGGTGGTAGATGATGGATCTACAGATAAAACTGCAGATTTAGCCGAGAAATTTTCCAGAAATCACAAGAATATTATAGTATTAAGGGAGCCACACAGAGGAAAAGGCGGTACTGTTATTGCTGGGATGTCAAAAGCAACAGGAGATATTATTATTTTTGATGATATGGATCAAGCGACCCCAATTGATCAGCTCGAGAGAATACTTCCTAAATTTTCTGAAAAATATGATGTTGTTATTGGTTCTCGGACAGGTAGAGAAGGGGCTCCGTTAATTAGAAAAACCATGGCTTTTGGTCTTTCAGTTTTAAGAAATCTTATATTGCAACTTCCATATAAAGATACACAATGTGGTTTTAAGGCTTTTACAAACGAAGCGTCGAAGGAAATTTTTAAACGTCTGCAAATTTTTAACAATAAACAGTCACAAAGTGGAGCTTCAGTGTCGGCAGGTTTTGATTTAGAAATTTTATATGTAGCTAGAAAACTTAAATTAAAAGTTGCAGAAGTTCCAGTTGTTTGGCATCACAAAGAAGGAACAAAAGTAAATCCAATTAAAGATTCGTGGGAAGGTCTTCGTGACCTTCTAAAAGTCCGTCTGAATGCAATACAAGGAAAGTATAATTTAAAAAAATGAAAAAAATATATGAAGAGTGGAAGGGAACAGCGTTAATTTTAATTGCTATTTTGGCAATTGGGTTAGGAATAAGGCTTTATAACTTAACGATTCTGCCTATCTTTGTAGATGAAGCTATATACGTCAGATGGGCGCAGGTTATGGCAACAGAGCCAACTTTAAGGTTTTTACCCCTCTCAGATGGCAAGCAACCACTTTATATGTGGATTTTAATGTTTGTTATTAAATATTTTAGTGATCCATTATATATAGGACGTTTATTGTCTGTGGCAACAGGGATAGGAACAACTTTAGGTATATTTACCTTTTCATATCTTCTTTTAAAGAACAAAAAAATATCGTTATTTTCTGTTTTCATATATACAATTTCACCATTTACCGTTTTTTTTGATAGAATGGCTTTGGTTGATTCAATGTTGTCTATGTTTGGAGTTTGGACTGCTATTTTTGCATTTTTAACTGCAAAATATAAACGACTAGATTATGCATTACTTGCTGGTTTTTGTTTAGGTTTTGCTGCTTTAACTAAATCTCCAGCCTTGTTTATCGCCTTATTATTACCAACCTTTTGGATTATGTATGATTGGAAAAGTATTTGGAGACTTGGTGCCACTTATGTTTTAGCTTTTGCAATGTACAATATTCAAAGACTTGGTCCAAATTTTTCTCAACTTACTGCAAGAACTGGAGATTATGTGCTACCTTTTAGCCATCTATGGACTAGATTTTTTGATCCTTTAGTGCCACATATTAAAGATTTTTTTGTTTGGCTTTATTCAATGGGACCAATAACAATTGTCCCAATAATTTTAATTGGAATATATTTTGGATTAAAAAAATATATGAAAGAAACGATAATACTTTTAATTTGGGTATTAGTGCCTGTAATTGTGCAATCTGAATTTGCAAAAGCATTTACAGCAAGATACATATATTTTACTTTACCTTACCTTTTTATTTTGGCTGGAATGATATTTTTAATACAAATCAAATGGCTGAAAACCATGAGTTATTTGTTAATAATTTTGTTTATTATTCAAAGTTCAATTTTTAACTTTTACCTTCTAACTATTCCAGAAAAAGCAAACTTACCACGCGGTGAACGGTCAGGATATTTGGAAGAATGGACCGCAGGACAAGGTATTAAAGAAATATCTGAATATTTACGGACTGTTGAGTCTAAGAATCCTGGAAAACAAATTGTTGTTGGAACAGAAGGTTACTTTGGTACTCTTCCCGATGGTCTTCAAATATATGTAAATAAGTTACCAAATATCGTAGTTATTGGGGTTGGTGTTATTATAGCGGACACCCCACAAAGTCTAAAAGAAGCACTTGAAGCAGGTAATAGAACTTATCTAGTTATTAATAAATCAAGATTTAAGGGAAATGCAGAAAAACTTGGGTTTAAATTAATTGCTAGCTACCCAAAAGGTTTAAGATTAACAGATTCAAGGCAGTATTATCTTTATGGTCCCCAAGAAGAACTTCTCTTTTTTGAATTGCAAAAATGATACAATTTAGATTGTGGAAGAAGAAATTGGTATAGAAACAGTCAAAGAAAGGAGTGTGCGTGGAATTCTTATTTTAACTGGTAGAACTTTTTTACTTCAAATAATTGCTCTTGTTGCCCAACTTTTTTTATTTGCATATCTAGGAAAATATGAATTTGGTGTTTTTGCAATTGTTTCAGCAATAATTAATTTTCTAGTTTATTTTTCTGATATTGGTTTAGCTGCAGCACTTATTCAAAAAAAAGAAAAACCAACTGATCTTGATTTGAAAACAACGTTTACAGTACAACAAATATTGGTTTTTGTATTAATAGGGATAGTTTTTTTGTTAACTCCATTTTTAGTATCGAAATATTCACTTGATTTTGATGGAAAGATGCTTCTCTACGCCTTGAGTGCTTCACTTGTTTTATCTTCTTTCAAAAGTATACCGTCTGTTTTACTTGAAAGAAAATTAGAATTTGTAAAATTAGTATTCCCTCAAATTTTAGAACAAGTTATTTACAATGTCGTTTTGGTCACGTTGGCTATGAAAGGTTTTGGCCTTGTCAGTTTTAGTGTGGCAGTATTAATTAGAGGTATTGTAGGTCTAGCAGCTATTTATTATCTAGAGCCATGGAAGCCTGGAATTGCATTTTCTCGCGAAACGCTAAAAAGCCTTTTTAAATTTGGTATTCCTTATCAAATTAATACTTTTTTAGCAACGTTAAAAGATGATGGTATGACGATAGTATTAGGTGCAATAATAGGGCCTGTTGGAATTGGAGTATTATCATTTGCACAAAAAATAGCAAGGCTTCCCTTAACATTTTTTATGGATACTGTGACAAGGGTGACCTTTCCTGCGTTTTCTAGACTTCAAGATTCAAAGCCCGATCTTGAAAGAAGTGTTACAAGATCCATCTTTTTTATCTGTTTATTAATTTTTCCCAGCTTAATAGGAATCATTATACTTTCTCCAATTTTAGTTAAAGTTGTTCCAAGGTATGAACAATGGACACCTGCGTTAATTCCAATTATTTTTATATCTATAAACTTTGCTTTTGCTGGCGCAACTACTCAACTAACAAACATGCTTAACGCAATTGGTAAAATAAAAATTACATTTTACTTAATGCTAATGTGGACAATTTTGTCTTGGGCTTTGATTCCGATACTCGCGATCAAAGGTGGAGTAATTGGAGCATCAGTTGGTTATGCATTAGTTGGACTTTCATCGGTTTTAGCAATATATATAGCAAAAAGATATGTGAACTTTTCGATTTCGGATTCGATAGTTAAACCCTTATTAGGATCTCTTATAATGGGTGGCGTTTTAATTTTAATAAAAAGATTTTTAGATATAAGTATTAATTCGATGCTGATATTAGGATTAATTGGTGTTCTTGTATACGGTTCGTCGATGGTTTCGATGATGGGTATTTCGTTAATAGAAGATGCTAAAAAAAGCTTTAAAACTATTTTCAATCGTTAGTTTAATTTTAATAGGATCGATTATTTGGTCTCTAACCATGGTTAGAAGCGGAATTAATTATGACTTCGGATTGGGTTTTTGGGGTCCTAATGGACATGATGGCGTTTGGCATATGGCATTAGCCAATAACTTGGCAAAAGGATCATTAGAGAATCCAGTTTTTGCCGGAGAAAATATTAAAAATTATCACATTGGGTTTGATTTATTGTTAGCATTACTGCATAAGATAACTAATATTTCAATTAGTCATCTTTATTTTCAAATTTTGCCTCCTTTGTTTGCAGTTTTGATTGGATTTCTGGTATATAAATTTGTATATCTTTGGAGAGGGTCAAAAAATGAAAGTTTATGGGCAACTGCTTTTGTTTACTTTAGTAGTGGTTTTGGATTTGTTGTAACCGCAATAAGAGATGGTCAGTTTACTGGAGAATCAATGTTTTGGTCACAACAATCTGTCTCGACCTTAGTTAATCCTCCTTTTGCACTTTCTTTAATCTTTATATTGTCTGGATTTATAGCTTTACAAAAAAAGAATTTATTATTAAGTATTTTATTTTTTGGTCTACTTATTCAAGTTAAAGCCTACGCAGCTATTTTAGTTTTGTGCGGATTGTTTGTTGCTGGTGTTTATCAACTAATCACTAATCACCAATCACTAATCACTAAGGTTTTTCTTGGTTCTCTGGTTTTAAATTTATTTTTACTTGGTCTTATAAAGAATGACAGTTTATCAGTTTTTGTTTGGCAACCTATGTGGTTTCTCGAAACAATGATGTCTTACTCGGACAGGCTTGACTGGACGAGGTTTTATTCTGCAATGACTACCTACAAAATGGGGCACATTTGGTTTAAAGGTCTTTTGGCCTATTCCACTGCTTTTGTAATTTTTTTAATAGGAAACATGGGCCTAAGAACTATTGGTTTTTACTTTTTCATAAAAAGAATAAAAATTGATAGTCTGTTTATTTTTATTATTTCATTTATGTTTATGGCAATTTTAATTCCAATGTTTTTTGTTCAGAATGGGACTCCATGGAATACAATCCAATTCTTCTATTATTATCTGTTCTTTTTTTCTATATTTGCAGGAATAGTTATTAGCTGGTTAAATAAAAGATTTGCAGTCATATTTTTAATCTTTGCAGTTTTAGGAGCTTGGACTACACTTCAACATTATTTACCAAGGATGCCACAATCTTTAGTTTCAAAAAACGAAATCGAAGCATTAGACTTTTTAGCTAAACAACCTGATGGTATAGTACTTACATATCCATTTGATAAATATAAAGCTATAGAAGCTATTAAAAGCCCTCCAAGACCACTTTATTTATACGATTCAACAGCATATGTATCCGCTTTTTCTAAAAAAGCTGTTTTTTTAGAAGATGAAGTTAATACGAATATAATGGGATATGATTGGAAAAATAGACGTGAGGAAGTATTGTGGTTTATTTCAAATTTAGATATACAGAAAGGTCAAAACTTTTTAAAGTCGAACAATATTAAGTATTTGTATCTAGTAAAAGCTGTTTCACCGCTTCAGGAAGAATTACTAAAGCTAGGAAGTACGGAATTAGATTTAGAAAAGATTTTTGAGAATAAAGAAAGTATAATATATAGGTATGGCGAAAATATCGGCAGTAATTAATGTACTTAATGAGGAGAAGAAGCTTCCTAGGTGTTTAGCTTCACTTAAGGGTTTTGCAAGCGAGATAATAGTTGTTGACATGATGTCAACAGATAGTAGCCGTGAGATAGCTAAAGAATTCGATGCAAAGGTTTTTAAACATAAAAGAATTAGTTTTGTAGAGCCTGCTAGAAACTTTGCTATAGAGAAAGCAAGACACGAGTGGATTATGGTTATTGATGCTGATGAGGAGTTACCTGAGACGTTGAAGGTTTTTTTAAAAAATGAAATTAAGCATCCGCAAGCTGATTTTTATCGCATACCAAGGAAAAATATAATTTTTGGTAAATGGATGAAACATACAGGTTGGTGGCCCGATTACAATATCAGATTTTTTAAAAAAGGAACTGTTATTTGGAATCAAGTAATTCATTCTGTCCCAATGACGATAGGTGTCGGATTTGATTTGCCGACTAATGAGGAATTATCGATTAAACATAAGGCATATTCATCTGTCGAAGAATACATATCAAGAATGAATAGATACACTTCTATCCAAGCGCGAGAACTTAACAAGACTAATGTTTCATTTGTTTGGACTCTTTTAATAACAAAACCTTTATCGGAATTCTTAAGGAGATATTTTGCAGAAGAAGGGTTTAAGGATGGCATTCATGGGCTAGCTCTTTCACTATTACAAAGTTTATCTGAACTGGTAGCTTATGTAAAATTGTGGCAAAAACAAAATTTTAAAAAACGAAAAATTAATATTTTAGATATAGAACCAGAATTCACAAAAGCATATAAAGAAATAACATGGTGGCTTGATGAATCGAAAATAAGGACTAATAAAAATTTGTTCAAAAAAATATGGTTAAAATTAACAAGAAGATTAAAGTCTCAATGATATCTGCAATTATTTTATTCAGAAATGAAGATGACGAAAGTTTACTTAATAAGGCGAAAGAATCTGTTAGTTGGTGTGATGAATTAATTTTAGTAAACGGAGTTAAAGGTAGTTTTAATGATTGGAGAAATGAGGGGTTAAAAAAAGCCAAAGGTGAATGGATTTTATATTTGGATTCAGATGAAGAAATCACAAATGAACTAAAAAATGAAATACTGTCTAAAATTGAAAGATCAGATACTAAAGCGTATGCAATTCCAAGACGAAATTATATTTTTAATAAAGAATTTAAACACAGTGGACAATATCCTGATTATCAAAAACGACTTTTTCTCCGAAAAAGTTTAAAAAAATGGGTTGGTCGGGTTCATGAAGAACCAATGTTTGACGGTGATCTCCATTATATGAATAATTCGCTGACTCATTATAAAAACATGACTGTTAGTCAGATGATTGACAAGACAAATAAATGGTCAGAGATAGAGGCTCAGCTTATGATTGATGCTCACCATCCTCCAATGAATATTTTTAGATTCTTCACAGCAGGACTGCGAGAATTTATTTTAAGATTTGTTAAACAAAAATCATTTTTAGATAGTAAAGAAGGTGTAATTTATGGAATTTACCAAATATATAGTAAACTAATTTCCTACGCAAAATTATGGGAAAAGCAGCAATCTATAATCCATATTTAGATACATTAGGTGGAGGAGAAAGATATACATTAACTTTTGCTAAAGTATTAGCTGAAGTTGGTTATGATGTTGATATTGAGTGGAAAAATAAAAACATTATAGAAAAATTATCAAAGCGATTTGGTCTAAAACTTTCTCAAAATATCAAAATTGTAGAATCTGTTAATAGAGGAGAAAACTACGATTTAGTTTTTTGGGTGACAGATGGAAGTATCCCGACACTTAAGGCAACAAATAACCATCTTCATTTTCAGGTTCCGTTTCACAACGTAAATGGAAAGTCGCTTTTAAATAAGATGAAGCTTTTTAGAATAAAGAAAATTATATGTAATTCTAACTTTACAAAAAATGTGATTGATAAGGAATATGGTGTTGATTCTATTGTATTATATCCACCTGTGGCAACCGATCTTTTTAAATCTAAACGTAAAATAAATCAGATTTGTTATGTATCTAGATTTTCAAATTTAACCCAAAACAAAGGTCATGAAATATTAATTAAAGCTTTTAAAAATTTAGTTAAAGATGCAAAGTTTAATAGCTGGAAATTAATATTAGCCGGGGGTATAGAAGTGGGTTCAGAAAAATATTTAAAATATTTGAAATCTAAGGCAGTGAACTTAAATATAGAATTTGTCGAAAGTCCAACACTAGAAGTTTTAAGAGACATTTTTGGCAAAAGCAAAATATTTTGGTCTGGAGCAGGTTTTGGTGAAAATGAATCTAAAAATCCAGAAAAAGTTGAGCATTTCGGAATTACGCTAGTAGAGGCTATGTCTGCTGGGTGTGTTCCAGTTGTATACAACGCTGGTGGCTACAAGGAAATTATTGATAATGGCAAAAATGGATATTTATGGCAAAATAGTAGAGAGCTAATTAATATTACTAAACAATTAGTTTACGAAAGTGGTGCTTTGACTAGACTTTCAAAAGAGGCTATATTATCATCAAGAAAATATGGATATGAAGAATTTAAAAGAGAAATCGAAAAAATCATATAACTTCTTATTAATTGCAATATTTATCCTTGCATTCTTTTTGAGAACTATGTTTTTGCAAAACAGTGCATTAACTTTAGGATATGATCAAGCAAGAGATGCTCTAATTGCAAAACAAATTATTTCAGGGGACATCAAAATTCAAGGACCACCATCTTCACAACCAGGTCTTTATCATGGAGTTTTATATTATTATTTATTAGCTCCCAGCTATTTAATAGGCAACGGAAGTCCAATTGTTACTGCTTATTATTTGGCATTTCTAAATTCACTTGCAGTAATAATTGTTTTTTATATTGCAAAACTAGCTACAGGTAATCTTAAACTATCACTCCTGTCGTCATTTTTGTTTGCAATTTCTTTTGAGTCAACTCAATATGCAACGTGGCTTAGTAATCCAACAATCGCCATTTGGACCGTACCCTTGATGTATTTAGGTTTATGGATTTGGATCCATCCAAATAAAAATTATAAAGATATTTTAGGTCCAATTTTAACGAGCATTGGTTTGGGACTTTCGGTCCAAGCAGAAATTTTTTTAATTTACCATATTGTTCCACTTTTATTCTGGCTAGCTATATATAAAAAGGAAATCACCAAGAAAAGTTTACTTATTTTTAGTTGTGTGTTCACACTTGTCATCTTTACCCTTATTTTATGCGAGTTTAAATTTGGCTTCAATAGTTTGACAGCAATAAAGTCACTTGCTGAAACTAGTGGTGGTAATTTAGCATATGCAAAATCGGTTGGGGACTATTTAATTCTTTATTTAAATCAGATAGGTCGTATTTTTGCCTTTAATACATATCCTGGAAATATTGGATATGGCGGTGGTGCAATAATCATACTTGGAATTTATTCACTTGTTAATTGGAAAAAGAATATTTACCCAACATTTTTGGCAATTTGGTTATTTTCTCATTTATCAGTAGTTACGATAGGTGGTACTTCTACACCTTTTTTAATGGTAGGAATTGGCCCTGCAGTATCATTAATATTAGCTTTTTATATATATAAATTATTTAACAAACAAACGTTATTAGCAATCTTAGTTTTATTGGTAGTTATCTATGGAAATATAAGTTATATTTTTTCTCAAAATAAATTTGGTTCAACACTTTTCTCAATACAGAAAGATATGTTGCTTTCAAAACAAATTGCAGCAATTGATTACACTTATAAATTAGCTAATGGAAAACCATTTAGTATTAATAGTTTAACCTCTCCGTTATGGATAAATATTGTTTGGACATATCTTTATAAATGGTACGGAGAAAAAACTTATGGATATTTACCTAGTTGGCACGGAAAGGATCAAGTGGGACAACTTGATAGTTTAGAGCGAATAGAAAATCCACTTAATGAGTCTTTTTTAATATTAGAACCAATGGCAGGGATTCCAACTAGGTATTTAGAAGAGACAATAGGGGAGGAAAATGTCGATACTGTGGTTGTTGAAGAAAAAAATTTTGGTGAGATAATAGTACAGTCTAGAAAAAAACAATGAGATTCAACTAACGTTATGGTATACAAGTTTTACTTATGGATACAAAAAAAATAGGTGAAGATTTACATCAACATGTGCCAGCCAATTGGTATTTTGAAAGTCTCAAAAAAGATCAGTTACAAAAGTTTTGGCATACTACTCGTTTTCGTGAAGTTAAAAAACTTGCAACTCCTGCAGAAAGCGTATTAGACGTAGGTTGTGCGGATGGAGTTTTTTCACAGGTGATATTCAGAGCTACACAGCCAAAAAAATTTATCGGATTGGATGTTGTAAAAACTTCAGTAGCTTGGGCAAAGAAACATTGGATTAAAAACAAAAAAATGAAATTTTTGGTGGCCGATGCCCACCACCTTCCTTTTAGGAAGGCTTGTTTTGATGCAGTTTTTTGTTTGGAGGCTTTAGAGCATGTGGCAGATCCGCTTCTAGCGTTAAAAGAATTTAAAAGGGTAATGAAAAAAGATGGCTATGGAGTTTTTCTTGTGCCATCTGACAATGACTTGTTTAAAATTGTTTGGTGGTTATGGCTTCATTTTTATCCAAGAGGTTGGGTATGGAAAGAAACTCACATTCAAACCTATCGCAATAATTATCTTCCTATAGCCTGTAAAAAAGCTGGATTTAAAATTATAATAGATAAAAAATTTAATCTTGGAATGCTACACTTAGTTAAGGTTAGAAAATGAATGTCTCAATAGTAATTCCAAATTATAATGGTAAACATCTTTTAGAAAAGAATTTTTCATATGTTCTTAAAGCTTTAAAGAATTTAAACAATAATATAATTGAAATTATTATTGTTGATGACGGTTCTACAGATGACAGTGTTTCATTTTTGAATAGTCAATTTAAAAATGAAATTAAATTAATTAAGCATACTAAAAATAGAGGCTTCTCTTCAGCAGTTAATATCGGAGTTAGAGCTACCTCCGGAGATATTATTCTTCTTCTAAATAGTGACGTCACACCTACTCATAGTTTTTTGGAAAATTTAGATAAATATTTTAGTGATTCAAAAGTTTTTGCAGTGTCCCTTCACGAGAAAGGATATGGAGCTGCCAAGGGAAGTTTTAAAAATGGTTTCATAGAAATTGGATCAAAAAAGGAATCTAAAAAACAAGAATATAGTTTTTATGTTAGCGGTGGTAGTGGACTATTTAGAAAAAGTATTTGGCAAGAACTTGGTGGGATGGATGAAAAACTACTATCACCTTTTTACTGGGAGGATATTGATTTGTGTTTCCGGGCAGCAAAAAGGGGATACATTAATCTTTGGGATCCTGAAAGTGAAGTTGTCCATATTCATGAATCGACAATTTCTACTCTGCCTCAAAAATATGCAAATCGAATTAGGGAAAGAAATCAACTTCTAATGCTTTGGAAAAATATACATAGTAAATCACTAATGACAAAACATATAAATGGGCTCTTAAGAAGAATTATCAAAAGCCCAGGATATCTTTTAATAATTTTAATGGCTCTTTCAAAAATTGGATTAGTTTTAAAAGCTAGGCAAAAAGAAATAAAAGAATGTGTAGTTAGTGACGAAGCAGTTTTTCAAAAATATGCCTAATATAAAAATATCTTTAATAATCGGTAATTATAATACTTACGATTTAACATCAAATTGCATAATATCTATATTTAGATTTGCTCCAAATTTCGAATTTGAAGTAATAGTTGTTGACGATGCGTCCCCAGACAAGTCAGGACAAAAATTAAAATTATTAGAAAAGAAATTTGATAATTTAAAAGTCATTTTAAATACTAAAAATAGTGGTTATGTCAAAACAAACAATGTAGGTTTAAAAATTTCAAAAGGGGAATACAAATTACTTTTAAATAGTGACACCGTAGTTCAAAAAAATTCTTTGCAAAATTTAGTTGAATTTGCTGAAAAAACAGATGACGCTGGAGTTGTTGGATCAAAACTAATAAATATCGACGGTTCGCTACAGGAATCTTGTTATAATTTCCCGACATTATTTAATGTTGTTGGTTATAAAAAGTTCGACCCTAAATTAGATAACCCAGCAGTTGTAGATGCTGTAGTTGGAGCTGTTTTTTTAATTACCCCAAAAGCATATAAATTAATTGGGAATCTAAATGAAAAATACAGATCTTACTTTGAAGATTTAGATTATTGTAGAGAGGTCAAAAGAAAAGGTCTTAAAGTTTATTATTTGCCAGATTCTATCGTGACACATTATCATGGTGAGTCATTTAAACAACTTGCAGACCCTAATAATCAGTGGAAAAAATTAATACCTAGTAGCATCGCCTATCATGGTTTGTTAAAGCACTACTTACTATATATAATTAGTTGGATATATCAAAAATGGGAAAAACATGTACAAATTAAGTAAAAATATATTCTTCTGGTTTATCCTCATCGTAATATTTACAATTCCTGCAGTTTGGAACTTATTAAGACCCGGATTTTTTCCAATGCAAGATGATTTACAGGCATTTCGTGTTCAACAAATGGACAAATGTTTTGATGATGGCCAAATTCCATGCAGGTGGGTTCCTGATGCTGGGTATGGGTATGGATATCCTCAGTTTAATTATTATCCACCATTTCCATACTACGTCGGTGCTGTGATGCATAGAATGGGCATTCAGTATATTGATGTAGTTAAAATACTTTTTGTTACAGGTTACATATTTTCTGCTTTAACAATGTTTTTACTTGTAAATGAATTACTCAAAAATAAGTGGGCTGGATTTGTTTCTGCAGTACTATATACATATATTCCCTATAAAGCAGTTGAAGTTTATGTTAGAGGAGCCTTGAGTGAATTTTGGGCTCAGATATTTTTTCCATTAATATTCTGGCTAATTTACAAAGTAGTAATGACTGGTAAAAAATCATTTATATTATTTTTAGGAGTATCTATTGCAATGCTTGCTACAACCCATACCTTAATGACAATAATCTTTGTACCAGTGGCAGTTTTATGGGCAATTTACTGGTTATCAACTGAAAAATGGGTAAATTTATCTAAAGTCATTTGGAGTGGGTTATTAGGTTTTGGACTTTCAGCCTTTTATCTTCTACCTGTAGCTTTTGAGCGTCAATTTGTTCACATCGAAAGTATGCTTTCAGGTTATTTTGATTACCGTGCACATTTTGTAAATTTGTATAAATTATTTATATCTCGTGAGTGGGGATACGGTTCGTCAGGATTTCCGAATGAATTATTAAATCTTTCGCTGGGAATTGTGCAGTGGGTCGTGGGTTTGCTCACGGTGGGGCTAGCTATTTTAAATTACAAAAAGAGCAGAAAATTATCTGTTCTTGCATTTTTAATTTTTATTTCTTCATTATTAACTGTTTTCATGATTCACATGAAATCAAGCTTTATATGGGTAAAGTTGCCATTTCTATGGTATATGCAATTTCCTTGGAGGTTTTTGGCAGTTAGTATATTTCTTCTTTGCCTACTTTCTGGATTTTTTACATACTTTTGCAAAAAATATGCATATATTTTAGGAACGATTTTAATTCTGGTTTCAATTGCTTTAAATATTTCATTCTTTGTTCCTAAAGACTGGTTAGATATCACGGATAGCGATAAATTCTCAGGTGTCAGTTGGCAAAAACAGATGACAATATCAATTTTTGATTATTTACCAATTTATGCAACGCTTCCTCCAATTAATGAAGCTCCGAAGATCCTCGAAATTATGGATGGAAAAGCAGAAGTTTTAGAATATAAAAAAGGAAGCGATTTTCAATATGGAATTATCAAGGTAGAGGAAAATGCTTCAGTAAGACTTCCACTCTTTGACTTTCCGGGAATGGTTGTTAAAGTTAACGGCAAAAGAATAGAACATTATAATAATGATTGTAGAGGTACTGACTTTTGTTACGGATTAATTTCCTTCAAATTATCTGAAGGTGAGCATAAAATTAAAGTAGAATTAAAAGATACACCAATTAGAAAAATAGGAAATTATATATCGTTAATTAGTATTATTATATTAATATGGCTAAGTTTTTGACCAAATATTGGATTGTATTGATAATTTTTGTCTTAGGACTTTCTGTTTCTTGGCCGTTATTTAGTGGTGGATATTTTTCCCATCAGGATGACTTACATATTATTAGACTTGTTGAGATGAGGAAGTGTTTTTCTGATTTTCAAATACCATGTCGTTGGGTACCTGATATGGGTTGGGGTAATGGAATGCCACTCTTTAATTTTTACGGAGTTTTTACATACTATTTGGGAGCTATCATAAGTTACTTTATTGGTTATATAGCTACAGCAAAGCTATTATTTTTTGTCGCTTTGACCTTTGGTAGTTATGGTGTTTATTTATTGGTCAAAGAGTTGTGGGGAAAATATGCTGGCTTAACTTCAGCAGTTTTGTATCTTTTTGCTCCATACAAAGCACTTGACGTTTATGTAAGAGGTGCACTTACAGAGAGTATGGCACTAGCGATAATTCCATTTGTTTTGTATTTTGGGTACAAGAAAAATTATAAATTATTTATATTAACTTTGTTTTTGTTTTTAATTACACATAACATTATGACTATAATATTTCTTCCTGTGGTTTTGGTTTGGATGTTTTATTTTTTGTATTTTAATAAGTTTAAGGATCTGAAATTGGTTATCCTCTCTTTTATTCTTGCTTTTGGATTATCATCATTTTTTATACTCCCTGCATTTTTAGAAAAAGATTTAGTTCAGACTGAGGGTCTAACTCGTTTTGAATTAGATTTTAGGGCAAACTTTATCGGCATTCGACAATTATTTTTAGATAGAGTTTGGGGATATGGAACGTCAATTCCTGGACCTCTCGGTGGTATGAACTTTTCTATTGGGTGGCCTCATTGGATCTTAGCAGTGATATCAATAATAGTTATTTTTATTAAAAAAATAGGCAAGAATACAAAATATTTAGTGCTGTCAATATTCATGACATTCATAATGTCAGCGTTCATGACTCATAACAAATCTACAATTATATGGGAGAGAATTAGTATCTTAACTTTCTTCCAATTTCCTTGGAGATTTTTGTCACTTTCAATTTTTACAGCATCAGTTCTTGGTGGTTTTGTTGTATCAGTGTTTAAAGAAAAATGGCAAATTTATTTAAGTATTTTGTTAATTGTTTTGACAGTAATTTTAAATTGGAGTTATTTTAGACCAAGAGAGTTCTATAAAATAACTCAAGATGAAAAGTTGAACGGGGAGCTTTGGGAAGCGCAGAGAAAAGGTGCAATACTTGATTATTTACCGAAGACTGCACTAGAACCTAGAGAAGCTGCCCAAAGCACCCCCCTAGTTATTTCAGGTAAGATTGGTGCAAATACATTCGAAAATTACTCCAATCGTTGGAAATTTAAAGTAGAAGTATTAGAAGATGCACAGATTGAAATACCTG
>ERZ1292623.2082-Hain-H51-01um-R1-2082-length-18392-cov-7_pt1 | contig 18392 bp, 16 predicted proteins | sample MGYA00564398_ERZ1292623 | MGnify/ENA primary metagenome ERZ1292623 (study PRJEB36523, sample SAMEA6512633) | groundwater metagenome | collected 2019-01-07 | study: AquaDiva: Metagenomics assemblies of 32 groundwater samples | reverse complement strand
CGCCGTAATTTTAGGATGATGGGTATTACGATATGAGACCCTTGTTTTTGAAAAATGCATCAAACACGGCGAGGATGTAGTCAAGATGCTTTTTGTTCATTTCCGGATGGCACCCGATGTAAAAGCCGTGGTGGTTGATGCGCGCGGTTACCGGATACTTGGATTCCAGATCGCCGAACATTTTACGATATACCGGCTGATTGATGAGGGGCATCATGTAGCGCGTCTCCACGTTCCAGTCCTCCAGCCATGCGACTATCTCGTCACGAGTAAAAAGAGCCGGATCTTTTATGACCATGGTGAACATCATATAGGCATGCTCGCGGTCGGCAGGGCGCGTCGGCAACTGCAGAAATTTCTCATACCGCTTCATGCCTTTCAGGAGATAGGCCGCGTATCGTTGGCGCAGTTTAATATTTTTCTTCAAATATTTCAGTTCTGCGATACCCAAGGCCCCTTCCAATTCCGTCATGCGATAGCTGTAGCCGATGCTCACAAAAGAAAAGCGCTTGTTTGCCATATCAAACCGTGCCTTGCCCGTCAGCCCTTTGTCGGCGTCCATGGAAACATAGATGGAGTCGCGGCCGTGGTTGACCAAGCTCCTCATATGCACCGCAATGTCCGGGTCGTTGGTGAGCGCGAGTCCCCCGACGCCTGTGGTGACGAGGTGCGCCATATAGGTAGAAAAACATGATATATCGCCGTCCATGCCCACGGGCCTGCCTTTGTAGCGAACGCCCACGGCTTCGCACGAATCCTCCACCACGCGAAGTTTGTGTTTTCGCGCGATGGCCATGATCGGGTCCATATCCGCGGACATGCCAAACAGATGCACCGGCGCTATGGCCCGCGTGCGGGGTGTCACCGCGGCATCTATTTTTTTCGGATCAATATGATAGGTGTACGGATCCACATCCACAAAAACCGGCTTCAGTCCGTTTTGGAGCACCACGTTGGATGTCGCGACAAACGTGATTGCAGGGACGATGACTTCGTCTCCGTCTTTCCATCCGTCTTTTTCTTTGAGCGCGTGAAAAGCAACCTGCAGAGCGCTCGTGCCACTGTTGGCGGAGACGGCAAACTTTCTGCCGGACACCCGGGCAAATTCTTCTTCAAAGCGGCGCAACATGGGGCCATACGAAATCCTGCCCGAATCCAGCACCTGATTCACCAGACGTTTTGCGTATGGCGTGATGATGGCTCCTCCGACGCCTATTTTTTTTTGATGCCGTTTCAATGCCGCCATGTTATTTTTCTCTTGCCAGCCGCTCCACATCGGCATCCACCATCATCTGCACCAATTCCTGAAATCCTACTTTCGGCTTCCATTTTAGTTCCCGGTGTGCGCGCCGAGCATCGGCAAGGAGCAAATGCACATCCGCAGGCCGGAGGAGCGTCTTGTCTATCTTCACATACTTTTTCCAGTTGAGTTTGAGATGTTCAAATGCCGCCTCAACGAATTCGCGCACGCTGTGCGTTTCTCCCGTGCCGATGACATAATCGCCGGGCTTGTCCTGTTGCAACATGAGCCACATGGCTTCCACATAATCGCCGGCAAATCCCCAGTCGCGTTTGGCGTCCAGATTCCCGAGACGCAAGTCCTTCGCAAGCCCCAATTTGATCTGGGCCGCGGTATGGCTGATTTTGCGCGTTACGAATTCCATGCCGCGGCGCGGTGATTCATGGTTGAACAAAATACCCGACGCGGCAAAGATACCGTATGATTCACGGTAATTGATCGTGATCCAATGTCCGTAGAGCTTGGCGACGCCGTAGGGACTGCGCGGATAAAAGTGCGTCTTTTCATTTTGGGGTGATTCTGTGCTGCCCCCGAACATTTCCGACGAAGACGCCTGATAAAATCTTATTTTTGGATTGACTTGGCGTATGGCTTCCAGGATGCGGGTGACACCAAGCCCCGTCACCTCGCCCGTGTATACGGGCTGGGCCCATGAATCGCCGACAAATGATTGGGCGGCAAGATTGTATACCTCATCAGGATGCGCTTTCTTCAGGGCATGCACGAGCGACCCCTCATCCAGCAGATCCCCGGAAAGAAATGTCACATTGTGCATGGATGCGGAAATATTTTCACGGTTTTTCTTGCTGGCTCTGCGCTCCAGGCCATATATCCGGTATCCCTTGGCAAGCAGAAAATCGGCCAGATACGAACCGTCCTGTCCGGAAATACCCGTAATCAATGCTGTTTTCTTCTTCATATCTTTTCAAGCAAAAAATAATAATTGCGGGGGGTATCCGGAAGCGATCCCTCGCGGAGAATGCGGAATCCAGCCCGACGAATGGAACTCCGCACATATGACGGCGGGTACCCTCGCTTTCCAATCTCCCAATTATGTGCGCGCGCCACGGTAACAATCTGGCGCTGCAGGGTAGGGACACGAATCGTTAAAGAAATCTCTCTACAAAACGGCAATTTAAGACGCATCTGCAATAAAGTCCGGCGCGCATCCGGGACTGAGATAAAAATGGTACGCTTCACCACCCGCCGGAGCTCACGGAGCGCTTTGAGTGAGTCCGTAAAAGGCATATGCTCCAATACCTCACAGGCAATCGCCATAGAAAAAGAGTCATCTGCAAACGGCAGTTCGCACACATCCCCCACAACATCGGGCGTATATTCCGGCTTGATGTCTAAGGTCGTGACCTTCACCCCGAATTTCCGCAGATACCCCGTCACCAGACCGTGCGAAGGCCCGATTTCCAATACTGAAAACTTATCCAGATCGCCACCGTTCTCGCGCAATTCTGACCGAACCGCCCGAATTTGATGGAAATAATGGATCCAACGCGCTTTATGGTCGTAAAATTGTTCCGAATGAAACGGCACATCATAGACACCCATACCGTATAACCCTATCGTAATTATCAAAAAAATACAACCGCCTATTGGATGAGATCCTTATATATTGAAACGTATTCCCCGATCCGCTTCTCCCATCCGGAATCGCGTGCAAGCGCAAGAGAACGTATCCCCATCTCCCTCTTCAATTTTTCGTCGCCCAAAATTCTCATAATCGCGCGGGCGAAATCCTCCGGATCGCGCGTCGCGACCAAAATGCCATTTTTGCCGTCTTCAACGGCATCATCAATGCCGCAGTTCTTGCTCCCCACGACGGGAAGTCCTGCGGCCGCGGCCTCCAGAAAGACGATGCCAAATCCCTCCACATCATGCAGGATATTTTGTGAAAACAGACAAAACAGTTCCGCGTTCTGATAAATCTCGGCAAGCGCTTCGCGCCCGTTTACATCCTGTAAAATATGTATGCGCTCCTGGAGGCCCAATTCGGCGATCAGGTTTTTGAGGCGACGGTCATACACATCCGTATAGTGTTTGCCCACAATCACATAGTGCAGGTCAGGAAAATGGGGAGCAATCCTGGCAAACGATCGGATGCTGAAATGATACCCTTTGCGCCAGCGCAACTGCCCCACACCGAGGATATAGGGCTTATACCGCGTGATATCGTAAGCACCCGTCACAGGATGAGAAAATTCCTGAACATCCACGCCGGGATTGATGACCGTGATGTTCAATGATGGCGCCTTTTTGAGAATCTCATCTTTCGTGAATACGCTGATTGCCGTGATTGCCGCGGCACGGCGATATGCCCACCGCATAAACGGAGCATACTGCCAGAGATACAATGGCAGGATGGAGCCGCTGCCTATCGCCGTGATGACAAGTTTTTTTTCTAAGCCCAGAGACGCAAGCGCCGCGATAAATCCGTAGGGAAAAACATCAAGCGCGTGCACCACATCGCATCCTCTGATGATGCGGCGGATGTGCCATAACTCCCCCAAGAGACGCCATCTGTTCCCATGAAGAATGGCTTGCTCGTGGTCCGCACCGGACGCCACAGTCGTGAGCACCGCTGTCTCTGCATACAGATCTTTTGATAATTCCATGATAAGGCGGCGGGAGAAAACCCCCGCCCCGTTATCCTGCCGCAAGTTGTGCACCAGAAAACAGATTTTCATTTTTAAGCGACGGTTGCGTCGTCAATAGAAAGATATTTTTCATCGGCGTCCATGGTCGCGCGACATCCCACGGGAAACGTATAATTTTCCACCTTGTGACCGAGTTCGCTTATCTCCAAAATCGGAAAATCATACCCCCTCGTTGCTTCTAAAACCATATCCGCGACAGGACGGTTTTCTCCTTGTTCTTTCGGCATTTCGTGATTGTCACAATAGCCGATGATGAGGCCTTTGATTTTTGCAAACGTGCCGTTGAGATGGAGTACCGTACACTGGCGATCAAGTTTTGCTATTGATTCTGTACCTTCCAAAAACAATATCGCGTCCTGAAAATCGGGGGCATATCCGGCAAGCATGGTCGTGACGAGACACCCCGAATGTCCGCCCATCAGTATGCCGCTCGCGCGTCCACTCCGCACGCTATGCCATCCTGAATATGCCAATTCTTTCTTCTCCGTGTGACGCCAGTGCAGGTTTGGAGTAAGCGGGCCCACCTGTCCCTCAAAAAACGTTTTTCTGAAATTTTCAACAAATATTTCGTCCATCGGATCGCTGAATCCCCACAGAAACGACGGGCCATAATAGGTGACAAGCCCTGTACGCGCAAATATCGCATTGACCAGCGTCGTGCCGTCAGAAAATCCAGCGAATATTTTCGGATTTTGCCGTATCATGTCGTAATCAATCCCGTCCAGCAGATGATTGGCCGTATCCCCGCCCTGCGACATCATGATCATGTTCACCTCCGGATCGCGCCACATCGCGTGAAAATCCACGAGCCGGGCGTCGCGCGTACCAGCATTGTAGAAATGCCGGTCAAATGCATGCGCACCCATCCGCACTTTTAGCCCAAGAGCCCCGAGCGCGCCTGTCGCGCGCTCGCAATCTGGCCACAAATGCTCGGATATATACGAGGACGGGGAAATGACCCCGACCGTATCACCTGTCCGCAGACGTTTTGATTTTATGATTTCCATACGCGCATGATAGCACCAAAAAGCTATTGTTTGAAATGCTCGCCGTAAGCGCTCCGCCTCCGTCACCTGTAAACATACTGTCCGATCGGACAGTGTGTTTACAGGGATGCGTCAGACGATCTTTTCAAGGGTGCCTCTTTTCGTGACGCCGACGATGTGAACATGCCGCAAAAGATCCCGCTCGCGAAGCGCATCCAAAAATTCTTCGGGGATGCTTTGGGTCCCGATCCACACGCTTTTGTGCAGAAGCGAAAAGGAGAGCGAGCCGAGCGCCGCGCGCAGCCATCGCCTTTTACCTTTCTCACGCTCCGGGATATCAAAGGAGACGATCGTTACTTCCCGCCGCATACCTGCGACATAATGCGCGGTCGTCAGAGAGTTTGGATTCTGCCGTCGTGCTTTGATCAGCTTTAGCCGCTCTATCCCCTCTTTGGTAATCACCCATGCCGTACCGCCACGCGAAGACCGCTTTCGTATAAGCCCCTGCTTTTTCATGCGCGAGAGCATGGTCGTGTATATCCTCCATTTGCGATACCAGTCCGCCCAATCTTTGCGAAACGGCCGAGGTCCGCCCCGCGCCAGAAACCGTTTATAATCTCGCTGAAATTCTCCCGGGGAGAGCGCGAGCGAACCCAGCATATCAACCGCGGCTTCCGCGCCGCTCTGGAGAAACGTAAGGACTTTTTCGGTAAATGTCTCTGTGTACATATCTCTGAAGAAAAATATTACAAATATGGCGATGAAGCGGATAAAAGACGGTGCAAACAGTGTGTTCGATCGGACAATGTGTCTACACCTCTTTACTTGGATGATGATATGTTAACCCATACAGAAGGATTGCGCAAAAGAAAAGACGCTGAAACGCGGCATGCCGCGTTTCAGCGTCGTGATACTATCGGACACGAATGATCACAGGAGCCGCCGCCCCATGTGCTCCGCGTATGTGCGATGCGCGGGTATCCACCAAGGGAACGACTTTATATCAAAACGATTGTACCCACATAAAGCCAGTCCCGCAAACCCAGTCGGCACCCAACCATCAGGATCACTCATGAGGAGATCGTTCATGAAGTCCGCTGATGCTGGAAAGGGTTCCAACTGGACATGTTCGGTCCCCGACCGAGCTGTTTTTGCCCGCTCAATCACTTGTCGGAATGTGAGCCGCGTTTGGGCAAAAAACACGAACTCATAATTAAGGCGCCGCCACGTCATGTCTGCGACTATTCCGATGCATTCAAGCGAGACAATATCTGCCGCTCCGATGCCCAGTTCGCTCTGAAACTCATCACGGATGCCCTTGTATGGATGCTCCTGTGCCGGAGTAAGACGCCCCGCAGGAACGACATGCCGTAATGTCGGCCAGTCAATTTTCGGACTGCGCACGCCGAGCATGACGTAGCCATCGCTCGTGATGGTGGCAGCGAGAAAACCTATCGCCCGATGTAACTGGCCATCAGGGAGCATCGGCGCAACATCTTCGTGGGTGGTACCCATGAAGTTTTTGTATTCCGACACCATGCAATGGAGCCGGATACGGCCAGGTGGCCGAGAGAGAGCGCGAGCAACGAGCATGGGGCCGGAGAAAAGATGAGGATTTTGCTTCAACTCCGCGCCCCATAGTTCATTGACTTTCGCTGTCACTTCGGGCGAAAGCGCCGGGGCGTCTTCATGCACCATTTCAATCGCCTCTTCTGGAAAAGAACCCGTTATCAGAACACGCGCGGGATACTCCATGAGATTCTCCTTCTCGCATAGGTATCATCCCAAAAACCGTGTATGAGTATACTGGACTATTTATCGATGTTTGTCAAGATGCGCGTTAGTTCGTTCCCTGCCTTGTCCCATGAGAAATTTTCTTTCCATGCGGCTCCTTTTTTGATGAAATCTTCGCGGAGACCCGGCTCGTCCGCGATGCGGGACATGGCCGCGGCTATAGATGCGGGGTCATGTGGATCTACGAGCAGAGCCGCATCTCCCCCGACTTCGGCAAGTGAGGACTGATTTGATGTTATCACCGGTATGCTGCAATCCATGGCTTCCAGCACCGGATACCCGAATCCTTCTACAAAACTTGGAAATACGAGCGCTTGCGCCCGCCGATAAATATACGAGAGCTGTCCGTCGTTGAGATGCCCGACGAATCGCACGCTATCCCCTATCCCTTCCTTCGCGATGTATTCCCGTATGGCATCGGCATATGCCCCTGCCGCATTGCCGCCGATGACGAGCGTATATCCGGGATGTGTTTTGAAAAATAAAGAAAACGCGCGGACGATGTTCATCACATTTTTGCGCTCTTTGATCACTCCGATGAAAAGAAAAAACTTTTCCGGCAGTGCCGCCGGCGTCTCCGCCGCATCGCATATTTTTTTGTACCCGCAATGCACCACGGATATTTTTTCAGGCGGCACCCCGAACAGCCGCATGGTCTCGCGGCGCGTGGCATCAGATACCGCAATCACATGATCTGCGCGCCGAAGAGACCTGCGTTGATACCAGAAGACAAAATGCTTTTTCAGAGAGTCCTGCAAAGAATCGGGCGGAAACATGAGATATCCATAATCCCACGCGAGTACTACCGCGCGCTTCGGCTTCCAGAGCATAGGCAGAACAGGCGTATTGAAAAGATACACATCCGCCTGCGACGTCGTTTTTAACCGTCGGAGCCACAGCCGACCCTCGCCCAGCAGTTCCAGCCGCCATTGCCTGCCGGGAAAATCGGGCATGACGCGGGGCGTCTTTTTTACGAAAATGATGTAATCATTTTCCGTATCATTGGCGATCATCGCTCTGGTGAATTCAAAAATCCCCCGCGCCAATCCTGCTGGTTTGTCCTCTCCATAGGGATGCAGGATAACGCCGATGGTCATAAATGATGGCGTATGAAATTTGCTATATCTTCTGCCCGCGTTGACCACGAAAAAAGATTTTGTCCTGCGATGGCAGTTTTTTGTTCAGCCTCTGCGGGATGCTCCAGCACAAATCGTATCTTTTCGGCAGTATCCGTCGGAGAATCGGGCATGCAAAAAAACACGTTCTCATCCGAAACAACCGCTTCAATCGCGGGCGTGCGGCTGGCGATAATGGGACGGCGTGCGGCCATGTACTCAAATAATTTCATGGGAGAGGTATGAAAATATGAATACTCGTCTTTTTTTGTGCCGAAAACAATGAGAATATCAGCGGCCCATAGCCATCGCGGAATCTGGGTATGATGCCATGATCCTGCGGCAATTAGATTGCCCGAAATCTCTCCTGTTGCGCCGATATTCTGCAATGCTTCTTGGGTGCCTCCTACGAGATAAAAAAGAACATCGGGAAGCAGGCGTGCAGTAGCAATAAGCGTATCCAGTCCCTTCCAGGCATATATTCTGCCTACATATACCACGATCTTTCTGCCCGACGGTAACCCAAGTACCCGCCGCGCATCGTCTTTTTCTTCCGGATGGCGGAAGACAATGGCGTCATATCCGTTGGGTCGCACGATTATTCGTTCAGCAGGGATGGAAAAAACAGCGATGAGTTGCCGTCTGATAATGTCGTTGACGGCAATGATGGCACGGGCACGCCAAAATAACAGCCGAAATGCCCATCTCTTTTTTTTCGCATCGTGCATCTCCACGAAATAAGGGATGCCCAGGAATGGAATGAGAAAAAAGGAAAATTGGTCAAGATCGGTTGTGTAGATGATAAAACGCTCACCGTGAATATGGCGCCGCCGTACAAGATGGAAAAAATATCGGAGAGCAAATAGAAAAGAACTTGCGACAAACCCGATCCGCGAGCCGTACCAGTCGGGCACCAGCAAACGACGCGTCGGTACATCAACGCGAAGACCATAAAATTCGCGGATACTGCGGCGGTCGCCGCCGCGGCTCGGCAACAGAAGCTCCACGGATACGCCTTGCTCAATAAATGCTTCGCACATTTTGGCGATCTGGATGCCGTGGGCCTTTTCTGTCGGCATGCGGGCGTTTGCCACATAGATCATGCGCGGTACTGCTTGCGTCGTCATACGGTACGCCGGACACGCGGCGTTTCCGCTCGTATCCATGCAACCAGCCGCCCCAGACCCTCACGAAAGGAAACGGTGGGGCGCCACCCGAGATCTTTTTCAATAGTCCTGATGTCGGAAATATATACTTTCTGGTCGCCCGGGCGCCAATCGCCGTATGCATGGGGAATCGGATGCCCCAATTCTCTCCCCAGTTCTGCCAGAGCGCCGCGCATAGATACTGCTCGGGAGGGCCCCCCGCCGATATTATAAATTTTGCCTTTTACTTTTTCTATTTTCAGAAGTGCACTTTCGTACAACCGGCATAAATCACTAACGTCCAGCACGTCCCGCGTCTGATAGCCATCGCCATATACCGTAATCGGACGGCCAAAGATGGCCGCAATGGCAAACCATGCGACCCACCCCTGCTCTTCCATGCCGAACTGATGCGGGCCAAAAATGCACGATTGACGGAACACCACTGTTGTTAATCCATAGATGCGCGCATAGTCGCGCACATATTGGTCTGCAGACCCCTTACTGCACCCGTAGGGGGAATGGAAATCTACTGCCTGCCGCTCCGATACACCTACAATACCCTTTTTATAGCGCCAACCGTCACGCGTGCGGCGGATGCCAAGGTCGGTCATTTCGCCGTATACCTTGTTGGTGGATGCATAGATCATCGGGGGCTGTTTCGGCGATTGCCGGATTGCCTCCAGCACATTCAGAGTACCTAATGCATTTTCATAAAAGTCACGTCGGGGATCAGCCACTGATGTCGTCACCGCCACCTGTCCAGCAAGATGCAGGACGGCATCAGCACGACGCACTTCACGAGCGAGCACGGATACATCCTGCGAAACATCCGCGCGCACAGATGTAATTTTTTTGTTCCATTTTTTGACAAGCCACGCGAGATTGTCCTGCGATCCCTTGCGGGAAAAGTTATCAAGGACCGTGACAGTCCATCCGCGCGACGCAAAATAGTCGGCGCTGTTTGTGCCGATAAACCCCGCGCCGCCGGTAATCAGGATGTGCTTGTTTTTTATCATACGACAGATGGATAGACATATCCCCGTTCTTGAGATGGTATCAGAAAACGCGCCATTCGGTCTATAGTCGGACCCAGCGCATGATCGCGCACGACGATCTCGCGCAATGCGAGATTGGGACGCTTTTCTTCTGCGAGCGTAGTGATGCGATCGGCCAATGCTTCCGGCCGGATGCTTTCCAAAAAATAGCCGGGGGGAAGAATCGGCCGATATCCCTCGTTGGATGTGATGACTGTCAGGCCGCAGGCCATGGCTTCAAGCACGGCCTTGTCCAGCGATCCGGTACGCGAGCAATTGAGAAACATATCGCAGGCACCCAGCAGGGCAGGTACTGCGGAGTACGGGCGGGGGCCCTCAAACGATATTCTATCTTCAAGTCCTTTTTCCCGCACCAGAGAACGCAGTTTTTCCGCATACACCCGATCTGCCGGCGTGAGCGGCCCGCCCACAATCGTGAGCGTCCAGGGCATGATTGATGCCTCGCGCAATATGGCACACGCCGCGATGATGGTCTCATACTGTTTGACCGGAGAGATGCGTCCCACGCTTATCATGCGAAGCGGCTTTTCGCCTCTCACGTCTGTGCGCTGTTTCGTCACGGGTTTGAAGAGATCGGTATTGATTGCCTGACCGAGATATATGACTTTCTTTGAGGGGATGCGGAAACCCGCCTCTGATGAGGTGAACACCATATCAACCAGACGCTCGGCAAGCCGCAGGCGCCACGACACCGCGCCGTGCGCATACCACAAGGATGCTGATTCACGCCGTCCCAGAAGAAACGGACTCGCGGCAAGTACAAATTCTGGAATTTGATGAAAAAATATGGCATCGGCCGAGGCGAAATGCGTCGCACAGTGTGTCCAAAATTTCCAGAGACGCCTGATGCGTCCGAGTACGCCTTCGTGTTTTGGAAACGTCAGCACCGACACATGCGGCGGAAAATCGGTCAAGCCCGCACGGCCGGTGATGATAACCAGCGAGTCAACACGATCGGCCAATAGACGGAACCAATGATAAAACGCCCCGAGATTTGGGTCATCGCGATCTACCGCCTGCGTCACTATCACTACTTTCATACGGTACAGCGCACAAGAGCGCTTTTATACAACGTAAGATAGTGCTCGTACGTTTCTGCTTTTTTCTCCTGTACAGTCGCGCGCGCCGCATCTGCTAATTTCATGCGTTTGAGGGGGTGCGCCCACAGATCCCGCACTGCCTCAAACATGGCAACCGCATCTCCGACTGGTACGACCATGCCGTTTTCCTGCGTTTTGACGACTTCGCCCGCAAGCCCCACGTCAGTCATGACCACTGGCAGTCCTGCGGCCATGGCTTCAACCACGGCCCTGCTCCATCCTTCATAGTTTGAGGAGAGGAGAAACAGATCAAACGATTTTAGAAAAGACGGCAGATCATCGCGCCACGGTTCAATGATGATATTTTTTTCAAGTCCGTATTTTGCGATGCGCCGGACGTAATGATATCTGTCCGGGCCGTCGCCGACAATGACCAGTACCGCATCGGGACATATGGCGATAAACCCGCGCATCATATCCATAAGCATGAGGAAGTTTTTTTCATGCTCAACAAACCGCCCGACCGCAACCATTTTAAACGAGAATCCAGCAAAGCGACGCTCGGTCTCCTGATCGGTTTTGGCATCAAGAAACGGCCGGACGTCGGTGTATATGGGCAATGCTGCGGCGGGTCGTGCCAGCGAACGGCATATTCTTTCGCTGACCGCGCGTATGCAATCCGCCCGCGGAATGAGGAGACGACCCAGCATATACTGCATCCGTTCTTTCCATCCAGCGCGCCGATAATACGGACTCATATAATCAGTGTGGAGTTGGAGCTGAAGCGGAACGCGAAAGCGGCGGGAGAGAAAAAAACCGATAACGCCGGAGATATCGGGCGCCTGTACACTGATCACGTCAAAACGGTATTTTTTGCAGAGCATACGTCCGACATGCCATGCGCGGATATATCCCAAGAGCCCTGCGGGTGCGGCGGGATACAGGAAAAGCCAGTCCGAAACAATCATCCGCCCCGCCGACTGCGCGCGCACGATGACGTGTAGTGTTCCAATCGTCTCGGCATATGCTTTCAGGCGGCCATACGTCGCACTCCCCTCCCGCAGTGCCTCTGCATCTTGTGAAAACATGAGCACGTTCATAACGCAAAGAGCGTGTCGGCGGTTGAAGCCAATAATGATTCTGTGGTGAATTTCTCCAGTGTTATTTTTCCTGCGTGAGCAAAACGCCCGCGCAAGGATGCGTCGTGATACAGGCGCGTTATTTCTTCGGCAAGCGACAACGCGTCGCGGCGGCGATACAATCGTCCGGTAACTCCGTCGGTGATGATTTCACCATTGCCGCCGGCATCGGATGCCATAACGGATATTTCCATTGCCAGCGCTTCAAGCAGGGTGTGCGAAAATCCTTCATAGGAGGAATTCAGGACAAAGAGATCGCCTGCCCGAAGATATGCGAGCAAGGCCTCATGCGGCACGCCGCCGACCAAAGACACCGCACCTTCAAGATGCATCTGTGCGATTTTTTTGCGCAACGCGTCCTCGTCCGGCCCGGAGCCGATGATGGAGAGCCGGGCATGAGGTATCTCGCGCACGATTGCCGTCATGGCGGAAATCAACGCATCAAAACCTTTCCATGGCACGAGACGGCCGACGGATATGATCTGAAACGTTTCCGCCGGTATACCGAGTACAGCCCGCGTGTCTGTTTTTGATGATGACATGCGCGGGGGGACAAACGCATTATACACCATCCGTATGTTCTCTTCCGGCACGCCCCATTGCATGACTATTTTTTTTAGATATCTGCTGGGGACGATGACGCGGCTGGCACCTTGCGCGACTTGCCGTTCAATAAAGCGCCAAATTGCGGTCTTTAGATCGTATCTCCCCTGCTGAAACTCTTCCAGCGAGACAGCGTTCGCATGTCTTTGCATGTACTGTTCCCAGGCATAATCCCCCACTATTTTTAGAACAAACGGCTTGCCCATGAGGCGTGCGGCAAGGAAAGCCGGCATGCCGGTGCTTACCGGGTCTTGGGCAAAGATGCTGTCGCTCCCCCGCGCTATCATGGCGACTTTTAGAAAATACGCCGCATGTCGGATGATGGTGGGGAGTTTCCGCACGCTACGAAATGCCACAACACGCATGCTTACCCCATACGACGACAGAGCATCAGTAAGCAGGTGGACATATGTAGCCGGGCCGCCGATTTCCGGCGGGAACAGACCCGTTGCAATAACCACTCTTTTCCGCGCATCGGCTTCCTGAAAAAATATGTCCTGATACGCGCGGGCAATACTGTCCCAATTGAAAGACCGCGCGGCTTTTTCTTTCCCTTTTGCCGCGATTGCTTCTGCGTATACAGGATCGCGCAAGAGACGGACGATCTGTCGGGCAAGATCGTGCGCATTTTCGCTCTGGGTTAACAGGCCCGTGTCTCCGTGCGTGATGATATCGGGTATGCCTCCGACCGCAGTACCGATCACGGGCAAACCTGCGGCCATGGCCTCTACAAAGGCGTTGCCCATGCCTTCAGAACGCGACGGCCGCACAAACACGTCAGCCCCTTGAAGATGCCACGGTACATCCTGATGCGGCACTGTGCCGTGGAAGACTATCGCATCGCGTACGCCCGATGCATGCGCAAGTTCTTCAAGGGTATCCTGTTCAGGCCCGTCTCCTACGATGGACAATAACGTATCCGGCATCGTCTTTCGCACTTCTGTAAAGGCGCGAATGAGTACATCAACGCCATTCTTCGGCACCAGCCGCGACACGGTGATGATCGTTTTTCCGTCGCGATCCGTCGTTTTTCGTTTTTCATTTTTATTTTTGAATTTTGTAACATCCGCGCCGTTGGGCACGACCACTGCAGGCCCGCAATAATCAAACCCGCGCGCCATGCCGAGCAGATACCCGGAAATTGCGGTAACGCGGTCGGCTCTTTTCAACATCATCCGAAACCCTCTCCGTATCAGACCACCGCGGCCATGCCGCACATATTCCTCGCTCTCACCGTATTGCACCGTCAGGACAAATGGCATGCGCGGAAAAAATATTTTTACCATAGCGGCTCCGAGCGAGCCCTGGGAGAGATCCATGCCCCACAGCACAAAACCTTTCGGTTTTGTGAAAACACAAATTCCAAATCCCAAATTCCAAACAATGCGGAGCGATATCAAAAAAGGTAAAAGCCATTTATCAAAGCGGGCGCCAAAGCCCAAACGGATAACAGTGGCTTCAGGACGGACCTCGCGGCGGGGCAGTGCACGGGACATGCGCGCAGTCAGCACGAGAAAACTAAACTGTCCGTGCAAACGCCGCGCAACTTCTTCTATGGCTATTTCAACACCGCCCACAAACGGATGATATGCCGTGGCGCACACGATGATGGTGGTCTTGGACATGCAGTAATCAGATGAAGAATTTTTTCAAAAACAAAAAACCCGCAGAGGCGGCTATGCTCACGGAAAATGCCATAAACAGAGAGATATACCCCGATGATGGGATCGGTGTTTTTACCGACGCCAGAGGCAGTGTTGAGGTAGCTATCATCAGTTTTTCCGGAACAGCCGTTTGTTCTTTTATTACTGGTTTTCCCGGCAGTGATTCTGGCGCTATGCCAACGGCGGACGAGAGTACAGCAGGGACGGATATCGGTGGTGCGGTACGCCCGGGTGCGGCCGGTTCCGACGGATATGAAAACGCTGACGAACCGTCAGGGAAACTCATAGTGATCGGCAGAGCGCCGGTCAGCATGGTGACCGTATGTGCAAGCGCAATCTCTCCTCCTGCGGAAATCATGGTGCGCAGAGGCAGGACAAAACGCCTGCCGCCCGCCTCCTCAAGCGTCCAGCCCCCGATGTCCACCGCAACCGGAGAACCGTTTCGCAGGCGAACAAATCCTTCTTCTGCTTTTGTAACCTCGGTTACCGCGACTTTGTTTGGCACGACATTCACCATACTATAGTCCGAAGCCGCATACATGCCCGAAGACACATGCAGTCCTGTCATATAGGTGCCCGGTATTTTGAAGGCGTGGGAGACCGCGCGTCCCTCGGCAGTACCCCCATCTCCAAAGTTCCACCAAAAACGAGCATTTTCTATGGGCTCTTTTAGCAAACCGATTGCCATGCCTTCAAAAACAATGTCAGCGCCGACAACAGCAGTACGGTCACGGCCAGCGCGCGCTTCCATTGCCAAGGGCGGCGGCAGAGCGGAAACATTTGCAGAGACGGCGGGAGTCGGCACTGATGCTGTAGACGAAGCGGCCGGAGCGGCGACGGCATTGTTGGTAGCGCCTTTTGTCGGCAGTGTCGCAGTCTTCCACAGGGATACGTCGCTTCCCGCTACGCCATCGTTTGCAAGCGCCAATGACTTTCCTTCGGAAAAAGCGTCAAGAGGCACAAAAGCGCCATGGGGAGTGAGCAGTCCGGTCTTGACTGCCGCTGATTCCCACGTCTGCTTTCCCTCTCCCCACTGCACAAAACTGCGGATAGTATCTTCACCCCTGGGCTCGGCCGAAAAGAGCGCTACAGACCCAGACGTATTGCCCATGTTTGACAACGCGGTGGCATGATATAACACTCCCACGACATTGGTACCCGATGAGCGGAGCATGATCACCGCAAATTGTTTCGGTCCGAGCGTAAATCCCGAAGGAAAGGTAAAATAGCCGATACCCGCAGGGTAGATTTGCCAACCGGTCATCACAACCGGGGCAGGATCAGGATTATATATCTCAATCCATTCTGCTCCGGTATCGGTTCCTTCGGGATCAAAAAATACTTCGTTAATCACCGGGCCCGAAGCCCAGGCGTTTCCGGCGAGAAAAATTCCTACCATCCACGAAAAAAGGAGCCCTCTCGCCATAAGAACTCCTTTCATGGAATTATTTATTCAGCGTGTTGATCTTCTCCTGTATGGCTTTGATCTGCGCCTGGATGATCTTGAGCCGAAGTTTTTCCACCTGATCTTCAATGCCCTTTACCGTCGCGTCTACAGCCGCACTGGATTTCACGAGTGGTTTCTCCGCGGCCTGTGCCGTAGGTAACACTTGCACTTTTGCCTGAACAGCACGAATCTGTTCCTGAATCACAAGCGCCTGACGATAGGTGATGGATTCCGCCAGCGCCGCGCGCACATCGTTTTGCAACGCGTCATACTCCCTAAGCAGTCCGTTCAGTTCGTCTTGAAGATTCTGGAGGGCGGTGCCTGATGCAGTTTTTACCTTTTCTTTTATTTCTCCGATGCGCTTTTCAATCCGGATGGTTTCTTCGTCAATGGCACGCGGGCGCAGGGAATTGACCACACCCTGGAGGGTGGCGATCTGCCGCTCCAGTGCGGCTTCAAGTTCCTGCCGACTCGGCTGTGTCTTCGTCAGGAGCGAATCCCCTGCCCGTTTTCTTTCGGCATCAGCCCGTTCTTGTATCTGCTGTTTGCCGGCGTCCACAATGCCCTGCTGGAGAACTTTCAGTTTTTCCCGGATGAGCTTGAGCTGAACAGACCGGAGCGTGTCCTGGATGCCGGAAATACTGGCAAACCCGGCGCTGGTGGAAACCAGGACAAACAGGAGCAGGAGGGCGACGACAATCGGAGCGCGATTTTCAAACATATATGTTTGCTATTTTTTAATCGCGTTTATTTTTTCCTGAAGCAATTTGATTTGCTCCTGGAGTATCTTTGCCTGCAAGGCCTGGATCTGTTCCTGGACAGATTTTACCTGGGCAGTACTTGCCGGAACCGATGTGCCGACTGTGGCAGATGATGGCGCTGTGGGCGTCGTTACTGCCGGAGCAGTAGTCGGGGCCGTGACACTTCCAAAAATTTCTGAAAGTTTTGCCAGGGTCTTTGGCCCCACCCGTCCGTTTCCTGCGTCGCTTGCGGCCTGTATCACGCCGTATTTCAGCTGGAAGCGGCGTACTGCTCGCAAGGTCGCAGGACCATAAAATCCGCTAATCGTGCCTTCGGGATACACTTCAGAGTCCCCTGCCAAAAGTTGCTGAAGGATGGTTACGTTGTCGCTCGTCTCGCCCGGATTCACCGTTTTTGACGGTACGCTCACCGTAGAAACGGCTGGACCTGACGATGCAGGAGCCGACGGAGCCACGGGAGCCGAAGCGCCAAAGAGTTCATTCAATTTTGCCCGCGTAGCCGGTCCTACGTTGCCGAGTTGAGAAATGCCGTATTTTTCCTGGAATTTCTTGACAGCCCTCTGCGTAGCGGGACCGAACAAACCAGATGCCAGTCCTTCGGGATAGATCGTCTTATCGGTCGCCAACATCTGCTGTAGCGCCTTTACGTCATCATTACGATCGCCCAACGCAAGATTTCTGGTAAAGAGAGTCGCAACAGCACCCGCTCCTGCACTAAGTTTTTTGGCGATCTCTGCCTGCGCCGCCGCGATCTGGTCTTTGAGCTGTGCTACCTTGTCCACGGTCTTTGCCGCTGGTGCCGCGGCAAAACTGCCACTACCTCCCCCGCCGCCGCTGGAACTGCTACCGCCTCCCGAAGTGCCGCCTCCGCCCCCGCCGGAACCACAGACACTACCAGGTGTTACCGCCGTGCTTCCCGCGCCATGTGTGATGACTAGTTTTGATTCGGTATCGTCGCAGACGGTTGTGATATTACGATCATTGGTCAGGGTCTTTTTGCCGCCGGAGCGAATATCAACGCTCACCGTGCCGCCGCTATCGGCACCAAAAGTAAACGTGCCGCCGGAAATGCTGAAATTATCAAACGTGCCACCGGATTTTAACGTATATTGCGAGCTGTCGCTGGGAAGTACCAGCGTGATGTCCGCGTCTGTGGTTGCCGCAAGCGCCGCAAGCGGCCACGCCACCGCGGCCATTGCCGCGACTACCGTATATCGTATCGTAGAGATTCTCCGCATAAGTGAAGGAGAAAGATCGTTTTAGTGAGCGACTAACGGCACGTGCCTGCTTCTACGACCAAACCACGACCAGGAAGCGCTCCACCGTTATTGGTATACGCCCCTGTCAGTGTTGAAGTAGTCGCATAGATTCTAACCATATTGCCGTCTGCCGCGCGCAGTTCAATGCACCCACCAATATTGGTACCCGATGAGCTGATAGACAACGTAGATGTTCCGTTGGATCCTGCACCGATGAGCGCATTACCGCCAACGGCAAATTGATGCGATTTCGGCGTGGACGTGCCTACGCCCACCGATGTGGTCGCGGATTGGCCGACCGTGAACGCCGCCAAAGCGCCTGCCTGTCCCACCTGGAACCCGCCGGTGGAGACGGTGCTGGTCGCAACCGTAGACGTGGCCGAGAAGTGCGGCAACGAGAAACGACTATACA
>ERZ1292623.167-Hain-H51-01um-R1-167-length-73117-cov-11_pt1 | contig 18394 bp, 22 predicted proteins | sample MGYA00564398_ERZ1292623 | MGnify/ENA primary metagenome ERZ1292623 (study PRJEB36523, sample SAMEA6512633) | groundwater metagenome | collected 2019-01-07 | study: AquaDiva: Metagenomics assemblies of 32 groundwater samples | reverse complement strand
TTAAATTTAATATAGTGTCGAAAAAGGAATATTGTGCGACCTTATATATCTTTCTTATCCTTATCTTCCCTCTAACAAACCAACCTAACTTTCCTTCGAATGAGTTTTGGGTTTGTGTGGAATAACTACCCAGAAAGATATATACATAACTACTCCGGGAATAAATCCAGTCATGATTGTTAAAAATATAAAAGCGAGACGAATGAGAGTCGACTCCATTTCGAACCTTTCCCCTATTCCCCCGCATACTCCGGCTATTTTCTTGTCTGTATTTGATAAGTATAATTTTTTTGTTTGCATGAGAAATTTGAATTAAATTAATAATTATAAATATCTCTTATTTATTTTCTCAATTTTGTTTTTAAGTCCTTCTTCTATATCTACACCCATAGTTTTAGCAAGAAGTAATGTCGTAATCAAAACATCTGCAAATTCATGTGCCAAATTATCTTTGTTGTGTTTTTCTAATTTTTCTTTTCTCTGATCTTTGTTATAACTCAAAACCTCATCACAAAGCTCTCCCAGTTCTTCCATTAATTTAACCGTTCTAGCTAAAATTCTTTCTGTATCAGTTTTGGAACTCTTGGTTTCAACCAATCTCCCGTCTTCAATTTCAATAAATTTTAATAATTCTTTCATTTCTATTTTAGATTTTGTATTGTCATTTTCCATTTTGATTTTTACATTTTAAATTATTTAAGACCCTTACAATTTGATGCCGGAGTATACCCTGCTTCTTTTGCATCCTCTATAGAAGCAAAATATATCTTATTTGCTTCACTTATTCTGTTTGCGCCAGAACACCACGGATAATGATACTTCGTTCCATTTTTTGAAGCAACAACCTGTCCTCCTTCATTTACAGTACCACCCACTTCCCTGCTTTGTTCAATATTTTTTACACCTGTAAGCGTGTTAGCAAATATATTATCCGTTTTTATATTTTCTATTTTGATTGGAAATTTTTGTTCTTCGCTCACAGACAACCGACCTAATCCAAATCCACCAAACCCAACTAAAATAATCAACACTATCGCAAACATGTCATTATTCAGCTTATTGCTTATTCCATCCCAAAAACTCTTGATTTTTGATGTTAAATCATATATACTCATCCTATTATTCTAATATAAAAATCAGAAATTGTTAAAACTTGTTTGATTTACTGTTTTTATGATTTTGTGATTTCATGATTATTTATGGCACACCGTAAAGCCGGGGGTTCAGCAAAAAACTTAAAGGACTCACAACCAAAATATTTGGGTGTTAAATTGCAAGATGGAGAAAAAGCAAGAGCTGGCAATATAATAATTAGACAAAGAGGAACCAGATATTTGGCTGGTAAAAATGTTGGAATTGGTAAGGACCATACCCTATTTGCGTTGATTGACGGAAAAATTGAATTTAAAAGTAAGAGAAAAATAAAATTCAACGGAAAAGTTTTAATAAAGAAAATTATAAATGTAATTGGAGAAAAACAAGTTAAAAAAATAAAGGCAAGGAGAGTTAAAAAGGTTCGTCCTGTAGCTCAGCCAAAGGCTGATGGTACCGGGGTGAAGGAAATAAAAAAGGCGGAAAAAAAAGTTGAAAAAGAAGTAAAAAAAGTTCACCTCGTAGCCCAGCCGAAAGCTGGTGGTATTGAGGCAAAAGTAGCAAAAAAAATTACGCAAACAAAAAAGACCTCATAAGAGGTCTTTTTTGTTTTTAAAACTATCCGGTTATCAAAACCTTAAATTCCACATCTCTCTTCCCTATTTTTATCTTTATGATATGTTCACCGGCTTCCTTTATTGGATGTTCCAATTGAATATATTCTGTGTCTATGTCCATTTTGAGTTTTTTACTCAATTCTTTTGAAACTTCTTCTTTACGGATACTTGCAAATAAATGCCCTTTATCATTTAATTTTGATTTAATTTCAAGAACAGTATCTTTTAATTTACTAATTTCCATATCTAGCAAATTTTCTTTTATTTTTTGCTTTTCGTCTCTCCTTTTCTTCGTTTCTTCAACTTCTTTTACAATTTCATTTGTTGCAATTTTTGCAAGACCGCGCGGAATTAAAAAATTTTGCGCGTACCCATCAGAAACATTTTTTATATCATATTTGCGTCCAATTTTAGGAACATCTTTTAAAAGTATAATTTTCATAATATTTTATTGTTTATAAATTTTCATAGAAAATTTATTCCTTAATTTTGCATTTTGATATTTGCATTTTACATTTTTAAAAGTATCTCAACCGCCTTATTCATTTGTTTATCAATTTTATTTTCTTTATCTTTGGCGGTATTTTCCATTTTGTAATCAGGAGTTAAACCACCATTTGATATAGATTTTCCATTTGGAGTCAACCATCTTGCAACTGTAACTTTTAGAGAAGCCCTATCTTTTCCTATATCAATAAGTTCTTGAACTGACCCCTTACCAAATGTGTTCGTCCCAACTAATTTTGCAACACCATGTTCACTTAGAGCGCCAGCTAATATTTCAGATGCGGAAGCCGAACCATTATCAACAAGTATTACAAATTTCAAATTTTTATTAAATATATTATATCCCTTACTCCTATGGATATTATTTTGTTCCTTGTTTTTTTCTCCAAAGTCCTCAGTTACAATAACTTTGCCTTCCGGTAAAAACCAACTGGCCATATCAACAGCCGCCCCAAGATAACCACCAGCATTTCCTCTTAAATCTAAAATTAATTTATCCGACTTTGAATCTACAAATTCTTTTAATGCATTTTTAAACAAGTTTGGAGAAACTGATGAGAAATTATATAAACTCAAAACAAAAATTCCATCATCTCTCAATTTTGTATCAATCGTCGGTATTGTTATCGTGTCACGAATTATTTCCACATCAAATGATTTATCTACACCCTTTCTCACAACAGTTAATTTTATTTTTGTCCCTTTCTCCCCTCTTATTAATTGAACAGCTTCGTCTACTTTAATGCCTGATGTATTTTTACCATCTATTGCAATAATTTTATCTCCAGAAAGCATACCGGATTTTTCCGCGGGTGTTCCCTTTAGTGGCGTTACTACCGTGAGCTGGTCATCCTTTATACCAATTTCCATTCCAACACCAGAAAAATTACCATTTATACTTGTTTGAAATATTTCTGCTTCTTTTGGAGGAAAAAATACCGTGTATGGGTCGCCGAATGAACTTGTGAGACCTTCTATAGCGCCCCAAACCTTTTCTTTATTTGTCACTTTTGTTGTTGTTGAAGAAACAAATTTATCGTTTAAAGTGCTCCACACAGCCCAAAAATCCGACAAGTCAACATTTTCCACGTTTTTCCCCGAGATATCTTCTACATTATTTGTTATTTTATATGTTTCATCTATTTTTGAGACATTGTTACTGTTTCCTGCATAAAAACCAACAAAAAAAACAGCGATTGAAAATGCTAATGCACAAAAAGTTAATGCGATTTTATTATTTATTATTTTTTTCATTAACAATGATTATCTCAAAATACATGGAATGAAGCAAATGATTGAAAAAATATCTAAAAATGTTATTATTTTAATAACAGTTCTTTTGGAGGTTACATGAAAAAGAAATTTTTTTTCAATTTCGTTCTCACACTGATACTCGGATGTGAGACAAAAATGATTTTGGATGGAAACATAACTTGGTTTATATCATTTTTGGGATCAAAAATGATATTAATCACACCTTTCATCCAAAGATTTAAAGGATTTCCTCGCCTGTGGTTTTAATTTTAAACCTCGGGCGATTTTTTATTAATAATCCCCTATTTTCTTTTTTTGCTTTTTTGTTTTTTTCTTTTCTTGTATAATATATATATGATAACTAAATATGAGTACATGGATTTAACTTGGATTGATATAGAATCACCAAAACAAGATGAGATTAGAAAATTAATGGAGGAATATTTAATCCATCCTTTTGTTGCTGAAGAATTACTTTTGCCTACTGTAAAACCGAGAGTTGAGTTGTATGACGATTATATTTATTTGATATTACACTTCCCCGTTACAAAACATTCTCATTCAAAAAGTGTGATGCAAGAAATAGATTTTATAATCGGAAAAAAATTTATAATAACAACCAGATATGATGCAATTGACCCCGTTCATAATTTTTCAAAAACATTTGAAGTAAATTCCGTTCTTGAAAAAGGAGAAATGGGAGGACATGCAGGTTTTATTTTTTATCATATGATAAATAAGATTTACAAGTTTACATCAGACGAAATTGAATACACTTCTTCAAAATTAAAGAAAATTGAAGATGATATTTTCAAGGGCATGGAAAAAGAAATGGTTAAAGAAATCTCCGAGACAGGAAGAATTCTTCTTGATTTTAAACAAATAATGACACCGCATAGTGAAATATTAAAATCTTTTGAGGAATTTGCTCTAAATTTTTTCGGAAAAAATTTTGCATATTCTTTAAAATCAATAATATCGGAACAATATAAAATAATAAAAAATATAGAAAAAAATAAAGAAATGCTTAATGAGTTACGCGAGACAAATAATTCACTTTTGTCCACAAAACAAAATGAAATAATGAAAGTTTTAACAATCGTTTCTTTTATTGCTTACCCTCTCACAATTTTGGCAGCTTTGTTTCAAATGAATACGAAGTACACACCTATAGTGGGAATGCCAAATGATTTTTGGATAGTTACTGGAACAATGTTCATAGTTGCTATTATATTTTATCTTTATTTTAAATCTAAGAAGTGGTTGTAAATTTTGCCTACGGCAAAATCGCGGATGGACGCAGATTAGAAGCAGATGTACGCAGATAAAAAACTATCCCCCTATTCGCTACAATTAGAGAATAGAAACAAAAAAAATCCGCTGTTGTTTTTTAATTAAAAAATCAGCGGATTTTAGTTTGTTAAAGTTTTCATAATGCTTCCTTCTTTTTTAAAAAGTTTAAATTCTTCAATCAGATAAACCTTATCTGATTGACTTAATTCACGAACTGCATTTTGCAAATACTTATCTTCGTGAATGAAATCCGGGTCAAAATATTTAATTTCATAAATATCAGACCCATTTTTACAAACCTGAACTTTTACGAAAAAATACTCCATGTATTTGTCAGAAGGACATTTTATGAAAACTTCATCCTTTTGAGAAGTTTTCATCTTATTCTCCTTTTAGTGTTCTGTCTATGCAAAATAATATCAAATCAAATTCAATTTGTCAAACGAGTTTTAAATAAAAAATAAAAAATGTTAAAATAATCATATGAAATTATATAACACCTTGTCCAGAAAAATTGAAAAATTTGAGTCAATAAATCCACCAAATGTGGATATTTATACTTGTGGACCAACTGTTTATTCTCGCGCACATATAGGTAATCTTCGTACATTTATCTCTACAGATGTTTTGAAAAGAACTTTTAATTTTTTGGGATATAAAGTAAACCATGTAATGAATATAACCGACATAGACGATAGAATTATTAAAGAAAGTAAGGGAGAAAAAAATAAACAAAAAGAAATCACACAAAAATATGAAGAATTGTTTTTTGCTGATTTAAAAGAATTAAATATTGAAATACCAGAGAAAACACCAAGAGCAACTGAAAATATAGAAAAAATGGTTGAGATGATTAAAAAAATGATTGAAAATGATTATGCTTATAAAACAGAGGATGGGATTTATTTTTCTATTCAAAAATCAAAAAACTATGGACAACTCGCGGGATTAAAAAATGTTTCAAAATCAAAATCACGAATCAAAAACGATAAATATGAAAAAGACAACCCTCAAGATTTTGCTCTGTGGAAATTTTACGATAAAGATGACGGCGAGATTTACTGGGACACAGAAATTGGCAAGGGCCGTCCGGGATGGCATATAGAATGTTCTGCAATGTCTACAAAATGTTTGGGAGAAAGTTTTGATATGCATACAGGTGGAACTGACTTAATATTCCCCCATCACACAAATGAAATTGCGCAAAGTGAGGCGGTTTCAGGTAAACATTTTGTAAAATATTGGATTCACGGAGGTTTTTTGAATATAAAAGAAAATTTGTCTTCAGAAGCAGAAAAAATGTCTAAATCAATCGGAAATGTAATTACACTTGATACTTTAAAAGAAAAAAACATTAATTCCCTTTCCTATCGTTATTTGACTCTCACAGCACATTATCGTTCTGAAATGAATTTTTCTTGGGAAGCGCTTATTGGCGCTCAAAGTGCTCTTGAAAAACTTTGTAATTTCTATAATGAAATTGGAAATGAGATTAAAAAACCCGACAAAAAATATATCAGTGAATTTAAAAAATTATTAGAAAATGATCTAGCTATACCTGAAGCGGTAGCTTTGGTGTGGAAATTAGTAAAAGACGATTCTGTTGAAAACTCAGACAAAAAAGCTACCCTGCTTGAATTTGATAAAATTTTTGGATTTGGTTTGGATAAAATTGAAGTACAAGAAATCCCACAAGAAATAAGAAAACTCGCGCAAGAACGCGAGTTGGCAAGAAAAAACAAGGAATGGGAAAAGGCAGATGAAATTCGCAAAAAAATTGAAGGACTTGGTTATGAACTGAAGGATACAAAAGATGGATTTGAATTGAAAAGCGTTAAATAAGCTTTTCAATCTATAATATTTTTGTTTTTAAAAAAGAAAAAAGCCGAGGATTCACATCATCGGCTTATTTTTTAGAAGATAATTAAAATATTATTATTTACACCGTAATAAACGATGTAATTTTTAATTTTGTCCTGTTTTGTAATTATTTTCCCCTTAAATCTTGGGGGGATTTTTTCTACAACCACTTCAACTCTTCCATTTCCAAAAGAAACGGAAAGAATATTAGAGTTGTAATTAATCAATGAATTAACAGCAACTCTTAAAGAGTTGCCTTTCCCGGATTCAAAAAAATTTAACATTTTATTTCTCCTTTCGTTAGAATTTAGGATTTGTTATCTGCATGTATTATAGCATATTTAATTATGTTTTGTCAAGCATTTCAAAATACACCCTTAAATGACAACATTTTAAGATTTTTACATTGTCATTTTACATTTTGATTTTTTCATTTTTAATTTTCACTATCCCCACTCATCCACACTATTTCAACTTTTTGACTCTTCCGTCTATTCCCCACCAAACATCACTATGTTAGAATCTCACTAATGGCAAACACAACTAATCAAATAACCAACGAACTAAGAGTTCCACCTCAAAATATTGAAGCGGAAAAAGCGCTTCTCGGTTCTATTATGTTAAAACCAGAAATCATTCATGAGATTGCTGACATATTATCTCCGGAATGTTTTTATTCCGAAAAACATAAAATAATTTATGGAATAATGTTAGATTTACTTTCAAAGGGAGACCCGATTGATTTGTTGTCAGTTTCTTCAAAATTGAACGAAAGAAAAAAACTTGAACGAGTCGGCGGGAGAAGTTATTTAACTGACCTTGTATCAATTGTTCCGAGTGCGGCAAATGCTTTGTATTACACAAAAATTATTTACAACAAATACAAAATGCGAAATTTGATAGAGGCAGCAAATCATATTTCATCTATTGGTTATGACGAAGGTAGTGATGATGAAGATATTGATGAAATTTTAGACAAGGCAGAAAAAAAGATATTCAATGTGACCAATCTTTCAAAAGTTAGACCTTATGTTCATCTTAAAGATGAGCTCGGCGAAGCATGGGATAGAATGGACAGATTACATAAATCCGGAACTGACTTGAGAGGTGTGTCTAGCGGTTTTCAAGAATTGGATAATAAATTATCTGGTTTTCAAAAATCTGATTTAATAATTTTAGCCGCTCGTCCGTCAATGGGAAAGACCTCCTTGGCTTTGGACATCGCAAGAAAAACAGCCGTAAACCATAACAATGCCGTGTGTATTTTTTCTCTTGAAATGAGTTCACAACAACTTGTTGACAGAATGCTATCGGCAGAATCAAGAGTTGATGCATGGAAATTAAGAACTGGTAAAATAACGGCCGAAGATGATTTTGGGCGTTTGAGAGATTCTCTGGACCTTTTATCAAAAGCACCTATTTTTATTGATGACCAACCAGGAAATACAATTACAAAAATGAGGTCCGTGGCAAGAAGATTAAAAAGTGAAAGAGACATAAAACTTATTATTGTTGATTATTTACAACTAATGATTCCGAGCGGAAGAATGAAAATGTCTGATTCAATGGTAAATCAAGTTACAGAAATATCCCGTTCTTTAAAAACATTGGCAAGAGAATTGGATATACCTGTTATAGCTCTGTCACAGTTATCAAGAGCGGTTGAACAAAGGGGTGGAAGACCTAGATTATCCGATTTGCGAGATTCTGGTTCTATTGAACAAGATGCTGATGTCGTTGTATTTATACACAGAGAAGATAAATACAAAGAGGATTCCGATAAACCTAACATCGCCGAATTATTAATAGAAAAACACAGGAATGGTCCAACTGGTAAAGTTGAATTGTATTTTGATGATAGAAGAGCTACATTTTTGAGTGTAGAAAAGAAAGGATTTGATGATGGCTCAATGGAAGACCAAGATGTTGTTGAAGATTTTTAATTTTAATTATGAATGCAATAGAAAAAATAGCAGGAATTTTTTCAAAATTCCCCGGAATAGGTCCTAGACAATCAAAAAGGTTCGTCTTTTTTTTGTTAACAAAAGGAAATGATTTTCTGGATGAACTTATTGGATTATTAAATAAATTGAAAGATGAGGTTTTAATGTGTGATTCTTGTTATCGTTTCTTCCCTGCCAGTCCAGGAAAGGAAAAAATTTGTAAAATTTGTTCAGATAAAAATAGAGATTCTTCAATGTTAATGTTGATAGAAAAAGATACTGATTTGGAAAATTTGGAGAAAAGTGGAATCTATAAAGGATATTATTTTGTGTTGGGTGGAAATATTTCCGTTTTTGAAAAAAATCCTGAAGAAAAAATAAGAGCAAAGGAGTTGATTAAAAAAATAAACGAATCAGTAAAAAACGGTCTGAAAGAAATTATAATAGCAACGAGTTTAAACACGGAGGGAGAAAACACAATGGAATTTTTGGTAAAACTTTTAGGAGTTTTGGCTCAAAAAAATTCCATTAAAATAAGTATGCTTGGGAAAGGGCTTTCAACTGGAACGGAACTTGAATACATAGATAGTGAGACAATTAAAAACGCTATTCAAAATAGACATTAGTTTTGTAGGGTTAAATAAAATCTTGTTTTGGTCATTTCGTTTTTTATACCAAACTGTCCTATAGGACAGTTTGGTATAAAAATAATTTTTGATTTTGGTATTTAAATTTTATTTTTTTGAAATTATAATTCAAAAAATTTTTTAAATTTTTTTTCGTTATCTATCTTTCTTGCAACAATATAATTAACAAAATTTTTAACGTTAAAATAATTTAAAATAAAATTAATTTCATCTCTACAAGAATATGGATATATAAAAACGGACTTCTGATATTTAGCAAATCCCAATTGATCTAATTTTATTCTCAATGCCCTTCTTGCCGATCTATTATTTTCTGGAATGTCAAACATCACAATTCTCCAATTTTTGTCCCATTTTGTTTGTTTTTTTAACTTTAATTCTTCAAAATTATATTTTTTTACTAATCTGACTCCTTTTCTTGTAATCTCTAACATTATTTCACCATTTTTGTTGTATGTTCTTACGTATTTATTTTTTCTTAATCTATAAATTTCTCTGTTAAATTTATTTCGATATTTTTTATCAGTTTCAAATAATTTTATTACTTTTGCCATTCCGGGTAATGAAATCACTGTTACTGCAACTGATATGACAAATAAACTTTTCAAGATTAGTTTTGATACATTTATTATTTTTTGTTTGTTTTCATTTAACATTTTATGTGTCGTATATTATTTCATTATATTATATTCTACCATGTTTCTTTTTACACCTAAATGTCCGATAGGACAATTTGGTGTAAAAATGGGTTTTTTAAAAAAATTCTTTTCACTACTATAACTTTAAAAGCCCTTAATGGGCTTTTAAAGAGTCGTGTTAGGTTTTAATCCACAACAATCTGGCTTAGGCCAGGTTATAGGAATTTTTTAAAATTCTATTCACGACTATAAAAACCTGGCGTAGGCCAGGTTATAGGAATTTTTTAAAATTCTATTCACGACTATAAAAACCTGGCGTAGGCCAGGTTTTTATTTAATAGATTCTATCTTCACTTTAAAATATGGTTGTCTGTGTCCTTTCTTTTTGAAGTATCTACTCTTTGCTTTATATCTTATAACCGTAATTTTCTTTCCTTTTCCTTCAGCCATTAAAACACCTATCACTTTTGCTCCATTTATATAAGGGTCACCCAAAGTCGTGTCTTTCCCATTATCAACCATCAAAACATTATCAAATATTATTTTATCGCCAACCTTTGGCTCTTCGTCACTCTTTATTTTCTCAATAAGAATAGTATCCCCTTTGGAGATTTTGTATTGTTTTCCGCCTGTTTTTATAACTGCGAATTCATTCATATTAGACAGTATATTACAGGATTTTTAAAAAATAAACAAGAAGGCGCAGAAATTCATATTTCCGCGCTCTTTTGGAAAAGTTCACATCTTTTCCCTAAAAAATTCTGACCATGATAGCCCGTTCGCTTCTTTCGAAGTAAACAAACAAAACATGGCAAATATAAAACTAATAATTGCTATTGGTATTTTCCAATCGCCTTCCATTTTGACTCCATATAATATTGAAAGAATATCTGCTTAATATGATATCATAACTAAAATATTTGTCAAGCACATACAAATGATTGACAAACTATAATATTCCATTATAATCATTCACGGATTCACAAAAAACTGATCTTTCAATTTAAAAAGGAATTTCTTCATGGTAACAAAGAAAATTATGCCAAGAAGCATCTCGGTAACAGTAATTCGCAAGAATACTGAAAATGCCGAAGTCTTACTAAAAAGTCTTCTTTACACAGTGGGAGAAAAGAAAGTTTCAAGGATAGGGACCCTTGGGGCAAAAATCTCTTTTGATGGAAAAGACACTCACACGATAAATAAACTTGTAAGTATCTTTTCTGGTCTAAATATAAATGAAGAAGATAAAATGTCTCTTACAATAAGAGACAACGGCGTTCCAATAGCAAGTTTTTGTTGCAATAGAATGGAATTAGAAAAATTTTTGTTGGCTTCTTAAAGACAAATCCCTCTCTGCTAGCAGGGAGGGATTTTATTTTATATGTGACCTCACGGGGAATGTTTGCTTATTCAAGCAAACCCCGCGGTTTTTGCTTCTCAAAAACCGTCCGATTCCCCTAGACCTAAATAAATACTCAAAAAACAAGTTTGAATATTTATTTCATGTGACCTCACGGGGAATCGGACCCCGATTGACGGATTGAGAACCCGTTGTCCTAACCGTTAGACGATGAGGCCAAAACATAAAGATTATACATTTTTTGTATTTTTAATAAAGATTTTTAGTTTTTTGTCTTTATGTTTTTATGATTTCTTGATTTCTTGATTTCTTGATTTTATGATTTTTATCTATCCGGAGGAATCTCATAATAATTTATCAAAAATTTAGCAGTATCTATAAATGGTTGTGTGAGCGTGTGAGATGCAAAATTAACTCCTTTTGGTTCTATGGTCATTAAAAATACAATAAACCTTGGATTATACGCTGGAAAATATCCAAAAAATGAGTGCAAAAATCTATCTTTATAATACCCTCCATTGACAGGGTCAGGAATTTGTGCAGTTCCTGTTTTAGCCGCAATACTATATCTCTCCAATTTAACAGTTCCACCCAAAAGTGCAGAATCAACAACTTCCACAAGCATTCTTGTAATTTCGTCTGATGTTTCTTTTTTTATTACTCTTTTATCTGTTTCTCCGCGAATTGTTTTTGAAAGTCCATTTTTATATTCTACTTTTTTAACAATGTGCGGTGTAACTAAAAGTCCCCCGTTGGATAAAGTAGAAAGTGCCCTCACTGTTGTTATAGGACTTATCGCTATTCCTTGTCCGAAAGATGCCGTCGCATATTCCAAGTCCCTCGGGCTTTCCAAGTTATCTATAATCCCAATCGATTCGTTTGGTAAATCAATTCCAGTTTCTTCGCCAAGACCAAAGTTTTTCATATAATCAGCAAATTTTTTATTTCCTAATTTGCTCACAATAAATGAAGCTCCGGTATTTAGAGATTGATTTAAAACTTCCTGCATATTTACTTTCCCCCTGCCCTTTCCATCATAGTTTGAAATCTTTGCCCCGTTTAAAACTAAAAATCCTTTGTCATTATATTCAGTTTCAGCCGTCACAACTCCATCGTCAAGACCAGATGCCATTGTGAGTGGTTTCATTATGGAACCCATTTCAAAAACATTTTCAATAATCGGATTTGAAAAAATAGACACATCTTTCTCGTTAGAAAAATCATTCAAATTAAAACTTGGGTAAATACCCATTGCATAAATTTCTCCATTTTTTGGATTCATTATCACACCAACTGTTTTTCTCGAACTCCATTTCTCATTTATTTCTTGCAATTTCTCTTCAAAAAAACCCTGCACTATTGGTTCTATTGTTGTAACCACATTCCCTTCTCTTTTTTGATTATCATCACCGAGTGTTGCGCTTACATCTGAAAAAATTTCTGCAAAAAAGTTAACATAAACATTTTTATCTTTACGAGTTAAAATATTTTCATAATAACTTTCTATTCCATATCTGCCGGCCAATTCGTCACCTTGAAATCCTATAAAACCTATCACATTGCTTGCTAAACTATTTCCAGGATAAAATCTCCATCTTTCTTTATAAACATTAACTCCTGTTAATTTTAATTCGGTTATTTTTTGTGCAATTTTTGATGTTAAATGTTCACCTATTTCTTCGTAGGGGTCTGTTTTTTTAGCTATCTTTTCAAAATAATTGCTTTCATCTATTTTAACTATTTTAGATAATTTTTCATAAACTTCTTTTTCTTTAGAAGAATCTATTAATTTAGGGTTTATTGCAAGAACAAAACCCATTTTTAGAGTTGCAGCAGAAATATTAATCCCATTTTTGTCTTGAAAAAAAATAGAACCTCTATCAAAGATATTTTCGTTAGGGCGTAAATATTGTTTATCCGCTTTTATAGAATAATTGTCTCCATTAACAATTTGAATGAAATATAAACTTATTACTAAAACAAGAAAAAACCCCAAAATAAAAAAGGAGATAACTCTTATTCTAAACAAACTATTAGATTCCTCCATGCAATGTTAAACCGTTAATTTCTGTTCCTTTAGATATATAATTTATTTTATTTACTTCTTTAAAACCGATGGAATAAGCATAATCCAAAGTTAGATTATTTTTTTTTGAAAGATATTGTAATTCAAGTTCACTTATATTAGAAACGATTGTTTTAATTTCATTTTCAATGTTTTCTCTTTTAGCAACATTCCTGATTGTTTGATTCACAAAATATGCATAAAATATTGACACAAAAATTAAAAAGAATATCGCGGAATAAAAAATTCTTTTTTCTGTTTTACTAATTTTAGCTACTAATTTTTTATCTAAAATAGAATTAATAAAACCAAATCCTGTATTTATATTTTGTGCCATTTGTTGCGTCATATTTTTTGAATAATTCTTAATTTTCCACTTCGTGAACGAGGATTTTTTAATATTTCTTCGTCGCTTGGTGTAATTGGTTTTTTTGTCACTAAAACTCCTTTTTTCTCCAACACTTTTTCCTTAAAAAATCTTTTGATAATTCTATCCTCTATACTATGAAAAGATATAACTGCCATCCTTCCCCCTTTGTTTAATTTATCAAATGCTTTTACTATCCCCTCTTTCAAAGCTCCTATTTCATCGTTTACTGTAATTCTTAATGCTTGAAATGTTTTCGTTGCAAAATGTGTTCTTCCTTCTCTGTATCTTTTTGGTATTGCCGTAGAAATAATTTCTACTAATTCAAATGTTGTTTTTATCGGTTTAATTTTTCTTCTCAAAATTATATTTTTCGCAATTTGTTTGGCAAACCTTTCTTCCCCATAACCATCCAAAATATCAACGATGTTTTCTTCTTCCCATTCATTTACTATTTCTTCAGCAGTAAACGGTTCTGATGTTGATTGTTTTGAAAGTGTCATTATAAGAGGTTCATCTTTTTGAAATGTAAAACCTCTTTGGGATTCTTCTATGTTTGCCGACCTAATTCCTAAATCAAATAATACTCCATCTATATTTCCTATTTTTAACTCATTCAGTATGTTTTCAAGATTTCTAAAATTTCCTTCTTTAAAAACAAACTTAGATTTTTTTGTTATATTATTTGAAAAAAATTTTTCTTTTGCCTTTTCTATTGCGTCTGTGTCAGCTTCTATTCCTATTATGAATACATCCCCGTTGAGATTTTTACATATCTCAAATGAATGACCTCCTTCTCCTAATGTTGCATCAATAACAATGTCTCCCCTTTTCAAATTTAAACCTTCTATTGTTTCTTTTAAAAGAACTGGTATGTGTCTGGATGTATTGTTGTCTTGCTTCATTATTTTTTTATCTGCGTCTATCTGCGTTTTGTTATCTGCATTTATCTGCGACGAAGTGTTAGATCATTCCTATCTCTCCTAATTTTTCAGCAAAAGTGTCTGCCTGTTTTTCAATTACTTTCTTGTATTCTGCCCATGCCTTATCATTCCAAATTTCAACCCTGTCGCGAACACCAATCAACACGACCTTGTTTTTCAAATTGGCAAAATCTTTCAAAAAATCTGGAATTAAAATTCTGCCAGCTCCGTCTATTTCCGCCTCAACAGCTCCGGCCAACATAAACCTGTTAAAACTTCTGGAATCGGATTGACCCATTGAGAGTTCCGATAATTTTTTTGTAAAATTTTCCCAATTGGATGTGGTATAAATAAAAATACAATTATCTAACCCATGGGTAAGGACAACTTTCTTTCCCAACTCCTTACGAAACTTTGTGGGAAGTGAAAGTCGTTTTTTTAAATCAATTGTATGTGTATATTCTCCTATCAGCATAGTTTAAGAGATTAAAACCCAGCACGACTCTTTAAAATCTCGTTAAGAGATTTTAAAGTCAAAGAATAAAAGTGAGTTATCCACTTATCCACTTTATCCCACTTGTATATAAGTATATACCACCCTATCCCACATTGTCACATATAGTTATCCACATATTTAAATGGCTCTGATTAAGGAGTAAAAAGAAAAGTACTAAAAGTTATCCACAGTGTAAAAATAATTTTTTATTTACATTTTAATATGAAAATAACTGCTAATTTTTTTTATTTTTTTAACATTGACCTATTTATATAAGTATGATATTATTCTTATTGAAATTAGATGTTTGAAATTTTAAATAAATCAATCACAAATACGCAGGAGGCGTAATGAAAAAAATAATTCCTTTTCTGATAGTTGTTTTATTTTCCCTTGCATGTTTTGTACAAGCGCAAACACCCAACAAAGGATTCCCCGATGGGTGGGCAATAAGCGGATGGGACGCAACTAAAGTTCCGTCTGTGAATCAAACAAATCCTAATAATCTTCTCCCGCGCGAACAACAAAAAACCGCGTTTGGAGAATGGAACAAACCAAGTAGCAAAACTGGTTCAGTAGTTACTGGTCAGTTTTCTTTAACCGGTATTACTAATTTATCAGTTGATGTTGCTTACAATGAATATTATATTTCATATATGAAATATAATATTTCAATATCAACAAATAACGGTACAACATGGCATCAGATTTGGACAGCAACATCTACCGGTTCCACTAACTGGAAATGGCGAACGATTCTTTTGAACTTGTCATTATATTCCGGTAATGCAAAATTGAAATTTACGTACGATGGTCCAATTGAAGGAGACCTCGTAGCATTTGATTTGGGAAAATTATTGGCGACTGGATTGTTTACAACAATCACCCCGCTTAATAGTGCTCCAGTTATTACATTAATAGGAGCAAACCCACTTTACATCACAAAAATCAGTGAATTGAGTCATGAACCGGGTTATACTGCAACAGACAAAGAAGACGGTGATCTAACTGGTAAGGTACAAATCACTACAAATCTTGTTGTGCCCGGCAATGGTATTTTTTACCGCGCATACACAGTAAAAGATGCCGGAGGATTAACTGACACAAAAACTCGCACAATAATTGTGTCAGGGATTACAGACGTTAACGATAATTCATTACCAACGAAATATCTGTTATCAAATTATCCTAATCCGTTTAATCCTACAACTACAATCAGATATGAAATTCCTGAACCTTCTGAAGTAAAAATTGATGTTTACAATTCTCTCGGTCAAAATGTTTCTACATTGGTCAATGAATACAAAAATATAGGCCAATATGAAATTAATTTTGACGCAACCGGTTTACCGAGTGGAACTTATTTTTATATCTTACAAACTAAAAACAAAGTTCTTAATGGTAAAATGATGTTTCTGAAGTAGTTCCTTTGCAGACAAGGCCAAAATCTTAACAAGATTTTGGCCTTATTTTTATATACAAAAATGCCACATTTCAAAAAAATGTGGCATTAATTTTTGGAAAATACGAGTTCTAATATAATTCTTTCGCCAAGGCCATATTTTAGTGGACCTGAATTATTGTTTATTCCGACATATAATTTTTTGTCGCAATTTACAAATAAAACATATCCCATTTTTGGATTTTCTTGAGAAAGATTATATCCAAATTTTTTAACAAATATTCTTATTCTTTTTGAAATATCGGTAAATAATATTTGTTTTTTCGCTTCCAAAACAAAGAAATATTTTTCGTGCTCACTATTCTCTACCTTATCCCTAATTTCAACATTAAGGAATTTTTTTAGAGAACTCGTAAATTTTCTTACTTTAAATTTTTGAGACATTTATCCTCCAAAAAATTAAAAAAACTTTTCTATCTAAAAGATAACACGACTGGACAAGATAACAATGTGTGGATAAATGAAAAAGCCCTGGGAGGGCTTTTTCATCCATAATTTTTTTTGGTTTTTAAAAAACCTCTGAGATAGGTTTTTTATTTCAAAAATAATCTTGAAAATCCTAAAATGCCTTTATAAACTCCCTTGGCTATTTCTTTTACTGTGTATTCAAGTGAAGTTATAACTTGATTTGGAATTTCTACTACAGCTGCAACAAGCGCATTCGCCCCGGAAGCTATGATTGATGTTGTGGTGGTTGCTTTCTCTGTTTCAATAAACGCTACAGCAGTCCCTGTTGCTTCGTTCGTTTTACCAATTATATCTCTAACGTCACCACCCTCTCGTTTTATTTCTTCAATAATTGTTCCTGTCTGTGTTTTAAATCTTTCTATTTCGGTTTTTTCTGCAACAGATAGTGGAAATTCTCTTTGACAATAAATTTCATTTATTTTTTTCTTTGTTGTTATATAAACAAAACCGGTTGGTTCGTTATGACTCCACGGCGATAATATATTTGCTTTGTATTTATTTTGAAATTCCAAAACTGCGTTATATGTTTCCTCATCAAATATTCCTGTTATTTTTTGATTTTTAAATCCTTCAAAATTGCGTAGGAATGTTTGTAATTTTATAACTTCTTGTATATTGTTGTTTGCTCCTAGCTTTAAAAACTCTAACAAATAATTACATTGACCTAAAATTTGACTCATAGATAAATTCAATTCTATACCAATAACTCTCGGCGAATTGCTGTTGTATGAATTTGGCCTAAAATAATAAATTACATCCGGCGTAAGATTAGTAATCAACATTGAGTGAGCATATGTTAATGCAGTATATTCTACATTTGTATTTCCATAACCATAATCATTTTTACTTGTATCTAATTTTTCATTAGATAAAGAATAAACACCGTATGCAACTCTACTTGTTGCTGGTAAATTTGTTGTCCAAGAAATTAGTGCGGTAGTGTTATTTATTTTTGTAATTTTTTCATTTGTTATCACTATTTTTTGAGTGAATATACCACCACCCCCACCACCACCTCCACTCGGAGGATTAACTGGTGGAATAACCGGAGGAATAATTGGTAGAGGAGGCGCTGATTGAACCGTGACTGTTCTTGTGACTTCGAGAGCGAATAAACTTTGTGAGTCGGATACATTGTATCTAATTGTGTATGTTCCAAGTACCGATGTGTTTATCGGAAGTCCTGTTGTGACAATGTTTGAAGTTATATTTCCATCTTCAAGGTCTTGAGATGTAGCTCCTTGGTCAGTGTATGATGAACCTTGAGTTAATGTGACAGATGCGCTTCCTGTGAGAGTAATGACAGGTCGAGTGTTTGGTAGAGGAGGCGCTGATTGAACTATGACTGTTCTTGTGACTTCGAGAGCGAATAAACTTTGTGAGTCGGATACATTGTATCTAA